>NPIF01000195.1_pt1 | contig 334929 bp, 259 predicted proteins | sample 8637461 | NCBI WGS metagenome assembly NPIF01 (sample SAMN07420641, study PRJNA396082) | bioreactor metagenome | isolation source: sample BR12 brine-fed electro-methanogenic bioreactor BR | place: Japan: Kochi | collected 2016-12-09 | reverse complement strand
TGGCGGCGCACGGCGTTCAGCCCGTTCGGCAAATCCAGCCCGCATGCGCCGTGCTTGGCCATGGCACCCGACTCTGGCAAGCTTGGCCATGATACGCTGGTTGCAGAGGCGGCCAGGGGTAAAAGGTTCGGCGGCGGCGCCCTGTTTTGCGTGGGCGCCGCCGCCGGGAAAGATGCGACTTGGAAAATGAGGACCGAGATCGTTGATGCACGATTCGTCGGGTTCTGCGACCTGGTCCCCAGGTGCGTCGGGTTGACGAGCCGGGCCGTCCCGGCTTCAGGTTCAGGCCCCCTACGCTACGGGCGTCGGGTTCAGAGCCCGGACCCTGCGGCGTCGAGTCAAGAGCCCCGTGCCCTGTCGAGCCGTGCCCTGTCGAGTTAAGGTCCCGTGCCCAACCGGCAACGGGACCGCGACAGGCCCACAGGGGCCTTGCTACGCGCGGCGGCGCAGGAGCGTCAGTCCGCCCAGGGCGAGCAGCGCGAGCGATGCCGGCTCCGGAACGACGGTCAAAAGACCCGTGCTCTCCTGGAACTGGTAGTACAGTTCGGTCGCCCCGATCGCCTGCCGCCAGGTGCCACCCTCATCCGCCAGATCGGTGAAGCCGGCGACGGTGAAGGTTTCGCCGTAGTAGGTGGATTCCTGCACGGTGTCGATGATCGTCCAACTGTCGCCGAAGGCAGCGCCGGCGCCGGAGAGATCGAAGATGAAATCACCGTCAAAGGTGATGTGCTTCTGGCTGCCGCCGCCGTTGGAGACCTGATTGTTGACCCCGGGGGCGCCGATCACGAAGTTGAGATTGGCGTCGTCGACCAGTCCGAGACGGCCGTTGTTGATGATGTCGCCCGCGAAGGTGTTGGCCGACGAGTGGATCCAGGCCTTGCACTCAATGGGACCACCGGTGTCGGGGATGGTGATCTGATGGGCGCCGCTGATGTCCGAGTAGATGTTGATCGGTCCCTGCTTGGGGTGGATGTAGGAGTCGGCGACCACGCTGATGGCGCCGTAGAGATTGAAGACGTCGCCGGATCCGTTGATGTGGTTGATCGAACCGCCGTCGAGAATCAGGTTGTCGACGGTGATGGCGCCGGTATTCCCCGTGCCCTTGTAGGACAGACCTTTGATGAGGTAGTCGCCCCCGGACCCGATCGCCTGGACCCTGAGGCTGTCGCCGGCGAAGGTGTGGGCGCCGCCATCGGCGGGCGTGCGGACGCGATCCTCGTCATCGATGACGTAGTCGTTGCCGGCCTGGGGGGCCATGCCGTCGCTCCAGACGCCGGCGGAGATGAAGGAGCTGGCGCCGAATCCGTCGCCGCCCGTCGTGGTAACGATGGCGGCGTGGGTTTGAGCCGCTCCGACGAGGAGCATGGCCAACGTCACGGCCAATGCAGTTTTCCAAGTTGTTCTGATCATTCTTGCCCTCCTGTTGTGAGAGAAACGAGCGTGTAGTGAGAGAGTTCCGTAGCGTGCGGGCCCACGTTACTGGGGACCACACGCACGGGTTCAGTAAATCATGCGCGGCGGCGACGCGCCAGGCACAGACAACCCAGGCCCAACAGGGCGAGGGCGGCCGGCTCGGGGATCGCGACGCTGTTGTAATGGATGTTGTCCAGGTTCGCGTTGTTGTCTTCATGGAAGTTGGACAAGGTCATAAAAGTGACCAGGTCGTTGCCGGCGGCGCCGTTGCGGAAGCTGAAGTCGTCGGCGATCAGCGTGCCCAGGGTGTCGGGATCGCCGGTCGTGCCGTAGTACACGTCGTAGGTGTCGGCCGCGTTGTCGACCACGACCCAGATGTCGTACCAGGTGTTGGCGCTGAGGCCGGTCACAAGGGACGTTTCGAAGGCACCGCCGTTGCGGGCGCCGAGCCGGATGCCGGCGCTCGACTCGAAAGTCAGGGCCACCTGCACTTCGAAATCGCCAAAGTTGGCGAGGGCTCCGGTCGCCTGGTCGGACAGGCCAAAGGAGACGTCGGGAGATGCATCCTCGGTGCGGACCTGGAAGTAGTACGTGGCAGCAGTGCCCTCGGCGATGGAGGTGACGGTGCGGTTGGCGCCGCGCAGGCCCTGGTTCCAGCCGTGGGCGAGGTACTTGTTGCCGCCGGCGCCTTCCTCTTCGATGGCCACCAATCCGGTGCCGCCGCCGACATTGGATTGCCACGGACCGCCGTTGTCGACGAAGGCGGTGGAGCCTCCGCTGTAACTGCCGACGGTGTAGGTCTCGAAGTCGTCGATGAGGGTATAGGCGGCGTTGGCGGCGGATGCACAGCAGACCGCTGCGGCGAAGGCCACCGCGACGATGAGGGTTTTTCTACGAGTCAATCCGATTGTCCAGCCTGATTCGATCATTCTTTTCCTCCTATCACGAGAGAACCTGGAGAGAATGCCACCGTTTCGCAGTGCGTACGCTTGGAGATGGGCACCGGGACAGCGACGCAAGATCGAGGAAGAGATGAGTCGCGAGCACAGCGCCCACTGGTCTACAGCTCTGAGTGTACCCGCCGCCCGGGGGCGTTTGGAACCTTTTTTTAAGGTTTCGTTCAAAAAGTCGTCCAAATGTGGATAGTTTTAAAACACTGTTGAAAAATGGGCCCGGCAATGCCTGAAAATCGACGCGGAGCGGGTGTCGCCAACTGGGGGCGAGGGCGTGGACGGCGGGTTCGCTACAGCCGTGCGCCGCAGTATTTGCAGTGCCGGGCGTCGGCGTCGTGCCCCCCGGCCGAGCATTGCGGGCAGGCCTGGGTGCTGACCGGGGATTGCGATGCGCGGGAGAGCTCGACGGTGACGATGCCGGTGGGGACGGCGATGATCGAGTAGCCGAGGATCATGATGACGCTGGCGAGCAACTGGCCGGGGATGGTGGCGGGGGCGATGTCGCCGTAGCCGACCGTGGTCAGGGTGACGATGGCCCAGTACATGCTGCGGGGGATGCTGTCGAAGCCGTGGGGCTCGCCCTCGATGAGGTACATCAGCGTGCCGAGGATGAGCACCAGGGTGACCACGGTGCCGAGAAAGACGGCGATCTTGCGGCTGCTGGCCCGCAGGGCCCGGGCGAGAATGCGGGCCTCGTCGACGAAATGCACGAGCTTGAGCACGCGGAAGACGCGGAGCAGGCGCAGGGCCCGAATGACCAGGAGGGTCTGGGCGCCGGGGAGCAGGACGCTGAGGTAGGTGGGGACGATGGCGAGAAGGTCGACGATGCCGAAGAAGCTGCGGGCGTAGCGGGCCGGGCGGCCCACGCAGACCAACCGGAGGATGTACTCAACGGTGAAGAGGATGGTGAAGATCCACTCGGCCAGGCGGAGGGTGGTGGCGAAGCGGGCGCGGATGGGGGCGACGCTCTCGAGGACGACGGCCAGGACGCTGAGGACGATGCACCAAAGCAGGACGACGTCGAACCGCCGGCCGGCGGGTGTATCGGCCTCGAAGATCACCTCGTGGAGGTGGGCCCGCCAGGGCTGGAGGGGCTGATTGGTGCGATTGGTCATGCGGGATAGTGTAGCCGGCTGCCGGGGGCTGTCACGGGATGGTCGGTCGGGACAGGATCGGCACGCAGAACGGGAGAGTTTTACCTTCAACCATCCTCTGCGAAATCCGTGGACGACAGGAAGAATTCGAAGATTTCACAGATTGCAGAGTGCGCTACATGGGTTACGAATTACGAATTACGAATTACGAATCACCAATTACCAATTACGGGCCGGTTCTCACCCACGGGCCTGGGGGTCATGGTTGTTCTGGCCGCTGTCGAATTTCCGTTTGCGGGGGCAATCCGGCCGAGGCCGTCCCGCTCGATCCCTTTTCGCTGTCGGGGTTTCGGACGGTTCACGCGTTCGTTATCCGGGTGTCAGCTTGCCGGCCGTATCATGCGTGGTCCGAGACGGGATCGTTCATTTAGCGGAGCACGACCGGGAGGACGACCATGGCGCAACAGCACGGGCTGGGAATGGGCGGCCGGGGGGTGAGCCGGCCTATGGCGGAAATGCAATTGCAGCACGGTGGTCCGAGCGGCCCTGGCGCTGGCGACGATGGGGGCGATGGCGGCCATGGGGGCGATGGCGGCGATGGCGGCGAGCACGAACAGGGTAGTCACGGTCGCGGGGATGACGGCCACGATCACGGGGATGACGGCGATCACGGGGGCATGCATCACGGCCCGCCGTACAGCGACGCCCGTTTCGCCATGCTCCGCAGCCATCATCAGCAGACGCTGTGGATCTACTGGTTGCTGGTATTGCTGGGCTTCTGGATGGTGCTGGCGCCCTTCACCTTCGGGCACCTGAACGCCGGCCAGTGGACCCAGCCGGCCGGCGGGCGCGGGGTGTGGTTCAGCGCGCAGACTCACGACGCCCTCCGCGCCCACCTGATGACCTGGTCGGACGTGGTCAGCGGTCTTGTGCTCATCGTCTTCGGCTGGCGCAGCCTGACGCCCAACCGGCCGGTGAGCCTGTGGACGTGTTGTTTCGTGGGGGTGTGGCTCAACCTGGCCCCGCTGGTGTTCTGGGCGCCGACGGCGGCGGGCTATCTCAATGACACGTTCGTCGGCGCACTGGTCATCGCCCTCACGATCCTCATCCCCGGCATGCCCAACATGATTCTCTATATGAAAATGGGGCCGCCGACGCCGCCCGGCTGGACCTACAACCCGTCGAGCTGGCCGCAACGCTGGATCATGATCGTCACCGGGCTGGCGGGCTGGTTCGTGTCGCGGCACCTGGCGATGTTTCAGCTCGGCTACATCGACCGGATGTGGGAGCCGTTCTTCGGCGACGGCAGCCGCAAGGTGCTCAACTCGGACCTGTCGCACGCCTGGCCGATCTCCGATGGCGGTTTGGGGGCGTTCTCGTATACGTTCGAGTTTCTCATGGGCTGGATGGGCAGCCCGGCCCGGTGGCGCACCATGCCCTGGATGGTGACCTTCTTTGGGATACTGGTCATTCCGCTCGGGCTGACGCACATCATCCTCGTGATCTCACAACCGGTGGTGGTCGGGCACTGGTGCACCCTGTGCCTGCTGGCAGCGGCGATCATGCTGCCGATGATTCCGCTGGAGGTGGACGAGGTGGTGGCCATGGGCCAGCACCTGCGGCAGAGCCGCCGCGCCGGGGACTCGCTGTGGAGCGCCTTCTGGAAAGGGGGGAGCGTCACGGAGGGCACGCCCGATGAGCGCACCACGCCCCTGATGGCTTTTCCGCAGAAGCCATGGTCAGTTTTCAAGGCGTCGATCTGGGGGATGAGCTTTCCCTGGACGCTGGTGGCTGCCGGCGTGGTGGGGGTGTGGCTCATGTTCACCCCCGCGGTGTTCGGCACCGGCAAGCCGGTGGCGGACATCGAGCACCTGGGCGGGGCACTGATCCTCACCGTGTCCGTGATCAGCATGGGGGAGGTGGTCCGGGCCGGGAGATATCTCAATTGCCTGCTCGGGGCGCTGCTGGCGATCTCCCCCTGGCTGCTGGACGGCGGGGTGCCGGCTGCACAGATCAACGACGTGGTCGCCGGCGTCGTCGTCATCGCCCTGAGCCTGCCGCGCGGCACGGTGCGGGAGCGGTACGGCGCGTGGAACCGGCTGGTGCGCTGATTAGGCCAGGTGACTGTGGCCGTCCCGGGGTGAAAAAGGGGATGGGAAAAGGGGGGATGGGTTTGATTTACGCCTCGGTTGGCGTTTTTGGGCCGGCCGGGGGCCGTTGGGGGCGGTTCGCCGGGAAATATCCATCCTGGCGAATGGGAAGCGGCGTCGCATTTTCGCTTCGTTTTCGCCACTCCAATGGGTTTGGCCGGCCTGCCTGGCTACCGCCGACACAGGGGCCAACGCCCTGACTTCAGGGGATTGGGGCCCCTCCCCTTCTGTTGGTCCTTCTTTGTGGATCATGCTAGCTTTTTCATGGCATTGGTCCTACCTCTTTTGTCAATTAGCCGCTATGGCGGATAGTTGGAAGGTTATATGACTTCCTCCCTACGGGCCGTCCGGCCGCGTGAAGGGGCGGTTAGCATAATTCCAGAATTTGGTATTTTGTAATTGTGCTCCAGTTCCGATGCGTGGTATTATTCAAGGCGGCCAGAGGGGGGACGTCTGATAGCGCATGTCGGCGGCCTTAGCTTCGAGGGTCGCTGGTGTATACGGCCAAATTGATAAAGGAGGATGACCATGTTTGCGCGAACCTGTCGCCTCGGCGCCGTTCTGGTGATAATTGGTTTTGCCTGTCCCACGGTGATCGCCGCCGACATGGACGCTGACGGCGTTCCGGACGAGATGGATGTGTGCTGGAACACTGCACCTGGATCGATTGTGAATGCGGTGGGACGACCGCTGGGCGACGTTGACGAGGATTGCGACGTGGACCTGGCCGACTTCGCCATCTTCGCGCACAACCTGACCGGGCCCGCGGGCTGCATCCCCGAGGTCTGCGATGGCGCGGACAACGACTGCGACGGCCTCATTGATGAAACCTTTGATCTGCTCACCGACCTGAACAACTGCGGCAGTTGCGGGTTGGTCTGTCCCTCGGGCCCCCACGCCACGGCCTCCTGTGCCGCGGGAACGTGCGGCTTTGCGTGTGCGCCTGGCTACGAGAATTGCGATGGCGACCCACAGAACGGCTGCGAAGCGCACCTTGTCGACGACGTGATGAACTGTGGTGCGTGTGGCAACGTCTGCCCGACGTATCCCAATGGGGATGCCGCATGCCGAAACTCCACCTGTGAGTTCTCGTGTAACTGGATAGAGGGGTGGGACGATTGCAACGACGATCTGTCCGACGGGTGCGAGGCCAATCTCTCCAGTACTGACCATTGCGGCGAATGCGGCTATGTCTGTAACTGCGAGCATGCTACGCCGGTGTGCGAAGAGGGGCCGATGGGACTGAGGTGTCGCTGCGGCGATTGTGACTACGGCTGGATGAACTGCGGCTACCCGGAGGAAGGGTGCTGGTGGCATGTCGCCAGCGATCCCAATAACTGTGGCTTCTGCGGCACTCCCTGTGCCCCGGGTCAGACGTGCGACATGGGGGCCTGTTGTGACCCCGGCTTCAAAAACTGTGATGGCTTCATGCTGACGGATTGCGAGGTGAACATACTCACCGACCCGAACAACTGCGGCGCCTGTGGATCCCCCTGTGACCCGGGACAGACGTGCGTGAACGGGTCGTGCGTTGATCCGTAGACAACCGCGGGAGATAGACGGGCACCAGAAACGACAATCAGGGCGGGCACAATGACGGGGGCAGCGGCTATTCCGGCAAGACGGAGTAGCCGCTGCCTCCGCGCGTTTCGCGGGATACACCTGGCCTCACGGGGCGTGCTCAGCCGTTGGTTGATGGGCCGTGATCGTTTCTTCGAGAGCCGGCGAGTGTTCGGCCGGCAGCTCGAGATAGTGCGGGGAAGGACCAGCACTGCCGGGCATTGCCATTATCACCACACACGGGGCCGTGGCTCTGTCTTGGGTCCAGCCCGGCTTCGTCCTGCACTGACCGGGCGTTAGGCTTCGGGCAGGCCCGCGCAGTCGGCTTCGTCGGTGCCTGGGGTGCAGATGGACGAGACGGAGCCCGGGCGTCCGTCGTCGCACTCGCCATCGTTGGTGAAGTTGCAGATTGTCGGGTCGACGTCGGCACAATCGACAGCGTCGGTGCCGGGATCACAGGCGTTGCTGTCGGCGCCCGGCCGTCCGTCGTCACATTCGCCGTCGTTGGTGTAGGGGCAGAGGGCGGCCTGATTGCAGCCCCCGGCCAGCAGAAGCACCAACACGATAAGCACCAGCCGTGGCATGGCAGGCCTCCAATTTCAAACGTGGAATGGTGGAACATCTCCGGCTGGCGGTCATGTTGATCGCCCCGCGCGACGGCGTCAAGCACCTTTCCGGTTTGGCTCGCGCGGGTGTTTCACGAGATGCGGTGGCGGGACGGGAAACGGCATCCGGGGTCTGTCGATGGGGTCAATCCCTGCCATGCTGACCAACGGTGCAGCTCTGCTGCAATCGGGCGCGTCGAGTTGAGGAGGTCGCTTGCATGGGTTGTTTTGCCGCCTGGCGGGGCCGGTAGTCGGTTGCGGCGGGCTTGGCGCATGCATAGAGATTTGTGCGTATTGGGAATTGAATTATGCCGGATTAGTCGGTCGGGGCGGGAGTGGATTCGGTGCGTTGTTCGGGGCAGGTGCCCGAGCGTGCGTTCGGCGGGCACGGCCCGCCCTACAGATGACACGGCAAGCCCTACCAGTGGCACAGACCGTCCTACAGACGAAGGATGGGCAGCTTCGGCGGGGGCGGGCCCGTGGCGTGGCCTGTTTGCGGCTAATACCAGCCGATGACCTTCAGCGGGGCTTCGGGCGCGACCTTGCATTGGACCAGCACGCCCTCTGTGTCATGGTGGGTCAGAAACAGCGCCCCCACGCCCGCGTAACGGGTGAACAGCGCGTCGAAGAGGTCCTCTTCACCCGGCCAGGGGTAGGCGTAGAAGACGTCGAAATCCTCGGGGTCCAGGCCCATCTCAGCGTACGCGGAATGTTGCGCGAAGTGCCACCAGGGGTTGCGGGCCGTACCCATGATGTCGTCGTCACCGGCCCCCACGAATGAGCCGTGCGTGAAGTGCGCGTCGCAGCCGAACTCCGCCGCCAACTCCTCGGCCTCGGTCACCAGGTCGCGCTGGGCTTCGATCCCGTAGGCCTCAAAGCCGAGCATCGACGCCAGCATGGTGATGACGCCGAAACCGCTGCCCCACTCGCAGAAGAGATTTCCGCGGGCGAGATCCTCCGTCGCGATCCGCTCCAGGGCGACATGCACGCTCGCGTAGTCGCTGGCGACGAAACCGCGCCCGTGCCCACGCTGGCGTTCGATGTGCGCGCGGGTTCGGCGACGGGCTTCGGCCAGCAGCCGCTCCACCCGGGTCGGCGCATTCGGATGACATGATGGATCGTACATGCGGCCTTGCTCCAAACCCGGGGGATTCCTCTGAGGCGAAAACGATATTGTAGCGGCAACCGCCCCGGCCGCCACGGCGCCCGTCAAAAGAACAGCACCCATCGCGACGGTCCGCCACGGCGCCAGGCATGAGGGAAGCGTTCACCACCCCGGACGGCCATGGCTTCGGGCGAGCGGAAAGCGCCAGTCGTACGCCAAACGCCGATACCCAAGATAGAAGCGCTCATCGTGCCGGTCGCCGGGCGCGGTGAGGAAAGGCACTCACGGCCTTGCCTGCCCTGCCGCTCGCCATGAGGAACGCGTAAACCGCCCGGGCGTCAGGCCGACCGCGGCAAGGGGAAGCTGAGCCCCGGCCGCCCCACCCTTGACACCTCCGGCGACTTGTCATCAGCTATCGGCATGACGACCAAGCCCCCGAAACAACCGGCAGCCATCACGCCCGAGACCCCCATCGGCTGGATCGGGACCGGCGTGATGGGGGCGGCCATGTGCGGCCATCTTCAGTCGGCCGGCTACCCGGTGGTGGTGCACACCCGGACGAAGTCGAAGGCGGAAGCGCTGCTGGCGGCCGGAGCCACCTGGGCCGACCGCCCCCAAGCGGTGGCGCAGCAGTGCGACGTGGTGTGCACGATGGTCGGATTTCCGCCGGACGTGCGCGCGGTCTACTTCGACGACGACGGGCTGCTCGGTGACGTGCGCCCCGGCGCCATCCTCGTCGATTTCACCACGACGGAGCCGCAGTTGGCGACGGAAATCGCCGAGCACGCCGCCCGCCGCGGCGCGTATGCCGTCGACGCGCCCGTCTCCGGCGGCGACGTCGGCGCCAAGAAGGCGACGCTGTCGATCATGATCGGTGGCGACCCGGTCGCCGTGCAGGCGATCGACCCGCTCCTGAACCTGGTGGGAAAAACGCTGGTGCATCAGGGCCCGCCCGGGGCCGGTCAGCACACGAAGATGTGCAACCAGATTGTCATCGCCTCGACCATGGTGGGCATGTGCGAGAGCCTGCTCTACGGCCGCCGGGCGGGGCTCGAGCTGGAGACCATGCTCGCGTCGATCTGCGGCGGAGCGGCCGGCTGCTGGTCGCTGGACAACTACGCCCCCCGCATCCTGCGCGAGGACTTCGAGCCCGGCTTTTTCGTCGAGCACTTCATCAAGGACATGGGCATCGCGCTTCAGGCGGCGGAGCGTATGAATCTGGCGTTGCCCGGGCTGGCCCTGGCTCACCAGCTCTACGTTGCGCTGAAGGCCCAGGGGCACGGCCGTAAGGGCACGCAGGCGTTGATACTGGCGTTGGAGCAGCTCTCCGCCGGCACGGACCCAACAGGGGCATAGGGCACCCGGAAGGCGACAGAGCCATGGGGGGTTCGCGAACGCGCCGGATTCCGGTTGGCGCAGGGGTTCGGCCGCGCTATGCTGGCGTCCGGTGGTGAACGGCGGGCAGGAGGCGTCGCCGGTTCACTGCGGCTCGTGCTGTTTTCGCCGGGGAATGCAAGGATGCTCTACGCCGCGCTCACCTTCTGGCTGCTCTATATCGTGCTGACCGCCACGGGCGTGCTGCGTCTGTGGAGCGACCTCGTTCGTCCGAAGATCATCAACATCGTGCTGCTGCCGGGAACGCTGGTGGCCCAGATGGGTTACCTGCTGGGGCTGCTGGTGACGGGCTCGAATACGAGCAACGTCTCGTTGCTGGGGAGCGGGTCGTCGGCCGATCCGGAGCAGCCGGCCGCTCCGGCGACGCGGGTGCCGGTGCTGGGCCCGGTGATCGTGGGGCTGCTGCCGATTCTGGCATGCGGCGCGGGCATCGTGCTGGCGGTGCGCTGGATGGGGGTGATGTCGGTGCGGCACGTGTTCGCGGGGGACGCGGCCCAGAACCTGCCGACGAGCCTGAGCGCGTTCTGGAACCTGCTGCACAACCTGGTGAGCCTGATGGAATCCACGCTCGACGGCCTGTTGCACTGCAACCTGGCCGACTGGCGTATGCTTGTTTTTCTATACCTGCTGGTGTGTCTGACGGTGCGCATGGCGCCAGCACGCGGGAACATGCGCGGGGCGCTGGGGGCCATTGTGGTGCTGGGCGGGCTGGCGGCGTTGGCCGGCGTGCTGCTGCAACGCCCGGCGGTCTGGATCATCGACGGGTGGCCCATCCTCAGCGTATCGGCGGCGGTGCTGTCGCTGCTGCTTTTGCTGAGCCTGGTGGTTCGCGGAGCGGCCGCACTCGTGCGCGTGATTCGCCAGCGGTAGCGTCCGGGATTGACGTCCGCCCCCCTCGGAGTCTGAACCATGCCCGTCGAAACGCACACGATCGAGGTTCGCACCGGCGGCAACGCCGAGGTGATCGACCTGTCGAGCCACCTGGAGACGTGCCTGCGCGACGCGGGCATCCGCAACGGCGCCGCCACCATCTTCGTGATCGGCTCGACGGCCGGCATCACCACCACCGAGTCGGAGCCGGGGCTGGTGACGCACGACCTCGCGGCATTTTTCGAGAAGATCGCCCCGAGCGGCGCTTATTACAAGCACGAGGAAACCTGGCACGACGACAACGGCCATTCCCACGTTCGCGCGTCGCTGCTGGGACCGAGCCTGACCGTTCCCCTCGTGGATGGCCAACTCACGCTCGGCACCTGGCAGCAGGTTATCCTGATCGACTTCGATACCCGCCCGCGCGACCGGCGCATTATCGTGCAACTCATCGGCGAGTAATCCCGAGTGGCCGTGAGTGGCTACCACGCAGACCGGGCGGGACTGAGCGAGCGTCCGCGCCGGCCGAATGCCCCGGAGCGCCGTTGGCCTACTTTTTCGCGATTTTCGCCCAGGTGTCCTTCAGCGTCACCGTGCGGTTAAACACAGGCCGATCATCCGTGCCGTCCGGATCCAGGCAGAAGTAGCCCTGCCGCTCGAACTGGACGCGGCGGATGCCGTCCGACCACTGGGCCGCCTCGGCCGCCACGCGCCACGCGGGCTCGATCTTGGCGGTCTTGACCGTGGTGAGCGACTCCGGATTGAGGAACTCGCGCCAGTCCTGCCCCTCGGCCGTCTTGCCCGGCGTTTCCACGGTGAACAGACGGTCATAGATACGCACCTCGGCGTCGACGGCCTGGTCGGCGGAGACCCAGTGCAGGGTGCCCTTGACCTTGCGGCCGTCGGGTGCGTCGCCCCCGCGGGTCGCCGGGTCGTAGGTGCAGCGCAGCTCCACGATGTTGCCGGCGGCGTCCTTGATCGCCTCCTGGCAGGTGATGAAATAGGCGTAGCGCAGCCGCACTTCGCGTCCCGGGCCGAGACGGAAGAACTTGCGGGGCGGGTCCTCCATGAAGTCGCTCCGCTCGATGTACAGCTCGCGGGCGAAAGGCGTCTTGCGGGTGCCGGCCGACGGGTCCTCCGGATTGTTGATCGCCTCGAGCTCGTCCACCTGGCCTTCGGGGAAATTGGTGATAACCACCTTGAGCGGATCCAGCACGCCCATAACCCGGGGGGCCCGGCGGTTGAGGTCGGTGCGGACGGCGTTTTCCAGTTTGGCCACGTCGATCATGCTGTTGAACTTGGCCACGCCGATGTCGGCGCAGAATGCGCGGATGGCCTCGGGCGTGATACCCCGCCGGCGCATGCCGGAGATGGTCGGCATCCGCGGATCGTCCCAACCGCGCACGCGCTTCTCCTTGACCAGCTCGAGCAGCTTGCGCTTGCTCATCACCGTGTAGGAGAGCTCCAGCCGGGCGAACTCGATCTGCTGCGGATGGTGAATGCCCAGTTGTTCGAGGAACCAGTCGTACAGCGGCCGATGGTTCTCGAACTCCAGCGTGCAGATGGAGTGGGTCACGCCTTCGATGGAGTCCTCCAGGCCGTGGGCCCAGTCATACATGGGATACACGCACCAGGCGCTGCCGGCGCGGTGATGCGCCGCGTGAAGGATGCGGTACATGACCGGGTCGCGCAGGTTGAAGTTCGGGCTGGCCATGTCGATCTTCGCGCGGAGTGTGCGCGAGCCGTCGGGGAACTCCCCTTTGCGCATGCGCTCGAACAGATCGAGGTTCTCGTCGACGGTGCGGTCGCGGTAGGGACTGTTTTTGCCCGGGCTGGTCAACGTGCCGCGGTGCTGCCGGGTTTCTTCCGCGGTCAGATCGCAGACGTAGGCCTTGCCCTGCTTGATGAGGTCGACGGCCCAGTCATGCATCTGGGTGAAATAGTCGGAGGCGTAGAGCACGCGGTCGGTGCAGTCGAAACCCAGCCACTGGATGTCGGTGATGATCGACCGGACGTACTCCTCCTCCTCCTTGACGGGATTGGTGTCGTCGAAGCGGAGGTTGCATCGGCCTGTGTACTGCTCGGCCAGACCGAAGTTGAGGCAGATGCTCTTGGCGTGGCCGATGTGCAGATAGCCGTTGGGCTCGGGCGGGAAGCGGGTCTGGACGCGGTCCCACTTGCCGGTCCGCAGGTCGTCTTCGATGATCTGCTGGATGAAGTTGAGCCGGCGGGGCGCCGCCTCGCCTTCGGCGGAATGACCGCCATCCCGGGGACCACCGCTGCTCTCATTCGGGTTCTTTGCTGTCGCCATCGTGCACTCACCTCGTCTCGTTCACCGCCGGCATGCACGGTCACGTCATCGGCGCGCCGCGGTGTAATCCGCCCATCATATCGACGGCCGCGCCGACCTCAAAGGAGGGAAACCGGCTCGTCGGCGCAGCGGCTTTCGGATGCGGCGCCCCCGCGGCGCCCCCGCCAGGGACCGCCCCAGCGCGAAGTTCATTCTTGACGCCCGCCATGGGCGCAACTAAACCTTGACATACCGGGCCGGCCGGTCGGCGCTCAACCACGATGCTCACACCGGCCGCAACCAGCTTCATCGAGGACATTCGTACAATAGGAGAGGCGATGATGATCCGAGCTGCACACCTGCCGTCTATCGTTGCGTTGGCCGCAGCCGCTGCGCTGCTTACCGGCTGCTCGCAGGCCAAGGAGGCGACCGGCACCTACGAGGCCTACTTCTCCGCGAACCCTGAGCAGGTCGTCGCCGCGGCCCGGGACACTTTGGAGGATCTCAAGTTCCGGAGCATCACCGCCACTGCCACGGCGGTGGACGGCGAGTTGATCGCCTACACCGGCCAGGACAAGAAGGTCCATATCAAGGTGGATGGCGAAGGCGCGACGGTCAGCAAATTGTCCGTCCGCGTGGGGACGCTGGGCGACGAGCGGATCAGCAACACGATCATCGAAAACACCAAGGCGCGGCTGGATTAACCTCCCGTCGGGCAGATAGCTGACCATCCCGACTGGTCCGCCGTGCGCCGCGCAACGATGCCGGGATCGCGAAGCGGCGCCGGGATGCGCCTTCTGCGGGCGGTTCAGCTCGTCCCTGTTTCCGAATGCGACCCTGGGCCGGCCTCGGCGACGCTGCCCGACGTTGAGCCACGGTCTCGGCGGACCTTTTTCGCGGCCCAGCCGACCGGGCCGGTGAGGGCGTACAGGCAGGTGATGGTGGCCAACGTCGGCGCGGGGAAGCGCATGGCCAGTCCCGCAAGCACCACGAGCACCACCGCGTAGCCGAAGGGCTTGCGCCCCCGCAGGTAGCGGTTGCCGACGTGGGCATACTGGACGCGGCTGACCATGAGCAACCCGCCCAGGATGGCGATCACCGGCAGGGCATACACCAGCGTCGTGCCCTTCACCTCGGCGACGTGCTCATAGAGAATCACCAGGGACGCAATGACGGCCGCAGCGCCCGGGCTGGGCAGGCCGTCGAACGTGCCGTGCTTGAGATCGCCTTCCGCGTGCTCGACGTTGTACCGGGCCAGCCGCAAGGCGCAGCAGGCCGCGAAGATCGCCCCCGCCATCCACGCCCCCCGCGAGGACACGATGAACTTCGCTGCCCGGCCTGGGCGGCGCAGGGGCAACGGCTCGGCCGCAGGGTTTCCGGGGCTGATTTCGGCGCTCCCGTCGGCCGGAACGACGCCGGCGTCTGCCCCGGATTGCATGGCGGCGGGCGCTGCGGCGGGGTTTCCGGCCATCGTTACCGCCAGCATGGGCTGCGCCTGGAGCGTCACCAGTGCGATCATGAGCATCGCGGGAGCGACGCCGAAGGTCACCATGTCGGCCAGGGAGTCCAACTGCCCGCCGAAGTTGCTCGTGCCGCTGGTCATCCGGGCGACCCGGCCGTCCATCATGTCGAAGAACATGCCCAGGAAGATGAGAAATCCACCCACCGAAATGAAGGTGGGCAGGAATTCCTCGAGGCGCTGACTGTTGAGGGTGGCCTTGAGGGAGGGATCGAGGTTCGCCGTGTGCATGGCCCGCATGCAGAAGTAGATGGCCGCGAAGCCGCAGAGCATGTTGGCCAGGGTGAGCATGCTGGGGAAAATCGGAACCGTGCGCAGTCGTCGCACGCGTCCCTTACGCCGTTTCGGCGGCTGATTGTGTACGACGACCTTCATGGCTTTGCTCGCTTGTTTCCTGGTTTTCAGGCACAACCTGGCGGAGGATCAAGCTGCTTCCGGCCTTTACTTTGTCGCCCAGCCGAACCGTGACTTCCGCCCCCTGGGCCGGAACGATTAACTCCGTCCGCGACCCGAATTTGATCATTCCGAAGCGCTCCCCGCGCTCCAGGCGCGTTCCCTCGCGGGCGTGGCAGATGATGCGCCGAGCGATGAGCCCGGACACCTGGCGAACGACGACCGGTCCGGCGTGTGGCGAATCCGGAGCAATCACCAGCGTGTTCGCCTCGTTCTCTGCTCCGCTGTCGGGATGGCGGGCGTCGAGAAACTTGCCCGGCTTGTATGTCACCGCACGGACGAGGCCCGCGCAAGGCGCCCGGTTCGCGTGCACGTTGAAGATGCTCAGGAAGATCCCCACGCGCACCGCCGGGCCGCCCACCAGGGCGTCGTGATCCAGCTTGGTGATCTCCGTAACCGTGCCGTCCGCGGGGGCGCACATCTCGCCCGCGCTGAAGTCGCCGCTGCGCCGGGGATCCCGGAAAAACGAGATGACCCAGCACCACACGACAATGGGGACGGCGATGAGCGCCGGATGCAGCCACCACAGCCCCCATCCGACCGCACCCAGCACCACCGTGCCGAGCACCATCTCCCGGATCCCTTCCCTGGCCAACGGCATACCTGTGCCTGCTCCTGTGAAGGCGAGTCTTGGATTCCGGCCGCCGCCCGGGTCCCACCCGGGTGGCCGGCTGCGGGGCCGCTCACGTCGACGGCGCCGCCCTTTATGAATGTATCACCGCCCGGGCCCCCTGTCAGCCGATCCCCCTCGCCGTACAGGGCGATCATCGATCCGCAGGTCCGAAAAGGGGGATTTCGCGCATGAAATTACGGTTGCGGTGCTTGCCGGAACGGCTTGCCCGCCGACCTGAACGAATCGTAGCCTCCCTAACGAGGAGGAGAAAGAAGATGACCACTGCGCTTGAGCAGGCGCCCATCAGCGTGCTGCGTGAGGTGATCAGCCGTTTCTTTGATGAGGCCCAACGGCGCTGCGAGCAGCAGCCGGCCGCCCAGCGCCGCACGGAGCGCCGCTTCCACCGGTCGTGGCCGCTGGCGATCCGGCTTCACCGTGGAGGGGTGGAACGGGAGATCGGGGTTGCCCTGCACAACGCCTCGCAGCACGGCATCGCGTTCCTCTCGCCGCTGCCGTTCGAGACGGATGCGGTCGTGCGCATACGGCTTTTTTGGCACGATGAGGAATGCCCGCTGGTGCCGGCCGTCGTGCGGCACTGCACTTTCGGGGGGCGCGGCTACCTCGTCGGCTGCGAGTTCGTTCTGTGGGACAACGAACCCGAAGAGTTGATGGAGTGACGCCTGGTCGGCCGGCGTCGCTCCTGACGGGCAGGCGTAGCTCCTGACGGGCAGGCATAGCTTTTGATCGGCAAACCGTTGGGGGCCGTTACTCCGCGAGGCGCTTGATGTCCGCGCCGACCGCCGTCAGCTTCTGCTCGATGCGCTCGTAGCCGCGATCGATGTGATAGACGCGGTGGACGGTGGTCCTGCCCTTGGCGATCAGGCCGGCCAGGATCAACGCGGCCGACGCCCGCAGGTCGGACGCCATCACCGGGGCGCCGATCAGCTTTTTCACGCCCTGCACGATGACCGTGGGCCCCTCCTTGCGCAGGTGCGCCCCCATGCGGTTGAGCTCCGCAACGTGCAGGAACCGATCGGGGAAGATCTTTTCCGTCACGATGCTGTTGCCGTCGGCGAGCGACAGCAGCACCATCGTCTGGGCTTGCAGGTCGGTGGGAAAACCTGGATAAGGCTGGGTGGTGATTTCGATCGGCTCGAGCCGCCGGGCCGAGGAGACGGTCATGCCCTTGTCCGCCTTTTCCACGTTGACGCCCACGCGGCGGAGGGCGTCCACCACGGCCACCAGGTGCTCGACGCGCCCGCCGGCCAGGGTGGTCTCGCCGTTGGTGACGGCCGTCGCGACCGCGAAGGTGCCGGCCTCAATGCGGTCGGCGATGACGTGATGCTCGGCGCCGTGCAGGGAGGCCACGCCGTCGATGACGATTCGCGGCGTGCCCTGCCCCTCGATCCGGGCCCCGCACTTGTTGAGGAATTCGGCCAGGTCCACGATTTCCGGCTCGCAGGCGGCGGACTCGATCACCGTCCGCCCCTCGGCCAGCGTGGCGGCCATCAGCACGTTGGCCGTACCCGTGACCGTGCTGCCGAAGGGCCCGCCGAGGAAGATTTCGGAGCCGCGCAGCTTTTTGGCCCGCAGGAGCAGGTCGCCGTTGATCAGGTCGCCGTCGGCCCCGAGGGCTTCGAGCCCGCGGGTGTGCAGCGACACCGGGCGATCACCGATGGCGCAGCCGCCGGGCATGGCCACCTGCGCCCGCCGCCGCTTGGCCAGCAAGGGGCCGAGCACGCAGACGCTCGCCCGCATCTTGCTCACCAGTTCGTACTCGGCGTGGCAGTTCATCTCGTCCTCGACCCGCAGATGCAGGGCGCCGGACTCCAGCCGTTCGGTGACCACGCCCAGCCGGTTCAGCAGCACGCACATCTGGCGCACGTCCTGCAAATCGGGGACGTTGTGCAGGATCGTCTCCCCTTCACAGAGGATGCTCGCCGCCAATATCGGCAATGCCGCATTCTTGGAGCCGCTGATGGGGATGGTGCCCCGTAACCGATTACCGCCCTGAATGACCAGAGAATCCACGGCCGATCACCTCGCTTGCACGTTGATTGAGATTGCACACCGCTGCGGGCCCCCGCGCCGGGAACCGCGACGCGCCCGATCATACCCGAAACCGCCCCGATGCTGAACACCTGAGCAGCCCCGCCGCCGGGCGCGGAATCCGCCGCGGCAGAGCCGTTTTTTGAGCCGGCTGCTGCCGCGGTCAACACCGGCTCGGCAACACCGGCCGTCCCCGCACAATGCCGGGGGGCAGCCTCACGCGCGGTCGAAGCGCAGCACCCGCTCATGCGGGCCGGTGGTGTCCTTCCAGGTGGCCACGTGGGTCCAGCCCGGCGTTTCGGCGAAGATCTCCCGCACGGCGGCCGCTTGGGTTTCACCCACCTCGAGGAACAGGGCGCCGCCGGCACGCAGAACGCCCGGCCCGGCATCCGCCAGGCTACGATAGAAGCTCAGCCCGTCGGCCTCGTCGGTCAGCGCCGCCCGCGGCTCGTGGTCGCGAACGTTGGCGTCCAGCCCGGCCATCTCGTCCGCCGCGATGTACGGCGGGTTGCACACCAGCACGTCGAACCCACCCGTGGGCACGGCGTCGGGCGGCAGATCGAGCCGATCGGCCTCCAGCAGGCGGATCCGGTCGGCCACGCCGTGCCGCTCGGCGTTGGTCGCCGCGACCACCAGGGCGGCCGGGACCACGTCCGTGGCGACCGCTTCGGCCGTGGGCAGGTTCTTTAGCAGTGCGATGGTGATGCAGCCGCTGCCGGTGCCGACGTCGAGGATGCGGACGGTCTCGCCCACGCGCTCGCGGGCCAGCTCGATGACCCGCTGGACAAGGATCTCCGTCTCCGGCCGGGGGATCAGAACCGCCGGCTCCACGGCGAAACTCAGGCTGTAGAACTCCTTGTGCCCGACGAGGTAGGAGATCGGGGTGTGGCGGGCGGCCTGCTTGACCAGTTCGCGGAAGCTGGCCAGCGGGTCGGCCGCGGGCACCTGGTCGAACCGGGTGTAGAGCTCGATGCGTTTGCAGCCCAGGGCGTGGGCCAGGAGGATTTCGGCCGCCAGCCGGGGCTCGTCCAGACCGTGGGACTCGAAATGCTGGCGGGTCCAGTCGAGGAGACGATTGATCGTCCAGGGTTGCTGTGCAGATGCGCCGTTGGGCTGCGTCATGCCGCCAGCGTATGCGGAGGCGGTGCGGTTCGCAACGGCCGGAGGGCGACGCGGGGCGGGGGCGGGTGGGAAAGTGAGAAAGTGCGAAAGTGAGAAAGTGACGAAGTGACGAAGTGACGAAGTGACGAAGTGATAAAGTGACGAAGTGAGAAAGGGGGAAAGTGGGAAAGGCGGCGTTTGCAGCGTGCTCGCCGAGCTCGCCGCCGGCGCGATGGCGACTCGGCGCCGGGGGGATGCGTCGATCAGGGGCGGTATTGTTGGGGATCGAGGCAGGCCGCGTATGACGCGCGGTCAAACGCGACTGCTCGTTTGTTGACTGGCTCGGGTGGCATCAGCCTCCCCGCGCGAAAAATAACCCCGCCCGGGCCTTGCGGCAAGTCGGGCGGGGAGCAAGTACGATCATTGTCCGACCATTTGCAGATCGCCGGTACGTTTCGTCTCTATAGATTATGCATCTGCATCGGCCTCCGCAACCATGAATTCAAATCGAGCCTCGTTCGCCCCAAAAGAAATCGCTGGGCGGAACAACGCCTGCGAGGGCTGCTGGCGTGGCGGGTACGTTCTGCGGGTCAGTAGAACAGGTATGGGATGGTCTGGTCGATGTTCTTGAGGTCGCCGCGCAGCTCCTTCTCCAGGATCTGGCCGGTTTCCCGCAGGCGTTGGGGCCAGAGATCGCGCTCGCGCTGGGCGGCCTCGTCGACGTAGCGGAGCGTGTTGTCGAGGTTGCGTTCATGGAACTCGCCCAGATCGCGGGCGATGGCCACCGTGCCCGCGATGTTTTCGTCGCCCCTGGCTTCGCGAGCCTGAAAGTCGGTGAGGATGCGGCGGATGTTTTCGTTGCGCGCGGCCTGTCGCTTTTCGAAGCGGGGATCGGGCTTGGCGCACCCGGACAGTCCGACGACGCCCGCCAGGATCAGCGCCGCGGCCAGGCCGTTCCGATGGACCGCGGTGCGCAGCCTGCCCCACCGCTTCTGCCGGTCGCAGAGCCGTCTTGCCGCCTGTTGCTCGACAACCATCATGCCAACCTCACGATCCTGCGCTCACGATCCAGCCCTCACGATCCAGCCGTTTCAATCGTGCTTTGTCGCTGGTTGCCCCCGCCATGGCCGGGGTTATGGTGAACCCCGCGGCCGCGGTAGCCCCCCTCTCGGCCGCGGCGATCAGGGCCCGCCGCCCGGCGCAGACCCTGCCGGACGCCCCGGTGGCCGCCGCGCGGACCATGCTACCGTCTGATGTTACCGCTGCCCAGCCAAAAGGTTGCGTGCGTTGCGCGGCCGGCGGCGAACGGTTGCAAAGGGCCCGAAAAATGGTATCTTGATGCATTCCGGCGACCCAGGCTGCGCCCCGGAATTGCGTGGTGTCCGCGGTCTCTCGCCGTCGATGGTGAATGTAGCTCAGTCGGTTAGAGCACTAGGTTGTGGTCCTAGGGGTCGCGGGTTCGAATCCCGTCATTCACCCGTTTTGTAACACACGTCGCAGCGATTCCCTGTCGGCACTGAAGCTATGGCCTGCCCCCGGGTCCGCCCCCTGAAGCGGAGCCGAAATCATCATCCTGTTCAACTACGTGGTGCCCGATTCCTCGGTGGTCGTCCGGCTGCGCGGCCGCGGCGGCTTTACGCGGTGTCGGGTCTGCGCGGAGGCCAACCGCGAATACCGCATGACGTGTTTCCCGGTGTTCACGTTCATGGACGAGTGCACCGAGCTCGCCGGCGCGGTGAAGGTGAAGGATCAGTGAGCGGTCTACCGCAAGTGGTGCCGGGCGTTCGGACTGTCGAAGCTCAAGCCGCTGCACTCGTTCGTCAAGGATGTGGTGGCGTTTTTGCCGCAGATCCAGTACCAGCGGCTGCGGAACGGCCTGGCCGGGGAGATCACGCTCCACGGGCTGCAAGTGCGCGTCGCGCTGAACATCGGCGAGGAATCGGCACCCACGCAAGCACCGGCGAGCATGTACAGTGGCGGCTGGTGACGCTTGAAGTTCTTCTCACGTGTCAGTCATTCAGTCCTACCTGAACAGTTCCATCAAGCTCAGAAACGCCGATAACAGTATCGAGATGGCCGACAAGAATAGCGCCGCCCTTGCCATCGAGTTTGCTTTAGACGCCTCCTTGAGAGCCCTGCTTTCGGCAGTCGCAATCTCGAGTCTAGAGCACAGCCTATTCCAGTAGTGTGGATTCGTCTCCTTCCAGTCCAGCATTTTCTTGATCATAGTTTCCGCATCTGGTAGCTCAGACGGCTGCGTCTTACCCTCAAAACGGATGCGATAGAGACGCTCAAGCCGCTCTGGCTCATCCTGCTTAAGGGCATTGAGTTTCTTTTCAACGTCAGCATAGTCAATCACTTCGACTCTCCGCAACGCAGGTGCAGTTGAGTGCTCGCAACCTTCACCGTGCCCTCTGAGATAACCCAATCCACAATCAGGCGGCCTCCGCCTGCAAGGCGCTATGCAACATGATATTCAGCCTTGATGAACGCACAATGGGCTTCGGTGCAGTGGTGGAGAACACTCTGCTAGCGGGCAGACTGATCCCAACGGCCCAACAAACGTGCGAAACGCCTTAAAGTTGAGATCCGGCACCCGCGCATCCGCAATGGCCTGACCGGCGAGATCATGCTCCACGGGCTACAAGTATGGGCAGATTTACGGCTGGGGGACAATTGGCCAGTTCCGGAGCCACCGGCGACATGTTCGACAGGGCTTGGTAATACCCTAACATGCCACATAGAATAATGTCCTTCTCACCACTGATTGGGGCGTCAAACCAGGCGTCTTTATTATCGTTCCGAACTAACCTCAATGCCCTCGTCCCGAAGAAAGGCATCAGTTTCGCTGCGAATCCACTCCTCGCAGTTCGGATCGTCAAATCGAATCCGGGACATAAGCCTCTCGCGGAGTTGACGGATGCGGTCGACAAATTGGTAGTCTTGCAGCCGGTTGGTAGCAAGCTCTACGACTCTATCCACTATTCGGGCAGTCAATTCCTGAGGTCGCTCACGAGCGGATGCCAGTGCATGAGAGAGTGCACACAGCTTCTGATCCGAGAGTGGCCGACATACGCAAGTAAAATCAACTGCGTCATGAGGAGTCACAATCCAACCGCAGTTAGCAATCTCTCTTGCGGTGTCAATCAACGCCGCATCCCAAGTAAGACATGCGATACCCTCGGATCGCTCCTCGACGAGTTTCCGGATGTGCGAGAGTACGCGGACGTCATCCTCAATGAGAATGTCCACTTTACGACGACCTTGGCGATCAAGAACAAAGGCAAAGATCTTCTCAACGTCGTTTCTATAGTGCGTCTTACCGGGCGGAATGAACTCATATTCGATCGAATATCGCCGGAGGGTTGGCGAAAGCTCGCTGGATAGGCGCCTTATCCACTCTCGGTAGTCTGACGCGCGGTTGTTAATCGATGGCGCAATGTGCGCGAGGAAATCCTCAAGGGATGGAGGAACTGGCCCCCCGGCAGCGCGGAGCCGGGTGAAGTGCGCAACGAACCCATTGTGCGAATACTGGAGCGTTGGATCGGCATCGACGACAAGCTTGTAGTCAAGTGCGCGGACAAGATGGGCAGCAGTTTCCTCAACGTAGCACGATGGAACCTTAACAGTAGCGCCGAGACTCGTAAACGCTTCCACGCTTTCCACGGCACATTGTGAGAACCTCCCATCGGTTGCACCGAACAGACGTGCACATACGAAAGGTATAATAACGGAGGCATCGAGAAATACTGTCGCCTCGTGCCACTGTTTGACACCAAGAGCCTTTGGTGCGCCAACGGAGGTTGTGCCTTCCAGAGCAACATACAGCGTCGCCCGTGTGAGTTTCTTCATCAGGGAAACTTCAGAGGCCGAATGCACTAGCCAATTGGTGAGATCATCAAGCGATTCTCTGCTGATCTGTCGCGACAGGAGGAACTCGCGCAGAGCAAGGAGCGGATCTCCGAGTTGGCGAAACAAGCCCACAGACGCGACCGAACCTGCCGATTGACGCGCGACCTGAAGTTGTCGTTGTATGAATGATCGGGCAAGCAGTACAGCGAGCGAACGAGCATCAGTAAGAGACCACTTAGCGCCAGTGAGATCGTTAATGACCTGCTGCTGCGCACGCGCAAGCATTTCCAGTTCAGCAGAGTAGAGACGGTCCGCAGTACTGAGGGTGCTGGCGGAGTCGGGACTAAGGTGAAACCGCAAAGTCGTATTGTCGTAGACAATATGCCCTCGTGTTTGAAGAGAGTCGACGCGGCCTTCCAAATGAGCACGACGACCTTTCGGGGCGCCTAGGAGGTCAAGTGCGGCATCGACTAATTCCTCCTTTTGAAGTGCCCCTGTGCTGCTGTAAAGAGTAAAAAGAAGCGTGTCGTCATAGACACTCTCACGGAGTTCCTTCGTGTCAGGGCTGAGTGCAACGTAGGCGTGAAGAAGGCGCTCATGCTGGTCAAGCGGTGAGGTAACCCCCGATGGTAGCGGCGCACCAATACTGTCAAAGAAGTCAGACAACAGATCATTCTCGATTAGCAGACCAGCAATTTCGCGCGCGCCAAGACACGTAGTTGGAAGTCCCACCTCCGCTGTAATTGTCTGTTCGAGATTACGGAGGTCCTTTGATTGTCTAGGCTGATTTGTCAGAAAGAAGTACTGCGTAGCGCTGAGATCACGCCGAGCGGAATGGGCATCGGCAATGGCCTTTTCCATCCAGTCGCGATTCTGAACAGTGACTTGGTATGCAACAGCTGTGGATCCGCCAGATCGGGTAAAGGCTCGGCGATCGGAGCCACCGTCACCTGGAGAGTCGACCTTTATAACGATGAGATCAAATGCCCTCGTAAGTAGTAGGGTGACAGTCGCATCGAAGTCGGATCGACCGAGGTGGCGCACGAAGTTCTGGATGGTGTCGAGGTCAAGCATGTCGGCGGTTCCGCTGGCCGTGCTAAGGCGGCTGAGCGATGGCGTCAATATCGGTTTGGAGCATCCCATCGGAAAACGTCTCGTAACGTTGGCGGACGTTTTCCCGGCGAGTTGCCCTTGAACTGGCTTATTTTGTACAGGCTGACACCGAACGGGGCAAGTTGAATCCCAAAGTTGTGGCGATACCGGCATCCGACTCGGCGCAGGTGTAAGCGAGCGTACATTCGCAGTGGACCTACTGGTCGGACAGGAAACTGTGAGCTCGACAGCGGCAATGGCTGGGAGCCAGTTCTGCTGTCTCCGGCCTCGCCCGGGCCACAAACTCGATGTCCAGCCCCAGGGCGTCGAGTACGTTCATCAGGTTGTCGAACCGGATCCGCATCGGCTCGAAACCCGCGTGGGGGCCGCTCGAGAGCATCCGGTGGACCGTGTCGATCTTCACGCGGGCCATTTGGGCCAGCTTCCAGTAGCTCCAGCCGCGGGCGCGCCGCGCGGCGTCGTGCTGGGCCGCCAAGTCAATAATATCCGACTCCGGACCCGGCACAACGAGCAGTTGGCGCTCCTGGGGCAGTGACACGAAGTGGGGGCGGCTGTCTTCGTCGAATCGCGGTTGCATGACGACCTCCATGGTGAAAAACGCGGGCTGCGGCCCCCGATGGCCTGGTCGGTGGCGGCTTCGGCGTGGATGGGCAGACCGTTGCGATCCGCAGACTGCTGGACGTCGGTCTCGCACTCGGTGCCGGATCAACCTCTCTTCGGCTACGTCTTCGATTACCAGGCGCCCCCCTCGGCTCCGGCAGGCCAGCTTCGCCTTATGGGACGGTTTCGGTCCGATGCGCACGGCTGCTCGACAATCACGCGAACAGCCAAACCTTCGCCAAGTTAACAGTTAACATGACAGGCGAAGGGCCGGTCTGCTAGGATGGGTTGATGGGCCGCGGGGTATGCCTGGGGGCGTGCCTGCGGCGATGGTCCGCTGGTCCTGTTTGGGTGCTGTTCATGCCTTTGTCCTTTCGAATGCCCCGTCGATTGCCCTATCGTTTGCCCTGTCGTTTGCCATGTCGTCTGCCCTCTCGAATGCTCTGTCGATTTGCTCCGCTCTGTTTGCTGGTATTCGGCGTCGCGGTGCGGGCCCAGTCGGCACCGTACTATGGCTCGCCGCTGGCCGTTCCTGGCACCATTCAGGCCCAGTGGTTTGACCACGGGGGCGAGGGGGTGGCCTACCACGACTGCGACGCGGCCAACCAGGGCGGGGCCTTCCGCACGGATGAGGGCGTGGACCTGGCCTCCAGCAACGAGGGCAACTACTACGTCGGCTGGTTGTGCGACGACGAGTGGATCGCCTATACGCTCGACGCGGGCGACACCGCCGCCTACATCGTCGAGGTACGCGTGGCCTCCGAGAGCACCGGCGGGACCTTCCGGCTCGACTTCTTCGACCTCGGGGGGGCCCTGCTCGCCCGAACGCCGGCCGTATCCGTGCCGGTCACCGGCGGCTGGGAGAGCTGGTACACCGTGACGACCACGGTGGAGCTGCCGGCCGGGCCGCTGCGGATGCACTTCGTCAACCTCTCGGCCAGTGACGAGTACAACGTCACCTGGTTCCGTTTCCGGCGCTACGATCCGCTCGACGTCGACCGCGACGGGTTCGTGGACCTGGGCGACTGGGACCTGCTCACGCGGTGTCTGGCCGGCCCGGCGGCGATCCTCTCGCCGACCAACTGCCCCATCCGCGATCTGGCCTACCTCGGCGTGAACGACGACGGCGTCGCCGACCTGCGCGACTGCGCCCTGATGCAGCGGGCCGACGAGGCCACCGCCCTGCTCGAGCCGGACCGGTGGGCGCTCATCTGGTCCGACGAGTTCGACACCCCCGGGGCGCCGGACCCGGCGAAGTGGCGGTACGAGGTCGGCTACAAGATCCGCAACGACGAGGAACAGTACTACACCCCGGGCGACAACGCGTTCTTGGAAAACGGCAACCTGGTCATCGAGGCCCGGCGCGAGGCCTATCCCCTGCCCTGGGGCGGCCAGGCCGCATACACGGCCGCCAGCATGTCGCCGACCACCAGTTGGCTCTACGGCCGGATCGAGGTTCGCGCCCAGGTGCCCACCGGCCGGGGCATGTGGCCGGCGATCTGGATGCTGGGCGACAACATCCACCAGGTGGGCTGGCCAGCATGCGGCGAGATCGACATCATGGAAAACGTGGGCTACGACCCCCATGTCGTCCACGGCAGCGTGCACACCACCACGTTCAACCACACGATCGGCACGCAGCAGACCTCGACGCTGGGGCTGCCCGCGCCGTGGTCGAATTTCCACATCTACGCCATCGAGTGGTATCCGGACCGCATCGATTTCTTCATTGACCGCGTCAAGTACCTGACCTTCGCCAACGCGGGCACGGGAGACGCGGCCTGGCCTTTCCACCGGCCGGAGCACCTCAAGCTGAACATCGCGGTGGGCGGCGCCTGGGGCGGCGTGCAGGGTATCGACGACAGCATCTTTCCCCAGCGGTTCTACGTCGATTACGTGCGGGTGTATCAGCAAGCGGCGCAGTGAGGCGGTGGGGATTGCGCCTTTACGCTCTGCCCCGGCCGTGATACACCGGCTCCGTGGACCGGCATCATGACAACCCAATCCCGCTCGATCTGACGGCCATCCGCCGGCGATTGCTCGCTTGGTACGGGCGGACCGCGCGCGACCTGCCCTGGCGGCGTCGCGGGGATGATCCCTACGCCCAGTGGCTCGCGGAGATGATGCTCCAGCAGACGCAGACGGCCACGGTGATCCCCTTCTACGCGGCATTCATGGCCCGGTTTCCGACGGTGCAGGCATTGGCGGCCGCCGACCGCAGCGAAATCCTGTCGATGTGGGCGGGACTGGGGTACTACCGCCGGGCCCATCTGCTGCATGACGCCGCACGCATGGTCGCCGGCGAGCTGGACGGGCGGTTTCCGGATACGGTGGAAGGGCTCTTGCGGCTGCCGGGCGTGGGGCGCTACACGGCCGGGGCGATCGCGTCAATCGCGTTCGACCGACGGGCGCCGATCCTGGACGGGAACGTCAAACGCGTGCTCGCCCGGTTGCTTGCGCTGGAAGCCGCGCCGGACGAGCCGGCCACGGTGAGCCGAATGTGGGAGGTCGCGGAGGCCGTTCTGCCCCGCCGCCGCTGCGGGGCCTTCAACCAGGCGCTGATGGACCTCGGGGCGACGGTGTGCACGCCCAAGAAGCCGCGGTGCGACGTTTGTCCGCTGTCGGGGCAGTGCGGCGCGTTCGCGACCGACCGGGTTCACGAGATACCACCGCCCAAGCGTCGGGCCCGCGTGACGCGCATCGAGGTCACCGCCCTGGCGGTCGTCAGTCGCGAGCACGTGCTGCACTGCGCCCGCCCGGCCGGCGGCTTGTGGGGCGGCATGTGGGCGCTGCCGGCCGGCGAGCGGAACGGGACGCCGCTGACCGCTTTCGCGGAGGCCCAGTTGCCGCGCTCGATTGCCGGCCGAATTCAAACGCTCGAGCCCCTCGGGCAGGTGGAGCATCAACTTACCCATCGCCGGGTGGTGTTCGACGTGTACCGCGCGGAGGTGGATCGCACGCGGCTTCCGCGCGGCTACCTGTGGCGCCCGCTCGCGGACGGGCAGGCTCTGCCGACGGCATTTCGCAAGATTCTGCGCCTCGTGCAAGGGGAAGATCAAAAGTGAGAAGGTGCGAAAGTGCGAAAGTGCGAAAGTGCGAAAGTGAGAAGGTGAAAAGGTGCGAAAGTGAAAAGGTGAGAAAGTGAAAAGGTGAGAAAGTGAGAAAGTACGTGCCATGGCCAAGCTCGACGGAGTCGAGCGCCGCCATGTTTGGAAACCCAAACGCCCCACCGGCCGAAGGCGGGCACGGCCCGCCCTACCAGCCCACACCAACCCCACGCCGGGCGGCACGGCCAGGCTCGAAAAGGGCGGCATGGCGAAGCCCGAAGAGCGTGCCATGGCCAAGCTCGGCAAGGGTACCATGGCTAAGCCCGAAGAGGGTGCCATGGCCAAGCTCGACGGAGTCGAGCGCCGCCATGCGATCCGCAAGTGGGCTGAGGGCGGGAAATCCTGTGCGTCCTGCCGGGCCTGCCGTACACGCACGCGACCGAGGTCGGCTTGTCCCGCGGCGACGCAGCCGTCACAATGCGGACCAGCCAACCGAGAATGGAGGAGATTGTGAAATGCCCATGACCCGTTCACTGGATCGCATCGCATCCCCGGGCCGTCTCTGCGCTGCCGTCGCCATGGCCCTCGGCGCGTTCCTATATGCGGCGACGCCCGCCGTTGCCGATGCCCCCGCCCGCTCGCACGACATCGTCGCCGACGACTACTTCACCATCGACGCGATGGCCGACCTGGCGGTGTCGCCCGATGGCGCCCACACCGCCTTCGTGCTGCTCCGCTGGGACGAGCCCAGCGACGGCCGTAACGCCGATCTCTGGGTGGTCAACCACGGCGAACGCGTCCCGCGGCGGCTCACCTTCGACCAAGCCGCGGACACCCACCCGGCGTGGAGCCCCGACGGACGATGGATCTACTTCACCAGCGCCCGCAGCCTCGGCGACGAAGACACCCCGCCGTTCGACGGCTCCACCCAGGTGTGGCGCATCGGCATCGACGGCCAGGGACTCGCCCCCGTCACCCGCGTAGCCGACGGCATCGCCCAGTTCCAGCTCTCCGACGACGGCGCGTCGCTCTACTACGTCGTCAAGCACGAGCAGGTCGGCGACGACTGGAAGGCGCTGCGCGCAAAGTTCGACAAGCTCACCTACGGGCACGGCGTGGTCAACTTCAGCCAGTTGTGGAAACTCAACCTGCAATCCTGGCGGGCCGAGAAGCTGGTCGATGACAAGCGCGTGATCGGCGCCTTCACCGTCACCCCCGACGAGCGCCGCATCGCCATGATCACCACGCCCACCGAGCAGCTCATTACCAACGAAGGCCGCAGCCGCGTCGACATCTACGATGTTGCATCGAAGGCCATCACCGCGCTTGCGGACCGCCAATGGCGCGAGCAGGCCCCCAGCCCCTACGGGTGGCTCGAAAGCCCCGCGTGGTCGCACGACGGCCGAGCCCTCGCCTTTGCAGTCAGCTTCGACGGCTACCCCTCCGAGGTCTTCGTGGCCACCTTCGGCGACGACCGCATGTCCATCCGCAAGCTCGAGCGCGAAAACGAGATCTCCGTGGAGCCCGGCGCCGGGCTGGCCTGGCGCGGCGCCTCCCACGACCTGCTGCTCAAGGCCGAGGACCACGCCCGTGCCCGCGTCTACCTCGTTCGCGACGCCGCCGGCGACGACCAGGGCGAAACCGTCGTCCTCACGCCCGGCGACGTCTGTGTCGATCGTTTCGGCTGCACGCGCGACGGGCGCACGGCCGCGGTGATCATGAGCGGACTTACGCACCCGCCCGACCTGTTCACCATCGCGGCCGACAAACCCGCCAGCGACTACGCCCGCATCACCAAGGTGAATCCCCAGGTCGATACCTGGAAGCTGCCCAGCCTCCAGATCGTGAAGTGGACCAGCCCCGACGGCACGCCGGTCGAAGGCATTCTCGAACTGCCGCCGGATCACACCCCCGGCAAGCCGCTGCCCATGATCGTCGAGTTGCACGGCGGGCCCACGGCCGCTTCGCTGTACCGGCTGCGCTTCTGGATCTATGGCCGGGTGCTCATGCCCGCCCAGGGCTACGCCCTGCTGACCCCGAACTACCGCGGCTCCACCGGCTACGGCGACCGGTTCATGACCGAGCTCATCGGGCACAAGAACAATCGCGACGTGGCCGACATCCTCACCGGCGTGGACGCCATGGTCGAACGCGGCATCGCCGATCCCGACCGGCTGGGCGTCATGGGCTGGAGCAACGGCGGCTATCTCACCAACTGCCTGATCACCACGACGACCCGGTTCAAGGCCGCGAGCAGCGGCGCCGGCGTGATCGACGCGGCCATGCAATGGGCCACGGAAGATACCCCCGGCCACGTGATCAACTTCCAGCAGGGCTTCCCCTGGGACGCCACCGCGCGGATGATCAAGGCTTCGCCGCTGTACGCGGCCGACCGCATCCGCACGCCCACCATCATTCACGTGGGCGAAAACGACTCGCGCTGTCCGCCGGGCCACAGCAAGGCCCTGTTCCGCGCCCTGCACGAGTACCTGCACATTCCGACGGAGCTGATCGTATATCCCGGCGAGGGGCATGGCCTGACGAAGTACAGCCACCGCAAGGCCAAGATGGCGTGGGACCTGGCCTGGTTTCGCAAACACCTGCTGGGCGAAGAGAAGGCCGCGACGCAACCGGAGGACGGTGCGTAGAGGCACATCACGGTGTTGGGGTGGGGACGAAGTCGGGCTTACTCTTCGTCTTTGGGCGCCGCTTCGTCGCGTTCGGATTCGCCGCGGATGAACGGGGCGGCCTCCTCGAAGCCTTTGAGCAGGTCGTTCGTGGGCAGGATGGTGTTCGGCAATACGGTCACCGAGCCGGTAAGCGGGTTGACCGCGACGATCTCGGTCACGTTCTCGACCTTCCGCGACTCGATCACGATGGGGCCCTTGATTTCGCGTTGGATTACGGTGGCCCGCGGACCAATGCTCAGGGTCACGCCGGGGTAGATGATTTTGGTCACCCGCAGCTTGCACTCTGCGCCACCGCCCAACAGTTCTTCGCGGCGCTTGGACTCGGCCTTGATCTGCATCTCGGCCTCATCCGCCTTGAACAGCAGTTCCGTCGCCTGCTCTTTCTGGGCCGGGGCGAGCCGCTTGATGTTGGCCATCAAGGGCTGCACTTTCTCGCGGACCTTGCGGACAACGTCGAGGCGCGCCTGTATCCCCCGATCGATCGCCTCCGCTTCGCGAATGTGAATGGGGTGCGTGCCGATCGCCATGCGCGTGTGCACGTTCGCATCGCTGCCGATGGTGGCGATCTCGCCGCCTTGCCGGGCATAGACATTCCCCCCGATGACCGACCCGCGCTCGCTCATCAGACGCCCCGCGGCGAATACCCGGCAGTTCATCAGCTCGCGGGTGATCAGCACGTCACCGCCCGCGCGAATGTCCGCCTCGTCGCAGAACCGGGCGCCCACGTTGCCCTGGGCCACGACCCGCCCCTCGTTGCGCGAGACGATGCCGCCGCGAACGGCCACGTCCTCCCCCGCTTCCACCATCGCCGCTTCCACCGCTCCCCCGATGGAAATGCACTTAACCGACTTGACGGCGAAACGGTCGCGCACCGTCCCCGAGACATTCACGTCGATGGAGGAGTCCACCTTGCCGACGCTGAAATCCACGTCGCCCTTGATGTCGAGCACTTCGTCGATGTACAGCCGCCCCGCCTTCGACACCACCCGACCGGCCACGTTCGTGATGATCTGTTCCGGCTCATTCGGATCGCGCCGCACCGAGTTGTCGAGTTCGATCGATACCGGCTGGTGCGCGGGTCGGATCGTCTCGCCGTAGACGTCCATCCCGTTGCGCGGCTCGCGCAGGGGAACAATGCGCCCGATCCGCGTGTTCTCTGAGACGGTGATGATCGAGTTGAAGGTGTAGTAGTCCACGGCCGCGTCGCTCTCCGGGTCCACCTGCCCCCGGCCGAACGCCTCGTCCCAAATGAACTCTTCATCTCGGCCTTCGACGCACGCTTGGCCTTTGGCTACAACGCAGGGCTCGTCGTCCGGCGCGTCGTCGGCCGCACGCTCGCAGTACGCCGCCACCCGCGCGGCGACGGTCTCGTTGACCACGACTCCCGCCTGCTGCAAAGCTTCCGTGATCGCAACCGGGTCCGGCAGCGATGAACGGTCCCGGTGCCGTACCGAGGCCGTCAAGCGGTCGTCCGACACGACTACTTCAACCGTTTGGTTTGTCTTGATGGTCGGTTCGGACATGGTGGCGTCTCGCGGTCCAACAGGTGGACACGTCAAAGGATGGTGCCCAACCCACGGAGCATGATTACCCGAAGCCGTCCCTCCATCCTGTGCATCGGGACGGAGCACTCACCAAGTTGACTTAATCGCCGAAAGTGGCCCGCCCGTCGTCCAGTCCGACAGCGGCACTTTAGATTCCGGAGCGATCTTCCCACGCGAGGCCCCCGTAGTTACCCCACCTATGGGCACGGTTGTCCCTGTTGTGCATAGGTTCCTGCCGCCCCCTCTGTGAACTTGGGTGAAGATACCTAGTTGCGCAACATCTTGTGGGACGCGGGACCCTCTCCTTCACGATCCTGCGCAATTTCGGAGCGCTTGTCGGCCTGTGAGTTTTGCTGAGGCCGATACCCTATGGCAACGTCCGAGAATATGGGCTACCGTAAATGCATCGAGTGTGGGGGCATTCGCGTTCGCTCCGTGGATGTCGACGGCTTCACCCCCATCCTAAGCCCAAACAAAGGCAAACCCCAGGGGCATGGATCGCCCAGGCGGGTCCGAACGAAAGCGGCGGCTGCCAGGCCCCCTCAAGCTTGAGGTCTGGCCTGCCGGTGGCCGGTCCCCAGATGGGGACCGTTCAATCGGGCGCCGGGCATCTGGGGCGCCGGCAATCGCCGCGTTGCGGCGGGCTGGCGATCCGGCCGCACACTCGAGCTGAAAGAGCACGGCGACCCACGTTCGCGATCAACGCTCAGCGCGGACGTTTCGTCCGGGGACAACCCCGATCGCCGAATGGCAAACTTGACCGACGATCCCGGGCGGACGCGTGGATCGGTCTCGGCGGGCTGTGGAGACCCGCCGATCGGCTGCTGGCAGGACACGTACGGCGTAGGTGTGTTCCAGTATGAACGATGCTGTGAACGGTTCCTCGCTCTTGGCCGAGTGCCGTACGATGCCGAATGAAGATCGCCCGCGCCGCCCGGACGTCGGTTCTGTTTCACAAGCCCGGTGGTCTGCCCTTGTGCAGGACCGCGCCAACCAAGCTGAGGTGTTCCACATGATCGACCCGCACGACCACCATATCACCCAGTGGGCCGCACGCCGGGGCTCGCCCTGGTACTACACCCAGGAGCGCGGCCTGCCCTCGCCCTGCTTGAAGGTGCAATGCGGCTACGTCACGGCGTACTTTCACCAAGGGCGTCTGGTGCGGCTCTGGGCCCAGGCCGACAGCGCCGGTCTGAACGAGCTGTTCATGGAGTTGACCCAGATCTTCCGCTTGAAGACCGGTCCGGATCCACTGGCTCTGCGGATGTCCGGCTGATCGGCGAGTACGCCCATCGGGAATCGAGTTGGTCTCGACCCTGCGTGCCGGCCTGTGCTGTCACGCCCCCCCTCCGAGGACGCTCACAACCTGGCCTTCCCCCTCTGCGGCACCCTCTGACCGCGCCAATGTACTCGGGGTGCCGCAGTTTCTTATACCGACTGAACTGCTTTCCCCTGACCCTGAAGCCCCGCGCCCGTTAGGACAGTCTCCGCACGTCGCGGAGGCTGCTCCGCCCTGGTGGCAGTCCGGACGCGTGGTAGCCGCGCCTCCACCACCCATAAAAAGCGGCCCGGCTTGCCAGCCGGGCCGCGTTGATACAATCCAACTTGTGCGCCCTTCCTCTCCAACAAGCGAAGGAATACGCTTCCGCTCCCGCGTTAGCTGCGGCGCCGAGCCAGGGCCAGTGCGCCAAAAGCGAGCAGCGCCAAGGTCGCGGGCTCGGGGATCGCGCTGTCGTCCGGGAACAGCGAGTACGACGTCTCGACCCAGCCGCTCAACTCGGATTCCCAATCGAAGCTACTCAGGTCCTGACCGAACGCCACGGTGAGACTATCGATGCTGCTGAAGCCCCCGCCGTCGGGCCAATCACCGGAGCCGGGCAGATTCTTCGTGGTTGCCGTCCAGCGGCCCACGCCGTCAATCGTGCTTTGGAACTGCCCTGGAGTGACATCAAACAACATCCCCGTGATCGGGCCGCTGATCTCGTAGGGCGTCCCATCGTAGTCGAACGTCAGCGACAGCGTCCCGCCCGTGAACTGCGCAACCGGACCGGGGAGGATCTGGTTGAAATACGTTTGCAGGCTGATGGTCGCGTTGTCAATGGTCCCCGCCAGCACCCCGCCGTCATTCAGGGTCAGCGCATTGTTGTCGACCGCGTTCACCTGAAACAGACCCGTATTCGGATCAAAGGTCGTGTCGCCAACACCGTCGACCAGTTGGTGCTGTATTGAGGTGTAAATACCGAACGCCGGTGCGCAACCGAGCGCCAGTACGGCCAGTGTGACTGCCACTTTTCCCTTCATCGGATTCCCTCGCATAAAACGCTGTAATTTGCCCTTTGGTCCTCGGCGCCCGCGCCACATCCGCAGTCACCGCCTCCTTCTGCCTTATCGCTTCTTTCACCGCTTTCGATCGCCTTGTGCAACGGCAATCGAGGAAAGATCGTCGCCGCTCGCGCTACCGGCCGCGAGACATCCGGCTATTCGCCCTACCGCCTACGCAAGACCGCCAGCCCGGCAAAGCCAAGCAGCAGCGCCGCAGTGGCGGGCTCGGGAATCGCCACCATCTGGAACTGAAACGAGGACGTCATGAAAATGTGATTCTGGAAATCGACCAAGTCGGTGGTTACCGCCTGCTCAACCCCAGCCAGTGTGAACACCAACTCATACTGCGGGGCAAACGAAAGATCAGCCAACTCCGGTACGGAGCCGTCGCCGAGCAATCCGCCGGTCGGCGTGAGGATCGGCGCGACTGATGTATCGAGGTTGTTCTCGGCGCCGCTGGGCTCAAACGCCCCAAAACCCGAGAGCGTCCCCGAAATCAGCACCCCATCAGCGACCTGGCTCCCGCCGACAAACACCTTGCCGCTCAGCGAGAACGTTCCTCCCGGCCCGAATTGTCCCTCCGCAAGACCACCGGCGCTGTTGTCAGCGACCAGCGGACTGCCGGACCAGGCCAAGGTGCCCAGCGGCGGCTGCGACGATGGGGCAAACGATACGAACGACGGGGTTGCACCCGGGGCCAGCGCGGTGCCGTTGGACAACGGCGCGTTGACCGTCCATTCCCCCATCGCGCCGGCATCCGCGTCGAATACCGGAGTCTGCCCGGCGTTGGCGCTGATCCACGTGATCGGAGCGCCGCTCACGACTGGCGCCGATGCCAGCGCGATCAGCCCACAGGCTGCCAAAGCCCATCCACTCCATGCTCTTGTCATGCCTCTGCTCCTCCTGCTTCCTTGCGACGCTGTCGTTCGGTGATTCAACCCGTAATCCACCAACCAGCGAGACAACGTCTTGCTTGAATCCAAATCCATCCCCACCGGACCGAAACCGATTCGTCGATCGTATCCCAGCCCGTCCGAAACCGGGTATGCGGAAAATGCCAACCGCCATACCCAACGAAAAAAGAGAGCTCGGGCGCTTATCGCCCTGCTCTCTCTCGTCCGTTCACCTCAACACGGCTTTTCGTGCCGAGATGACCCGCAGCCTTCGGGGCTCCCATCCCCGACGCCGCTCACTTCACGTCCTCTACGCTAGCGTCTACCCCCCGGCCAAGTCAATGCAAATCTTTCAGAGGCTCTGGATTATCGGCCTCAAGTGCCTCCGTAGTTGCCCTCAGACGTTCTTCCAAATCCTTGCACCACAAACAGTTATCGGCGCCCGCAAGAATCAGGGCTCGGCATAAATCGTGCCGTAATGGGCCGCCACCGCGCTCAGATCGGCGCCGTCTATCGCCCCGTCCTGGGTCACGTCCGCCTGCACCCGGTAGACCGGGTCGCCCACCACGCTGTCGTACGCCGCCAGCACCGCCACTACGTCCGCCCAGTCCACCACGCCGTTGTCGTTCACGTCGCCCACCCGCGGCGTCAGGTCCACAACCTCGCCCGGCCCGATACGCAAGCGCATCAGCGGGTCGCCCAGCGCCACTTCCGACCAGCTCAGGTACGGCAGCGCCGAGTAGATTGCCTCCACCAGCGAAAGATCGCCGACCCCGTCCCCATCCGCATCCCGCAGCAGGTTCGGGTACAGGAATTCCCCCTGGATCGTCGCCCCCACTTCCGGTTCGAACGCATGGCCGATGGCGCTGGTTCCGCCCATCGAAATAAAGTCCACGATCTTGCCCTGGTTGCTGGGCACGTCGCAGAACATCGTCACGGCATTGAAGCTCTCCAACGACGAGAACACGGCGCCGGGCACGCAGGAGAACAGCGGCTCACCATCGCACACCAGGTAGTTCGGGGGCCGGCCGTCACCACCGTTTCGGCCGTAGGTTTGCAGTCCGATGATCCCGGTGTCACTCGGAAGGTGCCCTTCGGCAAGGATCGCGGCCGTGTCGTCCCACAGCACCGTGCCGCCCAGCCCGTCGACGATGGCGCCATACTCGGTCGTCGCCTCGTCCGCAGGCAGCCCCGTCAGGAAGTCAAACGCGCGGAAATAGTGATTCCCCGAATTGTGCGTCCCACTATACGACTCCGCCCCGGGCGGCGTGGGCGCCGACTCGTAGGCGAGCATTTCAAACTGCGGCGGAAAGTTGTAAATCCAGCTTGACGCAAAGACGGAGGGCGCCGGCGGCTGCGGCGAATGGTCCAGCGCCAGGTACGAGCTGGCCGGACAATAGCCGGCAAAGCGGGCATGCGCCGGATTGCTCGCCCGCGCGGCCCGCTGGAGCATCTGCCAGACCGAGAAGATCGGGTACTCGCCCGTCGCGCGCGGACCGTCCAATCGCATCACCAGGTAGATGTCCGCCGGCGACATGCGCCGCTCGCACGCCGAGTAGCCGTTCCAGTCAAACTCCCCTTCGATCTTGGGGCTGCGCGTCACCCGCCACATGTACGTCCAGCGAAACATCTCCCGGCGGACAAGCAGGTCGCGGTCATAAGCCCATCGCTTGATCGAGCTGCTGTAGCCCTGGTACGGGTTGACAATCCGATTCTCGATCGGCATCCGCCAGCCATCGTCACCGGCGGGATCGATCAAAAACAGACACGTGAGCTCGCTCTCCACCGAGGCCGCGTTCACGCGATGGCGGTTCGAAACCGTCAACTGCCCGTTCGAACCTCCCGGCGTGATCACCGCCGCCAGAGTCGGATCGGTATCCTCGATGCGATACGGCATGCCCGCCGTGGTCAACAATACATACGTCACATTGACCAGGTCGTTGGCCAACAGGTGCCCGCGGGTGGGCTCCGCGATCAGCGTTTCAAACTGCTCCCGCGTGATGATCTCGTCAGCGGCCGTCGCCGACGGGGACGCCGAATCCGGCAGGCCCGCAAGGTAAACGAACTGCTCGTCGATCATCTGTGGGTGCACCGTGCGGTACATCCGGGCCGTCTCGACGCTCGCCGGACTGTCGGCGTTGACGAGCACCACGACGTTCCACCAGTCCAGGGGGATCTGGCTGTCGTCGCGGCCCGGTGGCCACGGCGGCAGACGATTGAGCAGGCGCTGCGATACCTGTTGGTAACGCGCCGGGCGCGCCGCCACCTTTTGCCCAGCATGCGCGCACGGCAACGTCAGCGCACTGCACGCATACACGAGCAGCCCGACGAGCACCACGCCACGCACTGGGCCCAGCCGTTTCTGCCGATTCACCCTTCCATTCATCTCGACCCGGAAGATGGTCGAGACGCCTCCGTCGCCGATTGAGCAATCGGCGTTCAATACTCCGCGACGCGCGAGGAGCACGCCACTGCTGCGGTTTTGTCTGGCATGGAAGCACCCAAGAGGCTGCGCACGTTGCACCGCCGGCGCCCACGCAAGACAAGCTGCTTCGCCGCGCTCCGTACCCCATGAACCCTGTTACCGCCGCCGATCCGGACAGCCACTCCCCAACCCGCACGCCATCCGGTGGGGTATGAGCGTTTCGTAATGCCCTAAGTATAATCCCCCGCGCAGGCTGTTGTGAAGAGCCTTCTTGGATTGCAAATGCGGGTTAGCTTGGCGGAAGGGCGCCAAAGCGGCGCTCGCGGCCCGCATAGTCGCGAATCGCGGCATGGAGGCAGTCGGCGTCGAACGCCGGCCAATAGGCCTCGCAGACGTGCAACTCCGCATAACTGATCTGCCAGAGCAAAAAGTTGCTGATGCGCCGCTCGCCGGCCGTCCGGATCAGCAGATCCGGATCGGGCAACCCCGCGGTGTACAGGGCGTCGGCGATCCGCTGCTCCGTGATCTCCTCCAGAGAAACGTCCCCAGCGGCTACGTCTGCGGCGATTTGCCGCACGGCGTCGATCAACTCCGTTCGGGCGCCATAGTTCAGCGCCAGGCAGAGCTTCATCCCCGTATTGGCCGCCGAGGCCGCAATGGTCCGATCCATCTCGCACAGCACGTCCTCGGGCAAGCCGTCACGCCGCCCGAGGTGAACCAGCCGGATGTTGTTGTCGACAATCTCTCCCCGCTCGGCCACCAGGTAACGCCCGTACAGGCCCATGAGAAAGTCCACTTCCTCCCGCGGGCGGTTCCAGTTTTCGTGGCTGAAGCTGTAGAGGGTGAGCACCTCGACCCCCAGCCGGGCGCACTGGGTGACGATCTCCCGCACCGAGCGGGCGCCTTGCTCGTGGCCGCGAATCCGCGGAAGCCCCCGCTCGCGCGCCCACCGGCCGTTGCCATCCATGATGATGGCGATGTGCCGCGGCATCCGCTCCGGCGCGACGCCGAGCACTTCCTGGGGATCCAAGATCGTTTGAGCCATCATCCCATCCAAGCTGCCCATACGGCAGCGCTATGACATTTCGCCGGCAGTCCGCCGGGCGAGCCAAGCCTGTTGGGGTTCTACGTCGGCCCGCCCCAGGTGATCGCGCCGTGCTGGGGAGACCGCCGCAAAATCGTATCCTCCCGCCCGGGCCCCACGCTGACGATCGTCACCGGCGCTCCCACGACCGCCTCCAGACGCGCCACATAACCGCGTGCGTTCTCCGGCAGATCCGCGAACCGCCGCACCGCCTGCAAATCGCCCTTCCACCCCGGCAGGATCTCGTACACCGGCTCGAGCCGCTCAACCGCCGCAGCGTCGGCCGGCAGTGAACGCACCGTTCGCTCGCCCAGCCGGTAGGCGGTGCACATGCCCACCTGCTTGAACCCGCTCAAGGTGTCCAGGTGTGCGACCGCGATCTCCGTGACCCCGCCCGCCCGTACACTCGAGCGAATCGCACACGCGTCGAGCCAGCCGCACCGCCTCGGCCGTCCGGTCGTCGTGCCGTACTCGTTGCCGGCCTCTCGGATCTGATCGCCGGTGGCGTCCTTCAGTTCGGTTGGAAAAGGTCCATCGCCGACTCGCGTGGTGTACGCCTTGGTCACCCCGACCACCCGGCGAACGAGTGACACCGGCACGCCGGCGCCGGCCGCGATGCCCTGCGGGCCCGTATTGCTACTGGTGACAAATGGATACGTCCCGTGATCGATGTCGAGGAGCATGCCGTTGGCGCCCTCGAAGAAGAGCCTGCGCCCGGCGTCGGCCGCATCCAGCAGCCACTCGGAAGCGTCGGCGATCATCGGGGCCAGCCGGTCCGCCGCCCGCACGAGATCCGTCCAGATGGTCTCAAAATCGAGCCCGCCGTCGTCGCCGTAGAGTGCGTGAAACGCCTGGCGCTTGGCGGCGACGGTCTGCTCCAGGCGGGCGCGGTGGCGCGGCAGATCCAGCAGGTCGACCATGCGGACCGCCGGTCCGCGAAGCATCTTGTCCGCATAACACGGACCGATCCCGCGGGCGGTGGTGCCGATTCGACCGGCGCCGCCCTCGCGCAGGCGGTCTTCCACCTGGTGATACGGCATGACCACGTGGGCGCGATCGCTGAGGATCAACCGATCGCCGACGCTGACGCCACGAGCCTCGATGGCGTCGAGCTCCTCGATCAGCTTGAGCGGATCGACGACCACGCCGGGCCCCACCACGCCGGTGACGCCATCGCGCAGCACGCCGACGGGCAGCAGGTGCAGGGCGAACTTCTCGTCGCCGATGCAGACCGTGTGCCCGGCGTTGGCGCCGCCGTTAAAACGCACGACGACATCAAAATCGGCGCAGAGCAGATCGACGATCTTGCCCTTGCCCTCGTCGCCCCAGGCCAGGCCAACGACGCATGCATGTTCGGTGGAAGCGGCGGTCATCATCCAGCGGGCCACCCATTGGCAACATAAAAAACGGGTCCAACGCTGGACCCGCCGCGGCTTTCTTCGAGCCGAGGGCCTGCATAGCAATGGGTTGCGCAGGTGTCAAGTCGCAGGGGGAGCATCGCTCTGCTCTTGGGGCCATAGGTTCTCGGGCATGAGGATCGGGCGTCCGTCGCGGCCCACGCAGGCGAGGGTTGAGTGGGCTTCGGTGCACAGCGTCCCGTTAACGTACAGGTCGTAGGCGTGGTCCACGCGGGTGCGGGTGGTGCGCTCGACGCGGGTGCGGACGGTCACGAGATCGTCGTATCGGATGGGCGCCTTGTAGCGAATATCGAGCTTGGCCACTACGAAGAACACGCCGGCCTCCTCCAGTTCGCGATAGCTCGGCCCGGCGACACGGAGCAATTCGGTACGGGCGAGTTCGAGATACTCAAGATACTTGGCGTGGTGCAGCAGTCCCATGGGGTCGCATTCGGCGTAGCGGACGCGGAGCTGCACGGCGCCCTGCCGGCCATTGTTTTTCTCATTATCGGTCATGGCCGCCCTCCCCCGGCCCGCGGGCGGGCGTCGCTTCGGCCGTTAAAATCGCCATCTGCCCCATCACGCCACGGCGGACTCGGTGATCTTGTCCGCCTCCTCGAACTTCACGCTCACCCGCGTCGACACGCCCGGCTCCTGCATGGTCACCCCGTACATCTGGTCCGCGATGCTCATCGTCCGCTTGCTGTGGCTGATGACGATGAACTGCGACCGGTCGAGGAACTCGCGGATGATGTCGTTGAAGCGCTCGTTGTTGGCCTCGTCCAGGGCCGCATCGACCTCGTCGAGAATGGCAAACGGGCTCGGGCGACTGCGGAAGATGCTCATCAGCAGCGCGATGGCGGTCATGCTTTTCTCCCCGCCGCTCATCAGCGTGATGCTCTGCAACTCCTTGCCCGGCGGCCGGGCGAGAATCTCGATCCCCGTCTCCAGCGGATCCTCTGGGTTTTCCAGAATGATGTCGGCCTTGCCCCCGCCGAAGAGCTTGCGGAACAGGTCGCGGAAGTTCTCGCGGATGGTCACGAACGCCTCGTTGAAGCGCTTCTCGCACTCGGTGTTGAGCTGCTGGATGAGCGTGTCGAGTTGCTTGCGCGAATCGTCCAGGTCGTCGCGCTGCGAGGTCAAGAAGGCGTCGCGCTCCTCCAGCTCCTCCTGCTCGGCGATCGCGTCGAGGTTGATGTTGCCCAGTCGCTGAATCTTCTGCTTGAGCTCGGCGATCTCGGCCTCCACCGCCTCCCAGTCCTGCTCGGAGTGCTCGTATTCCGCGTAGAGGGCGGCCAGTTCGAGGTTGAGCTCTTCGCGCACGCGGGCGACCAGGTCGTCGCGGTGGATCTGCGCACCCTGCAACGCCATCTGCCGCTCGTGCAATCGCTCTTCGGTCGCGCTGAGCTGCGTGCGCATCTCGCGGGTGGCGGCCGCCAGCGCTTCAATCTCGGTGCGGAGCGCGTCGCGCCGGCGGCGCAGCTCGGCGCCTTCGGCTTCGACCTGCTCGAGTTCGCCGCGCAGTTCTTCCAACCGCGCTTCACTGGCGGCGATGGCGTTGCGCGAATCCTCGATGCGGGCGGCACAGTCGGCGATCTCCTGCTCGGCCGCCTCCACCCCCTCCTCGGCCGCTCGGATCGCGCGGCGCAGGGCGTTGATCGTCTCCGCCGCGGCGGCGCGCTTCTCCATTAACTGACCGGCCGCCACGCGGGCGACGGTAAGCTGCTCCGACACTTCGTTGCGCTGGCTGATGACGCCGGTAAGCTTCTGCTGCAAGCGCTCAACGTGGGCTTCGCGCTCACGGCTGGCCTCTTCCAGACGGGCAAGCGAATCCTGGCTCTCGGAGGAGCGCGACGCCGCCTCCGTGAGTTCGTGCTCGATGGCGGCCACCTCGTTGGCGATGAGCGGCTGCTCCGCGGTGAGCCGCCGAATGGCCTCGCCGACGTTCTCCAGAGCGGCCTTGTTCTCCACCCGCGCGGTGTGCAGTTCGTAAATCGAGGTGCGCAGCTCCTGCTGCACCTGTTCGAGGTGCAGGTTCTGGGCCGAGCGGCGGTTCAACTCGTCGGCCAGGCGGTTGATTTCGGCGTTGACGCCGCTGAGCCGGCGATCGATCGCCCGCAACTCCGTCATCCGCGAGATCAAACCGGCGGTCGAATGCGGCGGACCGACGCGCACCTGCCCGTCGGCCTCCACCACTTCGCCGTCGAGCGTGACGAATCGGTGCCCCTCGTCATCCTCGTTGGCCATCGCCAAGGCGTTGGCCAGGGTGTCCACCACGATGGTCTTGCCCAGCAGGCAGCGGGCGAGCCCCTCCAACTCCGCGGGGTAGCGGACGAACGACTGGGCGCAGGCCACAAAGCCGGGCTGGTCGGAGAAGTCGCGGGCCATCTCGCTTTGCACGATGCGGTCGAGGCAGATGATCGTGGTTCGCTCGGGCAGGTCGGCCAGAAGGCGGCGATCGCCGAGGAACGCCCGGGCCTCGCGCACCACCAGGTGCTGGTCGTTTTCGCCGATGGCGGCCTCGATGATTTTCGCCCGGGGGACGTCGGTCTCGAAAGCCTCCGCCACGAGACCGAACACGGCGTCCATGGCCCCATCGCCTTCCGCCAGGATTTTGCGGTCGAGGATCTGGCGGGCCCCCGCGCCGACGCCGTCCATCCGCTTCTGGAGATCCTGAAGGACCTGCCTTTGGCTGGTTAGGGCGCTGCGGGTTTCCTTCTGGGTGGCGAGCTCCTCGCTGAGGGCGGCGCGCTCGCCGTCGAGGATGCGGGCGGCCTCCTTTTTCTCGTCGAGCCGCGCGGTCTCGGTCGTGATCAGTTCCTCCACCTCGGCCAGCTTGGATTGGAGGGAGTTGCGGCGCGTGACCACTTCCTGCAACTCGACGGAGATGGCCGCGTCGCGCTCGGACAGCCGCCCCTTCTGATCGGAGAGCGTCTCGCTGTGGCGGGCGAGGCTGGTGATTTCGTTGTGCAGTTGCGAGGTCCGGCGGACAAGGTCGAAGACCCCGGCCTTCTCGTCTTCGAGCACGCCCTGGGTCTGGGCGATTTCGCGGTTGAGTTCCTGCTCGCGCCGGCTGAGGGCGTCGATCTGCTGGTTCTGGGCGTGGGTCTGCTCCTGGAGCACGTGGACCTGCTCCTGGACGGTGTCGAGCTCGCCCTGCTGGACGGAAAAGCGTTCGCGCTCCTGGACGAGCCGCTGCTCGGCCCGGCGGTGGGCGGCCTGCTGCTCGTCGATGCGCCGGCGGGAGGCCTCCACGCGCTCCTCGTTGGCCGACACCTCGGAGCGGACCATCACCATGCGGTTGTCGCAGGCGGCGATGTCTTCGGCCAGGCGGTCGGCGGTGTTCTGGAGTTCGGTCGCCCGGGCCTCGTTCTGGTCGATGCCGGTGCGCAGGTTGGCGGCCTGGGTACCGGCCTGCTCGACCTCGCCTTCGATGGTGACGATGCTCTGGGACAGCCGGTGATACTCGGCCATGGAGTAGCTGGCGCGGAGTTCGCGGAGGCGGTTGTCGTATTCCTGGAAGTTGCGGGCCTTGCCGGCCTGGAGCTTGACGCTGCGGAGGCGCTTTTCCACCTCCTCGATGATGTCGGCCACGCGGAGCAGGTTCTGGTGGGTGCGGTCGAGCTTGCGCTCGGCTTCTTTCTTGCGGGCGCGGTATTTGCTGATACCGGCCGCCTCTTCAAAAATCGCCCGGCGTTCGGTGGGCGAGGAGTGCAGCAGGCTTTCGACCTTGCCCTGCTCGATGACGGCGTAGGCGTTGGCGCCGACGCCGGTGTCGAGGAACAGCTCGCGGATGTCCTTCAGTCGGCTGGGCTCGTTGCAGACCAGGTATTCGCTTTCGCCGGAGCGGAAGAGCTTGCGGGTGATGGTGACCTCGTCCCGGTCGAGCGGCAGGGTGCGATCTTCGTTGCCGAAGACCAAGTCGACCTGGGCCATGCCGGCCGCTTTCCGGGCCGAGGAGCCGTTGAAGATCATATCCAGCATTTGTCGGCCGCGGAGGGACTTGGCGGACTGCTCGCCGAGGACCCACTTGAAGGAGTCGACGACGTTGCTCTTGCCGCAGCCGTTGGGGCCGACAATGCAGGTGACGCCGGGTGCGAACTCGAACTCCACCTTCTCGGCGAAGCTCTTGAACCCGGACATGGCGACGCGTTTAAGGATCACTGGGCGGTACCCTCCTGCACCAATAACGGCCCCTGCGGGGTCAAGAACGCGGTTTTGGGGGACCAGACTGAGCCGCAATCGTCACCGCTGGGGGCCGGACATCCGTGTCAAAATCGCGGGGGTCCAAGCGTACCGCGCCGCCCCGCCCGCCACAAGCGGAAACCTGCGTTCTTGCAAGCGCCGGGGGCGATTTCCGGGGCCGGGCGTCCGGGGATTCGGGCGGCCCGGTGGATCGAGCCTGCCCGTGGATCGAGCCTGCCGGTGGATCGAGCCTGCGCCGGGGATCAAGCCTGCGCCGGGGATCGAGCCCGCGTCGTGGATCAGGCCCGCGTCGGCCATCCCCGCCGTAGGGCGGGCCGTGCGCGCCGCGGCCATTCCCCGCTTGTAGGGCGGGCCATGCCCGCCGACGGGACGCGACAAGCGCTTCCGGCCGGTGGCCCGCGCGGGTCGGTCTGGTGCGGCTGGGCCGGTTGGGTAATTCAATGTACGCTTCAAAATGGCTTCGTTTTTTCATTTTTCTTGCGCGCGGTTGAGGGCGAAAACCGCGTTGGCGGCAGCGCCAGTTGGGAAAATGGCGTTGCGTAAAATGGCTTCGTTTTTTCGGTGCGGCGGGCATGGGGATTCTCCGCAGCCGGTGGCGGCGTTGTGCCGCGGCCGGCGGTTTCGCCCGGTTGTCGGCCCCGGGTTGCGCGTGGTCCCGGGGCGTGGCCTCGTCCGGTCGGCCCGTTGGGAATCACATCCATGCCGGGGGCGGACTCCACGTGGGCGTGCTGGCGGGTGTGTTATCCGTGACCCCGGAGCTTGCGCTCGGGGCTCTGACGCCCTGCGCTCGGAGTCGCGACAGATTGCCACCGTTGCTTGCGCTCGGGGCATTGACGGCGGACTCCGGAGCTTGCGCTCGGGGCTCTGTCATTGGGCCGGTCGAACGGTTTCGGATGTCGGCATGCGGAGGGCGTAGGGCTCCGCATCCACCCTATATAACGCGCGGGGTGATCTATCCAGGCCCTCTGGCGGGGTTGAAAACGCGGAAAAATCAGGAATGGAGGGGTTTCAGGGGATGCTGAGTGCTGAATGCCGGATGCCGAATGGCAGGGGTGGAGTCCGGAGGTTGGAGGCTTCGGCAGAGAGTGAACACCGCGCTGGTAATAGCGCCAGTAGGGAAAACGATATCGTGCAAGATGGACTCATTCTGGCGCCACGTCGTGCATGAGGGTTCTCCGCGGCCGGCTCGGGCCTGTTGCGGCGGGCGATTTCGCCCGGTTCCGGCCCCCGGGCTGGGCGGCGCATGGACCTCCTCGGGAACCCCCTGGAGGCGGTCATGCGTATTGGCGCACTTATCGGCGAGAGACGCACGGCAAGGCCCGACGCACTCCAGCGTGCGCAAGGCGGTGGGCGTCGATGGGTCTTGCGTTTTCAGTCAATGGAGAGAACCTTGTTCTTGGCCAAACCTCCAGGTATTCTAACGCGTATACGAAGGTGGTTGCGCGTTGCTCACGGCCCGAGTGGCCCGCGTAAGCATCGGAACAGCGGGTACATGCAGCCACGGAATCCGTTTGGGTGTTGAGGACTTCGGCCGCGACCGCTCGCTTCAGATGTACACGTCAAACTTGAAGGGCGAGGGTGGAGAATCATGATCCGTCAACCTGCTGAGATGTTCCCGGCGCCGTATCGTGGTGATCAACGGCTACCATCGTGTGGTTGTGCAAATGCATATGGGCTTCTGATGCCGGGTTTGCATGTCGCTCCATGCGTCGCCATGCTGGTGCGTGTCGGCCGATTCAGTGTCATGGTCCTGACCGTGGCGCTTTTGGGGTGGCCGGCGGCGATGGTCAACGCCGCGGACGACACGACGCAGCGGTTCGCGGACTGCAACCACAACTCGATTCCGGACGACGTGGAGATTGCTGCCGGCAGCTCGCCCGATTGCGACAGCAACGGGATCCCCGACGCGTGCGACGTGCGGTTGAGCTTCGAGAGTGTCATCATTCAGTGGGAGGGTCCGGAGATCAGCGATATTGATGCTGTTGACTTGGACATGGACGGCGATGTGGACGTGCTCGCGGCGTCGGATTCGACGGGCTGGTACGAGAACCTCGACAGAGAGGCGACTATGTTTGCGTACCACCCAATCATCGATCAGCCGGCATGGCGAGTGGAGTCCGTCGATATGGACCGGGATGGCGACCCGGACGTCGTTGCGGTCCTCACCCCTCACAGTGATCAATGGCCCTATATCGCGTACATGATGGTCTGGTTTGAGAATCTCGATGGTGGCGGTTCATTGGGCAACGCCAATTTGATCGTTGATATGGGCCACCTGTGGGCGTACTACGACATCGCCGACCTCGACGCCGACAATGACCCGGATGTGGTTGCGGTAAGTCCATTGACGAAGCGCATGGGGTGGTATGAGCATACCGATGGACAAGGCAGCTTCTCCAGTTTTCAGGAGATTTCCTCAGATGGGGGGCAGGGCATTTACGCAATCAGCATTGCTGACCTCGACGGCGACGATGACGGCGACGTGATTACGGCGGGCTCGTCCATCGGGTGGTATGAGAATCTCGGAAACGGCGCGTTCGGCACTGAGAATACCGTCGTTGCGGCGATGCAACGAGCCACGTCCGTTGACACCGCGGATTTCGACGGCGATGGGAGCCTGGACATCGTCGTCGCCGTGAATGAGATGGATCAGATCTTGTGGTTTGCAAATTCCAACGGCTTGGGGGATTTCGGTTCGGAACAGGTTGTTACGAATGCGGTACCGTATCCGTTCACCGTCGTTGCTGCTGACTTCGACGGGGATGGCGACGCAGACGTCGTTTCGGGCTCGCTCCAGGCGGACGAGCCCTCCATGGCGCATGCGAGCGCCTGGTACGAGAATCTGGATGGCGCAGGGGCCTTCAGTCCGCCGGAGGCTCTTCCGGTCCTGCGTTCTGGAGTGGCGTCGCTGCAAGTCGTTGATATGAACGCCGACGGCCATCTCGACGTCGTGGCAGCAGATTTCGTCGGTGGCCAAATTGCCTGGCATCGAACGATCTCTTCGGATTGCGATCTCAACGGAGTTCTCGACGCGTGCGAACTGGAGGGCAACGACTGCAACACCAACGGCACGCTGGATATTTGCGAGCTGCCACTGCACGACTGCAACGCGAACCTACTGATTGATAGCTGCGAAGTCGCCGACGGGTCGGCGACGGACTGCAACACCAATATGATCCCTGACGAGTGCGAGCCCGACTGCAATCAGAACAACATCGCTGACGACTGTGAGGCGGACTTCGACGGCGACGGGCTGATCGACCCATGCGACCCGGACATCGATGACGACGGGGTGGATAACGCGTTCGACCTGTGCGATGACACGCCGCCAGGCACCGCGGTCAGCCCCTGGGGCGCCCCGAAGGGCGACATGGACAACGATTGCACGCCGACTGTCGCCGACCATCTTTTCTTCGAGTCGTGCCTGACCCAGTCGGGGCCCGGACGCCAACCCGTCGCGGAAGATTGTCACCGGGCGTTTGACTTCGATGATGATTTTGACGTGGACCTGCGCGATTTTGCGCTGTTTGCGCATGCCATCGGCAATGAATAGCGCGGGGCGGTCACCTTTTCTCGAGAGGCCATTCGGTTGATTGCCCGGGGTCAGACGCTGCTGCGGATCTCTACGTGCTCGACCGCCATGGTGAGGTCGTTGAAGCCGGGCAAGGGATAGCGGCCTGGGGTGGTGGACAATTGCCGGGCGAATTCCGTGGCTTCCTTGCCGGGCAGGGTTACGTCCAAGGTGCCCTCGCCGGCTTGCCAAGCGTGCTGGTCGGCCGGGCGGAAGATGACCTGCGCCCCCTCTGCGGAGAGGATGAACTCGCGGCCGTGGCCCAGCCGGCCGCCGAGCGCTCCCTTGAAATCCGTTATGCAGTGATCCCCCACCACGATGGTCGCGCGTTTGCGCAGCAGCCCTTTCACCTGTATGCGCATTCCGGAGGCGAACAACATGCCGCAACTGCTGCCGTCGCGGCGGATGCCGGCCGACACCTTCTCGGCGAAGCGCGCGTTTTCCATCAGTGACGCGCGCCTGAGATCGGTCACGAGCAGAGGCAAGGCGTGCCGGGCCAGTTCTAGGAACTTCTGCGTATCCCAGGCGAGAATGGCGCTCAGCTCGTCCATGGTGATGCCGACGACCTGGAGGAAGTTGACCCGGCCATTGGGGGTGCTGATGGGCGGCAACTGGGGGTCGGTCGCGAGAGCCACAGCCCATATCCTGGTGTCATCGCCCTGGCAGATCGGCCCGTTGAGGGGTATGTGGTGGCCGACGTCGAAGGGGTTGCCGGATTCAAAGACGTAACGGCCGAGGTTTTGAAGGAAGCTGAGCACGAAAGGCGGAGGCTCGTCTTCGTCAGGCCGGCGTTTGAGCCGCATGGTCAGTTCGAATCCGAAGCCGCTGACGTCCGGATCGTCCGTCTCTTTGTCGTAGAGTTCGCTGAAGCCGTAGGTGATGAGGTGCCAGTGCGGCACGGGTTGGCTCACCGGATAGGCGCTGATGCCGGAGAGAGGGTCCTTCCCACCGAGGAAGGCAGGGATCACCGTGGCATAATGCCTGGGCTCCTGCCCGTGATAGATGGGTTCAAGCGCGTCGTCGATCGCCTGCCAGCCGACCGCTTCCGGTTCGTCGCTCATGATGTGCTCCCAGTGCAGGGACCCGTGCGCAAGCCGCACAGCGCCGAGATAAGCAATGCAGTGCCAGCCAGCCGCGGCCGGTCGCCTGCGTAGATCGAGAATACCCCGCCAAACTGGCGAATGTCCAGTCCCAACACCCCCTCCCCTGCATGAAGGTCGCCCACGGCACCACACAATGAGGCATGATGGGCACAATGGGGGAGCGTCACCTCATTTCAGCGGTCTTGGCTGGTTTAGCGCGCCCCGTGCGGGGCTCGGAATTGAATCGGATGTCGGTTTTCCCAGGGCTGGCGCCCTGGGCTGTGATAGCGGGCCACTTCGTGGCTACCAGAAGCTGGCGGATGGCGGAAAGCTGTTAGCTGTTAGCTGTTAGCTTGAAGCCGCGAGCTGTTAGCCGTTAGCTTGAACGTTAGCTTGAAGCTGAGAGCTGATAGCTGATAGCTGACAGCTGACAGCATACAAAGATGCCGCTCCCACCCCACGCGCCCCCCCTCACCTCAATCCCTAAATCCCTTGATCCCTGATTTTTCGCCGTTTTCAACCCCGCCAGACGCCCTGGATAGATCACCCCGCGCGTTATTAAGGATGGATGCGGAGCCTTACGCCCTCCACATGCCGACATTCCGAACCGCCGGGTAACACCACCGCGGCCAGGCCCCCCGCTCTGAGCCCCCGCTCTGAGCCGCGAGCGCCTGGGTGCCATGGCTAAGCACGGCGCAAGCGGGCCAGATTCCCCGCAATGGCTGAACGCCGTGCGCCGCCATGCGGTCGCACTGCCGCGCCCAAACGCGGCGAGCCCTCGGCCGCGATTGGCAATCCACCACCGCCCGTCTCGGTTGGACTTACCCAATCGCCCCGGGCCACGGAGAATGTCCATGCATCACCCGCCCCATAAACGAACCCAAACGAACCCAGAACGAACCCAAATCCAATATACTTATTTTCCCAACGGGCACTATCAAAAACCGCGATTCGGGCCCAAACCGGGCGCAGAGAAAAATGAAAAAACGAACCCAAATTCCGATGCCACTTCAACCCAATCCACGCGTGCGGCGGCCGCTGGCAGACGCAGGGAAACCCCCGGAATCGGGCCTGCTCGGCACGACCGGTGGTTCATTGGCAGGCACGGCCCGCACCGCGGGAGTCGAAGGCCTACGTGGGTTGTGACATGGTGTGCGGCTAAACAGGTGAGCGCTGCGCAGGTGGGATCGCCGCCGGGGACCGGGGCAGACGGTGTGGTTGTGGTGAGTCTTCAGCGCGCTGCATGGCGGCGCACGGCGTTCAGTTCGCTCGACGAATCTGGCCCGCCTTCGCCGTGCTTGGCCATGGCACCCAATTTCACGCCCTGCTTGGCCATGGCACCCGGGGCGGGTGGCTGGCTGGTTTTCCCATGGCGCTCGGCATGGCGGCGCACGGCGTTCAGTTCGCTCGACGAATCTGGCCCGCCTTCGCCGTGCTTGGCCATGGCACCCAATTTCGCGCCGTGCTTAGCCATGGCACCCAATTTCACGCCCTGCTTGGCCATGGCACCGAAGGTCGTGCTTGGCGATGGCTCCCTGGCGGCCACTGTGATGATCCCTTGCGCGGCGGCGGTGCTCTTCTGTGATCTACAGCTCGATGACGATGGGGCGGTCGACGCAGTGTTGCTCGAGGAGCTTGGGATCGACGGGCACGCCCAGGCCGGCAGGGCCTACGCGCGGGGGACGGCCCCCCCACCGGAAACGCACGCTGCGGCGGACCACGTCCTCGGCCATGAGCAGCGCGCCGAAACTGCCCTCGCAGAACGACACGCCCGGGGCGTATTCCAGAAAGCGAACACCCGCGGCCGACAGGATGCTGGTCTCCCCCACCATGCAACCAAGCTGCACCGCGATTCCGCGGGCGCGGGCGAAGGCGGCCAGGCGCAGCCCGGGCATGAGTCCGCCGCACTTGCTGATGCGGATGTTGAAGCCGTCGGCCACGCCGAGGGCGTGCAGCCGTTCGGCGTCCTCCAGCGTCACCAGGGATTCGTCGTGGAAGATGGGAATGCCGGTCGCCCGGCGCAGTTCGACCAGGGCGGCCTCCTCGGCCGCACCGGCGCCCTTGGCCAGCGGCTGCTCGACGCCGGCGAGGGGCACGCCCCGCCAGCCCGCCAGGGCCGCAACGGCTTCATCCAACGTCCACGCGGCGTTGGCGTCGAGACGGAGGGATGCCCGGCCGGCGGCCAGCGCCCCGCCCAGGCGGCGCAGCACCAGTTTCCGTCGAGCGTCGTCGTCGCCCATGGCCACCTTCAGCTTGAAATGCCGCATGCCCGCGAGCTGCGCAAGGCGCAGATTGCGGGCCACCGAACGGAGCGACCGGGAGGCGAGCACCATGCTGTAGCGCGCGTTGCGCAGGCTGCCCGGGGCGCCGAAGCCGGGCATGCCCATCCAGGCCACCAGGTCCGCGAGGGCGCGCCCGCCGCAACGCAGGTACGCGTCGATGAGGGCGAGCTCGACGCAGGCCCGGGCGGCCGGGCAGGGGTGCCCATCCTCGGCCAGCAGGGGCAAAGCCTCGATCATCTCCCAGGCCTCGGGGAAGGCGGCGGGGCGAATGGCCAGCAACTGCTTGGTGAATTCGCCGCGCAAGGCGGCCACCACCGTGTCGATGGTCTCGCCGGTGACGTAGGCCCGCGGCAGGGTCTCGCCATAACCGACCGTGCCGTCCATCAGCTCGACGGCCGCGACGATCGGCTCGCTGACGGCGCGCTCGCTGGCCGCGTGCGAGACCTTGCGGCGCATCGCCAGGGCCAGCGGATAAATGGTCAGGCGTTTGACGGCGAGCGAACGCAACGGGGCTCGAATGGTGAATGACGGATGATCAACGATGAATGACACGGGGCATCGACAACTTCCGGCCGCTGTCGCCATTCAGCATTCAGCACTCAGCATTCAGCATTCCCTTTCATCCTTCTTCGGAGGCACGCAAGTTGGCGATGACGCTCAGATCTTCCAGCGTGGTGGTGTCGCCCTTGACCTCGCCGGAGGTCGCCAACTCCTTGAGCAATCGCCGCATGATCTTCCCGCTGCGCGTTTTTGGCAAGGCGTCGGTGAAACGGACCTGGTCGGGCTTGGCGATGGCGCCGATCTCGGCGGCGACGTGTTCCACGATGGAGCGGCGCAGGTCCTCCGTGGGCTCGGTACCGGACACCAGGGTGACGAAGGCGGCGAGTCCCTGGCCCTTGACCTCGTGGGGCATGCCCACGACTGCGGCCTCTGCGACCTGGGGATGGGCGACGATGGCGGATTCGACCTCCATGGTGCCGAGGCGGTGGCCGGAGACGTTGATGACGTCGTCCACCCGCCCCATGAGCCAGAAGTAGCCGTCCTGGTCGAGATGGGCGGCATCGGCGGTGAAGTACATGCCGGGATAGGACGACCAGTACTGCTCGCGGAAGCGCTGGGGATCGCCGTAGATGCCGCGGAGCATGCCGGGCCAGGGCTTGCGGACGACGAGGAAGCCGCCGTTGCCGGGCCCCTGCTCGCGTCCTTCGCCGTCGAGGATGGCGGCGTCGATGCCGAAGAAGGGCCGGGTGGCGCTGCCGGGCTTGGTGTCGATCGCGCCGGGCAGCGGCGCGATGATGATGCCGCCGGTCTCGGTCTGCCAGTAGGTGTCGACGATGGGGCATTTTTCGCGGCCGATGACCGTGTGGTACCACATCCAGGCCTCGGGATTGATGGGCTCGCCGACCGTGCCCAGCAGCTTGAGGCTGGAGAGGTCGCAGCGGTCGGGGTAGGTGCGGCCCTGCTTCATGAAGGCGCGGATGGCGGTGGGCGCGGTGTAGAACTTGGTGACCTTGTGGCGTTCGACGATGCGCCAGAAGCGGTCCCAGTCGGGATGGTTGGGGGCGCCTTCGTACATGAGGGTGGTGACGCCGTTCTGGAGGATGCCGTAGATGATGTAGCTGTGGCCGGTGATCCAGCCGATGTCGGCCGTGCACCAGTAGACGTCGTCGTTGTGCAGGTCGAAGACGAGCTTGCTGGTGAGGGCGGTGTAGATCATGTAGCCGGCGTTGGTGTGCATGATCCCCTTGGGTTTTCCGGTGGTGCCGGAGGTGTAGAGGACGAAGAGCAGGTCCTCGCTGTCGCAGGGTTCGGCGGGGCAGTCGTCGGAGGCGTCGGCCATGAGATCGTGGTACCAGTGGTCGCGGCCGGCGTGCCAGGCGACGTCGTTGCCGCCGCGTTTGAGCACCACGACGGTCTCGATGAGTCCGCTGAGTTCGGCGGCCTCGTCGACGTTGGCCTTGAGGGGGAGGATTGTTCCGCGGCGCCAGCCGCCGTCGGCGGTGATGACGATCTTGCTCTGGGCGTCCTCGACGCGGTCGGAGATGGCGGTGGCGCTGAAGCCGCCGAAGATGATGCTGTGGGGGGCACCGATGCGGGCGCAGGCGAGCATGGCGATGGCGAGCTCGGGGGTCATGGGCATGTAGAGGGTGACGCGATCGCCCTTCTTGACGCCGAGGGACTTGAGCACGTTGGCGAACTTGCAGACCTCGCGCTTGAGATCGTGGTAGGTGAGGGTGACGGTTTCGCCGGGTTCACCCTCCCAGAGGATGGCGGGGTGATCGCCCCGGCCTCTGTCGATCTGAAGATCAACGCAGTTGTAGCACACGTTGGTCTTGCCGCCGACGAACCATTTGGCGTCGGGCGCGTTCCACTCGAGGACCTTCGCATAGGGCTCGAACCAGTGGAAGCCCTGGGCGATTTCGTCCCAGAAGGCTTCCGGATCGGCGATGGAGCGTCGATAGGTCTCTTCGTAGTCTTCCAGCGATGGGATGTGGGCCCCGGATTTGATCGCCGCCGGAGGGGCGAAGGTCCGAGCTTCGTGCAGTACCGAATCGATCCCTTGACCATCGGTCATCGTTGTCAACTCCTCTCGCGATGTGCGTCTGGGACCCGCGCGGGCAGGACGCCCGGCGGCTCCGCTTCCCGAATCCGAACCGAAAGTATAGCCGCCCGAGCGGCCGGTAACACGCGAAAGGTGGTGAAAGTGGTCCGCAGGGGTCGTGTGCGGGGTTCAGGCTGGATTGTCGCCGGGCGGTGGGTCCGCGTGGGGGCGGCGGTTCTCGGGCGAGCGGCGACCCGCGCAGCAACGTCCGATAAATACAGAACTTGCGCAAACCGACGCGCAGGCTGGCCGGCGGTTAAGGTTGCGCAAAATGAAGTCCTCCGGCATTTATTGCTGTTGTTGGGCCCCCCGGTTGTGTTAATATGGCTCGTGGAAGGGAAACGAGGTCACGTCTGGGCGGGTCCCCGCCGAGTGTCCTCCGACGAGAGAGAGAACGTGGCTTTGTCGTCACGAGCAAAGGCGAAGCGAGCGCGCGGGCGTTCGCAGCAACCGTATTCGTTCTCGGTAAGCTCTCTCGAAGGAGGTAAGGAAAATGAAGAAGGCTCTTGCAGTACTGGCCGTGGCGCTGATGTGCACTGCCACTGCCCAGGCGACTCAGGTGGTAAACTACGGTTGGGAAGATGGCGGCACCATTCTCAGTTCCTTTGGCAATCTCTCCGCCGCCGAAAACGTGACCGGCGTGCAGTCGCGCGTTGAGACGAGCGTCGCTGTGGCCGACGTTCCCGGCGCCAACTCGGGCGACTACTATCTTAAGTTGACCGAATCGCCGCATGACAGCACGCCCCAGGCCTATGTCGCTTATATCGAAAACCTCCAGGAAGGCGACGTCGTTGACGCGAGTTTCTTCGGCTTTGACGACACCAGCAGCAGCCCCTCGATGCGTATCTGGGGCCACTATGCCCTTAATGGCGACGTTGACAGCTACGACGGTTCGGCTGGCGGCAACGCCACGTACACGATCGACACCGGCTGGAATCAGGTGAGCCATAGCTGGACCATCGACGCGGGCAAGGAAGCGTTGGTCATTGAGGTGCGCCTCTACAGCACGCCGTCCACCAGCTCCGACTACACTGAGTATTTCGTGGACGATCTGTCGGTCTCGGCGCCGGATCATGCGTCGATCACCGTGCCGATTCCCGAGCCCGCGACGCTGGCCCTGCTGGCGCTGGGCGGTCTCACCCTGGTGCGTCGTCGCTAAGACGGCACACTGGCGTTGTCGCGACGCCTTGCGACGACCCGCTGATTGAACAAGAGCCGGCTCGGCGCCATGCGCCGAGCCGGTTTTTTTTCCTCAACGTCGCCCCGACCACTTGTCTACTGGGTTGGTGATTGCCCTATCCGGGATGCTGGCAACGCGGCGACCGCACACCCCTCGAAGCGCTCGGCTTGTGGCGACGCCGTCAGACCGAAACGCCTCCAAATCTCCGCCGGTGGATCCAGGTAGTAGTCTCGATAGTCATTATCCGGATGAAACACGAATAGAATCCGGGTCGGTTGGACGCTGCGCACCGCGGCGATTCGCTCCAGCCAGTCGTCCAACTCCGCTGCGTCCCGGGGCGTCGGACAGGCGGGAATGCCCGTTTCCAGGGCGATCTCCTCGTGGAAGTTGCTGAACACAACGAGATCATCGCCCCTTTGTGCGGCGAGCCAATCGAACAACGCCGGCGCCCCCGGGGCAAAGTGGCCCGCCCATCGGCCGTACGGGGTGACGACCGGCGCCTTTGCCTGCCAGCGGGCGATCGTGCGCAGCGCATCCTGCCGGACGAACCACATGCCCGCCAGGACCAGCGGAATGCAGATGGCGGCGCGCACCCAGCGCCAGGCCACCAGCGTCAGCGGCCCGACGAACAGGAGGAAGTAGAACGGTCTGATCGGCTGGTAGTAACGCGGCTGGGCTGCGTAGTCGTACTTGTCGTGGAAAAGGACACTGGCGGCGATCAGTTCGGCGAGCAGCACGACCGTCACCGCGATGCTCAACGCCACCGGCGGCGTGCGGAGGAACGCGCTCAGGCGGCGCCGGGCGGTCCGATGCAGCCAGGGCAGACCGAGGACCGCGACCGGGAGCAGGATGACGAAGAACGCGAACGCCTCCCGGCGGTGGGCGTAGAGCGTCTGCTCGGTGAAATGGGTCCATGCCTCGGCCAACACGCTCCAGGATAAGTCGAAGCCGACGCTGCTGCCCAGGTTGAGCTGGGATTGGGTGTCACCCTGGCCGAATACGCGATTGATGACGAGCACGGCGACCAGCGGTGCGGCCGCGAAGACGGCGTAGACGAGCACCGTTCGCCAGCGCGTGCGGCGCATCAGCCACGCATCCCCGATGAGGTACACCCCCAGCGCGGCCGGAAGGAAGACGGCCGCGTAGCGTATCCAGCAGACGCTGCCGGCAAACAGGCCGAGCAGCGCAATCCCCCACCAAAGCGGCGTGGCGGCTTCGCCGGATGCGGCCGCGTCGTCCCAACGCAGGGCCCGGGCAGCGGCGAGGAGCACCAACGGCGTCAGGGCCAAAAGTACGCCGTCGGAGGAGGGATTGAACAGATTCGTTGCGGAGAAGGCGGCGGCGGCGGCGACGGCCGCGAGCAGTAGTGATGGAATCCGGCGCGGCAAGCAGCGTCGAATCCAGGCGAACCACCCGATGAGGGCGATCGAGGTCGACAGGATGGCCAGGGCCACCGCGGCACTGGCCGTCGTGCCGCCGAAGAGCAACCGCATCCCGCACAGCAGCAAGGGGTAGCCGGCGGGCCACTGGGTGAGAAAAGTCCAGTCCCGCTGCCAGGTCCAAGGCTGGAGGGGCGCGCGGGGCGGGATGGAGGTGAGGCCGTGCCCGTCGTAGAGGCGATCGGCCGCGAGAAAGATGTAGGCGTTATCGGCCTCGATGACGGGCGGCAGTCCGGCCCGCTGGTGGACCAGAGCGAGCGCCGCGACGACCACGCCGGTAGCGGCCAGCCACGCGAGCGCGTATCGCCCCCCCCACCGGGTCTTCACCCGACTGGCCGTTCGATCTCGGGCGACACCTTCCTCGGAAGGCGACGCCTGGAATGTCACCGGCATACGCATGGCCACGGTCCAGAAACCAACGTTACACCACGACCTGTTTATCGGACACATTGGCGGGATAGTGTCACTACAGCGCGGGCCGGCGGGTTATCGGTCGTTGCGGCGGGCTGAGCGAGGATTGCGGGCAAAGCGAGGCGGATAAAAGTCCGAAAATACAACGGGGGAAGCGAGGTTTCAGAGGTCGCAGCATACGGAGGCAGTGCTTTGATGTACTCGGCCGCCGCGGGGCAATCCGCACTCGGCGAACTCATTCGCTATCGACAACTGCTCGGCTGCCTGGTGTGGCGGGACATCCGCGTCCGGTACAAGCAGTCGGTGCTGGGCATGGCGTGGGCGATCGTGCTGCCGCTGGCCATGATGCTGATCTTCACATTCGTGTTCACGCGGGCGGTGAAGGTGGTGGACGGGCTCGAACTGACGATGCCCTACCCCCTGTTCGCGTACATCGGGCTGGTGCCGTGGGCGTTTTTTGCCACGAGCTTGAACCAGGCGGTGAGCTCGGTGGTGAAGAATCAGAACCTGGTGACGAAGGTGTACTTCCCACGGGAGGTGTTTCCGCTGGCGAGCATCGGCTCGGCGTTTGCAGACTTCTGCATCGCGGCCAGCGTGCTGGTGGGGTTGATCGGGTACTTTCACTTTGCGACGGAGTGGAGCTTTCAGCTCTCGGCGGCGATTCTCTTTCTGCCCGTGGTGCTGGGATTCCAACTGCTGCTTACGTGCGGGCTGGCGATGCTGCTGGCGATGGCGAACCTGTTTTACCGGGACATCCGGCAGATGGCCGGGGCGCTGCTCCAGCTCTGGATGTTTCTGACGTGCGTGGTGTACCCGATTCGCAACGACGGGTCGTGGATCGGGTACCTGGCGATGTGCAACCCCATGACGCCGATCATTCAGGGATACCGGGACTGCATCATTGACGGGGTGGTGCCGAGCGGGTTGGCGTTCTGGACCGCGGGGGGCGTTTCGGTCGGGACATGCATCTTCGGCTGGTGGGTCTTCCGGCGCATGTCGTTCAAGTTCGCGGAGTATATCTGATGCAGCCGGCCGTTCGGTTTGACAACGTGAGCAAGAAGTTTCGCCGCGGCGAGTTCCACGACACGCTGCGGGCGCTGGTGGCGGCGACGGCGCGGCGGCTCGCGGGCAAGGGCGGCGGGCGCGTGGCGGACGAATTCTGGGCTCTGCGCGAGGTGGAATTCGAAGCCGCGCCGGGTGAGGCCGTGGGGATCATCGGACCCAACGGCGCGGGCAAGAGCACGGCGCTGAAGCTGCTCGCGGGCATCCTGCGACCGGACGGCGGGCGGATCGACATCCGCGGACGGCTGGCCGCCCTGATCGAGGTCGGGGCGGGGATGCACGGCGACCTGACGGGTTTGGAGAACATCTACCTGAGCGGCGCGGTGGTGGGCATGAGCCGGGCAGAGATCCGGCGGAAGCTGGACGACATCATCGCGTTCAGCGGGCTGGAGAAGTTCATCCATACGCCGGTGAAGCGTTTCAGCACGGGGATGCAGGCGCGGCTGGGTTTTTCTACAGCCGCGTTCGTCAATCCCGACATTCTGCTGGTGGACGAGGTGCTGTCGGTGGGCGACGCGGTGTTCCGCCATCGGTGCGAGCAGCGGATGACGGAGTTGGTGCGCAACGGCACGACGCTGATTTTCGTGACGCACAATCTCGAGCAGATGCGCAAGGTGTGCGACCGTGCGCTGGTGCTGAACCAGGGACAGCGGACCTACATTGGGAGTCCGGCCGGCGCGGTGGAGCACTATCTCCAGGCGACGATGCGCAACGAGGGGGCGGTGGGGTACGCCGATCAGCCGCCGGACCCGCAGCGGGCGGCGGACGTGCTCGACCTGCGCTACCTGAACGCCATGGGGGAGCCGATCAACTGCGTCGACGCGGATGCTCCGCTGCGGGCGGAGGTTACGCTGCGGACGCATCGGCATGTGCCGCGGCTGGCGGTGCAGGTGGCGTTGCGGCATATCGGGGGCGAGCTGTTCATCAGTTTAAATTCGCAGCAGCAGCAGGTGACGTTTGATCTTGCGGGCGGGATCCACCGGGTGGCTCTGGAGCTGCCGGCGTTGCCGGTGGCGAGCGGATCCTACTTCGCCCAGGTGCGGCTGTGGGACGCGGAGGCGTGCAAGCTGGCGGCGGAGACGCCGTTCAAGTATCCGCTCCAGGTGGAGGACAACGGCCGGGGCACGGGGATGCTGGCTTTGCCACATGGGTGGCGGGCGGTCGAGACGCAAGCGGTGGAAAGGACGCCGACGGGCGTCGGCGCGGTGGGGTAAGCCATGCGCATCTGCTTTTTCGGCAAGCCGGACGCGGCACAGATGCGGCGGATCGTCGCCGCCCTGGCCGATCGCGGACACCGCATTCACGTCGTGTATCGCGGGCCGGGCGAGATTGCCGGAGCCACGTACGAGCCGTTTGCGATCCCGCCGGTGAGCCTGCTTCATCCGCAGCGCTACGACGGCCGGCGGCGGCGTTATCTCACGCGGTTTTTGCGTGCGTTCGACGTCGTCAGCATCCAGTTCCTGCATAGCTGGGGGTTTACGCCCACGATGATGGAGCAGGGGTGCTTTACGGTGCGGCCTTGGGGCTCGGATATCTGCCCGCCGCCCACCGGTCCGCAGCCGGGTGAGGAGACGGTCGAACGGCGGCGGACGATGCTCCGGCGGGCAACGGCGGTGTCGGCCGCGTGTGCCAGTTTCCGGGAGGCGATCGCCGCGTATGCAGGTATTCCGGCCGATGGGATCGAGCTGACGCCGCTGGGGGTGGATCTCGACCGGTTTCGTCCGCAGAGCCGCCCGGCCGACGCGCCCGTGGTGGGGTTCATCAAGGGCTTCGGGCATGCGTACGGGCCGCAGCACCTGATCCGCGCGATGCCGGAGATTATCGCGCGGCGTCCTGATGTGCGCTTCGAGTTGGTGGGTGATGGTCCGCTGCTGGCGTCATGTCAAGCGCTGGCGGGCGAACTCGGCGTGGACGGGCAAATCACGTGGCGGCCGCGATGCGCACCGGACGATGTGCCGGCGCTGATGGGCAGGTGGTCGGTGTCGGTGATTCCATCGCTGGTGGAGAGTTTCTGCATCGCGGCGCTGGAAGCGGCGGCGATGGGCATTCCCGTGGTGGGCAGCCGCGTGGGCGGACTGAAGGAGACGGTGCGCGACGGAGAAACCGGCGTACTGGTCGCTCCCGGTGACAGCAGCGCACTCGCTGAGGCCATCGTGGGTCTGCTGGACGACGAAGGACGACGGCGCGCGCTGGGGCGCGCCGGGCGCGCGTTTGTGGCCGAACACTACGCGTGGGATCAGTGCGTCGATCGGTGGGAGGCGTTTTTTGAGGCGGCGCGCGGGCGAGTCTGCGGCGCGCTGGCGGGGGTGTGACGATGGCGCCGGCCGCTGACACCGCCCCACCGCCGGCCATACCGATGGTCGAGAGGCATTGCGCCGCGTCTGAAAGCGCAGCGTCCGAAGCAGCGCCGGCGGCGGCGCGGCGGGTGCTCATGATCTCTTGTGCGTTTCCCCCCACGGGCGGGCCGGGGGTGCAACGCAGCGCCAAATTCGCGAAATACCTGCCCGAGTTCGGCTGGACGCCGACGGTGTGGTCGGCCGACCATCTGCCCGATCTTCCGCGGGATGAATCGCTGGTTGGGGAGTTGCCGAGCAAGCTCGACGTGCGGCGGCGTCCGATTCGCGACCCGCGGCCGGGTTGGCGGAAGAGCTTTGGAAGCGGCGCGAAACGCGGGGGCCTGGGGCTGGGTGCAGCGCTGGCGTGGCGGGCCGACCGCTGGCTCACCCGCTTGTACACGCACATGGTGCCCGATCACCTGGCGCCGTGGGCGCTGGGCAGCTACCGGGCGTGCCGACGGCTGATCGAGCGTGAGGGCATCGAAGCGATCTATTCCACGTACAGTCCGGCGTCGAATCACCTGCTGGCGTGGATGCTGCACCGGGCGACGGGCAAGCCGTGGATCGCGGATTTTCGGGATCTGTGGACGGACGACTACTGCTATCCGTTCAGAGGCCGGTTCCGCGAGCGCCTTGACCGGAGGCTGGAATCGGCGTTTCTGAATGCGGCCGACGTGGTCATCGGCGTGACGGAGTCGCAGACGGCGATTCTGCGATCACGGGCGCCGGCGGACGGGGCGAAGTTTTTGACGATCACGAACGGCGCGGACCCGGATGATTTTGCCCCTATCGATCGGGCGGCCGCTCGGGCGGAGCTGCACGGTCCCGAGGAGCGGTTCGTGCTGACGTTTACGGGGTGGTTCCTGTCCGATCGCGTGCCGGGGGCCTTGATCGAGGGGGTCACCCGGTTCGGGCAATGGGTCAAGCAGCAGAGGGGCGCGTTCGAGTTTCGGGTGGTGGGGGCGATTTCGGAGGACATGCAGCGGCGATTCGCGGAAGCGGGGGTTACCGTGCGCGCGCCGGGGTACAAGCCGCACGCCGAGGCGGTGCGCGAGATGGTGGCGGCGGACGTGCTGCTGCTGCTGAGCCCGGACGGTCCCAACGGTCGAACGCTGCTGCCGGGCAAGATGTTTGAGTATTTGGCCGCGGCCCGGCCTGTGCTGCTGGTGGCGCCCGAGGGGTCCTGCGAGAGCGCCACGTTGCTGGAGCGGTGCGCGGCAGGCGTCCGGGTCGAGGCCGGCGCTGAATCGATCTGCAGCGCTCTCGAGCGTCTGTGGTCCCAGTGGCGGGAGGGCTGCCTGCCGCCGGGCTGCGCCCCGGAGCATCTGGCGCCGTTGACGCGGCGCAACCTGACGGCCCGGCTGGCCGGCGCACTCACCACCGTGGCCAATGCGCGCACATCTGGCCGGTGACGGCCGGTCGCAAGCGATTCAATAGAACTCGGTGACGGTGCGGTGATGGGGCACGGTGACCTCGGGGAGCTTTGCCCGGCGCCAGAGCTCGTAGTCGAGGGCCCACTGCTCGGCCTGATGGCCGGCATCGGCGACCGCGTCGCACAGCATGCGGGCGATGACGACGGTGGCGGCCCGCAGTTCCACCTCTTCCGGGCTGCCGGCGGGGATCTCCTCCTCGCGATCAATTCGGGCGGCGAAGGCATCCGAGAGCACCAGCAACCCCTCGTGGCGAAACAACTGCGGGAGGCGATAGTCTGCGAAGACGGTGAGGGCTTGCAGGTTGTTGAGGCCAGGGTAGCCGTTGGCCAGCCAAGCCCGGTGGAGATCGGCGGCGGCAATCTGGGCCCGCTTGAGGAAGGCGACGGGCCGGCCGTCGTAGGTGGCGACGTCGCGGAAGGACGGAAAGATCTCAGCGAGTCGGCGGGCGAGGCGCAGGGCATCCCGATCAACGGATTCGGCCATCGCGGCGAACTGCCCGCCGTGACGCCGGGCAAGAAGCTGCCCGGTCTCCTGCATGATCTCGCGCCGTCTGCGGGCGAGCGGGATCTCGCCCTGATCGTTGAAGATCTCGGCGACTTCGGCGTCGGTGGCGGACGCCCAGCGGTCGGCGGTGAGCCAGGACGGGTCCACCTCGATGGTGCGGAGGAGTCCGGCGAGCATGGCCAGGGTGCGCGTCCAGGTCTGTCCCCGGTAGCGGACGGACCAGGACCGCGGCGACCAGAAGCAGAAGTTCAGCGCGTCGCTGATGAGGACGAAATTCGCCACCCGGTCTGCGGGGCCGTGGTAGAGCAGGTCGTCCGTGGGGACGGTGAGGGCTTCGGGTGCGAGCGTTCGGGCCCACGCGCGGACGCGGTCGTCATCGATGCGCACCGAGCGGGCGGCGTGGACGACGGGGTAAACGCTTTCGAGCACATCGGGGATCTGGTCGAGGTCGGCGGGCATGGTTGGCTCTCAATGCGCAGTGAAAACGGGCTGCCCGGGTGGGCGCGGCTCCGGGGCCGGGCGGCGGAGTCGCGGCATCACGTCTTCCGCTCGGGTCCGGTTTTCTGGTCTTGGTGAGCGACGGTCATTCAGGAAACTTACCGTGCGCTCAAGGGGAAGCAACCCCGGCGCGCCAGAGGACAATGAACCAGGGCACGCGCTGACTGCGTCGGCGCGTGCCCTGGCGTTATAGATGGATTGTCGTGCGGCGCGGCAGATCAGCCGGCGAAGGCGTTGGGGTCGAGCATCTCGCGCTTGGACTCGACCTCTTTCATCTGCTCGGCGTCCGGGAGGGGGTCCTTCTGGGTATCGATCACTGGCCAGTCGGGGGAGTATTGGGCGTTGATTTCGACGTATTCCGACCACTTGTCGGGGAGGTCGTCCTCGGCGAAGATCGCGGCGGTGGGACACTCCGGCACGCACAGGCCGCAGTCGATGCAGACATCGGGGTCAATCACCAGGAAATTCACGCCCTCGTGAAAGCAGTCCACCGGGCAGACCGCCACGCAATCGGTGTACTTGCATGCCACGCACGGCTCAGCAACTACGTGAGTCATCGTTTGGTCTCCGTCTCAATCGGCTCCGATGAGCCTACCTTGTGTCCACATCTGAGCAGGGCTGGATTGTAGGGCCCAATCGCCATGGACAGTAGCCATTTGCGGACGGATGTCCACCCTCTTTTTTGCTGCGGGCGGTGCGCACGGCAGCTTGCGACCCCACAAACCGCGGTCTATATAGGTCGGTGGCGCAGGCGCGGGGCGCAGGAGGCGCACCGACGTCGGCGGACGATGAAGACGGCGAGGGCGCATTGTTGGATCCATCAAACTCGCAAACTGCCTCCCGGGAACACCGCTTTCTTTCGTCTGCGCGGCTGATCGCGCTGCTTACGCTGGCATCGCGGATTCTGGGCGTTGGGCGGGAGATGGCGTACGCGCGTTTCTTCGGGGCGTCGCCGCTGTTCAGCGGGTTTCGCATTGCCTTTCAGATTCCCAACCTGGCCCGCCGCCTGTTCGGCGAGGGGGCGCTGGCGTCTTCGTTCATCCCGGTCTTCATGCACACGCGGCAGGTACTGGGCGACGGGGAAGCGCGGCGTCTGGCCGGTGCGGTGTTTACGCTGTTGACCACGGTGCTGCTGGGATTGCTGGTGCTGGCCGAGGTGGGCTTGCTGGTGGCGGCGCAGTTTCACTGGGGGCCAACGCTGAGCCTGACCATGATCCTGATGCCGTACATGGTGCTGATCTGCACGACGGCGTTTTTTGCCGGGCTGTTGAACAGTCTCAACCGGTTTGCAGCGCCGGCGGCGGCGCCGATGCTGCTCAACATCGTGATCATCGCGGCGGCGTGGTTCGGCAGCGGCACGCTGGGCCTGGACGAGGGCGCCAACCTGACGTTTCTGTCGGTGGCCATCGTGGGCGCGGGGGTGCTGCAACTCTTGCTGCAACTGGCCTGGCTGCGGGCCTGCGGCTACGGCATCAGCATCAACGTCAACTGGCGCGCGCCGGAGGTGCGGCGGGTGATGAACCTGATGGCGCCGATGATCGTGGGGTATTCGGCGTTGCAACTCAACACGTTCGCCGATTCGATCATCGCATTCGTGCTGGTGCCTGACGGCTACGGCCCGTCGCTGCTGGGCTACGCGCAGTACATGAGCCACCTGCCGTTGGGGATATTCGGGACGGCCCTGGCGACGGCGATCTTTCCCCTGCTCGCGCAGCACGTGGCCGAACGCAACGAAATGGGTTTTGCCCGAGCGACAGAAACGGGGCTGCGGGCGGGGCTGTTTATCGCACTGCCGGCCGGCGTGGGGCTGATGCTCATCGCCGGGCCGCTCGTGCGGCTGCTGTTTGCAAGCGACAAAATCGGGCCAGTGGAAGTGCACCGGATCGTGCTCAGCCTGGACTGCTATTGCGTGGGCATGTGGGCGTACACCATGCAGCAGATGCTGGTGCGGGCGTTTCACTCGCGTGAGGACAGCCGTACGCCGGTGCGCATCGCGCTGGCCATGTTGGCGCTTAATTTAGTGCTGAACATCGCGCTGGTGCTCACGCCGCTTCAGGAGGCCGGGGTGGCGCTGGCGACGGCGCTGACGGCCATGCTGCAAACGGTGCTGCTGGCGCGGCGGCTGCACGACCATGTGCCCGCCCTCGCGTGGCGGTCGGTCGCGTCCACCGGAGGCCGGTGCGTGCTGGCGACGCTGGTGATGGCGGCGGTGGTTTGGGCGGTGTGCGGCTTGCCCCCGTTACGGCCCTGGCTGCCGGACGGCGACCTGGTGACGCTGATGGCGGCGATCGTGGCCGGTGGCGGGGCCTACTTCGGGGCCGCGAAGGCGCTGGGCCTGTCCGAAGGCGCGGTGCTGTTGCGTCGGCGTAAGGCGTAGCGACGAGCGTGGGATCGTGGGGCGAGAAGTGAGAAGGCGGGAGAAGGGGAAGTGACGAAGTTGCGAAGTGAGAAAGTAACGAAGTGACGAAGTGACGAAGTGGGAAAGGGAGAGAGGACGCGTCTGGCTGTATGCGCACCGGTTCTACCGCCGGTGCGATGGCGGCTCAGCAGGCCAACGGGGCGAGGAGGTCTTGGGCCAAAGGTGATTTTCGCCGGCCGGCCGCGGCTTATGCAACCACGGGGTCTACATCGAGTGCGCCTGCCGCCTCTTCCTCTTTTTTGGTATTTGCCAATCAGGAGGCCCGCCCCCCTTCCCCCTGTTGGCTTTTGTCAATAAGTAAGCCTGACCCCCTTTCTCTCGTCTGGCTGCATGCGCCCCGCTTCTTCCGCCGGTAAGTAAGCCCTCTTTCTCCCCCCTTTCTCTCGATGGTTAGGCGCCGAGGACCAGGACTTCGCGGGACGCGCGGTTGGTGCTGAGGGCGTATTGGTAACGGGCGTGCTCGTACACGGTCACCCGCCGCTTGAACCGGCGCAGGATTGCGACGATTTCGCCCACGGAGGGGATTCCGTCACTGCGGTAAGACACGGCGAGCATGGACGCGGCGAAGCGGGCGCATGCCTGCTCGAGGGCCTGGTGGATCCGCCGCGGGTCGGTCCAGGGGCTTGGCGTGCGGCGCGTGCGGCGGTGCTTGCTGGTCCAATCCACGCGGGCAGGCCAGCGGTCGTAATCGAGCATGCCATCGAGGAAGTGATAGAAGTGGGCGTAGTCGACGCCGACGCCCCGGCCGTTGATGTACGGCGGATCGAGGTAGACCAGGTCGAACCGCCCCACCACGTCGAGGACGTCGCCGCAGACGACGCGGCAGGCGCCGCCCTGGCAGGCTGCGCGAGCGCGCACCGCGGCGTTGGCCTCGGCGGCAAAGGCTTGAACGTGGTCGGGGAAGGAGCGGTCCCAGGTGCGCTTGTTGCCGAAGGAGCGGGCGACGTCGGCAGTGCGCATGTAGAGGTTTCGGCGGTGAAAGAGGTTGTAGGGGCGTTTGCTGAGGGCGGCCTGGAAGACGGCGTACCAAGCGAGGGCGCGGGCATGGCGGTCGGGGATGGCGCGGATGTTGGTGGCCGCGCGGTCGAGCCAGGCGTTTTCGTCGTCGGTGAAGTAGATGCCGGGGAAGGTGTCGGCGATGAAGGTGGGGTATCGGCGGCGGCGATCGCACCGGCCTATGCGGGCGATCTGCCGGTCGGTCAGGCGGACGCGGTCGTTCTCGATGAGGGCGACGGCCATCTCGGCATTGGCGGCGAGGACGTCGTTGTAGGTGACCTGCTTGCCGGCGGACTTGAGCAGATAGGCGATCGCTCCGGTGCCGCCGAAGGCGTCGAGGGCGGTGTCGAAATCCAGGCGGCGCAGGTGGGACCAGATCCAGGGGGCGAGCTTGCGCTTGCTGCCCTGGTAGCGGGTGGGCGGGAGGAGTGCCGGGGGTGCGATGGCCGGGGGCGCGGCCGGGGGGCCGGTGGCGGGCGCTGTGGCGGACGGCCGCGCGGTGGACGGTGTTGCGGCGGCTGGTGGCGCGGTGGCCGGTGGCGCGGTGGCCGGCGGCGCCGCGGCCGTCTCTGGCGTTGCGTGTTTGGGCGCCGCGATGCGCATCCCTGCGGGGCCTCGTGGTAGCGGTCCATCGATGGCGAACGGCGAGCGGAACGTCCGCCCGGGCCGGATGGGCGATGATACCGGCCGCAGGCCGCGGACGCATGCGGAATCCCGCGGTCTGGCCGAGGCGCGGCGGTGGGCCTGCTGGGAGGCCGCGGGGCGGGTCGGCGAGTTGGCGGGTCGGCGCGTTGGTCTGTTGAACCGGGGCGGCCCCCTTCTGGACACCCGAAAAGAGATCCCTTAGAATCGCGCCTCTCGATGGCCGAGCGGGTTTGAGGCCCATTCGCGTCGTCGCCGGGCGATTAGCTCAGTTGGCTAGAGCGCATGGTCGACATCCATGAGGTCACAGGTTCAAGTCCTGTATCGCCCAGTTGTAAATGCCCGTCACCGCTGGACTTGCGGCGACGGGCTCGTTTCTTTCCTGTGCCCGCTCCCGTTGTGCCAACTAGTCATCCTTGTCGAGGCTGCGCAATCGCTTGCCGCGCATAAATCGAACAGGGGATGCAAGAGCAATCGTCAGCCGTCGTCTACGCAAGCGCCGTCGGCGGGTTCAATGTCGTTGTCCCCATCCCCCGAGGACTTCCTATCGGCGAGCTTCCGGCCACTGGCCCGTGATACCCGTCGGCACGCGTCCTTCAGTTCGCTGCTCTCGATGATGTCTCGCTTAATCACTTGTTCACTCAATTCATCCCTCAGGTCTGCAATGTCGATCTTGACCGAAGACGAAATGCGGCGAAGTTCTCGGCGAATCGTATTCAATGCCGGGTCGGACAGGATTACCGCGGCGATGAAATACCGGTTGAATATCTGGCGCTGCTCGTGGTACTCGCCGATCATCTGCTTGGTGATGCCCTCGCGGCTGAGCATGTAAATCATCTCGTTGACCTCGTTCCCGCCGTTGACAACATCCATCGTGAAAACGTGGTCGAACGAAACCGGCTGCTCGAAGATCATGCGATAGGCTTGCCACTCGATCCCGTTGGTGAGAACAACCCATTCGATGCCCTCTTTGGCGGCGTAGTCGGTCGCCTGGCGCAGGTGGTTCTCCTTGAGCGATTTCCCCACGGCCTTGACCTCGATGAGGTAGTTGATCTTACCGTCAATCTTGACGGCGAGGTCGCAGAAGGTGCCGCGAATCGAGTACTCACCCGTCAGGTCCTCGTACTTGTTGTAGCCGAAGACCTCGGCGAGCATGTCCGCCACAATGGTGACGGTGTCCTGCTCGGATCGGTCGGCGGTGCGGGCGTCGGCGAGCACTTTGCGGAAGGTCTTCAGAGTGGCTTTGATGCGGTCCTGCACTCGCTTCGGGATCTTCACCATTGCAATTCTCCCAGTAGTCCTAGATATGGTGCTGCGATGACGCTGGGCCATGGGTCCGACCATCGCCGCGCCCCGCCTTGGCTGGCACAGGTGCCAAGATGGCAAGTATCACCGACGGATGCCCCCGGGGCAATTCACAACCGCGCCGCCGCGCCGTGGTAGGTCGGAAGATTTCGATGCTGCTGACGCCGTGCTGACCATCCGCGACCGATTATTTCACGAGAGAAATAGTTAACACGCGCCAATCAAGGTGATCGACCATTTCGAATTTCCCTAACAAAGGTGCAGGCCTTCCCGCGCCTGCCGCAGGAAACAAGCCACCGTCTCGCGGTGGGTGCCTATTTGCCCGGCGATCTGCCCCTGCGACCAGTTCTGCTCGCCAAGTACATGTATCGCGTGGACTTGCGCCATTTTGAGCCGGTTCCCCATCCACCCCCTCCGATCCACGACGGATCAAAAGGGGCGATACTGCAAAGCCACTCCTCCCCAAAATTCCCGTTCGTCAAGTGACAATCAGTGGCCGGTTCTGGTCAGAGGCGACACTGACGCCGGGGGCGGGGACGGGGTGGGCTTCCGGTTTGTCAGCGACGATTCAGGCGGTCCTGGCGTCCAGGCCGGGTCAGGTGGCGCGGGATTCCTGGAAGCCCAGGGCGCGGTTGACGCGGTCGGCGAGGCGCTCGCCGGCGGCGTGCTCGTCGTCGACGACCTCGGTGGAGGCGGTCTCGAGGAGCGCGGCGAAACGCTGCGTTCGGGCACGGGTGAAAATCGCGGTCTCCGGGGCGATGGCGCTGATGAGCTGAATCACCCGCAACGCCATGGCGTGGTCGGGAATGGTCACGACCACGGCCCGGGCCCGCTCCACCCCGGCATGGGCGAGCACCGGTTCCTGGGTTGCGTCGCCCGCGATGAATTCGGCCGCGACGTCCTGGGCGTGCTGGCGGAAATCGGGGTTCATGTCGATCAAGGCCATTTCGGTCTGTCCGGCCAGGGAGCGGCAAACGGTCTGTCCGGCCGGTCCGAGCCCGATGACCACGACGTGATCGCGATAGTGATGGGCGCCATCGCCTGCCAACGCGGTGGTCGCGCTGCCCGCCTGGGCGATGCGCGCGGCGACGCGGAGCAGGTATGGGGTAACCAGGAGTCCGAGCACGGTGGTGGCGATGATCAACTGGTTCCAGTCGGAGGTGAGGGCGCCGTTTTCCCTGCCTACCTGGGCGAGCACGAAGGAGAATTCGCCGGTCTGGGCCAGGCAGAGACCGGCCGCGACGCGCGCCCGTACGGGCAGGCGACTGACCCGCGTCACGACGTACACCACCGCTGTTTTCAGCGCCAGTACCAGGGGGACGGTGAGCAGGAGCCAGAGATAATTCGCGCGGACCCAGGAGACATCGTCGAGCATGGCGAGGGAGGCGAAAAAGAGGGTCAAAAAGACGGTGCGCAGCGAGCCGACGTCGGCGCGGATCCAGAGGGCGTAAGGGGATTCCGCGAGGAGGATTCCGGCGGCAAAAGCGCCCAGGACCGGGGAGATGTGCAGGGCATGGGCGGCGCCGGCCGAACTGAGCACGACCGCGATGGCCAACAGCAGCGGAAGTTCCCGGTTACGCAAGACGGTCGTGCGGTCGAGGGCCCGGGGGAGGAGATAGCGCACGGCAAGGTAGAGCACGCCCATCAGACCGGCCATGCGGATGAAGCTGGAGACCAGGGCCCATCCGGTGGACTCGCCGGCGCCGCTGCCGAGCAGGGACATGGCGAGGATGAGGGGCATGAGGGCGGCGTCCTGGAGGAGAAGGACGCCGAGGGCCATCCGGCCGTGAAGGCTGTCGAGCTCGGTGCGTTGCTCGAGCAGGCGGATGACGCAGGCGGTGCTGCTGGGGGCGGCGACGAGTCCGAGGGCCCAGGCAGTGGTCCAGGAGAGGCCGAGCAGCTTGCCGCCGAAGGCGAAGACCGCGGCAGTGACGGCGATTTGCAGGGTGCCGGCGATCAGGGCGGCGGAGCCGATCGCGCGGATCCTGGCCACGGGCAGTTCCAGCCCGATGGAGAAGATGAGGAGGACGACGCCGAGCTCGGCGAAGGTGCGAATGCTCGCGGGGTCGTCGATCACGCCCAAGGCGCTGGGCCCAAGCAGCAGACCGGCCAGAAGGTAGCCGACGACCGCGCTTTGCTTGAGGCGCTGGGCCACCACACCGAGCACGAGGGCCACGGTGAGCAACACGGTGATGTTGGTGATGACGGACCAGACTTCCATGCGACGCGCCCTCCCGGTCAGCTCCTGAGCGGGCAGTGTAATGCGGGAGCGGCGGAGGAGAAAGCGGCGGCCGGCGTCGCGTCTCGGCAAACGCCGGCGAGGGCACATGCGGCCTATCGGGCGGCTTGCGGATGACGCGGGTGAGAGCGCGGTGCGTGGGGGTCAGAAGGTGATTTCGACGCGGTTACGTCCGTCCTGTTTGGCGTCGTAGAGGCACTCGTCGGCGCGGCGGATGATCTCCTCGGGGTCGATCATTTCCTCGGCGAAGCTGACGTGGGCGGCGCCGAGACTCGCGGTGACGGAGAGTTCCTTGTTTCCGTGCTGGAACCGGATGCGGGATACGGCCTTGCGGATGTCTTCGGCGAGTTCGCGGAGTTCGCGGGCGGTGGCGTTGGTGGCGACGATGGCGAATTCCTCGCCGCCGTAGCGGGCGGTGAAGCGGAGATCGTCAGTGATTTTGTTGAGGCAGCGTCCGACGAGGCGGAGGGTCTCGTCGCCGGCCTGGTGGCCGTAGGTGTCGTTGAGCTGCTTGAAGTGGTCGAGATCGAGGAGGATGAGTCCGAGGTCGCCCTGCTTTTCGGTGGCCAGGTCGATGGCCAGGGCAAGGTGCTCATCGAAGGAACTGCGATTGGCGATGCCGGTGAGGCCATCGGTCTGGGCGTCAACCTTGAGTCTGGCGTTCTGCTCGCTGAGGGTGGCGACCTGGGTCTGGGCCTGGAGGGCGCGGGATTCGGCGACGGCGCGCTCGTGTTCGGCGCTCAGTGAGAGGTTGGCGAGTTGGGCCATGGCGCCCTGGCGAATCTGGTCGTAGGAGATGGCGGCGCCGAGCTCGATGCTGAAGAGTTCGGCGGCCTCCTTGACGTTGCCGTTGAGGGCGTCGAGGACCTCGTCGAGCGCGTCGGAGGAGATGCCGACGAGGGAAACGACGCGGTCCCACACGCCGACGAAATCGGCGGGTTCGATGTCGCCGCAGAAGAGTTCGGAGATTTCCGACGCCGCCCAGAGGACGCCGGCGAGGACCTTGGTGCGGGGTTCGAGGGCGGCGAAGCCCTCACCGTGATGGGCCTGGACCGCCTGGCAAAGCGTTTCGGGCATGCTCCAGTTGGCGAGCATCATGGCGCTGATCTGGGCGTGGGTGATGTCGAGGAGGTCGTGTTCGATGTCGTGGATGCGTCCGCCGTCGGAGCGGTGGGCGTTGATGACGGGCCGGTAGATCTGCTGGGGATGCTGCTCGGCGGCGATCATGCCGACGTCGCAAAGCAGGCCGCCGACGAAGGCCTCGTCGCGGCGGGCGTCGCCCAAGACGCCGGCGAGCTGCCGGGCGGCGACGGCGGTGGAGAGGGAGCGGCGCCAATACTTGGGATAATCGAATCCGACGCCGGTGTCGCGATTGAACGTCTCGACGAGGGAGAACCCCAAGGCCATGATCTTCACCGTGCGCATACCGAGGATCATCATGGCCTGCTCGATGGTCGCCACCTTCTTGGACATGCCGAACAGGGAGGAATTGGAGACCTTCATCATCTTGGCGGTGAGCGCGGGGTCCTTGGCGATGACCGTGGCGACGTCCTGAATGCTGACGTCGTCCTGGCGGCTGAGTTCGAGGACCTTGAAGGCCACAGCCGGCATGGAGGGCAGCGAGTCCGAGTTCACGATGGCGGACAGGATCGCAGTATTCACCGTCTGGCTCCCTTGCATGGAGGATCTGCGCCGTATGCGCCGCCCGCGCGGCGTCGGGGCGCCCCGAAGCCGATTCGGGCGCGCGGGGCTTCCCACATGGAGTCATCGACCATGCGGGCGCGCGGCTTTGGCCGGGCGCCAAGTTGGGCGCCCAAGCGGGTGTGGGAAAACGCAGGGCTAAAGAGACGCCGATCTTTTTCCGGTGGCAGTCCACGCGCGGGGCGATCGGAGGGTAGTGTGCACGCAGGTTTTATCGGACCATGCGGCAACTGCCTGATTTTCCGAAAACCCGGCTTCAAGCTCAAGTCGCGTTGTTCCGATGATCTGGCCAACTGCAAGAAGTGGCCGGTGTGTCACGTGACTCGATCAATGGAGAAAAGCCAATGGCAGCAAAGAAGATGAATTACACGACGGTTCGTTCGCAGTTCCAGAACAAGCTGAACGCCTACAAGACGCTGTGCAACCAGACGTCGGGCGGCAGCGCGCAGTACCGTCCGACCCCCCAGCAGCTCAACAGTGTGGCCAAGTGGGTCGAAAAGGGCGCGGTCATTCAGAACGTCAGCAGCACCCAGCTCAACCGCTGGGCGAGCAAGCCGCGGACCAACTGGACCGTAGGCACGGCCAAGACCACGCTGACCGGCAAGTATGGCAAAAACACGATCAAGGCCGTCTGCTCCAGCAAGACCGGCGGATTCATCGTGGCCACCATCCCGACCCGCAACGGCAAGAACTTCAAGATCTCCTAAACCGCAGAGCATGCACGAGCGGCGAGCGCACCGGCGCATGACGCCTGCGCTTCGCCGCCTTCGGCCGCAGCGGAATCCTCGAGCTGAGACCGCATGAGGCCTCAAACCACGGATCGCAACGTGCGATCCCCACAGAGGCGTGACACACGATGAACGAGGCGGGACCGCTGCGCGGTCTCGCCTTTTTTTGGCATTATGGGTTTTTGGGGGGTTACGCGAGCGCCGGCGCGGGTCGGGCGTGCGACGCCGGGGGATGCGAGGGAACGTCCGGGTGCCGCAGAGCGGCCTTGATGACCCCACTGCGGCCGCGAGCGGCAAACAGGGCCAGCGCGCGGCGGTATTCGCTGACCGGGAAAACGTGGGTGAGCAGTCCCTGCACATTGAGCTTGCCCGCGGCGATCAAGTCCATGACGATCCGGTAGGTGTGCAGCTCCCGCCCATTCCAACGTTCGATCTGCCGGCCGTAGGCGCCCACGATGCTGAGTTCCTTGAACCAGAGGTGGGTGGTATCGACGAAGGTGATCTGGGAGGTGCCGACCGCGACGATGGTCGCGCGGGGCGCGGCACACTTCATGGCGTCGCTGATGGCGAGTCCGGAACCGACGCACTCGTAGACCACGTCCGCCCCGCCGACCAGGGCATGGTTGCCGAAAATCGAAGAGACGCGGGTGGCCCCGAAGGCTTCGGCGAGGTCGTCGAAGAGGGCCTGGCGCGGCGTGCGCCGGGTGTGGCGGATCACGACGTCGGCGCCGGCCGCCTGTAATCGCTCCTCCTGGTGCGGGTGGCGGGCAAGGCACACGACGCGCTGATCGTAGCCGAGCGCCCGCAAGGCCAGGACGACGCCCAGTCCGATGATCCCGGCGCCCTGAACGAGCACCTGCTGGCCGGGCGCGGGGGGATGCCGCAAGACGGCGTGCAGACTGCACGCGAGGGGGTCGACGAGGACGGCGTCCTCGTCGGTGAGCTCGTCGGGCACGGCGTGCAACTGGGATTCGTGGGCGAGGAAGCGTGGGGCCCAACTGCCGGCGGTGGCGGCATTGAGGCCGATCATGGTTCCCGCGGGCAGGTCGCCGCCGCCGCGGAAGCGTTTGCACAGGGCGAAGAGGCCATCCGAGCACGGTCCGCAGGGCGGCTCGATGCCGCGGGGGCCGCAGGAGAGGGACGGTTCGACGACCACGCGGGTCCCGACGGGCCAGTTCGTGACATCGGCCCCGACCTCGTCGACGCGGGCGACATTTTCGTGGCCGAGCATCATGGGGAAACTGGTGAACGCCCGGAGGATGCTGGCGGGGTGGGTGCGTTGGAAAATGGCGGCAAGGTCGGTGCCGCAGACGCCGCCGAGGATGGTGCGGAGCTTGACCCAGCGCGGGCCGGGGAGGGTCGGTTCGGGGACGTCCTGGCGGCGGAGATTGGAGAACCGCGACCAGAAGACCCGGGGTGCGAACCGCCCCACTGCTTTGCAGAAAAGCCAACGGGCCGGCCGCGCATCCAGCGTGATCGCCTTCATTCCTGGGGGATTCCTGCGTGCTTGCTCGGGCGTCGGGCCGGCGCGCGCCGGCCTCCATATCGGGGCAGTCTAGAGGTTTGCCTTGCGTTTTGAAGGCTCAACGCGCAGAAATTACAGTTCATCATCTCTTTCAGCCGATAAGCTGGAGTGAACGCCTGCCTCCGAAAGGAACTTCGATGCCCACCATGATGATCAGCCTTTTGGACTTCCTGCGACACGAACAAGCCCAACGCGAGCAACTGCAAACGCCCGACGGCACGGCGCCCGGCGACGCCATCCGGGTGCCCCTGGAACTCGAGGGGGCCATCTGGTCGGCGATCGTGGAACGTTTCGACGACGCCCGGGTCGACCTCATTGTGGATTCCCAGGCGCTGGCGAACATCGGCGACCTGGACCAGGCGGCGATCCACTACCTGCCGGAAACCGGGGCCATGCAGCGCACGGCCGGGCGCATCACCGCCCAGGATCGGATCGCCCGCGACCGCATTCGGCTCAACTTCGAACTGCGGTAAAACAGCTTTCCGCGCGCGGGGGCGCGGGGGGACGTGCCGACGCTGATCCGGCGAAGGATCTCTTTAGCGTTTGAGGAATCGGGTTTCGTTTTGCACGTCGGCCTGGCTGACGTGGTAGATCTGGCCGCCCTCGTTGACGAGCACGAGGTCGTTGCCGGCGAAGCAGCAGCTTTCCATCGCGGACGTCGGGCGATAGCGAATGGTCTTGGCGGCCGGTACGGCGGCCGAATCGACCGGAGCGTCTTCGCCCTCAGGCCAGGGTATGACCACGGCCTGGCTCGGATTGCAGACGACCAGATGTTGTCCGTCGGAAGAGACATCGGCGCCGGCTACGGACGCGACCGGTACCGTTCCCACCTTGGTGAAGACGTGGTCATCCGCGCCATGCGCGGCCAGACGGTACAGTTGGGCTTCGCGCGTTGGCGTTCGGCCAAGCGCGTAGAGCTCCCCTTTGCGCCAGACGAGGCTTTCGCAGTTGAAGCGCTCGTCGTCGGGATACCGAACGCGCCAGCGTTTGATCACCTCGATGGGTTGGTCCGGCGGGTGGTGGGGATCGGGCTCTTTCACCTGGTAGACGTAGCGCACGGGCAGCATGCCGGTGTTGTTGCCGAGGTCGCCGATGTAGAGGTGGCCGGCGTCGTCGGCACAAATGTCCTCCCAGTCGATGTTGGGGGCGCCGTCGACGATGACCTCGGCGAGGATCTGGCCGTCAAGCCGGAAGGCTACGAGTTTGGCGGCATTGCCGGAATCGGGGTGGGCCCAGAATACTTCGGGATCATGGCGGCTTTGGACGATGCCGGAGGTCTCCTGGATCAGTTCCGGATCAAGCCGGCCGACAGATTGCCAGCGGGCGGGCTCCGCATCAGAGGATAGCGCTTGCGGCGCAAGTACCAGCGTGGCCCCCACGGCGAGGATGCGCCCGAGAATCACGCTTATCGTCCTGCGAGGCGGGGACGATGAGCCCGGCGTTGGTGGGATGGTCTGCATGCGCATGGTATAGACCATACGTTCGCCATCGTCCACCGGTTCGGGGGAACGGGGTGCGGTGCGAAGGTGAGAACGTGAGAAAGTGCGAAGGTGAGAAAGTGAGAAAGTGAGAAAGGGGGCTGTGGTGGCGTGCTTGGCGATCTCACCGCCCGTGTGATGACTGCTCAGTGGCCGATGCGATGAGCCCAGACGGTGAGAATCCCCCCGTCGAAGGGGTCTTCGCTCGGCAGGCGGCGATCCATGCCACCACGGGGTAAACGTTTGCTCAGGCGCGTTGTTGGCGCTTGCGGCACCGTCGGCGATTACGGCACCGTTGGCGATTACGGCACTGTCGGCGATTACGGCACTGTCGGCGATTACGGCACCGTTGGCGCTTACAGCACGGCGAAGTAGTTTTCGACGGCCGCGTCAAACGACTCCTCGGTCATCTCCGGGGCGACGCCGTGGTAGGCGGCGTAGTTGACGATCTGGAGCAGCAGGTCGCGGGGGTGACAGCAGCGGAAGGTGCGGCTGGCGCCCTTGTAGTGCTTTTCGATCAGGCGGGTCACCATGTCCTCGCGATACTCGATGCCATACTCTTTGGCCATCATCTTCATCAGGTCACGGAAGGCCTCTTCCGGCGGATTGGTCACGTTGATCTTGTAGGGGATGCGGCGGAGGAAGGCGTCGTCGACCAGTTCGCGCGGTTCGAGGTTGGTGCTGAAGATGATCAACTGGTCGAAGGGGACCTGGATCTTGGTGCCGGTGGACAGGTTGAGGTAGTCGTAGCGTTTTTCCAGCGGCACGATCCAGCGGTTGAGCAACTCCACGGGTTCCATGCGCTGGCGCCCGAAGTCGTCGATGACCAGGGTGCCGCAGTTGCTCTTGAGCTGCACGCTGGGCTCGGTGATCTTGGTGTAGTGGTTGTACTGGAGTTCGAGCGAGGCCATGGTGAGCTCGCCGCCGACCACGATGGTGGGCCGCTTGATCTTGATCCAGCGGGAGTCGAAGGCCTCGCCCTTGAGAATCGACGGCTTGTTGGAGCCGACGGGCGTGTGGCTTTCCGGATCGTAGAACTTGATGATCTCGCCGCCGGAGTAGATGGCGTGGGGCACCCAGATCTGCGTGCCGAAGCAGCGGGTGATGCGTTCGGCGATGGTGGTTTTTCCATTTCCGGGGAAGCCATAGAGGAAGAGTCCACGGCCGGAGTTGATGGCCGGCCCGAGCCGCCGCTTCATCTGCTCGGAGATGAGGACGTCGCTGAAGGCCTCGCGAACCTGGTCGATGCCCGGCTTCTCCATGGTGATCGACTGCTGGGCGACGGACTCGATGTAGTAGGCGAGCGTGATGGGCGCGGGACCGACGTACATGCTCTCGTCGAGCAGCTTGCGGGCGCGATCGCGTCCGGCCTCTGAAAGGGCATAGCGGAAATCGCTCATCGAGGCCGTGTCCTTGTAGTAGGCCAGTTGGGCGTTCTTGAGCGACTGGAGCAGGTCGAGGACGGGCTTGGGCGGGAGCGCGAGGTCGATGGCGATATTGCGGCCGGTCTGCTCCCCCTTGGTGAACAGGTACTTGATCACCAGGGCCTCGAGGAGGGTCTCAGGCAAGCCGGTCTCGTCCCACTCCTCGATGGGCTCAGGATGAAAACCGGCGCGCGGCGGGGCTTGCTCAGTTTCGGATTGGGCTGGGGCAGGCTGCCGCGGAATCATCGTGTGCATGGGACATTCCTCGCTATCGCCGGCCGATTCGTGGTCGGCCGGGGTCAGTTGCCTTTGCTTGCCGGGGGAAGTTTCTCCCCGACGGCGGGCGCGGCCCGCTCTGGAATATCGTCGTCTGACATCACGTGCTTTGGGCGTTGTCGCCGGGCCGGTAATGTCCGACGGCCTGATGGCGTCAACGCGGGCTGAGCCCACTTTGGCGCGACATGGGGAAGTCGACCGTGGCTCGACGGCTCGGGGACGCGGTGTCAGCGTGGACCATCTCGGCCGGCGTCAACGCATCGAGCACCACCTCGACGACCGGCTCATAGGGCTCCGCCAGCTCGGCGGCGGAGGGTTCATCCGCAGCCGGGGCATGGGGCAGGCGGAAGCGCGTGCCGCACTCGGCACAGCTCACGACGCGACCGCGATACCTTGACGGCGCTCTGAGGACCGCCGGACAGCACAGGTTGGGACAATAGACCACGACGGCCATGTCCTCTGCCCCCCTTCCGCCGCATGGCACGGCTGGCGGATGCGGCCGGCGCTCACTGCGGCCGGCACGCTCGAAAGGTGCAATACGCCTGCGGGAAAGTCCAACCGAGGGGAAGGAAAGGCGCGGGGTCAGAAAGAAATGTGCCAGGCGAGCCCGCTGGCGCCGCTCAGCGGGTCCGCATAAGGGACGATGCGGCCGCCGAGAACCTCGATTTCATGGCCGGTGGCGACGGAGTGCCCGATGACGAGCCCCATAACGCCGCCCATGATGACGTCCGAGAAATAGTGCTCGCCACTGTCGATGCGCTCGGCGGCGACGAGGCCGCCGAGGATGTACAGGGGTCCGCCGACCCAGGGCCCATAGGCCTCGTGCATGACCGACGCGAAGGTGAAGGTGCTGGAGGTGTGTCCGCTGGGAAAGGCGAAGTACTGCCCGTTGGGCGACTTATCGAAGTGGGCGAACTTGCCGACCATGGTGGACAGGCCGTTGATGACCAGGGCGTTGATCAGGGTCTTGCCCACCTCGTAGGTCTTGGCGTCCTGGGACTGCTGGCCGACGAGGTACCACAGCCCGGCGACACCGAAGTGAAGGGCCGGATTGCCTGCGGTGGCGAAGGCATCGGCCACATCGGCCTTGAAAACGGTCTTGTGTTGAAGCGAATCCTCGATGGTGTCGTCGGGGCCGGTTTGCTGAAGGGCGAGGGCGCCGCCGTAGGTGGCGGCAAGGATGATGAGGTTGGGCGCGGAGGTGTATACCCGCTTGGTGTCACTCCACAGTTCGTCGGGCCAGGCGTACAGATCACGGCGGAGGGTGTCCCAGAAGCCGGGAAGCGGCCCCGACGGCGCGGTCTCGCTATCTTGATTGACGGAGGCATTCACCCCAGTGGCGAACGCACGAGCGGGCCGCGATGATGCCGACCGGGCAACCGGTTGCGGCAGAAGCGCAAAGCGGCCCGACGGCGCTGACACCGTTCTCTCCGGCGCGGCATCGACTCCATTGGTCGGCGTGGACGCTGAGGGTGCGCCCCCGTGACAGCGATAGTGGGCCAGTGCCCCGGACAGGGTTGGCCCGGGCGTCTTGGGCGCAGCAGCACAGCCCGCGAGCACGGCACAAGCCGCCACTGCGGGCCACAGGATCAACGTCCACTGGTCCTTCGACAATGCGATCGACACTGGCCGGCGTGCCTTGCCTGTGCGGACTAGCCCCTCAACTGGCGTTCAGCTTCCAACCAGTGGTGCAGATCGTCTCCGGGTCGTGCCCCGGTAGCGAGAAAAATCTCATAAGCGCGGCGGCGGACATCTTCTTCGCTTACGTCGCGCTCGGCGACGGCGACAGCCGCGCCGGTGGCCGCCTTGCTCGTCTGCTTGCTGGGTCGCTTGCTGGTGATCTTCTTTTTGGGCGTGGTTGTTGTCTTGCCCATGGCGGTCTTACCTCCGTGCAAATACTTCCAAGACATCCGTACACGATGAAATGTTAGCCGCCGCGCGGCGGCGGTCAATTGAAATCCCAGTTAATCCCGTGGGGTGAAAGCTGCGTTTTCGACCTGGTGCAGCCGCTCGAGGCGGACGGCGGGTGCAGGGTCGGGCGTCTTCCCTAATGGCTGGCTTACGGAGGCAACAGGCGATGTCTTAAGCACGGCTTCAGCCGGGGACGATAACAGTTGTATGGTCAGTGACGATAGAGAGTTCCGCGTCCTCGGTCCGGGCTGCGCGGCGATGTGTCTGCTCCTGGCGACCGGATGCAGCGTATTCGATCCCTGCGCACAGCCCACGACGGTGGTCATCACCAGCAACGACCACCAGTTGTCGAACAGCGTCACGCAAAACCGGGAGGCCCAGCTTCGCGCCGTGGTGCTCAGTGGCGTGCCGCCATTTACGTACACGTGGAGCGCGACCGGTCCGGATGGCTCGCCGGCCGATGATCTGCTCAGCCGGCGCACGAGCGCCAACGTCGCCTTCACCGCCGGTGAACTTGATGGCCCCTACATGCTGACCTGTACCGTCGCGGGTGGTCGCGGCTGCTATCAGACCGCCCGGATGGTGATCAACGTGGGCGCCTCGGTGGGCATCGACTTGTCGGCCGATCGGCACGGGGTGCTCACCGGCGGCGGGCCGCAAGGGCAGACGACACTCCGGCTTTCGGCACAGAACGGTCCGGAACCCCACGAGGTTTCGTGGCAGGTGCGGGCTCCGGACGGGAGCATCGACAACGAACGGCTCGTCCTGGACGACCCGTTTGCGCCTCGGTTTATCAGCAACGAGGTGGTGGGCACATACGTGGTTACCGCGACCGTGATCGACGCGAATGGCGACGAAGCGGTGGAGTCGATTTTCGTTCTGGTTGGTCAGGACCTGGGTCTGGACGTGGTGGCCAGTCGTTCGGCCGTGCTGCCCGGAGGAGGCCCCACGGGACAGGCAACCCTGCGGGCGACACCGATCGGCGGAAAGGAGCCGTACACCTACGACTGGGAGGTGCTCGCCGACGATGCATCGCAACGCAACGACCTGTTGTGGGATCGCGCGGTGGCGGCACCTGTCTTCGAGAGCGATGGCACGGTGGGCTCGTTTGTGGTCCGGTGTGCCGTCACGGATGCTGAAGGGACCGTGTTGGTCGGCAGTTGCACGATTGCGGTTGGGCGGCAACTGGCGCTGGATCTGTATGCTGACCGGCTGGCGCTCTCCCCTGCCGGCGGACTGGGGGACATTGCGCACCTGCGCACGGACGTGCGCGGCGGGCGACCGCCCGTTTCGATCTCCTGGACGGCGGCGGATGGCGAAGGTGCGTCGGCCGTCGACCGGCTGAGCGCGACGAGCGGCGAGGAGGTCGCGTTCTCCGCGAGCACCGCAGCAGGACGTTACCTGGTACGGGCGACGGCGAAGGATGCCGACGGCGTGACGGTTACGGATTCGGTGGTGTTGAGCGTCGGGGGGACGTTGTCGGTCGCTATCGTTGGAGACCAGGACACGGTAGCGGCGACGTACGGCCTGGATGGGCGAACCGGCCTGACCGCTCGGGTTGTGGGTGGAACACCGCCGTTTGAGTACGCGTGGACGGTGATTGAGCCGGACGGTACGGAATCGACCGACCTGCTGATCGACGCAAACAGTCTGCAACCCACGTTCACCGGCACGTCCCACGCGGGATCCTACGCCGTGACCTGCACCGTGACGGATGCGGAGGGCGCGGTGGCAATCGACACGTTCACGTTGACCGTCGGGCAACCGCTGGGGGTTGACGTGGTGGCGGAACGGCAGGCGCTGGTCGCCGGCGGCGGGATCGGGGGGCAGAGTCAACTGGCGGTCCGCACGACGGGCGGCATTCCGCCGTACGATTACCTTTGGACGGTGCTCGCGCCGGACGGAAGCAACAAGTCGGCGATGTTGAGCAGCAGTTTCATCGCCCAGCCGACGTTCACGAGCACCACGACGACCGGCACGTACCGTGTATCGCTGACGGTTACGGATGCCCGCGGCAGCCAGGCCGTGGATTCGCTCGAGTTGGTGGTCAGCAGCACGGGCAGCGGTTCGTCCGGGCAAACCCTGTCGTTGGACGTGACGGCCGCCCGCGAAGAGATTGCTCCCGGTGGCGTGGTGGCATTGACCGCGGCGATCACGGGGGGCGTCGCGCCGGTGGCCTACACCTGGAACGTGACGACGCCGTCGGGCGGGGTTGACAATACCCTGTTGGACGCGGTGGACGTGGCGAGCCCGGTCTTCTCGGCCGGGTCGACATTGGGCGCCTATCGGCTCAGATGCACGGTGACAGATGCCGTCGGCGCCACGTTTACGGACAGCGTGCAGATCCGCGTGACCGACGTGTTCTTCATCAACCTCACCGCTTCGATGACGTCTGGGGTACCCGGCGCGACGTTCAACCTCTTCGCCGACCGCACAGGCGGATCGGCCGACTACGTCTACGACTGGAGCGCGTCCGCGAGCAGCGGCGCCCCAGCGGGCGGATTCACGACCGGGGCGTCGGGGGTCGGCGTTGCTCAACAGACGGCGGCCGACGACGTGGTCAACGGCTGGGCGGCGCCCGCACCCGGCAGCGGCTTGGCGGAGACGTATCGCATCACCTGCCGAGCCACCGACGCCGACGGCGCAGTGTTCGTTGACACGGTACACCTGGTAGTCGAGCCGCCGGACGCGCTGGCGGTCGAGTTGATTCCGGACACGATCTTCCTCCGGCCGGGCGAGACGGTGACGCTGACCGCGAGCCAATCCGGGGGGATCGCCGACTTCGATTATGCCTGGACCGGGCTGGACCCCGCGGGCAACCCGAGCGGCACGTTCGCCAACGGCGCTGGCGGGCCCGGCGTCGCCGCGCAGAACGGGCTGGGGGGAAGCGCCGCCAACGCCTGGACCGTTCCCGCAAACGCGGGTCTGGGCACGTATCAATTGAAGGTGGCGTTGACGGATGCACTCGGCGATACGGTGACCGACGCCGTGTACGTGGTGGTGCGTTCTCCGCTGGCCCTTAACTTGTCGGCGGATGATCCTTTTGTCACGCCCGGCACGGCGGTCGACCTGCTGGCCGATCAGACCGGCGGACAACCCGACTACGACTACGAATGGACCGCGTCGAACAGTTCCGGCGCGGCGGCCGGCACGTTCACCGGCGGCTACACCGGCGACGGGCGGGCAACACAAAACGCGCTGGCTGGAGACGCGCATAATTCCTGGTCCGTTGCCAGTCCGGGAACGTACACGGTGCAATGCCGCGTTACGGACGCAGCGGGACAAGTCTTTGCGGATTCGATCACGGTCGTGGTGGCGGCGGATGGCGGGCTTACGCTCGACGTGACGGCCGACCGACTGGTGGTCTTCCCTGGAGATACGGTCAATCTCATTGGCGACCAGATCGGCGGGACGGGGCCGTTCGACTACACGTGGACGGCACTGGATGAAATGAACGCGGCCGCGGGGACGTTTGGCGCCGCGTCGCAAGTTGACGTCGCCGGAGACACGGTGAACACCTGGGACGCCCCCACCGCCGCGGGCGCGGAAGGAACGTACCGGATCCGGTGCACCGCGGTGGACGCCTATGGCGGGCGTTTCAGCGATACGGTGTTCGTCGTAGTGGACTCGCTGGCGGTTCAGAACGTGTTCCTGGCGCCAGCGGCCGCGAACGCGACAAGCGTCAACGGGGGCATCGCGTTGAATGCCTTCAGCGGGCTGGGCGATCCGGGGCAGTCGGTGAACGGCGTGTTCAACCACCCCGACCATCCGCGGTCGCTGGTGGTGGTGATGGCGGACGCGAACAACTCGGTGGCCGGCGGCGTCGCCCGCGTGACCGGGCGTGACGCCCGGGGCGTGGTTCAGACGGAGGTGTTCAACATCCCGGCGACCGGGGGCGGTGCAAGCACAACGGCGGGGATCCTCCCGTTTGCCACGGTGACGCAAATCGACTTGTTCGACGTGGTGGGCCGGGACGGCGACGAGCAGGTGACCATCGGCGTGGGGGATAAGTTCGGGCTCACGGGGGTGATCGCGACCGCCGGGGACGTTCTGTACGTCCACGAGGGCGGTACGACGCTGACCGCCGGTTACACCGTGGACGCCACCGCCGGGCAGCAGGGTGTCACGTTTGCCAACGCGCCAAACGGGGTGCGCAACTACATCGTCGTATTCCGCGCCGACTGACCGGCGGCAGGCCATCGCGGCGCGGGGGTCGGTTCTGCCAAACTGGCAGCGGGCCTGCGACCGCAGCGCATTGTGACAGTATGGCTCGAGGGCGCGGTTGAGTTCGCCCCTCCCCTTCCTTGCCATAACCTATTAACAGAACAATTCTTACGTCCCGTGCGCCATGCGGACCGGGCATCTCGCCGTTCTGGCATCCGACGTGCTGATCGGCTGGGCACGCAGCCGTGCAGGCTGACGGAGGCGCGACGCCCGTGATGATGAGTTGGAACGAAACCGGGATCCGACCGCAGTGGGAGGTGCTCTGCTCCGCCGCGGAGCCTGCGGCCACCCAGCCCTGGTGGAGCGAGCTGGATCGGTTGCTCAGCGTCCGGAACGTGACGTTGCGGGCGGCGGACAGCGAGCGTGACGCGTTGGAGCGGGTCGAGGCCGGGGGCGTCGACCTGGCGGTGTTGTGTGCGGATGCTGCGGGCGGAGGCGGGCTGCGGACGCTGGAGATGATCCGCTCGCGGACGGTGAGCCTGCCGTGCCTGCTGGTGACGCCGGAGGCGAGCGCCGCGGTGTTGCGGCGGGCGCTGGCGTTGCGGGCGTATAGTGTCATTCCCCAGCCGGTCGACGCGTTGTTGCTCGCGGACCTGCTGGTGCGTGTATTGCAGAAACGTATTTCGAGGTAGTGTGACAGAGGACGTCCGGCGGGCGACGGCGCGGAGCCGGCCGCCGGCAGAAGGGAGTCAAACGATGGCGAAGACCAAGATGAGGCCTCTCGGCGATCACATCATCGTCAAGCGTCTGGAGTCGGAGGATGTCACGGCGGGTGGAATTTTCCTTCCCGACACGGCTAAGGAAAAGCCCAAACGCGGCATCGTCCAGGCGATCGGCAGCGGTAAGCTCACGGACAAGGGCGAGCGGAGCGCCATGCAGGTGAAGAAGGACGACCAGGTGATCTTCAGCGCTTACGCGGGAACGGAGATCAAGGTCGACGGTCAGGAATACCTGATCATGAGCGAGTCGGACGTGCTCGCCGTCGTGGAGTAAGTCGGCGCGGGCGCCGGCGTCAGCGCCGGGCGGATCGACCGATCGAACGGTAAACAGACCGGGGGGCAAACCCGGAGGTTCAAGAAGGAGACGAAGTCCCATGCCAGCAAAGCGCATTGCGTATGATATGGAAGCCCGCGAGGCGATTCGCCGCGGCGTCAAGCAGCTCGCCGCCGCGGTGAAGTCCACGCTCGGCCCGTGCGGCCGGAACGTGGTCATTGAGAAATCCTTCGGTTCGCCGACGGTCACGAAAGACGGGGTCACGGTGGCGAAGGAGATCGAGCTGGAGGAAGCCTACGAGAACATGGGCGCCCAGATGGTCAAGGAAGTCGCCAGCAGGACAAGCAACATCGCGGGCGACGGAACCACCACGGCGACGATCTACGCGGAAGCAATCTACGACGAGGGTTTGAAGAACGTGGCGGCCGGCGCGGACACGATGGCGCTGAAGCGCGGGATCGACGCGGCGGTCGCGGCCATCGTCGAGGACCTGCACAACCTGAGCACGCCGGTGAAGAGCAGCAACCAGATCGCCCAGGTGGGCATGTGCGCCGCCAACCAGGACATGGAGATCGGCAAGCACATCGCCACGGCGATGGACAAGGTCGGCAAGGACGGGGTGATCACGGTCGAGGAAGGCAAGAGCCTGGAGACGACGGTGGACCTGGTCGAGGGGATGCAGTTCGACAAGGGCTACCTCTCGCCGCACTTCATCAACAAGCCGGAGGAGCTGACCTGCGAACTGGAAAAGCCCTACGTGCTGATTCACGAGAAGAAGATTTCCAGCGTGAAGGACATCGTTCCGATGCTGGAGAAGATCGCCCAGTCGGGCCGTCCGCTGCTGATCGTGGCGGAGGACATCGAGGGCGAGGCGCTGGCGACGCTGGTGGTCAACAAGCTGCGCGGCACGCTGCAAGTGTGCGCGGTGAAGGCGCCGGGCTTCGGCGACCGCCGCAAGGAGATGCTCCAGGACATGGCCATCCTCACCGGCGGCCAGGCGGTGTTCGAGGACCTGGGCGTGAAGCTCGAGAACCTCAGCATTTCGGACCTGGGCTCGGCGAAGAAGGTTCGCGTCGACAAGGAGACCACCACGATTATCGAGGGCGCCGGCAAGAGCGCCGACATCAAGGCCCGCATCGAGCAGATCAAGGCCCAGATCGAGAATACCACCAGCGACTACGATCGGGAGAAGCTCGAGGAGCGTCTGGCCAAGCTGGCCGGCGGCGTGGCCCAGATCAACGTGGGGGCGGCGACCGAGGCGGAAATGAAGGAGAAGAAGGCCCGCGTCGAAGACGCCCTGCACGCCTGCCGCGCGGCGGTGGAAGAAGGCGTGCTGCCGGGTGGCGGCGTGGCGCCGATCCGGGCCCTGCGTGCGCTTGACGCGGTGACCAAGAAGGTCAAGGGCGACGAGAAGACCGGCGTGGACATCATCCGCCGGGCACTGGTCGCGCCGCTGAAGCAGATTGCCGCCAACGCCGGACTGGACGGCTCGATCGTGGTGCAGAAGGTGGCGGAGAGCAACGACACCAACTTCGGCTACAACGCGCTGACCGCGCAGTATGGCGACATGCTGAAGATGGGCGTGCTGGTTCCGGCGAAGGTCGAGCGGATCGCGCTGCAAAACGCGGCGAGCATCTCCGGCCTGTTGCTGACCACCGACGCGGCGATCTGCGAAATCAAGGAAGAGAAGAAGGCCCCTGCCGGCGGGATGCCCGGTGGCATGGGGGGCATGGGCGGCATGGGTGGCATGGGCGGCATGGGCGGCATGATGTAACCCTCGCGCAGCCCCTCGGTACGTGGTGAGCACCACAGCCGACCACAACGCGGCGGGAAGTACGCGTCCGCGTTGAGTATATAGAACGGCTCCGGCAGAACGGCGTCACCGATTTCGGTTGAGCCGTCCTGCCGGAGCGTTTTTTTGGGGGGCTCATCGCTCGGGTGGATCAGCGGCCCCGGCCACCGCCGGGTCCTCGACCGCCACCGGGACCGCGACCAGCGCCGGGTCCACGGCCGCCGCCAGGCCCGCGGCCCATTTCGATACCGCGTTCGCGGGCCCGGTCGCGCAGTTCCCGCATGTAGCGGATATGGCGGACCATCTGGTCGGGGTTGGTGCTTTCGAGACGGGACTTGCGTTCCTCCCGGGTGGGGGCCGATCGCCGGCCCGGCCCGCGTCGGTCTCCGTCGTCGCCCTCGCGGGCGCCATCTGGCCGTGAGCTATCACCGTCGCCTTCACCGCGGGCGGCGCGTTCGGCGGCCCATTCGCGCCGCTGCTCCTCCCAGCGTTTGCGCATCTCGACCATCTCGTCGATCTGCTTGTCGAGGATGGCGACGCGCTCCTCCTCAGGAGCGTTGAAATACGCGTCGACGCGGGCGTTCATTTCCTCACGCCACATTTCCCGCATGCCGTCACGCAGTTCGTGGCGCTGCTCGTCGGTGAGGGACTCGGCTTTCTCGCGCATATCACGCATGGCCTGCCGGCGTTCTTCGAGCGGTTTCGCCTGCATCTCTGCCAGGATCTGCTGAGCGGCGTCGGGCTCGGAGAACAGGGTTCCGCGGGCCACGAACGCGCCGATGACCAGCACGCAGACCCCCACCACGCTGAACGTCATCGCTTTCTTGGCGCCGAGACTCATGGTCGCACCTCGCATTTCAGGGCCACATGAAGGGCTTCGCCGTTTGTTTGGCGGCCCGGAGACTCCCTGCCGACAAGCCAAACGTTGGGACGGCGCATTCTATTGCAAGCCCGGTATCGTGGGCGATCGGGCACGGGCGGGCAATCCGTGGGCTCAGAACACCGAAGGAACGGCTGGGCGGGACGTGGAGGGCCCCATGACCCAAGGGGTATCTACCCTGGACGCGCGTAGTGGTGCAGGAAGATGCCCGCGGCCACGCCCACGTTGACCGAGTCGCTGCCGGGGGCCATGGGGAGGGTGACCGGATGGGAACATGCAGCCTGGACGGCGTCGGACAGGCCGTCGCCTTCGGCGCCGAAAACGAGGGCGGTGCGGAGCGGGCGAGCGGCGTCGGCCAGCGGGATGGCCGACGGTGAGGTTACGGCGGCGACGGTGGCGTAGCCGTACTTCTCGCGCAGGAGGTGCAGATCGGCGGCCAGGGTTGTGGTCCGGCAGATGGGAAGGCGGAAGACGTTGCCCATGGAGACGCGAACGGCCCGGCGGTAGAAGGGATCGCAGCACTGTTGCATGAGGATCAGGCCGGCGCCGAAGACAGCGGCACTGCGGATGATGACGCCGATGTTCTCCGCGTCGGTCACGTTCTCGAGGGCCACGATCAAGGGGTGGTCGTTGGCGGACACGGCGGAGACTGCCGCGTGCAGGTCGGGGTTGGCTGGCCGTGCGCCGATGGCAAGCGTCCCCCGGTGAACGTTGAAGCCGGCGATGGCCTCGATTTGGGCGAGCGACGCGACGAAGACGGGCGTGTGGGGGCGGAGATCGGATTGCAGACGGGCGAGTTTGTCGGATGTCACGAGGAGGGATCGCACGGGCAGCGTGCTGTGCAGCAGGCGGCGGACCACTTCCAGGCCCTCGGCAACGAACAATCCCTCCCGCGCGCGGAGATGGCGATCCATGAGGTTGCGGTAGGGATCCAGCTCGGGGGTTGAAAGATCGTCAATCTCGGTGATCACGGCAGCGCCTGCTCGGGCAGGCCCTGGAGCAAGTAGCCGCAATGGACGCAGCGGGTGACTGCGTACGCCGGGCGTCCGGAGAGCTGTTCGTTCAGGTACATAGCACACTCCGCCGCGGCTGAGGAGACCCACCAGAAGGGTTTGCCGCGGTGGAGAAGTATAACCGGTGGAGGGGCATAACCCAAGCAGGCGCACTCCCCCGCCGGCGGGATCGGGCGACGTGGTTCGGGCTACGGGACGATGGCAGGTTGGGCGAGGAGTGTTTGTTTCACAGGCAGAGTGGGCGCCGGGGCGAGCAGGGTTTCCAGGCGCGCCATGTGCTCCTCCCAGCGGTAGTGGTTTTCGACGAGCGTTCGACCGGCCCGGCCCAGGTGCGCGCATACCGTGGGGCTGTCCAGCAGCCTGCCCACCTGCAAGGCGAACATGGGTTCGTTTTCGGCAAGGTAGAAATGCTCGCCGGGGGCGGCGTCGATACCGGTGGCGGCGGCTGGGGCGGCCACGACCGGCTTGGCCGCGGCCATGGCCTCGAGGACCTTGTTCTGCACGCCGCGGGCGATGCGCAGCGGCGCGACGACCAGTTGGAAATCGGCAAGGCAGGCCTGGACGTCGGCGACTTCGCCCATGACGTGGACGCCCGGCGTGGCCTTCAAGCGTCGGATGGCGCGGGTGGGATGCCGTCCGACGATGTGAAAGGCTGCGGCCGGATGGTTGCGGCGGATCCGCGGCCAGATCTGCTCGACGAACCAGCGAACGCCGTCGATGTTGGGCGGGTAGCGCATGTCGCCAACGAAGCCCACGACGCCGCTGTCATAGCGCGGCGAGTCGGGCAAGGGCGGCACGGCGACCCCATTGCCGATGAAGTGCAGCTTCCGGCGGCAGGGAATGTTCCAATCCTCCGCCTCGTGCGGTGCGATGAGGACGCTGGCGTCGAAGCGGATGTGAAGGCGGCGTTCGAGGGCGGCGAGTTGCCGGGCTTCGGCGGCAAGCAGCCAGGATTTCGGCCCGCGGTGCGCGCCGGCGAGCTGGGCCCACTTGCGGCTGTCGCGGTCGCAGAAGTCGATGACGCGCCGGCGGGCCGTGACGCAATGGGCGTATTGTCCCATGCTCGATGAGAAGGCGAGGACGGCGTCGAAATCGACGCGTCGGCCGAGTTCCTTCAACGCCCGGGCCATACGGGCGTCGCGGTAGAAGCCTTCGCTGGCGCTTTCGTCGATCAGCAGATCGGCAAGCCCGCGCAAGGTGGCCCAGCGCCGATTGAGCGGCAACGCGATGACCTCGCGGCACATCTGACGCAGGACGGCCACGTAGCGCAGGTCCGCCGGATCGTCGACAAAACAAGCACAGTAGACGTCGTGACGCCGGGCAAGATGCTCGATCGCATGGAACGCCCGGATCTTGTCGCCCTTGTTGGGCGGATAGGGAATGCGATGGGCCAGGTAGAGAATACGCATGGCTTCTCCGCAGCTATCCCGGAATGTGCCGGCTTGCCCAGGCGCTCAGGCGAACACACAGCGGCAGGGGCAGATGACGCCAGAGCGAACGCGCCCACTGGATCCGCGGATTCGTGGGCGTGAGGTTGGCAGGCGTCACCCCGGCCGCGGTCCACCGCTGGTAGCCGAGCGGGCGCGGCTCAAATCCATGGAAGCGTTTGAAGTCGTAGGCGCCGCGGTTGTCGGCGCGGGTGCGGCCGAAGTCGAAAATGGTGCAGCCCGCTTCCACAGCTCGGCGCATGGCGGCGAGGTAGATGAAGTTGTTGGTCTGAAGGCGGTTGAAGCGTTCGTCGCAGCCAACGAAATACGGCAGGAACACGTCGTTGAAACGAAAGCTGAGCAGGCCGCCGATCGTCCGCCCCTCGCTGCGCACGACCTGCACAAAGCTGTCGTGGGGAAGCCGCTCCACGAGACCTTCGAAGAAGGCGTAAGGGTAGCTCAGCGAGCCGAGCCGGCGCATGCTGCGGCAGTAGAGTCGCCACACGGACCGCAGATGCCGGCGGCCGAACTCGACGGTCAGGCCGTGTTTGTTTTCGGCATTGCGGGCGGCGGCGCGGGCCTTGCGCGGCAGCCAGTCGAGAACGTCGGCAGCGCGGGTCGGGAGCTCGCGCTTGAAGGTGACGTAGCGATCGTTGATGGGGAGATCGTCGATGCGCGCCGTTTCGCTGCGGAGGTCGATGAGTTGAGCGCCGCAGCGTCGGGCGGCGGCCAGGGCCTCCTGCCAGAGGACGGTTGCGGCGTCTTCATCATCGGCGAGGACGCCGCCGGCCACGGCGTAAGGCACGCTGACCAGCATGGTCCCGGCAAAGCGACTGCGGACGGCGAACAGCGGCAGCACACCGGCCACGGAGCCGCCGCGGCAGGCCATCAGATAGATGGGTTGATGGTTGAAGGTCTCCCGGACGACCTCCATCCAGGCGATGCCGTGGAACAGGGTGCCGTCGGCGTGTCGGGCGACATAGGCGTCCCAGTGGGGGCGATGCCGCGCAGAAATTGCGCTCACCCGCAACATACCGCGGGCAGTTCGCTCGATCAGCGGATGCAGCGATTCCGCCAGGGAACCGCGCAACATGGGGCGCTGGGCCACACTCATGTATGGGTTATCGGCAGAAACGCGGGCCCAGTGCATGCGGGCGGAAGCCTGCGAAGGGCCTGCGAAGAGCAAAAAGTGGGTATCTCCGGGGCGAATGCCACCCGGGGTTACCCGTACGGATTTGTCCGAGCGAACGAGGGACGAGGTTGCATCTGCACGGGTGTACGCAGCGGCAGTGCCAGATGGTGGCAACGGCGCCGCAGGGACTGCGTTTATCGGACCAGAAGGCCGGTTTTTCCGGCATACGCCCATTGTGTCGTCCGCGGATTGCTGGTAGGCTTGGGCCGATACGGTGGGCGTTGGGAGGCGCACCATCGGGCCAAACAAAGCGTGTGGATCAGAGAGAGTCGCCTGCGGGCAGACTCTCTTTTTTTGTATCAGTCGTTGCGAATTTGCCTCGGAATTCATGAGACGCAGCCGTTAACCCGCGATTACTTCGGTTGACTCCCCTGGCAATCCAACAGTGTGGCGCCCGCGGATAGGGGCCGGCGCCAGTTGAACCTGTGTGGCGCGAGCGGTGCGCCGGCGGCTGGTTGCACTGCACACGCAGCCTGGTGACGGCCGCAAGCGGGCAGTGGCTCGGCGCGCACACGACCAACGGCCCTATGGCCAGAACGTGGAACGGTAGAACAGGAACATCGGTCCGATGGGGGAAACCACGGACGACTGCAACAAAGCCCCTAAGGCGGGGCAAGGGCTGCCGGCCCGCTCCGGCATAAGAGGAGGTAAGGATATGATGCGTAAGGTGATGGCAGTAACGGCGGGGATTGCGCTGCTGGCGGCGGCGGACATGGCCGCGGCGAGCTTCGACAGTTTCGTGATTCGCAATGGCGGCAGCAGCTCGCCCACGATTCAACCCAACAACGACTTCGTCGCCGGGGCCACCGAGTTCATCATTGATGAGAGCGGCATGAAGGCGGCGCTGGGATCCAACGACATCAACGGCATCACCGTCGGCAGCATCACGCAGCTCAGCATTACCCGGTACGACGACACCACGCGCTTCACCGGTGGCTCCGGTCCCGCGGTGGCCCCGTATTTCAACATCTGGGTGACCGACGGCAGCGGCAACTACGCGACGATCGCCAACGAGCCGTCCAACCCGGCATTCCAGTCGCTGTTCACGCTCAACGGCGACGGCAGCAAGAGCTACGACCTGAGCTACAGCGACCTGGCGGACAAGACGGCGAAGGTCTATGAGACCCCGGGTTGGAACACGAACTCGTCGTGGGTGCATACGCTGTTCGGCCCCGGTCCGCTGACGTTTGCGGACGTCGCGAGCCTGGAGATCGCCCCCCCGCCGGCCAGCTACATCCAGAATGTGGCGAACGGCGTCGGCTCGGGTGCGGCGGACGTGCTGGGCACCGATGTCGCGTACGGTTTTAACTGGGTATTCGGCGATACGCTGAGCAACTACGTGTCCGGGGACATGGGATACGTCGTGGCCAACCCGGCGGCGGTTCCTGAGCCGGCGACGCTCGCGTTGCTGGGTCTGGCCGGACTGCTGGTGGGTCGGCGTCGGCGCTGATCGCCTGCGGGTATCACGGACATCAGCGGGCCGCCCGATCTCTCCCGGGCGGCCCGTTTTTTGTTGCGCGGCGGGGTGAAGCCAGTGGTCGCCCGGGCGATGGCCTGGCATGTCAGAGGCGTTATACTGTATGGCCGTAGCGGGCGCCGCGGGCCGGCGGGCGGCGCCGCGCTGACCGCTCAACCACGAGAGACCCCCTGACCGAGTATCCGACGATGCCCCTGACGTTTGACGATTTTCAGCAGCTCATCGACCGCATGTACAGCCACAAGGACCGCGAGCGCGGCAGCACCGCGACGTTTTTGTGGCTGTGTGAGGAGGTCGGGGAGCTGGCGGCGGCAATTCGCGAGGGCACCCGCGAGGAGAAAGAGGGCGAATTCGCCGACGTGCTCGCCTGGGTGGTCACCCTGGCGAACGTCGAGGGGATCAACCTGACGGAGGCACTGCGGGCCAAGTACGGGGAGGGCTGTCCGGGTTGCGGACTGATGGTCTGCACCTGCGACGTCAAACCGTAGGTCGGCGAACGAGCGCGTCGGTGCGCGCGTTGCCCGCGGCAGACCGACGTGCTTCGGGGGCAACGGCACGCCGTTGAGAAGGAAGTTGTCAGCCGTGGCGGAACTGCTCATCACCACCGCATCGGGGCGCACCCGCACGCACCAGTTGGGCGAGGCGACGATCGTGCTGGGGCGCGATCCGGCCTGCGATATTCCGCTGGAAGATCTGGGGGCTTCGCGGCGGCACGCGAGCATTCGCTTCGAAAACGGCGTTTACGTCATCACCGACCTGGGCAGCAAGAACGGCACGCTGGTCAACGACGTGGCCGTGCCCAGTCAGCCTCTGCATCACGGGGATGAAATCCTGATCGGCGGCGCGCAGGTGGTATACCGCGACGTGGCCCCCACGGCCGATCAGGCCAGCGTGGTCATCGCCGACGAAACCCCCCGCCAGCAACCCACGACGTACAGCGGCTCGGTGGACGAGGGGGCGCTTTCGCATCGCCGCCTCCAGATTCTCTACGACCTGGCCGACCGGCTCACCCGGCTCCGCGAGCGCGACGATTTGCTCAACGACGCCATGGACGTTTGTTTTGAGATGCTGCGGTTTGAGCGCGGGGCGATCGCGGTGCGTCAGACCCGGGGCAACCTGGTGGATTGGCCGGTGGTGCGCAACCTGCGGGGTCGTGAGGGCGAGCTCACGGTGAGCCGCACGATACTGGCCAGCGCCTTAACGCACGGCGAACGGGTGATTCTGAACGACACGGCCGACGGGCCCATCGACCCGACGATCAGCATCGTGCGGAACAACATTCGCTCGGCAATGTGCGTCCCGCTGTTGTCCGAGGGGCGCAACCTGGGCGTGATCTACGGAGATAGGGTTTCCAGTGGCACGACGTACTCGAAAGAAGACGTGGACTTTCTGGCCGCGATCGCCCGGCTGATCACCACCGGGCTGGTCAACGCCCAGTTGCTCAAGGAGCAGAAGCTCAAGCTGCAACTGGAAGCTGAAATGGGGATGGCCCGGCAGATCCAGAAGGGGCTGTTTCCGGCGACGCTGCCCGACCGACCCAACGTGCGGGTGGCCGCGTTGAACGATCCCGGCTACCACGTGAGCGGCGACTATTATGACGTGATCCCGCTGGCGGGCGGGCGAATTGGCCTGCTCGTGGCGGACGTGACCGGCGAGGGGGTGGCCGCGTCACTGCTCATGGCCAATCTCCAGGCCGCGGTGCGGCTGACGCTGCCCAGCGAGCGACCGCTGGCGGACCTGCTGGATCAGTGGAACGGGTTGATCAGCGTGAATACGGATGCATCGAAGTTCATTACATGCCTGATCGGCATTCTCGATCCGGCCGCCCGGACGCTGGAGCTTGGCTTGGCGGGCCACCACCCGCCCCACCGGGTGAGTGCTGCGGGCTGCATGACCTTGGAGATGGAGCCGGGCTATCCGCTGGGGGTGATTGAAGACGCTCGGTACGCGACACAGGTTTTCCCAATCGGACCACTCCCTTGCACCATCGTCGGATACACCGATGGCGTGGTCGAGGCCATGAACGAGACCGCGGAGTTGTACAGCACCGATCGGCTGGTGGAATTGCTCGCCTCTGCCGAAGATCGCTCCCCCACCGCGATGATCGAGCGTATCCGGAGCGACGTCCGCCGGCACAGCGGCACGCAGGCGCAAAGCGACGACATCACCATCCTTGTGGTCGAGATCCAGTAGCAGCAGTGCCGAGTGACGGGCGCCGAACGGCTCAAGGACGCTGTCGCGGCAACGACGGGCTCGAAAGCCGCCCGCCAGGATCCCCCCGCGGCCGCCGGATTCGAAGCAAGTCCCCTACTCCCCATCCCCCACCGCACGCGGCCAATCGTTCTTCAGGAGTTGGGACGACGCGCGATCAGCGCGATCGGGTAGCCAGTGGCTCGATCGCCGCCTACCATGCGGGTGATGCCCGAATTGCCCGAAGCTGAGACTATTGCCCGTCAACTCGCCCGCCAGTTGATCGGAGCCCGCGTCCAACGTCTGGTACACCTCCGCCGCGACATCATCAAGCACGGAGCGCAGCGCGCGCCGCAGTGGCTGGCGGGCGCGGAAGTGACCGACGTCACGCGGCGGGGCAAACGGCCGATCGTGTGGCTCGGGGAGCGACGGGGCATCGTCTTCTTTTTGGGCATGACGGGCTACCTGGGCGTGCATCCGGCCGATCAGCCGGCCCTGCCGCACACCCACATGCAAATCGCCCTGGACGATGGTCGTCGCGAGCTGCGCTTCCGCGATGCGCGGCGGTTTGGGGGCGTCAGCTTCTTTGCGGTCCGGGACGGCGAGACGCCGGCGGCGTTGGCCGACCTGGGGATCGAGCCGCTGACGATGACGGCCCGACAGTTTCGGCAGGCCCTGGCCCGCCGACGGCAGATCAAGGCGGTGCTGATGGAGCAGCGGATCATCGCCGGATTGGGGAACATCTACTGTGATGAGTCGCTGCACCGGGCGGGCATACATCCGCTGGAAATCGCGGCGGACGTGGACGACGCGCGCATGGCGCGCCTGTGCCGGGCGATCAAAGCGGTGTTGCGGGAATCCATCCGGTACGAAGGGACGACAGTCATCAACTACGCCCATCCTGACGGGCCGGGCAGCTTTCAGGAGCGGCTGCGGGTCTACGGTCACGAGGACGCCGGCTGTCGCGTCTGCCGGACGCCAATCATGCGGATCGCGGTCGCCGGACGATCCACACACTTCTGTCCCGTGTGCCAGCCCGCGCCGGCTTGATCGGTTGAGCGTGTGCCACCTCAGGGCAGGCCCGCGCCCGGCCAACGCACCAAGCCATTGCCGGTGTCGAGAATCAGGCCGGCATCGCAGGCCTGCACGGCGCGAACGTCGACGATGCCTTCGATGGACTGGGCGCTCACCAGCCACGCGCCATCGGCGAGCGCGAGGCGGTAGGCGGTGACGCGTTGCTGCGCCGGATCGGACGAGACGCCCACGACACCGTTGACGACGGGCAGCCAGCGGTCGATTTCGACGCCGGGAGGCGTGGACCAGGTGTACTGCCGCGTGCCCGAGTCGGCATCGAAGACGGCGGCGCCGTCGCGCTGGTACAGGAAGACCCGACGACCTTGGACAACGATTTCCGCGGACGCGGCCGGTATGGGCCGGTCGGCGGGCGCGTGCCACAGGCGCCAACCGTCCGACCAGCGCAGCTTGGTCAGGGACCGCCCGTCGGGTGAGGCATAAATGCCGTCAAAGGCTAATGCGACGCGATCGGGCGCCAGCGGTTCCGTGGCTCCGTAGCGCCAAGCTACCGTGCCGGTGTCGCGCTGGTGGGCGGCGAGCATACCCGCTGCCAGAACGAGGATGCGGTCGTCGTTGGATACCCAGAGGCGGGCGACCGGAGCGTTGCCGGGGAGGGCCAAGACTGCCGGCTCGTGCGGGTTGCCGACCGGGTAGGTGATACACCGGCTTCGGCCACCCTGGCGAAGCGGGTAGGCGATGCGGCCGCCGTCGGCGACGATGTCGCCGGCAGGCGCCCCCACTTCGGACGACCACCGGAGGCGGCCGGTGAAGCTGCTGACCACGGACAAGACGCCGTCGTCACGGCTGAGCACCAGGGTGTCTGCGTGGGCCGCGAATCGCCGGAAGCGCGCAAAGTCCTCAGGGTCGGTGGCGGGATCGGCGGCGCTGAGCGGCTCCTCGCCGATCGACCAGAGGCGCTGCCCGGTGCGCGGGTCGCATGCCCAAACGCGAAACGGTGTGGCAAAAATGACGCGGTCGGTGGTCGCGAGGAGCATCCGCGGCCGGCTGGAGGAGGGCGAGGTCCGCGTCCACGCCGCGGTCCAGGAGGCACCGGCGTAGGCCATCAGGCCGGCGTCCGAATAGGTGAACGCATGGGTTCGCAAGGCGGGGGAAGGCTCTGCAAGAAGCGGGGTCAGCAGGGCTTCGCCCGCGCGCGGCGGATCCGGGCGGTCGGCGAGCGGCCAAGGGAGCGCGGGGGCGGCATCGTCCATGGCCGGCATTTGAAGACGCCAATGGTCGGGCAGGTCGGACCAGGTGAAGAGGTTTCCCGAGCCGGGCAAGCGGGCGTGAGGAAAACGGCGACGTCCTTCCTGGAGCCAGCGGTCGGCCAGGTCCCAGCGACACGCATCGAAGTAGGCGCGGAGCAGCCAGAAGGCGGCCTTGGACCGCCCCACCTCCGCCCGATTCGCCGGGGCGGTGAGCGCCTGATAGAAGGCACGGGCGGCATGCTCGGGCTGACGCCGCTGGAGATGAAGTTGCCCCAGGGCGATCCAGGCGTCGAAGGCCGCGGCGCTGTTGGGAAAGGACAACGCGGCCTCGCGGAGTTCGGGCTCCGCTTGGCGTTCCATGGCCGCAGCCACGGCGGTTGCGGCATGGCGCTCGTGGGGCGCGTACAGTTCACGGCCGTAGGCGCCGAGGAGTTGCTCGATCATCTGAAAGCAGGATTCGCCTGCGGTTTGATAGGGCGTGAGCGGGTCGGCGGGCAAGTCGCGCCAGGCGGCATGCTCGAGGATTTGCTGGCAAGCGGCGATTGCGGCCTGGTGATGTGTGAGTGTGGTCCATCTCTGCTGGAGGTCATGCTGCGGTGACGGCGGGCCGGTAGCGCAGACGATTGCGGGCGTCCAGGCCAGCAGCAGCGTCAGAATGGGTCGGGGTGTTCGGTGCATGGTGCGGCGCGTGTTGGGGCCGATTGCTTTTGAGTGGCTGTTTTGGTTTACCCTGGTGACTGGTCGAGAGCATGGCGGCGCTCGACTTCCGGAGCCGGAGCATGGCGGCGCTCGACTCCGTCGAGCTTGGCCATGGCACCCAGGCTAACTTGCTTGGCCATGGCACCCAGGCTAACTTGCTTGGCCATGGCGCCCAGGCTGACCTGCTTGGCCATAGCCCCCGGGGAATGGCTTGGCTTTGGCCAATTCTCCGGCGAACGGCGTTATGGGCGCCGCTGGGGGCTGAAGTAGCGTCCCAGGATCGGCTGCAGGCGTTCGACCGTGGCCGTCGGCACCTTGGCCTTGTTGGACCAGATGGCAAGGGCGAGGGCATCGTGGTGCGGCGAGGGCAGCCCGTCGAGTGCGCCCAGGCGTTTCGCGGCCGCCTCGATGAGGGCGACGGCGTGCCCGGTCGCCTGCTTGAGATTTCCGATAATCTCGGCGAGCAGATCCTGCTTGTCGGCGCTGGGGTCGACCGGCCGCCAGCAATCATAGTCGGTGGAGAGGGCCACGAGCGCGTAGGCCATTTCAGCCTCTTTGGCCAGCTTGGCCTCGGGCATGCAGGTCATCCCGATGAGATCGCCGCCCCACATGCGGTGCATGAGGGATTCGGCCTGGGTGGAGAACGCGGGCCCCTCCATGACGACGTAGGTTCCCTCGGCATGCACCGTGGTTTCCACATCGCCGGCACAGTCGAGCAGCAGCTCGCGGAGGGCCGGACAGAATGGTTCGGCCATCTCGACGTGGACGGCCACGCCGTCGTCGAAGAAGGTTTGCGGCCTGCGCCAGGTCTTGTCGATGACCTGATCGCACACGACCAGGTGCGCGGGGGCGATTTCCTCGCGGAGGCTGCCCACGGCCCCGCTGGCGACGATGTGGGTGACTCCGACGGATTTGAGGGCGTAGATGTTGGCGCGGTACGGCACGACGGACGGCGCGAGCGTATGGCCTTCGCCATGGCGATTGAGGAAAAACGTATCGACGCCGTGCCAGTTGGCCTTGAGCAGCGGGCCGCTCGGTGGTCCGAACGGCGTGTCCACGGTCACGGTATCGGCGCCGGGCCGGCTCTCGAGCACCTCGCCCAAGCCGGTACCGCCAATCACTCCGAATCGAATATCGGCCACCAGCGTGCTCCTTTGGGGGTTGCAGGTTGCGCTGTTTACGGGGCTAGCATACCGCGCCGAAGGGCGAGGGCCTACGCGGCATTCAGGGATCGCGGGAGAATGCCAGGGCGGCGTTGCCGTCGTCAGAAAAAAAGAAAACACCGGGCTGTCCCGAAGGACAGACCCGGTGCTTTCCGGAGGGGAAAAGCTTTATGGATCGCGGACGTCGCAATGGGGTTCAACGTCCGAATAACCTCTATCAATCTCTTAGGCGCTGACTGGTGCCAAGGCAAGTGGTCGGCGTTTTTTTCTACCTCGCCCGGCTTACCCGGTATACCACCCCAGGCCACCTGGCGCAACCTGGGGGCAGGAGCCTTAACTTCAGATCAATAAGCGACTTAGGGCTATCCGCGGTCCGCCATCTCCTTTTCGTGCTGGGCGATGATCTGCTGCTGGATGTTGGGCGGCACCGGCTCGTAGTGTGAAAACTCCATGGAGTAGCTGCCTTGCCCGCCTGTAATGCTGGAGAGGCGGGAGTTGTAATCTGCGACCTCGGCGAGCGGCACGATGGCCTTGATGACGGAGAGGCCACCGGGGAGGCCTTCCTGGCCCTGGGGCCGGCCTCTGCGGGAGGCCAGATCGCCCTGGATGTCGCCGACGTTGTCGCGCGGGACGGTGACCTCGATGTCGACGATGGGTTCGAGGAGCACCGGCTTGGCTTTCATGAAGCCTTCCTTGAAGGCCCCGCGTCCGGCGATCTGGAAGGCGATGTCCTTGCTGTCTACCGGGTGGGTCTTGCCGTCGATGAGTTCGACGGTGACATCCACGACGGGGTAGCCGGCGAGCACGCCCTCCTGCATTTGGCCGCGGATGCCCTTGTCGGTGCTGACGCGGAACGGCCCGTCGATGGCGCCGCCGAAGATCTTGTCGACGAACTCGTAACCGGCGCCCCGCTCGCTGGGCAGAACGTTAATGATCACGCGGCCGAACTGGCCGGCGCCGCCGCTCTGCTTCTTATGGGTGTACTCGATGTTGTCCGCGCGACCGACGATGGTTTCGCGGTAGGGAATTTTCGGGGGCTTGGTGTCGACCTCGAGCTTGAAGTGGCGGTGCATCCGTTTGAGGATGGTGCGTACGTGCAGGTCGCCAACGCCGTGGATAACGAGTTCGTGCGTCACGTGGTCGCGTTCGACCTCAAAGCAGGGATCCTCCTCGGAAAAGCGTTTGAGGGCGGTGCCGATTTTGTCTTCGTCGCCGCGGCTCTTGGACTCGATCGCCAGGGCGAACATGGGCTTGGGCGTTTTGGGCATTTCGATCGTGCCGCCGTGGTCGCTGAACACGACCTCGCCGATGTGCAGATCGAGCTTGGCCACGGCGATGATGTCGCCGGCGGCGGCTTTTTCCTCCTCGTGGTGCTCGCCGCCCTGGAAGCGATTCACGTGGCCCAGGCGCATGCCCTTGCGTTCTTCGAGCGTCTTGATGGTGCCATCGCTGGCCATCTCGCCGCTGTGGATGCGGATGAACGAATACTTGATGTTGCTCTTGGGGTCGGAGGCGACTTTGAACACCTGTCCGACGAAGGCTCCGTCGCGCTTGCACTCGATGGGATGCTCGTTCTCATCGTCGACGAGGACGCGCTGCTTGCCGGTGGCCGGCGAGGGACCGAACTTGACGATCGCGTCTAGCAGTTCGTTGACCCCGACCTCGTCCTTGGCATTGGTGAAAAGGATGGGGATGATCTCGCCGGACTGGCAGGCGCGGGCGGCGGCGGCGAGAATCTCGTCATCCGACGCCTCTCCACCCAGGTACTTTTCCATCAGGGCCTCATCCGCGCCGACGATCGCCTCGAGGGCGGCCTCGTGGGCGGCGGCGACGTCGCCGAAGTCGGTGCTGCCGCTCTCGGCGGAGAGGCAGTCGACGATGGCTGACCGGTTGCCGGAGGGCAGATTGACCGGAACGCAGGCGGCGCCGAAGAACTCCTGAACGGCGCTGACCAGCTCTTCCAGATTGGCGGCCTCGGCGTCCATCTTGTTGATGACGACCATGCGGGCGAGGCCGAAATTGCCGGCGCGTTCCATCATTTTTCGGCTGTTGATCTCGATGCCGGCCGACGCGGAGAGGACGAGCACGCCCAATTCGACACCGGCGAGGGAGGCCACGGCCTGGCCACAGAAGTCCATGGAGCCGGGGGTATCGACGATATTGAGATGCTTGCCCTTATGCTGGACGAAGCACATCGCGGAGTCGATGGAGTGGGCCGACTCCTTCTCGTCGTCGCTGTAATCGAGGATGCTGGTCTTGTCCGGAACGCTCCCGAGGCGGTTGGTGACGCCGGTGGTGTGCAGGATGGCTTCGGCCAGGGAGGTTTTCCCGGCCCCGGAATGACCGATCAACGCGATGTTGCGAATGTCGGTGACATTTGGCACAGGCATGCAGTTTGCTCCTACTCAGTCGGACGCGACTCGCTCGCAAGCGGAAGATGAAAGTCGGGTAGTCTAGCCGAGGATCCCCGGACGTGGCAAGACCGGTCCCCGGACGTGAAAACCGCGGCGTAACCCACCGGTAACATGCCCGCCGCCGCGTTGACGCGACCCCAGGGACACGCCATGATCCAAAGAAGCCAGCCCCAGCGCAGGGGCCGCGCAAACCCGTCGTGGAGGCGTCCATGCGGCAGCACGGGATCAAGATTCTGGGGGAGGCCGTCTTGCTCGCGGCAGTCGGTCTGGGCATCGGGCTGACGGCCAATGCGTCGAGCGAGAGCGGCATCCGGCTGGACCGCGACTACTTCCCAAGTCGGGGCTCGGCGACCCCACCGAAAATGACTGGCTCGCCGAAACCGACCGGGCGCGTGGACAGCCAGGGCGACGGGGGCCGGGTGCAGGCGGGTGGCCACGAATCGCAAACAGGCGCGGACGGCGAGGCCGCAGGGGATGCCGCCGCGGACACGCCGCAAGCCGACGCGGGGACGGACGCAGCCCGCATGAGCCAGCCGGTGGAGGCCCCACCGTCGGACCAACTGCCCTACCAGACCATCAGCCACCAGGACGTGGTCGAGGTGTACTCCAGCCCGGAGTACGAGTTCGAGCAGTACATCATCATCGACGCCCGCGACGACAGCCACTATCTCGAGGGGCACGTGCCGGGGGCGTACCAATTGGACCACTACCGATTGGAGCAGTACCTGCCGACCGTGCTGCCGGCTTGTGAGATGGCGACGCGGATCGTGATCTACTGTAACGGCGGCAAGTGCGAAGACAGCGAATTGGCGGCGTACGACCTCATGGACGCCGGGGTCGATCCGAACAAGATCTGCGTCTACCTGGGCGGCGCAACGGCGTGGGCCCAGGCCGGCTTGCCGCTCGAGCGCGGCGATCGACTCAGCCAGGACCTCTACTACCCCTCAGCATTAGAAGACTAAGACCGCATGCGCCCGGGTTTGCTACGACGATTGGATGATACTGGCGCGCCTCTGCTGATCGCCCGCCTGGTTCTGGGCGTGATGATGATCGGCATGGGGTGGTCGAAGGCGTGGGATCCGGTGGCGTTTCTCAAGCTCCTGCGCGAGTACGATATGATCCCGGCAGGCTGGTACGTCCTGCAAAACCTGATCGCCGTGACGCTCCCCTGGATCGAGATCGTGTGCGGGATCGCCCTGGTCCACGGCGTGCTCATTCGCGGTTCTTCGCTGGTGCTGCTGCTGCTGCTCACCGGCTTCACCTTCATTATCGTGTTGCGGGCCGTGGATATTCACACCACCCAGGGGCTCCCCTACAGCCAGATCCACTTCGATTGCGGATGCGGCGGCGGCGACGTGTACGTGGTCCGTAAGATCCCGGAAAACGTGGGCCTGTGGCTGCTGGCATTAATCGGGCTGATTTCGCGAAGCGAACCTCGGACACTTGGGCAGTTGCTGCGGGGCCGGCGCGGGCCGCAGCCGGTCGCCTCTCAATGAAAATGAAATCGTAGCGGCGTGGGCTGGCTGGCGCGGCTGGTGATTGCCGTCGCGCCGAGGGCTGGGCGGCGACGGACTGCGCCGAGTTCGGCCAAAGCGCACGACACAGGCTGGGACAGGGCGTGCGAGACCGGCTTGATCATGGCCCGCAATGCAAACATGTCCCTCCCCCTCTTGATCGCCCATCGGCTGCCCCGGAAGATACGCAGGCCGCTTATCGGCGAGCCCGCCCCGGCACGGTCACGCCGCGTGCGCCGATGCACCTGACGCTTCAACGTCTGGCGCCACAATCTGGACACCGCAAGCAAGGATCTTTTGATGAGATGGACGGAAACCGCACGACGCCTGCCCTGCCGCCGGCTGGGCATCTTCACCACCCTCGCCCTGCTGATCGGATGCGGAATCGACACCGGGTATCTGCTGCCGGCCGCGGCCGGCCAACTGTATATCTTGGTGCACATGACGCCGGTGGAGAAGGCGATCGCGGAAGGCAAGCTGACGGACGCCCAGATCGAGAAACTGGAGCTGATCCAGGACGTACGCGATTTTGCGTCGGACGTGGTGGGTTTGAACGCCGGGGACAATTACACGACGTTCTATGACGCCGGGGACCAGCCCGTGGCGTTCAACGTGTCGGCATCGCGGAAGGATGCATTTGAGCCGAAGATCTGGTCGTTTCCGCTGGTCGGGGACGTGCCTTACCTGGGTTTCTTTGACGAAGAACTGGCCCTGGAGCGGCGCGACGACCTGGAGGCGGACGGTTACGACGTGTTCATTTACCAGATCGACGCCTACAGCGGACTGGGCTTCTACGCGAATCCGATCCTCTCGCCCATGCTCGATCGGCCGGCGGCGAACCTGATCGACACGGTGATCCACGAGTTGCTGCACAGCACCATCTGGCGGCCGAACGACACGTCATTCAACGAAAGCCTGGCCACGTTTGTCGGCCGAACGGGCGCGGTGCAATACATCGCGGAAAAGTGGGCGGACGAGCCGGAGCGGGTGGAGGCGGCGTTGGCCCGGTTCGAGGACGTGGACCGGTACAACGCGTTCATGCTGAGCTTGTACGAGGAGTTGGCCAACTACTACGCCAGCGATCTGGACAGCGAGGCCAAGATCGCCGGGCGCGGGACGGTGTTCCAGACGGGGCGCGATCGGTTCATGGCCGAGGTGCTGCCGCTGATGAACGTGCCGGAGAATTACACCTGGGTCGAGAACCTGCCGGAGAACAACGCGTTTATGCTGGGGGTGAGGCGTTACAACCTGGATTTGCAGGCGTTTCAGCGGGTCTTTGACGCGGCGAACCAGGATTGGGGGGAGGCGATGACGGCATACCGGCAGGCCGCTCAAGCGGACGATCCGTACGCGTTTCTCGATGGTTGGCCCGCCTCCGCCCGCGGGTCCGCGCGCGTTCTGACACGCGGCGGCGCCCCGGTCGATGAGGACCCGAAGCGCGGAAATTCACTGCCTGCGCCAGGTGTTCCGCGCCTCTGTCCGGCGTGCCGGGCGACGACGTGGGTCCCGCAGGAATAGACCGAACGTCCGGGGCACGATCACTTTTCCCTGTTTTTTTAGGGATTTCGGGAAAGAATTGCTTGCCTTTCCTCTGCTTTTCGGCCAATTTATCGCCCGTCCTGAAGGTTGAGCGCTATGGAAGCGGCTTCAGGATGCGGCCCGAAGTATCGTTCGGCCGGTCGCGTCACGGCCTTTTGTAGATGAGGAAAGGATTCTGACAATGGCGAAGAAAAAGACTGCGAAGAAGACGGCCAAGAAGAAGACGGCCAAGAAGGCAGCCGCAGCAGGCGACAAGCCGCGGACGAAGGGCGAGATCTATCGGGAACTCGCCGAGCGTACGGGCTTGACGCGCAAGGATGTTGTCGCCGTGTTCGACGAAATGTCGGGCATGATCAAGAAGGATCTGGGCAAGCGGGGCCCGGGGGTCTTCACGGTTCCCGGCCTGCTCAAGGTCAAGGTGGTGCGCAAGCCCGCGACCAAGGCGCGCAAGGGCGTCAACCCGTTCACCGGCGAGGAGATGATGTTCAAGGCCAAGCCGGCCCGCAACGTGGTCAAAGCCACGCCGCTGAAGGCGCTCAAGGACATGGTGTAGGGCTTAAGCCTTATTCATCGAATGACGCAAGCGGGGGCGTTCGCCGTGTGGCGGGCGCCCCTCTTACTTTTGCGATTGAGCGATTCGGTGAGGCACACGCAGAACCGTCACTGCGGCCGACGCCTGGGCTGCGTTGGCTCGGACCGCAACGAGTACGGCACTTCCAATCCTGCGCGCTCCATCAGGGCGGCGTCGGCGAGGACCTCGTCCGTGACGGCGTCGGCCGCCACGGCGCCGTCGGACAAAACGACGACCCGCCCACAGGTTTCGCGAATGAACTCCAGGTCGTGGGATGCGATGAGCAGGGTCTGATCCAGCGAAGCGAGGAGCGCGACCACGGTGCGCCGCCCCACCGGATCCAACTCGCTGGTCGGTTCGTCGAGGACCAACAGACGGGGATCCATGGCCAGAGCGGTGGCAATCGCAACGCGTCGTTTCTCGCCCGCGCTGAGATGATGACTGACGCGCTGGCGCAGGTGCGCGGCGCCGACGGCCGCCAGCGCCCGGTCCACCGCTGCACGCGCTGCATCCCCACTTAACCCTAGATTCAAAGGGCCAAACGCGACGTCATCTTCCACCGTTCCGGCAAACAACTGGTCGTCTGCCCGCTGAAAGACCATGCCGGCCACCCGGCGGATCCGCGCAAGCTCGCCCGGACGCTGGGTGTTGAGGCCCGCGACGTGAACGCTGCCGGCGGCAGTGGGGTGAAGGCCAAAAAGCGTCTGTAACAGGGTGGTCTTGCCTGCGCCATTGCGCCCGACCAGTCCGACGCGCTCGCCGCTTTCAATGACCAGGGACAGATCGGAGAGCACGGCCGTGCCGTCGCGCAGAACGCGCACCGCTTGGACGTCGATCGCCCGGGTCACAACCACCACCTCGATAGCACCAGCCCGGCCCCGACAAGCAAAATCGCCAGGAGTTTAAGGCCATCGCGCCAGGTCATGGGTGGCGGTGGCAATGCCCGGGCCTGGCCGTCGTAGCCGCGGACCAGCATGGCATCATACAACCGGTCGGATCGCTGGCGTCCGCGAATGAGCAGCGCTCCGGCGAGTCGACCGACGGTGTGCAATTGGCGCGGATGGGCCGTCAGCGCGAAACCACGGCAGGCTGCGGCTGTCCGCAAGGCCTGCAACTCGTCGCCGAGGGCAAACGTCAGGCGATAGGACAGCCGGAGCAATTCAACGAGGCGAGCCGGCACGCGCAGCGTGCGGAGCGCGCTGAAGATCTGCAAGGTCGGCGTGGTGGCCAGCAAGGCCGTCGACAGCAGCAGAATCGCACAGCATTGCATGGCGATGCGGGCGCCGTGGCGCCAGCCGCCTCCCCAGGCCATCAGGCCCACGAAGACAGCCAGAAACAAGAGCAGGGCGCTCATCCTCCGGAGTGCCAGCAGAATGGGAATTCGCCCAAGCAGCAGCGCAACGAGACCCAGCGCAACGGCGGCAGCGGCCGGACCGGGCGACCGCAGGCCGGCGACGGCGATCACGATCCAGGCATAGCCGATGAGCTTGGGAACAGGTCGCCAGTCATGCAGCCACGAATGGACGTGCAGGTGATGGTCGATGAGTGCGCGCATGCGAGGCCCCTCCCACCGGGGTCAATGGGGCTCGAGCGCGTCGGCGACCAATCGCCGGGTGCGCCATGACAACCAGAAACTGGCGGCGGAGAGGATGAGGGCGAGTCCGGCACAGATTTCGGCGATGGGAAGCGGGGTGTCGGGATGCGTATGTTCACCGGGGAGGTCGTGGCCCCAGGCGGCCGACGTCGCCACCAGGATCCCAGCGAGGATCAGGAGGATGAAACGTAGCACGGTTGCAAGGCTCCTCGATCAAAACGGGCGAGATACCCTACCGCCACCGCGGACATCAGCGCCTCCAAAGCCATGGTCGGTGCGTGGAGGGCGACCCAGGGGAGAACGGCCGTCAGCATACCAGCATCCTGCCAAGCCACCAGCACCAGAAAGAGCGTCATGGAACCGGCGTAGCAGGCTATGGTGGCGGCGGCGGCGATGAGCCCGGCGAAGCGCGGAGTCGCACGGGCGATCGCGGGCAACGCCAGAGCGCCGACAGCGACGGCCGGCAGGGCCAGGACCAGTGCATTCACCCCCAAGGTCAGAATGCCACCATGCTGGAGCAGGAGCGCCTGCAAGGCGACCCCGATGGTGATGGGCGCGATGGCACGCCGCCCAAGCATGCAGGCGAGCAGACCGGTCAGAAGAAAGTGGACGCTGCCGCCGGGGACGCGAACGTGCAGGCCCCCCACCGCAAAAAACGCGGCCGTCAACATGGCCACCCGCGGGAGCTGGCGGTCGGGCAGGGCGCGGAGCGCCCAGAGACTGGCTCCGCCAGCAGTGGCGAGCGCAGGCAAGCAGAGGGAGGTGGAGATGATGCCATCGGGCAGGTGCATGGAACAGTTCCTGGTTACTACGGCTATTGTAGCACAGAAACCGATTTCGTGGCACGGGATCGGCAAAAGCTGCCGGTTGCCGGGGTGGAGGGCGTATCGTACTCTCCCGTGACGGCGTAACCTGCTGTGTTTACCGTGGTTATACAACCGTCCGGAGGAGGAGAGCTGTTGGCCGTGCGAATCGCTGTCAGGGAAATGAACGTCCCGCTGGTCCACTTGGCGGCCGAGTTGGAGGGGCTGCGGATCGCGCACGTGTCGGATCTGCACCTGCGGCGGTGGTCGAGAGGGGCTCAGCGGCTCCAGAACGCGTTGCAAGCGACGGGATACGATCTGTTGATCGTGACCGGCGATTTCGGTCACGTGCCTTCCGCCCACGAACGGACGGCGGAACTGGTTCGGCGACTGCTGGCCCCCTTGCGTCCGGCCTTGGGCGTCTATGGCGTACTGGGCAATCACGATGCCCCGGAACTGGCGGAGCATGCCCTGCCGTTGACGCTGCTGCGGGACGAGGTTCGGTTGGTCAGCGTGCAAGGCGGGGAGTTTTACCTTGGGGGCGTGGAGCAAACGGAGGTCGGTCGGCGCCCTTTGGACGCGGCGCTTTCGCCGATTCCGTTGGACGCACCGCTGATTTTGATGGCGCACTATCCGTCAACGATTCGCGAGGCGCCGCCGGGTGCGGACCTGCTGATGTTGGCGGGCCATACCCACGGGGGGCAGATCCGGATACCGGGGGTAGGTTGCCTGTGGCCTAACGACGGCGTTCCTCGCGCGATGGCGCAGGGGTTGCACCGGGTTCAGGGCAACTGGCTGCACGTGTCGGCCGGAACGGGGGTATCGGGTCCATTGCCGGTGCGGCTTCATTGCCCGCCGGAAATCACGATCCTCACCCTTCGGCGGCGGGTGCGAATCCGGCGGAAACGAGCTCAGGGGGCGGCGGCGTGTGTATCCGCCACGGCTTGATTCCGGTGAAAGCCGAATGATTCCTGTGAAACACGATTGACCAGACAGGCGAGGGGAAATAGGATCGATGAATCGAGGTGGAAGGCATAGTCAGGGGACGCCATCTACTATTGGGCGCAATTATACCTTCATACACTCAACGCCCCGACTACCCCATTTTCCACTTCTGCTTATAGATCGGAGGGCGTTTCGCGCCCGCAAACCCGTATTCAGGCCTCTTGGGACACTGACGAAGTCTCAGTCAGACAAACCGATCCTGCGTGAATCGGGCATTAGCCCGCTGTCGCGGATGCGCGAAGGTCCTACGGTTGCGCATGCGCGTCAAGACGCGTCCGTCGCTGCATTCTGCGGCCAGTTGCCGCCGTGGCGAAGGGCGTGGGGCAGGAGCCTGCGCGAAGTGAACGCGTGCAGTGTCCCATCATCAGAACATGCTTGAGTGGACTTCGCGTTGATGCCCCAGGGGTCTCGGGGTGGCTGCTGCCCTTCCGACGGCATGCTGCAAAGGTGGAATGATGAGCATTGACGTTCCGAATTATCGCATTCTTGATCAGCTCGGCACCGGCCAAGGCGGAAGCGTTCTGTACAAGGCGATGGCGATCAAGACCGGCCAGTTGTACACGATCAAGTACATCAAGGTGCAGCGTCCCGAGGACAACGGGCTGATCGAGCAGATGAAGGACGAGCACGCCTGTGGCTCGGCCATGGATCACCCGGTGCTGCGCAAGACGTTCGAGTTGCGGCAGATCCGTCGACGGCTGAGCGTGAAGGCGGCGATGCTGTTCATGGAGTACGTCGAGGGCGTGAGCCTGAACGTATGCGGGGACAAGTTGAACCCCCTGCAATTGCTGCGCGTGCTGGAGAAGGCGGGTGCAGGGTTGGCGGCGATGCACGAGGGGGGCTGGGTGCATGCAGACATCAAGCCCGGCAACATCCTGGTACAGCCCAACCGAGAGGTGAAACTGATCGACTTCGGGCAGTCGTGTCCGATCAACCAGTCCAAGAAGCGGGTGCAGGGCACGCCGGACTACATCGCACCGGAGCAGGTCGCCAAGGCCGCGTTGACGGCCCGTACGGACGTATTCTGCCTGGGCGCGACGTTGCACCGGGTGCTCACGGGCAAGCCGGTGGCCACGGAAATGAACCGGAACGTGGACGTCAATTCGCTGGGGCGGCTGGGCATGCGCGTCGAGGATAACGCCCCGCCTTCGCTGGAAGGTCTCCCCCCGGTCATCACCACCTTGATCAACGACTCTTGCGCCAAAGACCCCTCGAAGCGTCCGCAGAGCATGCGGGAGATGATCGAGCGGCTGCGGATGGCGCAGCTCATCCTGGCCAAGCGGCAGGAGACGCAAGAGGCCGAGGCGGCCCAGGCCCGCAAACCCGACGGGCAAAACTGACCGAGTTCCCCGCCGGCACGTCGCGCACGATGTTTCCACCCGTTGCACTTTTTGCGTAAATTGTTTATCGGTACGCAGGAACGCATGCGCGCCGCACAGGTGCGCGCCCAGGCAGGACCCCCAGCCCGCGAGAAGGAGCCGTCATGAGCGTCGCCGCTGCAAGCATCGAGAAACTGAGCATCGACACCGTGCGCACGCTGGCCATGGACGCCGTGCAGCAGGCGAACTCGGGGCACCCCGGGGCGCCGGTCTCCCTCGCGCCCGTCGCGTACGCGTTGTTCACTCGGTACCTGCGGCACAACCCGGCGAATCCTGATTTTGCCAATCGGGACCGTTTCGTGCTGTCCAACGGGCATTCGTCCATGTTGCTGTACGCGGCGCTGCATCTCAGCGGCTATGACCTGAGCCTGGACGACCTGAAGGCTTTTCGCCAACTGGGCAGCCGCACGCCGGGGCATCCCGAATACGGCTGCGCGCCGGGCGTGGAGACGACGACGGGTCCGCTGGGCCAGGGCGCGGCCAACAGCGTGGGCATGGCGATCGCCGAGCGTTGGCTGGCGGCGCACTTCAATCGACGCGGACACGAAATCGTCGACTACCGCGTTTTTGCGCTGCTCGGCGATGGCTGCATGATGGAAGGAATTACGTCGGAGGCGGCGTCTCTGGCGGGCCATCTGCGGCTTGCGAACCTGGTCTGGTTGTATGACAGCAACTCGATCACGATCGAGGGGCGGACCGAGCTGGCGTTTTCCGAGAACGTGCGCGAGCGTTTCGCGGCGTACGGTTGGGCGGTCCGCCACGTGGCCGACATCGAAGACCACGCCGCCCTGTGCGGGGCGATCGAGGAGGCCATCGCGGTCGCCGACCGCCCCACCCTGATCGAAATCAACAGCCTGATCGGGTACGGCGCGCCGACGCGACAGAACACCGCCAAGGCCCACGGCGAGCCCCTCGGCGATGAGGAGATCGCGGGCGCCAAAGCGTTCTACCAGTGGCCGGGCAAGACCCCCTTCTTCATCCCCGACGAAATCCCGGCGCACTGGACCAAACCGACGCGGCGTCGCGGGGAAGCGCTGGAGGCCGAGTGGAACACGGCGTTCGAAAAGTACGCCGCCGCCCACCCCGACCTCGCCGCGCAATGGCGCCAGATCCAGGCGGGCAAGCTGCCCGACGGTTGGGAAGACGCCATTCCGACGTTCGACGCGGACGCCAAGGGGATGGCCACGCGGGCGTCGGCGGGCAAGACGCTGGTGGCGTTGGGCAAAGCCATTCCGTGGCTGCTGGGCGGATCGGCCGACCTGGCGCCGTCCACCAAGACGCTGCTGGCCGACACGCAGGACCTTTCGGCGGAGCATCCGGAAGGGCGCAACATGCGTTTCGGCATTCGCGAACACGCGATGGCGGCGATATGCAACGGGCTGGCGCTGTCGAAACTGCGCCCGTTCGGGGCGAGCTTTCTGGTGTTTACGGACTACGCCCGACCTTCGATCCGGCTGTCGGCTTTGATGAAGCTGCCGGTGACGTACGTATTCACGCATGACAGCATCGGGGTGGGCGAAGACGGACCGACGCACCAGCCGGTGGAGCACCTGGCGGCGTTGCGGGCGATTCCCAACCTGGACGTGTTTCGCCCGGGAGACGCGAACGAAGCGGCGATGGGCTGGCGGCACGCGCTGGCGACCGCGGACCGGCCCGTTTTGCTGGCCCTTTCGCGGCAGAATATGCCGACGCTCGACCGCGACAAGTACGCTCCGGCGGAGGATGCCCTGCGCGGCGGCTACGTCATCGCGGACGCCGAGGGTCCGTGTGAGTTGATCCTGATCGGCACCGGCTCGGAATTGCAGCACTGCATCAGCGCGTACGAGACGCTGCGAGAAGAAGGCGTCAACGTGCGGGTGGTCTCGTTGCCGTGCTGGGCGTTGTTCGAACGCCAGCCGGACGACTACCGGGCGATGGTGCTGCCGCCGGAGGTATCCGCCCGGGTGGCCATCGAAGCAGGCGTGAGCCTGGGCTGGGAGCGGTACGTCGGCCGGGGCGGCGCAGTGATCGCCCAGTCGACGTTCGGCGAGTCGGGCCCTTATGATGAAGTCATGAAGCACTTCGGCATCACGGCGGATGCCGTTCTCCAGGCCGCGCGCACGCAGTTGCGCCGGACCAGCAATTGAACCAGCGGCGCCGGCCGTGCAATCCCGGGAGTTGGCAGATGCATCCTGTACTCGAGCAATTGGCGGAACACGGGCAGTCGATCTGGTACGACAACGTGCAGCGCGGCATGCTGCAATCGGGCGAAATGCAGGCGTTGATCGATGATGGCGTGGTGGGCGTCACGTCGAACCCGTCGATCTTCCAGAAGGCCATCGCCGACAGCAGCGACTACGATGAGCAGATCAAGGAACTGATCGCGGCGGACAAGTCGACCTTCGAGATCTACGACGCGCTGACCCTGGCGGACATTGCGGCGACGGCGGATCTGTTCCGCCCGGTGTACGACCACACCGACGGTCGGGACGGCTTCGTCAGCATCGAAGTCAACCCGAAGCTGGCGTACGACACGGAGGAGACCATCGCCGAGGCGCGGCGCATCTTTCAGGCGCTTGGCAGGCCGAACGTGATGATCAAAATCCCCGGCACAACGGAGGGGCTGCCCGCGATCGAGACCGCCATCTCCGAAGGCATCAATGTGAACGTCACGTTGATCTTCAGTGTGGAAGCGTACAACGAGATCATGCAGGCCTACCTGCGGGGGATTCGGGCGCTGATCGACCGGGGCGGCGACCCCTCGAAGGTGGCGTCGGTGGCGTCGTTCTTCGTGAGCAGGGTGGATTCGGCCGTTGATCCCCTCCTGGCGGAGAAGCCCGAACTCGCCGACCTGGCGGGCAAGGCCGCAATCGCGAACAGCAAGCTGGCGTACGCGCGATTTGTGGAGGTGTTTTCGGAGGAGGTGTTCGGGCCGCTCGAAGCGCAGGGGGCGCGGGTGCAGCGCCCGCTCTGGGCGAGCACCAGCACGAAGAACCCCAACTACCCGCCGACGCTGTACGTGGATTCGTTGATCGGCCGGCACACGGTGAATACGGTGCCGCCGGTAACGCTGGATGCGATCCGCTCAGGCATGGCGGTGCGCGAGCGCATCACCGAGGACGTGGCCGAGGCCCGGGTGCTGGTGGATCGGCTGGCGGAAGCGGGCATCTCGATGCAGACGGTCACCGACGATCTGCGGACGGCCGGGGTCAAGGCGTTCGCCGACGCTTTCGACAAGCTGCTGGGCGGACTGGAAACGAAGCGCACGGCGGTGGCGGGATAAGGCGGACCACCGCAGGGCAATCCGTCCCGGTGGGTGTTGCAATCGGTCCCGGTGGGACGTTGTCGCTGGAGACGGCGGGATCAGGCGCCGGGATCGAAGCGGGCGTCGGCCTCGCGTTCGGTCCGCCACAGATCGCCGCGTTCGCGCACCCACTCGCGGGCGGCTTCGGCGAAGGTCACCTCGTGGCCCCATTCGCCGCAGAGCGAGCACCGGAAACACTCGATCGCGTACGTTTGATCCGCCATGTCGCGGCGGATTTTCTCGCTGCGCCAGTGGTAGGCGTAGCGGTGCTCCCAGCTCTCGACGGCTTCGGCGATCGGCGGGTCGTAGCCGCGCTCGAGGCCGAGGAAGTACTTATGTGTGGCAATGGCGCGGCACTCGGCCGGCCCGTAGCGTTTCAGGATAGCATCTCGAACGACCATTGTTTTGGCCCTTACAACAAGCCCTCGAATCCACCTGCTTGTAGCATCGGATATCGGCAGGATCCACGAGAACAGCCCTGGCTAAAGACCCCAATCCTCGGAGACGGAGGTTATACCGACCATCGCCCCCTTGCACAGCCGGGGCGACGAAGGCCCATAACAGCGCTGCCATGCAGGTTTTGGAGGTTTCAGGGCGATTGGCACTGAGATAGTTTCAGCGTAGGCGCATTGCCTGACCGGGCGCGCTGACGTGGGGGTAATCTGTGCATTGTCGGGGAGCGCGAACGAACCGCCCCATCCGCGCAGAACCTGCGCCGGGGGCGGTCGCCCATCGGTCTGCCCGGGTGACAATTCGGAGGGTGGTCAGACGTCCGAGCGGGGGTCGGTTTCCCAGCGGAGGCGCCAGGCGCACTCGCACTTGTCGACCCAAAGCCGCGCGGCCTCGTGGAAGCTCACATCCACGCCCCGTTCGGCCGAGAGGCGCTGGCGATAGCGCTCGATCTCGCGGATCTGGACCTCCGCGTCGCGGCGCATCTTGCGGGTGCGCCAGTCGCGGGCGAATCGGGATTCCCAGCTTTCAATGGCTTCGGTGATGGGCGGGTCGTAGCCGCGTTCGATCCCGAGGAAGTACTTATGATTCAGCAGCGCCCGCCGCTCGGAAGGCATGTAGTGCTGGTAGGTGATTTCGAAGGTTTGTTGCTGCATCTTCAATCCCCCGCCGCCGAAGTTGGCCTGGCATCCACCGCCACCCAGCGCGTTCGGCGCGGCACAACAGGAGGAATCCAACGCCGGAATTATACCCGCCCCGTTCGGTGAGACAATACAAAACTGTCAACTCGCCGACCGCCAGGCGAGGTGTTTCGCAATCGGGTCGCCTTCTCGCCGGATGTCCGATAACCGATGTAAACTGGGCGTTTTGCGCAGCAGGCGTAGGTTAACGCGTTATTGCGACCCGGCGCTACAAGCCGAGTTGGTCGCGCAAGTAATCCACGCACCCTTCCTTTGGAATCCGGGCCTGGGAGGCGTCGTCGCGGTTACGCACGGTAACGGTTCCGTCATCCTTGGTTTGGCCGTCGATCGTGAAGCAAAACGGCGTTCCGGCCTCGTCCATACGCGCATAACGCTTGCCGATCGACTGTTTAGCGTCGAACTGACACGGGAAGAGCTTTTTGATGGCGCGGAAGATGGGCTCGGCGATTTCCGGCATGCCGTCTTTGGCGACGAGGGGGAAGACGGCCGCCTTGATCGGGGCGAGCCGCGGATGGAAGCGCATGAATTCCGGACTGGCCCGGTTCTCGTCCACCGTGTAGGCCTCGGTGATGGCGGCCAGGGCGAAGCGGTCGACGCCGGCCGACGGCTCGATGACGTGGGGCACGAAGCGTTGCTTGGATTCGTCGTCGACGACCGCGAAGGCCTCCTCCTTGCCCTTGGCGTGCTTGCCGTGGGCGGAGAGGTCGAAGCAGCCGCGGTGGGCGACGCCCTCGAGCTCCTGCGGCTCGTCGCTGAAGGGGAAGAGGTATTCGATATCGATGCAGCCCTGGCTGTAGTGGGCGCGTTCGTCTTCGGTCTGCTCGCGGGGACGGAGCTTGTCGCTCTTGATGCCCAGGCTCTCGTACCATTTGAGGCGCACTTCGCGCCAGTACTGGTACCACTTCATGGACTCGTCGGGATTGCAGAAAAACTCAATTTCCATCTGCTCGAACTCGCGCGAGCGGAAGGTGTAGTTGCGCGGGTTGATCTCGTTGCGGAAGGCCTTGCCGATCTGGGCGATGCCGAAGGGGATCTTCACGCGGGTGGAGTCCATGACGTTCTTGAAGTTGACGAAAATGCCCTGAGCGGTTTCGGGGCGGAGGTAGACCTTACTGGAATCGTCTCGGACCGCCCCGGTGTTGCTTTGGAACATGAGATTGAAGTCACGTGGTTCTGTGGTTTCCCCACCGCACAACGGACAAAGGCGCACGGATGCTGCATTTGAGTCTCCGCGAAGTATTTTCATCGCCAATTCGGCCAGATTGGATGCTAGCGGGGGGCTTGAAACGAGCGCCTGCTGCAGGTTCGGAGCAGACCGAGAACCTCTGGACTCGGCCCACTCGGATACCCGGTTCGCCAGCATAACGTTGCCCACGTCTGGTCGAAGGTACTCGCCGAGTTTTCGCATCCATTCGCACTCTGACAATGGCGGCATTTGATCGGCGCGAAACAGTCTTTTGCAGCCCTCGCCCTTGCACGCAACCATCGGATCCGCAAACCCGCCGACGTGGCCGGAGGCTTCCCACACGCGGGGGTTCATGATGATGGCGCAGTCGACGCCGACCATCTGGATGTCCTGACCGTCGGGGCCGGGCGGCGGATTGCGGACCATGTCGTTCCACCAGGCGTCCTTGATGTTGCGCTTGAGCTCGCAGCCGAGGGGGCCGTAATCCCAGAACCCGCCGATGCCGCCGTAGATCTCGCTGGACTGGAAGATGAAACCGCGTCGCTTGCAGAGGGCGACGATCTTCTCCATGGTGTCGCTTCGTGCTGCCATCCGGGCGTCTCACTTTGCAGAAAGGTCTTGCAGCCGTTGCCGGCCGCGTGGTAAACCGGTCGGATGTCGGCCGGCGCGCATGGGCGTCGCCAGCCGACCACGGTCCCGCCAGGCGGGAAGAGGCGTTATCTATCACATTGCGGACGGTCCGACAAAACGACGTCGGCAGATTCGATGGTCCACTTCAGCGCGGCACAGGGGGCGGTTTTCGGACGCGAGGCGATGTTGTCGGGAGACAACGCGGGGCGAAGCGATGTTGCCGGATGGCGACGCGACCGCACAACCGGCCTTCAATCCCCTGCCGCGGCCCCGAATCGGCCCAATTTAACTTCTTTCCCGAAAAGAGTTTACGGCGTATCGAATCAGGCGTCCTTACCCAGCGGCCTTGGCGCGCTGGTTGCTCCCACTCCAAGCAGACAACCTGGAGAACTGGCCTCCACGATGAGGAGGCCCATGGGGAGAAGTGCCATGACCCTGACCTGGTTCGATGCGTACTGGTTCTTTCGCCGTAAGGCCCGCATCCTGTTTCTGACTGCGTTGACGTACGCGGCGTTGTGCTGATCCGCAGGGGATGGCAACGACGTGGCAGGCCGGCCTCAGGTGCCGGCCGATCCGCTGCATGCACACCGGCAAGCCCGTCGCGCTGAAGAGAACGCCCCACCCGCGTCCTGAGCGGATACATGCCGGGCGGGGCCCCGCCTCACCAGAATGACAATAAAATCAGTCATGCAGATTATGCGGTCCATGCGTGGACGTCTGCGACAATCTGCCCCACCTACGCCATTTCTTGGCCTGCTCGGAATCTCTGCGGGCGAACTCGGTGCGCGGAGCGGATTCTCGCCGTTGGGGCGCTGATGCTTCGTTCCGGATGCAGATGACAACTGTTTCAGGCAGGGGCAGCCCTGAGGCTCTCGACGCATAACACACTCTTAATAATGCACTTACACAGCATAAGTTCAGTGATTACCTCCACTTGCAGGGTCTGCGGAAGTACCATATACTTCGAGGTCGAACTATCTTGTAGGAGTACAGGTAAGCCATGGCGTATCCGTTGCGGATTGAGGACGAGATCGTGCTGGCGTTGCGTCGCATCATTCGCGGCGTCGACCTGCATTCGCGACACCTGGTGCACGAAGTCGGGCTGACTTGGCCCCAACTGGCGACCTTGCGAGCGGCGGCCCGGCTGGGCGACTGCTCGTTGGCGACGCTGGCCCGGGCGGTCCATCTGGGACAGCCCACGCTGACGGGGATCATTCAGCGGTTGGAGCGGATTGGTTACGTGTCGCGGTCGCCGCACAAGCAGGACGGACGGAGCGTGAACATCACGGTGACGGCGTCGGGGCGCGAGCTACTGGAGCGGGCGCCCTCGCTGCTGCAAGACCGGTTTCACGCGGAATTGGCGAAGCTCAAGGACTGGGAACGGTTCCAGACCCTGGCGTCGCTGCAACGCATCGCGGAGATGATGGACGTCGAGACGCTCGACGCATCGCCGATTTTGATCGCGGGACCGGTCGACTCGACGGCCGCGACGATGCCCACGGACCCCATCGCGCACGTGGAGGCCTTGTTGCCGTCCACGGAGCGAGCGCCCGCCAAGCGGGCGAAATCACGAAAACTGAATAAAAGGAACGGAGCGCTGTAGACATGACGGGTGGAGTGATCCAAGCGAATGAAAAACGATCGTTGACCGGTAAAAATGGCGAGCTTCTGGTTGCTCTCCCGGAACCGGACAAGTCGATGACCCAAGACGCCGAATGGTGCGTGGTCCGCGTGGGCGACGAGTGGCGGCAAATCCGCTTCCACGACTATGACGAGCTGTTTTCCGTTCCGGGGCTCTACGAGAAGGTCATGAACGAGATCCTCCGGTGCGACTCGCCGCGGGTGGTTCGCCGGCTGCTGGAGGCGGAGTTGCAAAGGTCGGGCCGGCCTGGTGAGAAGCTCCGCGTGCTCGACCTGGGCGCCGGCAACGGCATGGTCGGGGAAGAAATCGCGGGTCTCGGCGCGGAAGCGATCGTCGGGGTGGACATCATCGAGGAGGCGGCGGAAGCGGCGGAGCGCGATCGCCCCGGGCTCTACGATTCCTACCACGTGGTGGACATGACGTCGCTGAACGATGCCCAACGGCGCGAGCTGGCCGGTCACAACTTCAACGCGCTCACGTGCGTGGCGGCGTTGGGTTTCGGCGATATTCCAACGGAGGCATTCATTGCGGCGTTCAACCTGGTCGCCGTCGACGGATGGATCGCATTCAACATTAAGGAAGATTTCCTGGCCAACGGCGACGAGTCGGGCTTTGCCGGCCTGGTGCGGGGAATGATTGACGACGGCACGCTGGAATTGCGCCAGCAGCACCGGTATCAGCACCGGCTGGCGACCGACCGCCATCCGCTCTATTACATGGGCATGGTCGGCCTCAAGAAGCGCGACTTGCCCACGTAAATATTGGCCCAACGAATGAACGTCACGAGGCCCCGCGCCGTCCCGCTCGGCGCGGGGCGCTTGCTGGCCGCCGGGATGCGGGACAGACGGACCACCGCCAACAACCAAGATGGGCGCCCGGGTGGTGGCCGCCCCGCGCAGCATGCGTCGCACCGATGGGCGCTGCGTCGGGTCACACGGCATCCGGGACGCAGGTCCAGGCACGCACGTCAGTGAAGCCGGGCCGCCGCCAATGACGGCTCGATCCTCGGGCCCGCATGCGTCGCCAAAACGCAAATGAGCTCCTTCGTGATCTCGACGAGGCCGCATAAAATACCATTCACACAATTGATCCTGATGACCGCGCTCGCGGTCTGCCCCGGCATGGCCGTTGCCGATGCGCTCCCGCAGGCCAAGTTCCACGAGGACGGCCCCCTGGAGACCAAGGAGGGGCACGTCACGCTGGATTGGAGCGGCGCCAGTGAAGCACTGATCTACGAACTTCAGCGCGACCGCACCGCGGCGTTTGAGACGCCGATCAAGCTGTATGAAGGGGCCGACGAGACGTCGTTTCAATCCGGCCTGCCCGACGGCGGCAACTTTTTCCGCGTTCGCGCCCGGCATGCGGACGGCGAGGATTGGGGGCCCTGGTCGCCGACACTGGAGGTCGCGTGCGGGCACCATTCGCTCACCCTGGCGTGGACGCTGTTCGCCTGCGGCGGCGTGATGTTCGTGCTGCTGGCGCTGTACGTGGGCGTCAACGCGGCATCCCTCGACCGATTTGAGACCAACCATGACTGAGACCACCACCGTATTGTCGGCCTGGGTCGGGTGGATCCTGCTGGCCATCTTCAGCGTGATGTGGATCGCGCTGGGGATCTATTGGGGGCGCCGGGCGAAGTCGCTCGAAGGCTTCATGGTTGCGGGGCGCAACGTGGGGCTGGCGCTGGGGACCGCGACGGCGGTGGCCACGTGGATCACGTCGAACACGACGATGCTGGCGCCGGAATACGCGCTGAAGCTGGGCATTTGGGGAATGCTGGCGTACTCGACTGCGTCGTTCGGGCTCTTTCTGTTCGCCCCGCTGGCCAAGCGCATTCGCCAGGCGATGCCGAACGGGTACACGAGCGTGGAGTTCATCCGCCTGCGATACGGGAAAATCGCCTATTTCGTCTTTTTGGTGATCTCGCTTTTTTACGGGCTCACCTGGATGGTCAGCATGGGCATGGCGGGCGGCCTGCTGCTGGAGGCGCTGTCGGGGATACCGTACAAGTTCGGCATGTCGGTGATACTGATGGTCTGCGTGATATACACCCTGTGCGGCGGGCTGTTTGCAGTCATCGGCACCGACTTCATTCAAAGTCTGATCATCCTGCTGGGGGTGGTGGTGGTGGCGATCGCGATCCTGTCCAACACGTCGCTGGGGCAGGTGCACGCGGATCTGGCGACCGAGCGTCCGGCGTTGCTGCACGTGCTCTTTCCCGCAGCCATCATGGCGATATTCAACAACCTGCTGTTCGGCATCGGCGAGATCTTCCACAGCAACGTCTGGTGGAGCCGGGCGTTCGCGATCCGGGAAGGCGTGGGGATGAAGGCGTACCTGCTGGCGGGCATCATATGGCTGCCCATCCCGGTGGTGGCGGGCTTTCTGGGGCTGGCGGCGCCGACGGTGGGAATCAACATACCCCGGGCCGACGTGGTGGGTCCGCTGGTGGCGGCAAATCTGTTGGGCCAGATCGGCAGCGTGCTGGTGTTCATCATCGTGTTCTGCTCGCTCGCGTCGAGCATCGACAGCCTGCTGGCGGCGACCTCTGACGTGGTCACCAAGGAGATTGTCCAGCCGGTGTTCAAACCGAACGCGACAAACGCTGAGACGCGGCGCTTCGCGAGCTTCGTAATCATCGGGGTGGGATTCGTAACCTGGTTGATCTGCCTGCCCAAGCTGGGGACGCTGGCGACGGTGCTGTTTTTCGCCGGTCCGCTGGTGGGCAGCACGATCTGGCCTATCGCGATGGGGCTGTTTTCACGGCGGACGAACCCGGTGGGCGCGGTGCTCGCGATGATTCTGGGCAGCGCCTGCGGGTTGATCGCCTACCAGATGATCGGGTGGTACACGGGGGCTTTGGTCGGGACCGCGGTTTCGTTTTTGACCGTGGGCATTTCGACGGCGATTGCACCCCGCGCTTTTGATTGGCGCATCCTCGCCGCCGGGAGGGAGGGGCTGTCGTCATGATGCTCTTTCCAGAGTGGTTTTTTGCTGTACTCGTATACGGGGGAATCGCCCTGGCCATTGCCAGCGGCTTGCTCCTGGTGATCCTTCTGCTCCGAGATGTCGGAGGCAAAACGCTATGGTAGACGGAACAATTATCGAGATTGACACGATCGACGCCCCGCCCGCGCGGGAACAGGCCAACTCGAAAGGGCTGGAACTGGATCCCCGGTCTCTGCTCGAGGCGGCCGGCGGTCGCCTGGACATGCAGCACCTGGCCAGGCTGAGCGGCCAATCGATCGTTCATCCGCGGCAGTTCGACCGCCGCACGGTGGTCGATCTTTGCCGCCTCGCGGCGCTGCTGGAGGCCACGAACGTGGAACCGATCAAGCCGCTCGACGGGAAGATTGCCATCACGGCTTTCTTCGAAGCGAGCACGCGGACGCGGCTCTCGTTCGAAAGCGCCGTGCTGCGACTCGACGGAAAGGTGCTCAGCGTACCCGACGGGCGGGTCACCGGCATCGCCAAGGGCGAGTCGCTGGCCGACATCGGGGAGATGTTCAACACCTACGGGGACGTGGTGATCATGCGGCATCCGGAGACCGACAGCGTCGACCAGATCCGCCAGAACCTCGATCTGCCGCTGATCAACGCCGGGAACGGCTCAGGACAGCACCCGACGCAGGCACTGCTGGATTGGTACGCCCTGCTCAAGTGGCGACCGGCGCTGGCGTCGGCCGACTGCCCGCCCGATCAGCGCATCCATCTCGGCATCGTGGGCACGCCGGGGAGCATGCGCGCGGTCAAGAGCTTTCTGGGGCTCGCGCTGCTCTTTGTGGGGGCGATCGACAAGATCACGATCGTGTCGGAAATGGCCGACCCCGTGGGGCTCGATCTGGAGTCGGCGATCGAGGACTGCGCCGTCCCGGTGGAGATCACCAATGACGTGCAGACGGTGCTCAGCGATCTCGACGTCGTGTACATGAATTCAATCGCTTTTCTGGGCGACAGCTATCGCGAGCTGGACAGCCGCTTCAAGCTGCGGGCGGACAACAAGCTGAAGCGCGACGCGGTGATCATGCACCCGCTGGCCCGTCGCGGCGAGCTCGACGTCCAGCTCGACGAGACGCGGCACAACATGTACTTCGCACAGGCCGCAGGCGCCGTGTTCATGCGGCAGGCGCTGCTCATTGCGGTGCTGGGCCGGCTCGACCGACTGGCACAACTGACCGGGTAGACGAGGCCGCGCCGTGCGGCGGGCAAGGCCCCTTTACGCTAGCAGGATGAAACCATGTGTGGGATAGCCGGATTCTGGGAACTGAACGAACGACCGGGCGATGCGCGCGTCATCCTCGACCGGATGCTCGATACGCTGGAGCATCGCGGCCCTGACGGACGCGGCGGGCACCTCGACCGCGACGCGGGTCTGGCCATGGGCCACACGCGGCTGTCCATCATCGACCTGGAGACGGGGGACCAGCCGTTCTGCTCGGCGGATAACGATATCGTCCTGACGGTCAACGGCGAGTTCTACGACTACAAGCGGCGCCGCGCCGAACTGGCGTGCGAAGGGGTACAGTTCCGCTCCAAGTCGGACAGCGAGATCGCCATCCCGTACTACCTGCGCCATGGCCTCGACTTTGTGCATCAATTGCGGGGGGAATTCGCCATCGCCCTGTACGACGCCCGGCGGCAGCGGCTGGTGCTGGTCCGCGACCGGTTCGGCATCAAGCCGATCTACTACCGGCTGACCGACGACGGATTCTATTACGGCTCCGAGGTGAAGGCGGTGCTGGCCCATCCGCGGGTTCCGCGCGAACTGTGCCCCCGGGCGGCGGTGCACCAGATGATGCAGGTGATCGTCCCCGGCTCGACCTCGTTCACGGGCGTGCAGGCGCTCAAGCCCGGCCACATATTGGTGGTCGAGCGCCGCGGCGAAAAGTTCGAGTCGAAGCAGGTGCGCTACTGGGATCTGGATTTCCCGCAGCGCGAGGACCACGACGCGAATCCCGACGAGGAATTCTACGTCAACCGCGTCCGCGATCTGCTGATTGACTCGGTCGGCACGCGGCTGGAGGCGGACGTACCGGTGGGCTGCTACCTGTCCGGCGGCATCGACAGTTGCTCCATCCTGGGGCTGGCGACGCCGTTGCAACAGTCGCCGGTGAAGGCCTTCACCATCAGTTTCGACCACGATGATTACGACGAGGCCGCCATCGCCCGCGAGATGGCCGCCCGAACCCGCGCTGACCAGGAATTGCTGGAAGTCACCGCGGAGGAGCTGTACGGCGATTACTTCTCGAAGGTCACCTGGCACACCGAGCGGACTTTTTACAACACGCTGAGCGTGGCGAAGTGGCAGATGAGCCGCCGCGTGCGGGAGTGCGGGTTCAAAGTGGTGGTCACCGGAGAAGGCGCCGACGAGCTGTTCGGCGGGTATCCGTTCTTCAAGCGTGACATGTTCCTGCACGGGGACGGCGACTCGGCCGAGTTCGCACGGCAACTCGAGCAGGCCAACTCCGTTTTCCGCGGCGCGATCCTGGCGGAGACCAAGCAGTCGCATCCGGCGTGGGAGGATCTGTGTGGGTTCACCCCCTCGTGGATTCAGCCGTGGATGCTCACGCTGGAGAGTTGCCGCGACCTGTTCGCCCCGCCGGTGCGCGAGATGCTCGCATCGTACGACCCGATCGCGGCGATCGCCGGCGAGATCGACCCGGCGATGGTTCGCGGCCGTCACCCACTCGACATCGCCCAGTACACCTGGAGCAAGACCATGCTCGAGGGGCAGATTCTGACGTGGGGCGGGGACCGGGTGGACATGGCGAATTCGATGGAGTCGCGCCCGGCATTCCTGGATCACAACTTGGCGGAGTTCGCCGTGCGCATTCCGCCGAGCCTGCGGATCCGCAAGGGGGTGGAGAAGTGGGTCCTGCGCGAGGCGATGAAGGGCGTGCTGCCGGAGGTGCTGTACAAGCGTCAGAAGTTCGCTTTCATGGCGCCCCCAAGCCACACCGACGTGACGAAGCAGCAGGCGGTCGAGAAACTGATCGGTCGCTGGCTCACGCCTGAGCTGGTCGGCGACGCCGGCCTGTTCGAGGGCGAACGGGTCCAAGACTTCCTGCGGCAGCTCCCCAATGAGACCGATCCGGTAACGAGCAAGCGGAACGACATCATTCTGAACCACCTGCTGCAACTTCATATTCTGCATCAGCAGTTCGTGGCCGACGACGTCCCCGTCGCCGCCAGTGCGTGACGCGCGATTCGCGTGAAGGGAGATTGTGGGGCCCGCGCGCTGGCCGCCGCAACGCCATGGCGGCGCACGACAGCGTCGAGCCTGGCCGGGGCGCGCGCGACAGACATTCGGGGGGACGCGTCAGACTGCCGTGCGGGCAGAAGAGCATTCCCGGGTCCTGTGCCGCCCCGCCGGTCACTGCGACCGCCCTTTCATGCCGTGATCAGAACCATCGAAACATAACCGCCGCCGGGCGGGTGCTGTGTTGTCCATTCGGTCGGAAGCGCGTAGATTCTCCGCCGAGGAGGCTGACGGCATGCAGAAGACAGACAGCGTGAAGGTGGCTCTGGCCGGTTGCGGCACGGTCGGCGGCGGCGTGGCGGAGATCGTGGTGAACCGGGCGGAGGACCTTGCCCGCCGTACGGGGCTGCGCTTCGACATCGTCAAGGCATTGGTGTCGGACGCGTCGAAGCCGCGAAACAACCCCCTGCCGAGCGAGACCTATACCGACGATCCCCAGGCATTCATCGACGCGCTGCCGAAGGTTGACCTGCTGGTCGAGGTTCTCGGCGGCGACACGACGGCTCGTGAGGTGGTGCTGGCGGCTTTGCGGGCGGGCAAACCCGTCGTCACGGCGAACAAGGCCCTGCTTGCCCTGCACGGGGCCGAGGTCTACGGGTCTGCGCGGGCACACGATGCGTTCGTCGCGTTTGAAGCGAGTTGCGCGGGCGGCCTGCCGATCATCGGCCCCCTGCTGCGCGGTCTCCAGGCGAACCGCAACGATCGACTGCTGGGCATCTTCAACAGCACGTGCAACTTCGTGCTCACGAAAATGCTGGATGAGGGCATGGCGTTCGCGGACGCGGTCGCCGAAGCCCAGCGCTGCGGCTATGCGGAGGCGGACCCGACGCTGGACGTCAGCGGCGGCGATACCGGCCATAAGCTCACGATCCTCGCATCACTGGCGTTCGGGCTGAATCTGGACTTCGGCCGCGTCGATCTCGAAGGCATCGACCGCCTGCAACTGGCGGATTTGCGTATCGCGCGCGACATGGGGTTTGCATGCAAGCTCCTGGGCGTGGGACAGCGCCTTGACACCACCGGACATGGGCAGGTTTACCTGGGTGTGCATCCCACGCTGGTCCCCAACGATCATCCCCTCGCCAAACTGACGGGCACCTGGAGCGGGGTCTGGGTTCACGGGGACGCGGTAGGCAACACGTTCTACAGCGGCGCCGGCGCCGGAGCGTTGCCGACGGCAAGTGCGGTGGTTGCGGACATGATCGAGGCCGCGACGGGCAGCGCCCGGGCAACTTTCGCAGGGCTCCGGGTGTACAACGACGCCACGCCGGCCGTCGAGTATGCGGATCCGCAGGATGTTCCATCCCCGTATTATGTGCGCCTTGCGTTCGATCCCGCGTACCTGTCGTCGGCGGATGTAGAGCGGGCATGGCGGGAAGGTCCGATCGATGTCCGCCGGGTCCACCACGCTCAGCGTGACCAGTCGACGGCGTTGCTGACCGGACCGATGTCGCGCTCGCGGTTGCGGGCGGCGATTCGAATGGTGGTGGGCAGTCTGCAACTGACGGGCGATCCGGTGATTCTGCCGGTGCTGGAGGGGTGACATGGCGGCGATGAAATATGCGATCATCCTGCCGGACGGAGCGGCCGACGAGCCGCTCGCGGAATTGGCGAATCGCACCGTGCTGGCCGCGGCCGACACGCCGCATATCGACGAGATCGCAAGCACAGGCCGGCAAGGCACAGTGCTGACCGTCCCGGAGGGGTACCTGCCGGGGAGCGACGTGGCCACGCTCAGCGTGCTGGGCTGCGACGTCGCCACTTGCTATGCGGGACGGGCGCCCCTGGAGGCGGCCGCGCGGGACATTCCCGTCGGCCCGCGAGACATCGTCTTTCGGTGCAACCTGGTCACGGTGGCGGATGGGTCCATGCGCGATTTCACGGCCGGGCACATTGCCCAGGCGGAGGCGTCGCGCATCATCGGAGACCTCAACGCCCTGTTCGACAACGAGCCGATTGATTTTTACACCGGCGTGCAATACCGCCATCTGATGGTGCTCCGCGAGGTGGGCGAAATCGCGTGCACCTGCACGCCGCCGCACGACGTGCCCGACCAACCGATTGCCGAGCACCTTCCCCGAGGCGCGGACGCCCCGATGGTACAGGCCATCATGGACCGGGCGGCGGCCATGCTGAGCGCGCACGAGGTCAACGCAGTGCGTGCGGATCTGGACGAGAACCCCGCTACCCACATCTGGCTCTGGGGCCAGGGGCGGGTCAAACCGCTGCCGACGCTGGCGTCGCGGTTCGGTCTGCGGGGGGCGAGTATTGCGGCCGTCGACTTGATCCGCGGCATCACCCGGCTGATCGGGTGCACCCAGATCGACGTCCCCGGCGCGACGGGGTATCTGGATACCAACTACGCGGGCAAGGGGGAGGCGGCCGTCGCCGCGATTGAAGACCACGACCTGATCATTGTGCACATCGAAGCGCCAGACGAGGCCGGGCACCTGGGCGATGCTGGCGAAAAGATCCGGGCAATCGAGCGGGTGGATAAGCACATCGTGGGCCCGGTCCTGAGCAAGCTGCGCAGCTACGAGGCCTGGCGCATCCTGGTGGTCCCGGACCACCCCACGCCGGTCAGCACACGAACGCACACCGCCACCCCCCCACCTTTTTGCATGGCGGGCACCGGTATCTCGACGGTGCTGGGTAAGCCGTTCAGCGAATCCGCGGCGTGCGAAAGCGGATTGCACATCGCCCCCGGCCACGATCTTCTCGAGTACTTCATCCACGGGCACACCCGGTGAGGTCCAAGCCGGGTGAAGCCCATAGATGCCGACTGCACTCGGGAACGACTCCGCATTCGGCTCAGGGACAGCCGGAACGGATAAGTGGCAGTCATGCTTGACCCGCACCAGTGACCCGGCCGCTGTGACGAATTGTCGCGGATGGCACGGACTTCTTTCCCTGTAACGCCTTAATACAAATAGACTTACCACACCGACACGCCTCGGGTAGACGCCCCAAACGTGCAAAAAACACAGCCCATCTGCACGGTCCCATAAAGTTTTGCACGAGCCGCCGTCGATAAACAGGCGTTGTCGCTGCAGAGAACGCCTGTACGGAAGGAGTCCGTGCCCATGACCACGAGGATCCGAGAAAGCCAGCGGGAGATGACGGCCCAGCGTCGACGCCGACCCGGCGCCGGTCGCACGCTGGCAATCCCGTTCCACGGCCTCGACGATTTCATCGCCGATCCTCACGAACCGCCGGCGGAAATCGCCCTGGAAGCGACGGGGCAACATGGCGAGACGGCCATCTGGCTCGATGACTTTTTCTGGTTATCGCTGCTGAAGCCGTGGTCCCAGTATCCGGTGCGGATTCGGTTCAAGAACACGCCGGCGGGCCTGCTGCATCCGGTGGTGCTGCACCAGTTGAACATGCTCCGGCGGGTGGCGCCGGCGTGGCGGCTGATTGCGGAATGCGGAGTCGACGCCCTGGCGGATGAAGCACGGCGGCGCGACGCGGCGTTGTCGGGCTACCACGAGATCCACCTGTTGGGCGACAACGGGGGCCAAACGATCCCAATACCAGAGTTGGGTAACCTCCTGGCACAGATGCGGCAGATTCAAGCGGCGAATCAACGCACGACGCCGATCATCGCGTGTCCGCGAGCCGCCGAAATGGAAATAGAACCGCAGCCATTGCGGATGCCCACGATACGACCGACCCGCCGGGCCGTGTGACCCGGCCGGTCGATCTGCAATATCCTTCCCCTCTCCTTTTGCACTCAGTGGTCCCAGAGAAAGCCCCGGCCGATGGCGGTCGGGGCTTTCGTTTGCGTGAGCGGCCGGCGTCGGCGTGAATTTCCTTTGCCGCCCCAGTGGGGTGGCGATAAGATGCCGGCCAATCGCCGCGGGGCTCGATCGCCCTGTTCGAGCGGCGGCGATCAGGCGCGGAAAATGCGTTTTCAGGCTCGCGGATCCACTTCGGAGCCTGAATGCGCGAGAGTGCAGCACACGGAAGGAGAAACCTGCCATCGCAACCGGCCAAGATTCGCACGGAGGCAGCCGCCGTGAGCGGGGACCTCAGACAGACGAGATGAAGACAACCGAGATTGACGTCCCGCGCGTTCCCTACCGCCCCCATGGGGTCGGCAGGGCGCTGGTTCTGGCATGCGCCGTGTTGCTGGCCACGCCGTGGGCAGGCCGAGCGGCCGACGACGTTGTCGCCGACGTCCGGTTCGAGGGGCTAACCACCCTGACCAACGCCTACATGAGTTCGGTGGTGCGCACGCAGGCGGGGGCGCCGGTCGACGCGGACGTGATCGCCGAAGATGTCACTCGCCTGCTGGCGACGGGCAAGTTCACAACCGTGGATTCGCGCGTCGAGGACACGCCGCAAGGCGCGGTGGTGACGTTCAGCGTGACCGAGCGGCCGCGGATCACGGAGATTCGCTTTGTGGGCAACCGCAAATACTCCGACAGCCGACTGGGCAAAGAGGTGCCGCTCCAGCCGGGCGACCCGCTCGACACGTTTCGGGTGCGCGAAGGCGCGGACAGCATCCTGCTGCTGTATCGCGGGGCGGGATACGGTCAGGCGACGGTCTCGTACGACGAACAGTTGCTGCGGTCCACCGGGGAACTGCTCTACACCATCGAAGAAGGTCCGCGGATCCGCATTGAAGAGGTCAACTTCGAGGGGAACGACCACATCGACAAGGCCGAGTTGAACAAGCGGATCCAGTCGAAGACGGCACTGTGGATCTTCCGCGACGGGCGCTTTGACGAGGACACCGTGGAGGCGGACGCGGCCGCGATCCAGAATTACTACCGTGACCAGGGCTATCTCGACGCCCGGGTGAGCTACGAGCTTGACTTCAGCACCGACCAGCAAGAGCTGACCATCACCTTCATCATCGCCGAAGGCGTGCGGTACCTGGTCGAACGGATCGGGTTCGAGGGGAACACGGTCTACAGCGACGCGGAGCTTGCGGCGGTCGTCACGTTGCTGACAGGCGACCCCATTTTACAGCGCAAGCTGGATGCATCCGTCGATGCGGTGCGGGACCACTACGGCGCCCACGGGTACATTTATGCGCGGGTCCGTCCGATCCGCGTCTTCAGCGAATCCCCCGGGCTGGTGGAGGTCACACTCCAGATCACCGAGGGAGACCAGTACCGCGTGGGACGGATCGTCGTGCGCGGCAATGAACGCACGAAGGACAAGGTGGTCCGGCGGGAAGTCCGTCTGTATCCCAACGAAATCCTGGATATGACCGAGGCGCGGGCCGCCGAGGATCGCCTGCGGGCGACCCAACTCTTCAGCCTGGCCACGGTGGCGCCGGTGGGCGAGCAGCCGGACGTACGCGACATCCTGGTGAATATCGATGAGGGACGGAAAGCCGGGGACTTTTTGTTTGGTTTCGGGGTCACCAGCAACAGCGGCGTGGTGGGTTCGATCGTGCTGGATCTGAAAAACTTCGATCTTTACGACACGCCGCGGACGCTTGGCGAGTTTTTGCGGTTGCGGTCCTTCTACGGCGCGGGCCAGCGCTTGCGGATCGAGGCCCAGCCCGGAACCGAGCTTACGCGTTTCCGGCTCGACTTCACCGAGCCTTACCTGATGGACAAGCCGACGCGTTTTGACTTCAGCGCGTATTTCTTCGAGCGCGGCCGGGAGTCGTACAACGAGCGGCGCGTCGGGACCAACGTGAGTTTCGGGCGGCGGTTGAAGTGGGAGCGGCTCAAGGACTGGTACGGAGAAATCGCCTTCCGCCTGGAAGACGTGATGGTGGACGACATTGAGCTGGAAGCGCCGCGCGACGTGCGCGACGACGAAGGCCACACGCTGCTGACCAGCGTTAAGGCGTCCCTCATTCGCGACCGCACCGACAGCCGCATGCTGCCCACGACCGGCGACCGCCTGCGGCTGTCGTACGAGCAGTTCGGCTTGCTCGGCGACGCGTTCTTCGGCAAGCTCAGCGGCGGCTACACGCGGCACTTCACGTTATACACCGACGAATTGGAGCGCAAGCAGGTGCTGTCGCTCAAGGGCGTGGCGAGCTACGTGCTGGGCGACGCGCCGGTCTTCGAGCGTTACTACGGCGGCGGCATCGGCTCGATTCGCGGCTTCCAGTTCCGCGGCGTATCACCGCGGCAAGGCCTGGACGACGACCCGGTGGGCGGCGAATTCATGCTGCTGTACTCGACGGAATACTCGTTCCCGCTGTATGGCGAGTTTCTGCGGGGTTTGTTGTTCACGGACATGGGTACCGTGGAAGAAAACCTCGAAATCCGCGATTGGCGGGTGGCGGTGGGCACCGGCATCCGCCTTCAAATAGAATTCTTCGGGCCCGTGCCGCTGGAGTTCGACGTGGCCGTTCCGGTGATCAAGGACCAGGACGACGAGGACCAGGTTTTCAGCTTTTTCATCGGGGCGACGTTCTGAGCCGGGCGGCGATACTTGCAAAGCGTGGGCCTGCGCGGATCATTCGCCCTGAAAGGCGGGTCGTACCCGCCGCGAAATCGGCCAGGCAACCCGTGTGGTCGAGGATCAGGCTCGCGTGATCCGCGGCCGCCAAAACCTGAGAGGAAGGACCATTCACCGATGACCACCACCCCACGACAATTCGCCATGCTGCTGGGCGTTCTGACCATCGCCGCGGGCGTCGCCCGGGCGGAGACCAATATTGCGGTGCTCGACGTGGCCCGCGTATTCGAGGCGTATGAAATGACGCGGGACCTCGAGGCGGCATTCGACGAGCGTCGCCGTGAGGCGGCCAACGAGGCCGAACGGCGCCGCGGCAACATCGAGCAGATGCGGCGGGCGCTGGCCGCGTTCGATCCGGAGTCCGAGGACTTCGCGCGGCGCGAGCAGGAGCTGGTGCAGGCGGAGGTCGAATTCCAGGTCTGGTCGGCCATGCAGGAACGGACGCTGAAGAACGATCACAAGCGCTGGCTGAAGCACATTTATCGCCGGACGCAGGACACGATCGCGGAGATCGCGGGCGAGCGCGACATCGATCTGGTGCTCACCTACGATGCGTTGACGGAAGACGCGCCGGACTCGGCGGCACTGCGGCAGCAGATTCTGCTGCAAAAGGTGATATTCCACGACGAGAAGATCGACATCACCGACGCGGTGCTCCAGCGATTGAACAAAGCCTATCGTGACGAAGGCGGCGCGCAGTCGTTGACCACGCCGCCGGATGAAGGGAACCGGGACGCGAAGAAGGACGGCGCCAAGAAGGACGGCGGCGACGCGAGCGGCAAGTGACGACGCACGGTGGCCGGATGACAACGCCCGTGAAGACATTGGAGACGCTGGCCAAGCTGGTCGGCGGTGAAGTGCGCGGCAACGCGACGAAGCGGATCGCCGGCGTGGCGCCGTTGCAGGTGGCCGGCCCCGACGAACTGAGCTGGGCGTCCGATGCACGGCAGCGTTCGAAGCTGGCGGGATCGTCCGCGGGCGCGGTGCTGGTGAGCGATAGGTTCGGGCAAACGCCGCAGCCCGCGATCGTGTGCCGCAACGTGGATCACGCGTTGGCGCAGATTCTCGCGACCTTCGCGGCGCCCATACCGGGACCGCCGGTGGGCGTGGACGCGGCCGCGCAGGTGGACCCGACGGCGGTTCTGGGCGCGGGCGTCGCCATTGGTCCCAACGTGGTCATCGGGGCGGACGCGCGGATCGGGGACGACAGCGTGCTCGACGCCGGGGTCTACATCGGTCCGGGCGTGGCGATCGGCGGGCAGTGCCGGCTGTGGCCCAACGTGGTGGTGCGCGAGCGGTGCGTCTTGGGAAATCGGGTGACGATCCACGCCAATTCGGTGATCGGGGCGGACGGTTTCGGATACTACTTTCACGAGGGTCGGCACGAGCGCGTGCCCCATCTGGGCGGGGTGGTGATCGGGGACGACGTGGAAATCGGCGCGTGTGCCTGCGTGGACCGATCGAAAACGGGCAATACGGTGATCGGCGCCGGCGTCAAGATTGATAATCTGGTGCAGGTGGCTCATAATGTGGTGATTGGCGCAAACAGCGTGCTGTGCGCCCAGGTGGGCGTTGCGGGCAGCGCACAACTGGGCGATTACGTCGTGCTGGGCGGACACGTGGGCGTCCGGGACAACATCGTGCTGCACGATCGGGTGCAGGTGGCCGCGTGTTCCTGCGTTCCGCAAGACGTGGAGGCCGGGTCCAAGGTGGCAGGCCTGCCGGCGATCGAGTTCCGCCAGTACTTGCGTGAGAACGCGAGTATGCGGAAGTTGCCCGGGCTGGTTGCCCAGGTTCGTGAGTTGCTCAAGCGGGTTGAAGAACTTGAAGCCGCAGCAGACGATAAGCCGGACGGTTGAGCTTGAAGGACGCGGCCTGTTCACCGGCGAACACACCGTCGTGCGGATGCATCCTGCACCTCCGAACACCGGCATCTGGTTCGTCCGCAGCGACCAGCCGCGCCCGATCCGCATTCCGGCGCGGGTGGACGTGGTGAGCAAGCGGGCCCGCCGGTCGGCGCTGCAAAACGGCACGGTAGCGATCGAGACGGTCGAACACTGCCTGAGTGCGTGCGCCGGACTGGGCATCGACAACCTGGAAATTGAGCTGAACGGCAACGAGTTGCCCGCCTTTGACGGGAGTTCGCTGCCGTATGTGCAGAAGCTGCGGGAGGCCGGAATAACGGCCCAGGAGGCGGAGCGCAACGCGTACGTGATCGACGAGGTGGTGCGGGTGGCCGACGGCGACATGGAGTTGGTCGCCCTGCCGCCGCTGGACCCCCAGGCGGAAAGCCTGGAGGTGCTGTACGACCTGGACTACGGCGACAACACGGCGATCGGGCGGCAGGTTTTTTCGATCACAATCACGCCCGATTCTTTCGCCGAGCAGATAGCGCCGTCGCGCACGTTTGTTCTCGAGCGCGAGGCACAGGCGCTGCGCGACGCAGGGCTGGGCACGCACCTGACCTATCAAGACGTGCTGGTCTTTGGCGAAGACGGGCCGATCGACAATCCGCTGCGTTTCCCCGATGAGTGCGTCCGGCACAAGGTGCTCGATCTGCTGGGCGACCTGATGCTGTTGGGCCAGTTCATCGTCGGCCGGATCCACGCGCGGAAGTCAGGGCACGCGTTGAATCACGCCCTGGCCCGCGCTCTGCGGCAGCGCGAAGAGCAGCGTCATCTGATGCGGCTGACCCGCTCGGCGCCGCGAATCGACATTCATCAAGTGCAGCGTGTGCTGCCCCACCGCTACCCCTTTCTGATGGTCGATCGGATCATGGAGATCGAAGGGACGCAGCGCGCGGTGGGCCTGAAGAACGTCACGATCAACGAGGAGTTCTTTCAGGGGCACTATCCCGGGCACCCGATCATGCCCGGCGTACTGATTATCGAGGCGATGGCGCAGTTGGGCGGCATCCTCCTCGGCCAGGACCTCGAGCACACGGGGAAAGTCGCCGTGCTGCTGAGCCTGGACAAGGTCAAATTCCGTCGGTCGGTCACGCCCGGCGACCAGTTGATCCTGGAGGCGCAGACGATTCGCGTGCGCTCCACGCTCGGGCACGTGCGCACAACGGCCCGGGTGGGGTCCGAACTGGCCGCCGAGGCGGAAATCAAGTTCATGTTGACGGACGCCTCGGCCGAGTGACGCTTGAAGTGCAACCGGACGCTGCGGGCAACGGCGTCCCTGGCAGCAGCAGGAAGGAGCAGCAGTGACCCGCGGTTCACTGGAACAGTCGCAGGAAATTCATCCGCTGGCGCAGATCGATCCCGGTGCGCGCCTGGGGGCGGGTGTTCGCGTGGGCCCCTTCTGCGCCATCGGTCCGGACGTGACCATCGGCGACGACACCGTGCTGCACAGCCACGTGGCGATTTCGGGACATACGACGGTCGGCCGTAATTGCACGTTCCACCCCGGATGCGTGATCGGTTTCCCGCCGCAGGATCTCAAGTATCGCGGCGAGCCGACGACGCTGACGATCGGCGATGGAAACGTGTTTCGCGAGCAGTGTTCGGCCCACCCCGGGACGGTGGGTGGCGGCGGCGTGACGCGAATCGGCGACCACAACCTGTTCATGGCCGGGGCGCACATCGGGCACGACGCCATCATCGGCAATCACTGCATACTGGCCAACCTGTGCCTGCTCGCCGGGCACGTGGTGCTCGAGGACTACGTGAACATCGGCGGACACGTCGGAATCCATCACTTCACCACCGTGGGCCGGCACGCCATGGTCGGCGGGATGACCAAGATCGCCGCCGACGTGCCCCCCTTCCTCCTGGTGGCGAGCACGCGCTCCAGCCGGCAGGAGGTCCGCATGGTCAACGGGGAGGGACTCAAGCGGTGCGGGCTGTTCAGCGAGCCGCAGATCATGGCGCTGAAGGCGGCGTACATGCGGCTCTACTCGCGGCGGGCGCGCACGAAGCCGATGGTGAAGATCATCCACGAACTCCGGGCCGAGAGCAGCGACGAGAACGTGCAGTATCTGTGCGATTTTCTTCTCCGCTCGTTCGAGTGCGGGCGGAATGGGCGCTACCTCGAGTCGCTGCGTCCCAAGAACCAGACTCCCAGCAAGCCCTTGGGAGTCGATGCGCAAGCCGGGTCACTCTGAGTGTCCGGCGGCGGGAAGGATGTCATGACGAAACCTCTGCGAGCGGGTGTGATCGGCGTCGGCCACATGGGGCGTCACCACGCGCGCATCTACAGCGAGCTGAGCGATTGTGAATTAACGGCGGTGGTCGATGAAGATCTCGCCCGGGCCGAAGAGATGGTCGCCAAGTACGGCGGCAAGGCCTATCGCAGCGTGGCCGACGTGCTGGACAAGATTGACGTCGCCAGCGTGGCCGTGCCCACCGTATACCACCACACGGTGGCGAAACCGCTGATCGAGGCGCACATTTCGGTGCTCATCGAGAAGCCGATCGCCCAGGACGCCACCACCGCGCGGCAGATGCTCGACTGGGCCAAGCAGAGCAACTGCGTCGTCGCGGTGGGCCACTCCGAGCGGTTCAACCCCGTGGTGCTCGCGATGCAACGGATGGACGTGGTGCCGCGGTTCATCGAAACCCACCGGATCAGTCCGTTCACGTTCCGCAGCGCCGACATCGGCGTGGTGCACGACATGATGATCCACGACATCGACATCGTGTTGCACCTGGTGAAGGACCGTAACTACACCGTCACCGCTTCCGGTTTTCCGGTGCTGGGCCCGCATGAAGACATTGCCAACGCGCGGGTGCATTTCTCCAACGGCTGCGTGGTGAACCTGACCGCCTCACGGCTGGCGCTGAAGACGGAGCGGAAGATCCGCATCTTCGAACCCGACGCTTACCTGTCGATGGACTACGGGCGGAAGACGGGCATCGCCATCACGAAGGACTCCAATCTCGACCTGCTGAAGCTGGCCCGGGAGCGCGACTTCAAGGACCTTTCGCAGATGGCCAACTTCGACTTCGGCAGCATGGTCAACGTGGAGCCCCTGGAGGTGGACGACACGGTTGAGCCGCTGAAAGCGGAGATCGAGTCGTTTCTGTCCGCGGTTCGAACGGAGAGCGCCCCGGCCGTCACCGGCGAGGACGGCGCGGCCGCGGTGGAGTTGGCCGAGCGCATCGTGGAATCCATCCGCAGCCAGGCGACGTATCCGCGGGCGTAGGGAAGCCGACGCGGCGGCGCGGCATTGGCACAGCCATGAACGGGGACGTCGATCGAGACAGACCCGCTGCACCCGGTACCAGAAGATCGATCCATGCATTGCTGAACGAGTGGGTCGCGATTGGTCTGGCGATCGCTTGGGCGGCAGCGCTGCTTGGCGTATGCGCAGTCGCGGATCTGGGCTTTCTCGGGGCGGCCGGCATCGGAGCAGGTTGGCTGCTGGTGGCGTCTCCGTTCGTTGGCGTTGCAGCGATTTGGGCGTTGTGTGTTCGACGCCAACGGTTGTGGGTCCGGCGCTGGGGCGGGTCCGGCTTTCAGTGTCCACAATGTGAATACGATCTCACGGCGAACAAGAGCGGGCGCTGCCCGGAATGCGGCAGCCCGACAGTCGCGCCTCCCGACGACCAGGCGATCCGGCGTCGGGCCTGGCAGTTTGAGGTAGGCTGTCTGACGTGCGGCTCGATAGCGGCCGTGCTCGCTTGCTGGGTCCTGCCCGTTGTATGGGCCCACGGTCTGAGCGCCACGGCGGCCGCGCTGCTCGTGATCGCGGTGTGGCTGGGCGGATACGTATTGGGGCGCGTGGCGTTTCGCCGCCGGCTTGCTCTCGCGTCTCGGCGGGAACGGCCGATCCGATGAATCAGGCTGCGGCGCCCACTCAGCGTCGTTGGCATCACGCCTGCCGGAGGCGCTCGCGATCCAGGCGGCGGGTCACATAGTTGTAAACCAGCAGGGCCAGGAAGGCCAGCCCGCCCACCGCGCTGAAGGCATACCAGATGCGATCGGCGTTGGCGTAGCGGTCGGGCAAGGGCGGCAGATCCGTCGCCGGGCGCGGCTTACGGGTCAGCACCAATACGTCGCGTAGGGCATGATCACGGCCGGCGGCGCGGGCATCGGCGTCGGCCTCCAGCTTGGATTCCTTGATGGTGATCGCACCCCCCGCGATCAGCCAGGTACGCTCCGCATCGGTTTCCATCAGCTCTTCATCTTGCTTGGCCGCGATAGCCGCGTCCGCCGGCAGTTCGATGCCATGCTCCCGCATGGCGGTCGCAATCGAGGCGGGCACCGTTCCCTCGGCGACCAGGTCGGCGCGCTGCGCGTCGGTCAGGGTGAAGTGGTAATTCGGATCGGTCGCCAGACGCCACTGGTGGCGCACGTCGGGCTCGAACTCCCGCGGGTCGGGACAGTAATGGTCAAGCAGCAAGCCCGCCCCGGTAAACGCCAGCAGCCAGGCGAAGAAGGTGGTGAGATGCTGGTAGCCGAGGTACAGGCCCTCCTCGCCCTTGGGCGCCTGCTTTGACGCGTATTCCAGGAATTTCGGCGAGAGAAAACACTCCGCGACCCCCTGCAAGGCGATGCCGACGATGATGGCGATGACCAGTGGCGGCACAGACCAGTCGGCGCCGGCGGCGCGAACGGCCGGAGAGGCCGCCAGGGCGATGACCAGGGCGGTGAAGGGAATAATGAACAGCCCGACGCCGATCGCGCTGACCGGCCGGAAGTTGCGGATGAGGTGGTTGATGGGGATTACCAGGATGACCACGGTCAGGGGATTGATGTTCGCCAGCCACTCGGGCTTGTAGCCCACACCCATGGTGCGCTCCACGAAGGTGGGCATGGCGCCGTAGAGCTGTCCCTGGATCAGCCAGAAGCCCGAGACGATCAGGATCAGGCCGAGGAAGCGGAAGTTGGTCATCACCTTTCCGAGGCCGCGCAGCGCCTCGGCGACGGACTTGCCCGCCCCGGCCGTGTCCACGTTGTGGTAGAAGAACGTGACCAGCACGAAAGCCAAGGCCGACATGCCCGCGGCGTAGAAGTTGATGTATTGCAGCCCGAAATACTCGTTCAGGTATCCCGCCAGTTGCTTGCCTGAGAACGCGCCGATGTTGACGACCATGTAGAAGATGGACATGGCCCGGGCCCGGTTTTGATCCGTGCTGCACTTCGCGGCCGTGGCGGAAATCACCGGCTTGATGATGGCGCCGCCGCACATCACCAGGCCCAGCGCCAGGACCGCGGAGACCTTCAATTGGAATGCGCCCAGGAGGACGTAGCCTGCGCTGAGCAGCGCGAACGCGATCATCAGCGCCTGCTTGAAGCCGATCTTGTCGGCCATGATGCCCATGAAGGTAGGGAGGAAGTAGATGCCGCCGGCAAACAACGCGGCGACCAGCCCGGACTCCGGGTCAGTGAACCCGATGTCGCGGTTGAGGTAGCGCATCAGGGTGATGAACATGCCGTAGAACGCGGCCCGCTCGCACAACTCGGCGCCGTTGGCAAACCAGAAGGTCCGGGGAAATTTCCAAGATGAGGGCACTTCTGGGGTTGTCGTTTCTCGATCCATCGAACGTATTTCCTTGACGGTTGCGGTCAGCGCTGATTTCGGCGGACACCGGCGAAGGTTTTCCGGCGTATGGACACCATAACGAAGCGTGCGAGAGCTTGTCTGCGCCGCCGCAGAATACACGAATCGGAAACATTTGCACAGGTTACAGGGAGCGGGACGGCGCGACCGTTCTTGGCGGCCGATATACGCCGGACACACGCCGGCTGACTCTTCGAACAGCGTTGAAGCGCGCCCGGCAGGCTGGTATTCTGCGCTGATGGTCAGGAGACGCCGCCGTGCTCGCGGCAAAGCGTCACAACCAGGCATGCGAGGCGACGACAATCGCCGGCGCCTCACCTGTACAACCGCTCCGGCGGCGCCGGACGGCTTTGGCTGCGCGCTCGTGAATACGACTTCCGACAGGAGTTTTGCATCATGCTGAACCGGATGTGTTTTTCGTCTTCGATCGTCGTACTCGCCCTCACCACCGTGCTCACGATGGCTGCGTCCAGCCGTGCGGGCGACGCCTTCACAGCGCAGCCGGCCGAGGCTCGATACGCGGTTGCGCCGCTCGAACAGGTCACGCTGATTGAGACACTGCTGCCCGATCGCGAGGAGCTGCGGCAGGAGGACGAGGTGCGCCGAATGATGGGCGAGCCACCACGTTTTGCGGTTCCCCAGCCGATGTTCGTCACGCCGGACACTGACGGCAGGTGGGAGGAACTCCCCGATGGCAACCTGCTGTGGCGCCTGCGCGTTGGTTCGCCCGGGGCGGAATCGATCAATCTGGGTTTTGGCCAGTACCACATGCCCAAGGGCGGCCGTCTGCTGCTCTATGCCGAGGACGGCACGCACCTGACGCGGGCCTTCACGGACGCCGACAATGCCGCGCATGGTCAACTGTGGACGCCCATCGTGCCGGCCGACGCAATCGTCGTCGAAGTGGTCATCCCCGCAAGCGCACGGGGCGACTTGTGGCTCGAGCTTACCAGCGTGAATGCCGGCTATCGCGGTTTGGGGTCGAGTAAAGCGGAGGGCGGAACACGCTCCGGTTCGTGCAACGTGGACGTGGTGTGCCCCGAGGGAGACGCATGGGCGGACGAGATTCAGTCGGTGGCCGTTTACACACTCAACGGTTTTTGGACGTGCACCGGGGCCATGGTCAATAACACCGCATTCGACCGGACGCCGTACTTTCTGACCGCCGACCATTGCGGCATCAGCTCCGGGAACGCCTCCACCATGGTGGTCTACTGGAACCATGAGAACTCGACCTGCCGTCCCGTGGGCAGCAGCGGCGGCGCCGGAGATGGTCCGCTCGATCAATTCCAGACCGGGGCGATCTGGCGGGCAGACTATGGCCCTTCGGACTTCTGTCTGGTCGAACTGGAAGAGGAGCCGGATCCCGCGTGGAATGTCTACTACGCCGGCTGGGACCGCAGCGAAAATGATTACGCGAGCGCGGTCGCGATTCACCACCCGGACACGCAGGAAAAGCGAATCAGCTTCGAGGACGACCCTACCTCAACGACCAGCTACCTCGGCAGCAGCGCTCCCGGCGACGGCACACACGTCCGCGTCGAGGACTGGGATCTGGGGACCACCGAGCCGGGCTCGTCGGGCTCTCCGCTGTTCAATCCGGACCATCGCATCGTGGGCCAGTTGCACGGCGGGTACGCGGCCTGCGGCAATGACGACGCCGACTGGTATGGTCGAATCTCGGTATCCTGGAACGGCGGTGGCAGCGACAGCAGCCGACTGAGCACGTGGCTGGACCCGTTGGGTACGGCGCCGCTGACGCTCAACGGCACGGGCCTGGCCGAGCCGCCGGTGACGGCGGGATCGAACGTGCAGATGGGTCCGGACACCCCGAAGACCATCACCTTACAGGCTTCGGATTTGAACAACGATCCGCTCACCTACATCATCACGAATCTGCCGATCTATGGCACGCTGAGCGATCCTGGTGCGGGAACGATTCAGACGGCGCCCTATTCCCTGGTGAACTACGGCAACCAGGTCGTTTACACCCCCCAGCCGGGGCATACCGGGACGGACGCTTTCCGCTTCAAGGTCAACGACGGTACGCCGCCTCCGGACGGCGGGGACTCGAATCTCTCGTACGTCAACATTCAGATTATTGATCTTCCCCCGACGATTCTCACCGAGAGCGCACCCGACGGCATGATCAACCAGCCTTACGGCCCGGTGGAACTCGCCTACAGCGGCGGCCAGGGGACGATGACGTGGGAGATCATTGCCGATGTGCCCTACTACGAGAGCGATCTGGGCACGAATGCGTTCGCCGAAGTGGGCACGGCACGCAACTGGAAGAGCGACGAGGGGTCGTGGACGCTCAGCCTGCCCTTTGACTTTCCTTACTACAACGACATGTACGACGAGGTGCGTGTATCTCCCAACGGAATGATGTTCTTTGGTGTCAATACGGGCAGTGCGTACGTGAATTCGGATGCCGGGCTGATCAACAATGTGCGCATCGCGCCACTCTGGGATGATCTGCGCACCTCATGCACCGGCTGCAACATTTTCGTCGATCAATCGGCCGCGGGCGAAGTCACCGTGCGCTGGAAGGGTGAGACCGCGGCGATGCCTTTTCACCCGGTCAACGTTGCCGTCACGCTGCATGACGATGGCGCCATCGATTTCCATTATGGCCCGGGCAACACAGGTGTCACGGCGACAGTTGGTGTGTCCGACGGTGACGGCGAGCGGTATACGTTCGCGAGTTACAACCCCGCCACGGCGCTGGCACAAGCCAACAGCATCCGCTTCAAGAAACCCGATCAGTTGTCGCCGGGCATGAGCCTTTCGTCGGCCGGGGTGGTGTCCGGCACGCCCACGGCGCCGGGTATGTATACGCCCCTGATCCGCGTGACCGATGGGCTGGACCGCTCGGACGAGGTCACCCTGCCGATCTTCGTGGCTTCGATCCTGGGCGATGCGAACCTGGACGGCAAAGTGGATGCGTCGGACCTGGCGGCGTTCACTCCCTGCCTGGCGGGCCCCGGCTCGGTCTCGGGGGACAGCGAGTGCCTCGACGTGTTTGACTTCGACAACGACGCGAAGATCGATCTGCGCGACTACGCGGCCTTGCAGATGAGTTGCACGCCGCAGTGAGTTCGAGTCCGATCGCAGATGCGCGGATGGGTAGCGCTACTCGCGCAGCGCAGCCGGTCCGCTGCTCGCGAAAGCAAGGAATTGAATGCGCACTTTAATTCATCAGCTCTTGATTGAGTTTGCGTTGCAAAAGAAAACAACGTCTTGATTCGCGGAATGTATCCGGGGTATATTCCGGGGAAAGGGAGAGTTGAGGGCGACCGGTTCGGCGTATGCAGGCCGGTTGCCGACGGGGAGGATCCCGTCGGGGTTTCACGATTGCACTCGGAGGGTGATCACGTGAATACTCCTCAGAAGCTCACATCTCGACTTGCTGCACTGCTGCTGCTTGCGGCATTTTCAACAGGCCCGGCCCTTGCCGACGATGTGACCATCGTCAGCGACTTTGATGGCGTGGGCAGCGCCGCGGCGCAAACGGCCGAACACGAAGATTCCGCCCCATTCGCGGGCTGGGTCAACGTCGAAGTGACCAACACCGGCACGGAGCCGTGGGGAGATTTCCATTTTGAGATTTTCCAGGTGAATGGCGACGTCAGCAACGTGGATTTCCTGGTGGACGCGCCATTTGCGCCACAAAGCACGCAGTCGCCGCTGAGCTGGGTGGTCGACAATTCGGCGGTCGGCGCGACGATCGACCTGTTCTACTACAATGACCCGGTGAACCCTGGCGAGACGGCCACGTTCAGCGTTTACACGAACAACGCGGACAGTCTCAGCTTTTTCGGCGTTTCGTTCTACCCGACGCCGGTCCCGGAACCGGCCAGTGTGGCCATGCTTGCCCTGCTGGCGGCAGCCGCCCTGCGTCGCCGGTAACCCTCGACGGACCAAGCGGACTCACGAACCATCCACGCGGCATGGCTGCCGGCGCTGCCGGACGTCATGCCGCTTTATTGCGCCCCGCCATCGACCCATTCGAAGCCGAGTGATGCCGCCGCGATGCCTTCCTGGGTCATGGAAGGCGCATATGGGACGCTGTAAGAGATCCAGCGGATCCGCGGCGGTGGCCTCGCGGCGGCCGTCCTGTTTACGCCACCCCATTGACCGCTCAATGTTCTTGCCTGCCGTGTGGAACGAACGCCAGCCGTCGGGTGGCGAACCCGCTTGCCGATGCGTCGCGCCGTTCAGTGCGCAAGCGGCGAGCCCGCGGCGTCCGATGAAGAACGCCGCGGGCTCGCGTGATGACCCAGTGATGACACCAGCAGGTCAGAGCCCGGTGAACACGCCCTGGAAGCTGGCGAAGTCCGCCAGATCGACATAACCGTCCGCATTGAAGTCGAACGCCGTCAGACAGGCCTCCTGCGTCGGAGGCGAGACGCGCGGCGGGCTGGCCATGGGACCGGCCATGCAGTTTTCAAACATCGCCAGATCGTCCGTGTCCACGTCTCCATCGGCGTCGATGTCGCCGGGCATGGCGGTCACGACGAGCGGCAACGCGGCATCGTCGAATCGTCCCAGAGCATCGGTGACGCGGACGACAGGCTCGAAGAGGCCTACGGCCGTGGGGATGCCCGTCACCACGCCGCCCGGGCTGACGCTCAAGCCGGAAGGAAGCTGGTCGGGCTTACGGAAACGGATGCTGTTGGCGTTGGGCAGGGTGGTCGCGGGGTTATAGTCCGCGAAGGTGTAACGTTCGCCGTCGCCATTGGAAACGCCGACCGTTGCGGTGACGCCCACGTTGCCCGGCCCATAGTGGAAGTCGATGGCGCCGGCCTGGTGCAACGTGACGGCCACGTTGACCGGCGGATTGGGCATCGCCACAGTCTCACCTTTCCAGCGTACCGTGACCTCGCCGACAACGGACTGGTCGACGAAGATGTCGCAGTCGGTGCAGGTCGTGCGCAGATCATCCCAAAGCGGTGCGATTCGCAAATTGTCCATCAGCCCCGCGTCCGAGTTAAGGTACGCGCTGCCCGTGTTGACGCCGAAGAACATCATGCCATTGGGCGAGACGCGCACGCTGTCATGCGTTTCGTTGTAATAGGGGAATTCGAACGGAAGGTTGAGCGTCCAGGAGCCTTCGTCGCTGCGCCATCCGCGGGCCGTACCCACTTCGGCGAATGCGTTGGTCCCCAGATCGGTTTCGAAGTAAGGAACGTCCTCGAGCAACGTCCAGGTGTTGGGAGGCTGCCCCCCTGCCACGGCCAGTTGCACGGGCCCGTACGGCACACCGACCTGCCCATCCGGCAAAGACGAGGTGGTGATTTGGGGCGGCTGGGCCTTCACGGTGATGGTCACGGAAGCGGTACCCGACAGGCCGCCATCCGGAGGGACGCCGCCGTCATCGGCCTTGTACGTGAATACCTGGGTCCCGGCATAACTTGGAGCCGGACTGTAGACCAGTTCGTTGCCGCCGTTGGCAAGTAGGTAGGGTGCGCTGGTGATGACGCCTGCCTGTGGATCCGAGAGCGTTCCCACCGCGGGCAGGGTGGTGACCAGGTACTCCAAGGGGTCCTCGTCGACGTCGGTGGCGACCAACTCGACCGTGAGGGGCTGCCCGACGGGGGTCTCGAGCGCGAGATTGGCCGCCTCCGGCGGCGCCGGTCCGGTACTGATCGCGCCCGTCACCACCAGGGCAAAGCCTTGCGCGTTCTGGTTGACCGCGGTTCCGGCAACCGTGAACGTGTAGCGCCCGGTGAGGGGACTGGCGATCAGCACCTGCTCGACGTTGTTGATCGGGTCGGCCGATCCGCCGGGCGCCGATTCTCCACCAACGAAGTAATTGCCCAGGTAAGTCGGTCCACCACCCGGGGCAGTGACGGTCAAATCGAGGTCGTTGACCACCGGGTCGCTCGCCCCGCTGGTTCCGGGCGCGTCGGTGAACACCAGGGTGGCCTTGAGCGGCTCGGCCGCGTCGGTCACCATGAGCTGGAAGCTGACGCTCTCGTTGGTGCTCAGCCCGTCGGCATTCCACACCTGGTGTACGAAGAGGGTGCGGGCGTCGCCATCGAAGTAGGCGGCGTTGTCGGCGAGCACGCGGCCCCAGCCTTCAATATTGGACGGGAAGCCGGGCTCATTGGTCATATCCACGGCGCTGTTGAGCAGCGTCGCCTTGATCAGCGCCGCCGAGGGCGTGAAACCGTTTGCGGGCGTGGGCACGCCGTCCGGGTAGTACCCGTCGGTGTAGTACTGGCGCACGAGCATGGCGGCGCCGGAGACGGCCGGCGTGGCCATCGAAGTCCCCGACGAGGACCGCGTCGAGCAGGTGGTGTTCCAGTAGGACGACATGGTGGAACAGCCTGGTGCGAAGATTTCGGGTTTGCGCCGGCCGTCGGCCGTGGGCCCCTGGCCGCCGTAGCAGTGCGTTTCCTGGTTGGGAACGCGTTGGGTGGCGCCGACAGCCAGGAGGTTCTTAGCGTTCTCCGGGTTCTTCAGGAAGCTGCCGTTGGTGACGGCCAGGATCGCCAGGCTCTCTTCGTGGTCGTACTGAAACACGTCGAAACCCCGGGCGAGCCCGTTGTACGCGGTGGTTCCGTCGTCGCCCCAACTGTTGGTGTGGATGCGGGCCCCCTGGTTGTGGTGGGTGGTCAGCGTGCTGTCGATGGCCGCCTCGGTGAATGAGGGGATCGTGTCGAAGACCAGCTTGCCCATGTACGCCACGCCGCGGGTATCGTCATCCGCGCCGGCGTCGCCCACGACGGTCCCGCCCACGTGCGTTCCGTGGGAATCGGCCCCGTCGGAAGCGTTGTAAGCGAGGATCTTGCGGTGCGTCGGCCCGATCGGCTCGGAATCGTCGAAGGAACAGTGGTCCTTGTCGACCCGGCCGTCGACGACGCCGACGACCTGCCCCTCCCCGTGGATGCCGTTGTCGTAAAACGGGGTGACGCCGTCGATGTTGGATTGCACGACCCAGCGAAGGGTGCTGTTGCGCAGCGTGACCTCGCTGGCTTCCTCCACGAACTGGATATAGGGCAACGCCGCCAGGTTCGGGAGCTGCGCCGCATCGATGATCGCCCCGACGACGCCCTGGTCGCCAACCAGGTGGCCGGATTCCACGAGCACGCCCAAGTCCTGCAAATCAGCCATCCCGGTCGCGAGGTCGGCGTCCGGGAAGAAGGTGATCGCGATCTTCAGGAGTCCCTGATCGGCGAGCGCCTTCCGCTCGGGGGTGGCGAACGGCGCAAGCCGCTGGCCGATCCATGGGTCGAGCTTCCATTCGTCCTGGTACGCACCGACCCAGGCGACGAAGGGCAGCTTATCTAGCGCGGCGACTGTCGTGTCCGCGAGATCGGCCACGAAGGCGTGGGCGGGAAGATAATCGCCCAACTGCACGCCGGCAACCGACAGGGCGGCCCGTTGCGTCGGCGTGATGGGACCGGTCAACTGCACGACGTGCCGCTGGTCGACCGGGAGCGCAGCGGTTTTATCGGCGGCATCCAGCAGGTTCGGCAGCGTTCGGGTGTCGACCGTCCCGGCGTGCAATCGCAATTCACGTGTCGTATTCTCGGCGGCCTGGACATGCACGCCCATCGCCAAGATTGCACCGAGCATCAGGCAAACGCCATATCGGCCGTGCCATCGTGTCATCAAGAGGCACCTCCTCATCAGGTTGAAATGGCTCAAATCACTTCGGTCGAGGCGCCGCGGTCCGCCGGCAGATTCAGCGGCCAGACCAAGCCTCTCGCGACCCATGTTTCCACACGAGAAACAGTGTAACACGGAAACCCGGGAAAATGTTTGATGCGTCCAAGATATGTCACAGCCAACGTGTGTCTGGCTGTCGCGGGGCCGAGTGAAACTGTGAGAAGCCAAGGGCCCCCTTCCCATCCCGGCACGCCGGGCTATCCGGGCGTTGCGGTATCTGGTGGAGACACGACGAATTGGGCGCTGTCGTCTTCACGGGCCGGGGGAGACCAGCGCGGCGCGGGGGAGTGGGGATTCTCCATGGCATGAACTTCAGCAAGCTGCCGGTTATCGGACGGAGCTTTTGCGCGACACGCGTTGGGCGGACCGGTCGGGGCAAGTTGGTCGGAGGCGGCGGTGATGTGTGGTCTGGGGGGCGGCATGTCGGCCGGCTGTATGCAGCCGCACTTTATGCCTCATAACGCGCAGCAGGCCGCAAGGTGGGAATCTTCTTGAGCAAATCGTTGACATTGCGTGCGCGTTTCGTTTAGTCTAGCGGAGCGAGAGTTACTTTAGGTGGGTTAGGGAAACAGGTATTCAGGCAGGTGCGGAGATTCATTACCGCACGTGCGTTTTGTGAGCCTGGAACAACCTGCCTGGACGGGGGAAGAGAGAGTTGGCCGGAGTGCAGAGACGTCGTTGACGTCTGTCTGCGCGCCTGCCAACTCTTTGTCGTTTTACGCCGCAATCTGGCGGCGGAGATACGACGGGCACGGATTTGATGCGGAATGCGCGAAACTCGATTCGGATGGGGAAAGCACACGCGCCCGGCCGTTTGCGCGGCGGGCGTGCATATCTGCTGCTCTCGCACCTTGCCGGCCCTCTCGGGGCTGTCCCTGTCCAGTGGACCGCGCGCCGATCACGGCAAATCTTCGGGTACGGACAAACCTATCGGATCAAAGGAGGTTCAAACGACAGGGATTTTCAGGTTTCAGAAGAAGCGACCCGGCGCCATCGGCAATCATCGGGCCTTTGATGAGCGGTCGAGGCAGGCCGGGCACGGGACTTCGAGTGTAACTTTTAGAGGAGGCGCAAGATGACTTGGAAAAGAAGGGCGTTTGTAGCAGGAGGTGTTCTCCTGTGTACGAGCTTCCTGCTGTCGTCCGCAATGGCGGGTGAGCAGGCAAGGGCGAAGCACGAAGCCGCGAAGGGATCCCATTCCCTTCAGGCACCACGCATGGCGCAATCCGACGCGGAAATCAAGGAAGTCGTCGCGACGGCCCCACATCCCGCTCCGGTGCTGGTCGAGGGCGCGCCCAAGGCGGTTATTCCCCGCCTGGACATTGCGAAACAGGAAGCCTATCAGCTCAACGTCGAAGTCAACACGACTCGCGGCACGCGGGCCTGCGATGACTGCCTGACCCCCAACGCCGATCTGGGCGACATTTCGACCATCGGCGCCGTGTGGGGCGGCAGCATTTCGGGTGACTGCTCGGCGGAGGGCAAGTGGTATGCAAGCTTCACCGCCATCGCGGGCGCTGCCTACCACTTCGACCTGTGCACGATTGGCTCGTCCGCCAGTGATCTGGACATCAAGATCACGGACGCTGCGTGCACGATCCTCGCGGGCGTGGACGGGAACTCCAGTTGTGGATGGAATCCGGACGACTTCACGTGGACGGCGCCGGCCAACGGCACCTACTACGTGGTGCTCGCCCCGTACAATTCTTCCAGCTCCCACACCTGCGACGGCACGGCTTCGGACACGTTCACCATGGCCTATTACGCCGATGCCGGCTGCGTGGGCAATGAGCCGTACAACGACAACTGCGAAGACGCTACGACCAACGCCGTGACGCCTGGTGTTCCGCTGCAAATCGTGGGCGACAACACCTGCGCGACCGTGCAGGGTCCGTGCTTCGACACGTCGGACGGCGAAACCTGGGAAGCCTTCACGCTTCCGCCGAACGCGACGGGTTACAACGTCACCCTGGACTTCTGCGATACTCCCGCAGGTTGGGGTAACACCTGGCTGAACGTCGCACTGGATTGCCCCTGCTCGGCAGTTTCGGCCGCGGCAGAGTTCGACACGACCACGTGCGCGAACGGCAACGTGACGATGACCTGGACAGCGGTTCCGGCCGGCACCTACTACTTCCCGGTCATGCGTGACGCGGCCAACGGCGCCGAAGGCGCTTACACACTGAACGTGCTGGCTGAAGAATACGTTCCGCCGCCCTGCTGTCCGGTTACGGAAGACACCTTCCCGGCATGTGAGGACTTCGAGTCCGGCACGCTGGGCGTGACCACCAACGGCGCCTTGGCCGATCTGGTTTGGGAGCCCAATCAAGGGCCGACCGGATCATCCGGCACCGGCCCCTCGGCCGACCATACGATCGGCGATGCGACCGGCACCTACTTGTATGTTGAGACGAGTGGGACGGCAGCAGGCGATCAAGCGGTCCTCGAGACCCCCTGCTACGACCTGACCGGCCTGTCGATGCCGCGGGTGACCTTCTGGTACCACATGTTCGGCGCCGGCATGGGTGAGTTGAAGTTGGAAGTCACCAACGACAACTGCCTGACCTGGACCGAGATCTGGTCGGAGTACGGCAACCAGGGCGACCAGTGGCTGCTTGGCGTTATCGATCTGACCGCTTACGCGGGCGATACGATCAAGCTGCGGTGGACGCTGACGGTGGACGACGCCAACGGCTTTGCGTTCGAAAACGACGCAGCGCTGGACGACATTTGCGTTGAAGAAGGCTTCGCCTTCACCGGCGCTTGTTGCTTTGATGACGCCACGTGCCGCGTGCTGACGGAAGCCGATTGCATTGGTTCCAATGGCGTGTACAACGGCGACCTGACGGACTGCGATCCGAACCCCTGTTCGGGCGCATGCTGCGATCCGGTCACCGCGGAGTGCTCGGACACCAGCGAGGCGGTATGTGCCAATACCGGCGGTCTGTGGCAGGGCCCGGCCACCGAGTGCGCCACGGCCGTCTGCCCGGTTCCCGGCAACGTGTGCGAACTGCCGCTGACCGTGGAACTTCCCGCGGCGGCGCCGATGGTCAGTGCGAACTCCACCTGTGGCGCCCAGGATGACTACGAGAACACCTGCCTGGGCAGCTATGACGGTGGTGAGGACCTGATCTACGAGTTGGTCGTCACCGAAGACATCTGCGTGGACATCTCGGCGACTGCGGCGGCTTCGAGTTGGATGGGCCTCGCCATCGACGACGTCTGCCCACTCAGCGCCGGCTCTGCCGACTGCCTCTACAAAGTGACCAGCAGCAGCGGTCCCTGGGAGTTGAGCAATGTCGCGCTGTCGACCGGCGTGTACTACCTGATGATCGACACGTGGCCGTCGCCGGAGTGCGTCGACTTCGAATTGACCATCGAGACCTGTGCCATCGGAGCCTGCTGTAGCAACGGCATCTGCACCGAGGGCTCAGAGCCTGAGTGCGCTGCCATCGGAGGTACTTATCTTGGTGACGACACGACCTGCGCCGGCGACCCGTGCAATATGGGCGCGTGCTGTGTCGGTTCGGCGTGCGTCAACACGACCGGAATGGGCTGCTCCGATCTGGGTGGTGTCTATCTCGGTGGTGGCACGATGTGCGACTCAGCCGTCTGCAATGACGATTGCGTCAATGCGGAGCTGGTGACCGACGGCATTCCGGCGGTTGAGGGCGACAACACCAACGCCTCGGATATCGATGACGCTGAGGCCTCCTGCCAGGCGAACTCGAATCACGACGTGTGGTACGAGTACGTCGCGACCTGCACCGGACCGGTGATCGCCTCGACCGAGAACAGCACCGTGTCCGACACGGTTCTGTCGGTGTACGACGGTTGCGGCACCAGTGGGGTCGAGATCGTGTGCGACGATGACGGCGGCGCCGTGCCGGCCCTGTCAGCGTTCGTGACCTTTGACGCCGTTGAGGGTACGTCGTACTTCTTCCGCGTGGCCGGCTACAACACCAACGTGGGCGAGTTCGACCTGAACATCCTCTGCCTCACCGGCGCCTGCTGCAACACCAACGGAACGTGCACGGTCGTCTCACAGACCGAGTGCGAGGCCGATGGTGGCGTCTACGCAGGTGATCTGACCGCGTGCGGCGATCCTGGTGATTGCGATGCCAATGGCGTGGTCGACTACTGCGATCTGCTCGTCGATCCGTCGCTGGACTGCAATGACAACAACGTCATTGACTCCTGCGACATCGCCGGCGCCACCAGCGACGACTGCGACGCGAATGGCACGCCGGACGAGTGCGATACGGATTGCAACGCCAATGGCATTGTCGATGCTTGCGACGTCAGCGCCGACGCCGGCTGCGTGGCCTGTTACGGCGCCGCGGCGGGTGCGATCGATGACTGCCAGCCGGACGGGATCCCCGATGACTGCCAGTTGGGTGCTCCCGCTGTCCGTGCCGAGGTTCTCTACAGTCAGGCCGGTATCGCCGGTGACACTGGCGTTGGTCCGAGCGGGCTGCTCGCCGTAGGCAGCAGTTGCCCGTTCAACAACACCTCGGCCGACGACTTCACCCTCGATGAGAACGCGCAAATCACGCGCATTGAGTGGCAGGGTGTGTACTTCGGCTCGGCATCGGACTTCCCCGGTGCGGACGCCAACTTCCACCTCACCATTTACGAGGACAACGGCGCCGGTAACGTCGGTGCGGTTGTGGCCGACTTCCCGAGCGTGACGGTGACCAAGGCGCTTGCGCCGCGTCCGCCGTTGCTCGGTTCGAATCCGGTGTATGACTACGCCGCGGATCTGCCCGCTGCGGTGGCGGTTGACGGCGGTCAGCGTTACTGGCTGTCGGTGAACGGCGACCCGGCTGGTGCGACCGGTCCGGTGTTCGGTTGGCTGGCGAGCCCCGAGGGCAACGCGGCCGACACGCCGGCGCTGGACAACCCGCTCCAGGCCGACGGCATCACCTGCGCCACGCTACCGGCCCTGAGTATGACGCCGGGCGGCATTGACGGTGATGCGGACAGCGACCTCGCCTTCGCGATTGTTGGTGATTTTGTCGGCGGTGCGGACTGCAACTCCAACGGCATCCCGGACGACTGCGACATCGCGGCCGGGACGGCGGTGGATTGCGATGCGAACGGCGTGATCGACGACTGCGAGTTCCTCGATTGCGACAACAACGGCATCCACGACCCGTGCGACATCCTCCAGGGTGCGGCGGACTGCCAGCCGGACGGCATCCCGGACAAGTGCCAGACCACGAACAACGATTGCGACGGCAACGGCGTCCCGGATGAGTGCGACCTGGTGACCGATCCGGACTGCAATGCCAACGGTATCATCGACGAATGCGATGTTCTGGCCGGCACGTCCGAGGACTGCCAGCCTGATTTCATCCCCGATGAGTGCCAGCTTGGCAGTGGCGGCAACCCGGTGGTTGTCTGGTCCGAGGATTTCGAGGGCCCGGCCTTCCCGCCGGTCGACTGGGATCTGTTCCAGTTTGGTACGGACACGTGGATCCGTACGGACAACCCGGACTTCGCCTTCTCGGGCACGAACGGTCTCTACCACTACTGGGGCGACCCGCCCGCCACCGAGGATTCGTACCTCTTGACTCCGGTCATCACCGATCCGGGTGCGCTGATCGAGTTCCATCACCAGGGTTGCGTTGGTGAAGCCTGGTGCCCGAACTACGAAGTGGATGTTGAGATCATCTACGATGCGGCGCCTGGCGGCGCGAGCGACGAGTTCGTGCTGGCCCTCAAGCCGCTGTGGGTGAATAGCTTCGAGTGGGTGGAAACCACGATTGATCTGGCGCCGTATACGCCGCCGTTCCGCGTAGCCTTCCACTACTACGGTGCTGACGGTGATGCCGGGTCGCTTGACCTCATCACCCTCTACACGCCAGGCAGTGGATCGAGCACCAACGACTGTAATGCCAATGGCATTCCGGACGAGTGCGACAACTGCGCCGACCTCAACGGCGACCTGATCGTCGATGGCGTCGACTACCAGTTGTTCCGTGACACGTACGGCCGTGCAGATGGTGATCCGGCGTTCAACGTTTGTGCCGACTACAACGACAGCGGTGCGATCGGTCTGCCCGACTTCTACGAGTGGCTGACCTGCTACCGCGATTTCGTCGGTAACGCGAACGCGATGCCGCCGGCACTGCCGGGTTCGGGCAGTGCCAGTCCCAAGCCGCAGTTGCGGCCTGGGAAGGCAGCCGACCGGTTCTCGCACGATCGCGTGGAAGACGTGTCGCATGCGGATCCCACGAGGCCGTAACCAGTCCTAGTCAGCGGCGTGCCGGCTGCGGGCAACCGCAGCCGGCCACGCCGCACAGTTGAATGTCGCATGCTCTCTCTCGGAGGCAGTCGATCATTTCTCTCGAAACTTTTTCGCGCACCCCATGGTGCGTAAGGAGGTAGAAGGATGAGTTGCAAGTGTAAGATCGCAGCAGCCGCTCTGGCGGTAGGGCTGCTCGCCGCAGCGCCGGCCATGGCCACTGTGACGGTGACGTTTTCACCGGTAAACAGCGTGGTCGTCGTCGGCAACACGGTTGACGTTCAGATCATCGCCACCACCGACGACCCCATGCTCGGATGGGGCGTGGACTTCTTCAATTTCGATGACGGTATCGCTTACCTGGACTCGGTCGTTCTGGGCCCGGCCTGGGACTCGGCCAACACCACGCTCGACGGCGAGGGGTTTGGCGGACTCACCATCACGCCGACCGGGACCGGCAATGTCCTGTTGGCGACGTTGACCTTCCAGGCGGTGGCAGAAGGCACCACCGACATTCTGCTGCTCACGGACAACCAGGAGGACGAAGGTTTTCTCCTGGACGTCCCTCCGCCGGGCAACCAGGTGTTCCTGCCTGACTTCGTCCAGGGGTCCATCACGGTCATCCCCGAACCGGCGACGCTGGCTTTGCTGGCGTTCGGCGGACTGGCGCTGATTCGTCGTCGCTAGACGGTTCACGCTGATTGCAACAGTGCTCTTCTGCGGGCCGGTCTCCTGACGGAGGCCGGCCCGTTTTTCTTTGGCCGTAGACCGCCCGACGACTTCCGACGCCTCCCCCGCCCCGCCTTGCTGGACGCACCTTCTCACGCCCGATACATTGACACACGGCGTCGCGAACGCCCCTCCGGCGTCGCTCGCGACGCCCGCAAGCACAGTCAGGTATCTACCGGTCCAGAGCAAGGAATCGACATGCGTTTTCATTTTCCACTTTTGGCAGCAGTGTTGCTGGCGTCTGCCTTCAACGGCATGAGCCCCAGCGCTCATGCCGGCCCGCCGCAGCCGGCCACCCCCGAGGACATCCGGCAATGGGTCAGCGAGGCCGCGGACTTCGGCGAAGAGGAGGCCTACGCGAACGCGGACCTGGTCTATCTGCTCGACGAAGCGGACGTGTACGTGCAGCCGAGCGGACTGGCGACGACGGAGAGCTGCGAGCTGATTCGCATCATGTCCCCCGCGGGCGTGCGCAGCCAGAGCGTACAACGATTCGACTATGACCCGGCCACTCGGCGCGTGACGATCGAGGCCCTGCGCGTCCACCGTGCGGACGGTACGGTGGACGAGATTCCGGTCGAGGCCCAGGTGACGCAGCCCACGGTCCAGTACATGATCTACTGGGGTGGCGAGCAGCACGTGATCGGCGTGCCCGATCTGGCCGTGGGCGACACGATCGAATTGCGGATCAGCAAGATCGGCTTCAACATCGCCTACCTGGGGAGCGACAATGGACACGACGGTCCCGCGGGCGAGAACGGCGAAGCACTTCAGCCCCCCATGCCGGGGCACTGGTACGAGGTGACGCGCTTCCAGGGCAGCCACCCGATCGTGCGCAAGCGTTACTCGGTGCACATGCCCGCAGACAAGCCGGTGCAGTACGAGGTGTACAACGGGGCGTTGAAGACGTCGCTGTGGTTTGACGACGACCGCCACGTCTACACCTTCGAAGCCGCCGATGTGCCGGCCGTCGAGCGTGAGCCGCACATGGAGGCCCTGGACGACTGCGTGACCAAGGTGGTGATGGCCACGGTCCCCGACTGGGAGATGAAGTCGCGATGGTTCCACGAAGTAAACGAAGCGCAGTTTGCCGCAGATGATGCCATCCGCCAGAAGGTGGCGGAGATCACCGCCGGACTGACGGACCTGGATGACAAGATCGCGGCGTGCAATCACTGGGTCGCGGACAACATCCGCTACTACGGCACCAGCCGGGGGCCCTGCGAGGGGTTCACGCTGCATACTGGCATCGAGACGTTTCGCGACCGCGGCGGGGTGTGCAAGGACAAGGCCGGCATGCTGGTGACCATGCTGCGGGTGCTGGGCGTCGAGGCCTATCCGGCGCTGACCATGGCCGGCTCGCGGGTGGAGGACATCCCGGCCGACCAGTTCAACCACACCGTCACGGTGATGAAGGACGCGAATGGCGAGTGGCGCATCCTCGACCCGACCTGGATTCCGCTCAGTCGGGAGATGTGGTCCAGCCGGGAAGCACTGCAAGGCCTGGTCTATGGCACGCCGGAGGGAGAAACGCTTACACTTTCTCCTTATTACCCCCCCACGTACAACCAACTCACCTGCCAGGCAAAAAGCAGCCTGAGCGCGGCGGGCGATCTGCAAACCCGCATCGATATGGAAATGCAGGGCTATCCGGATACATACCTGCGGCGGAACGTACACCGCTATCGCCCGGCGGAGCGCCGGGAGGCGTTCGCCGGCGTGCTGAACGTTGCCCCCAATGCCCGCCTGGTCGACCTGGCGTACACCGATCCGTACGACTACAGCCGCGACGCAACCGTTCGCCTGGAAGCCACGGCCGACGCGTACGCGGCCGAAGGAACGAACCTTTGGGTTTTCCGACTGCCCCTCATGTCGCACCCGCTGGGCGATTGGCTGTATCCGGATCTGTTCTACGATTTTGCGGCGGAGGAGCGCGACTTCGGCTATCGCATGCGGGCGACGCGCGGCCTGCGATTCGAGGAGACGATTACGCTGCCGGAAGGCTGGAGCGTGGTCAAGCTGCCCGAGGCGGAGAGCGTCGATGCGGAGGCTGCGCGGCTGACGTTCAACGCATCTACGTCGGGCAACACCATCACCTACACGTTCGAGTTTGACCTCAAGCAACACATCATTCCGGCGGAGGCGTATCCGGAGGCCAAGAAGGCCCTGGACCGGATGCACGAGCTTTCCGAGGCGTGGGTCGTGTGCAGCGTCGAAGAAGAGGCCACCGTGGGATCGAAGCATGCCGCCGCGAATTGGGAAGGCAAGGAGGTGCCCCGTGACTGAACGTCTGATGTACTCTGTCGTCCTGCAGCAGCGTCGCACGGCCAGGGCCTTCGCGGCTGCGGCAAGCATCGCCGTCCTGGCGTCAACACTGCCGGTCCGGGCGGACCAGCCCAACCTCTCGATCGGGGCGGCGCAGTACCCGGATGCCGATGCCGTCATCGTCCGCTGGGAGCAACACTGGACGGTCGAGGCCGATGGCGCCCTGCACCGGCGGGAACACCGGTGGGTCAAGCTGTTGAGCGATCGGCCTATCCGCCAGGAAGCCGATCCGGTGATCAATTACTGCGCGGAAACGGATGAATTGACGGTGCACACGGCCCGCACCCACCTGCCCGATGGCGAGATCATGCCCGTGCCGGATTACGGCTACAACATCGGCGCGACGCCGGACGTAGCGGGGTGGCCGGCCTGGACCTGCTGGCAACAGCAGATCGTCTCATTCAGCGGGGTGCAACCCGGCGCGACGCTCGAGTTGGATTACGAGGTGACCACGAAACCAGGGACCCTGCCCTGGGCCTCCGACGTGGTGCGGCTCAACGATGCCGAACCGGTGGTGGAGCGCATCATCCGAATCACGGCGCCTTCTGCAACGCCGCCCGTGTGCGTCTTCGTTCAGAACGGAGCGCAACTGAGTGGTGCGTCCGAGCCGGCGGTGACGCAGGATGGCAAGCAGACGACCTGGACCTGGCGATTGGGGCCTTTTACGGCGGACCCGGACGAACCTCACGGCCCCTCTTGGCATGAACGTTCGCCGCGTTTCTCCTGGACGACGGCGCCAAGCACACACGCATGGGCTTCAGGCTACCTTGCGGCCGTCACGTCGGCCGCCAACGCGGGCGCCGCAGTCAAATCATTCGCGGAGTCGGCGACAGAGGAGATTCTCGGGCCACGGGAGCAATTGCACGCTCTGCATGAGAAGCTAAGCGACGAACTGAATGACGTGGAGTCTGAGCGCGCGTACCGCGGACTCCGCTGTCGAGATGCGGAAGCGGTGCTGTCATCGCACTACGCGAACCGGCTGGAAGCGGCGGCGTTGAGCCTGGCCGCAATCCGTGCTTTGGGGCTGACGGCCGAGCCGGCCGTCGCGGTCGACGCGCGCGCTGCCGACCCCAACCTCGAAACCGACGCCGGTTTCGAACAGGTCATCATCGTAGTCGAGCATGCGGATGGACCGCTTTATTTCCATCCGCGGCTGGGGCTCTTCGCCAACCCCGGGCGCTGGGGCGAACACCGCCTGATCAGGCTCCGCGGCGACGGGCATGTGGATATTACCGATGTGCTTCACCGGGGGGCACCGGACTGCAGCGACCTGCGCATCGCCGGCGCCCTGACGATCGAGGAACCAGGGCACGTAAGCGGGACCTTGCAGGTCCGACTCACCGGCGCCTTTTACAACCCCATTGAACTGCGATCACAAGAAAAGCAGAAGGCGTTTGTGTCCGCCCTGGTCGGGCGCGTCCTGGCTGACGCCGAGGTGGAGAGCTTCAGCATCGAAACGCTGTCGGCGGAGGAACTGCGGCTCTCGGCAGAAATCCAGTGGGCTGGCACGAGCCTGGCCGATGACGCCGGCCGGATGCTGCAACTCACGGACAAGCCAGCTTGCCTGCGTGATTTTGCTCTGCCGCTCACGCCGGCCAATCGGCGCACCGATGTGCGGTTGTCCGGACCGTTCCGCAGCACGATCGATCTGGTGGTAAAAACGCCCGAGGAATGGGCGATAACGGGGGCGCCAACCAGCGCAACGACAGAGGGTGCGTGGGGCGTCGTGACACAACAGGCCAACGTCGCTGGCGACCAAATGCGACTGCATCGGATGATCTGGATCCGTCAGCCGCGGTTGGCGCCGGAGTGGATTGACAAGATCGCCACGGCGCTCAACGATCTACGCGCCATCGGCGGCCGTACGATTCTGCTCCGGGCGCCCGGACCCAAGTCATGAGCTGGCGACGCCGAGCAGTTGTCGCCTTGTCGGCTGGATCTTTGCAATAGGATGATTCTTCCATGAAAGCCCTCATCGCCGTTTTGCTGGTCGCTGTCGGAATCGCCGTCGCGTATTCCCTCTACACCAAGGATGCGCCTGTTCATCCGCCGGCCGACAAGAGCCAGAATCTGCCGATCTGGCGTCAACCGCTTCCGGCCGGGACGGTCCCCGTACCGGCTGAGCAGGTCAAGTTGAACGTGCGCATCGAGCGGCGCGACCAGGGCGATCGCCACGAGGTGGTGTTCTACATCAACGAGGAGCACGGCTACCTCGTCGATGGCATTCGCCTGCACTTCTGGTATCGGTTCAAGGATGAGGACACCGGCGAGTGGATCGACGACATCAATCGCGTCGAGCACTTTGTGCGCGACCGTCTGGAGTTCAACGAAACGCTGGTCACCTCGACGACATTGCGCAAGCCGGACTATCCGGGCCTGGGCGTTGACGTCATGACGACCACCACGGACGATTGGGGCGTGGCGGTGGTCAACTTCGAGCGAGCGGCCCGGAAGGTGGAGTAGCGCCCGTCGACCAAGCGCTCCAAGCTGTAGACCTGTGGTCAAGAATGCCGGGCACGCCTGCTGCTGCGGGGCTGCGCTCGGGGCTCAGTAGCTTGCTCGGTGCGGTTCTGCGTTTGGGGTATCCACAACTTCTGCAACGGGGGTTCGGCGCGGCTTGGCGTCGTCGCGCATTGCGCACTGGACGATGTTGAGGAGGACGGAGAGGAGCAACCCCACGATCAGGATGACAATCCAGGTCCAGGCTTCGCTCCGCTTGACGTGTGGGACCAAGTCTTCCGCCTTCGGGGATGAAATCGTTGTCCCGGAGCTGGCTAGATCCTGGAGCAGTTCGCGGTCATAGCGCTTCCGCGCCATGAGGGGGGCTTCGCCTTTCGCGATCGCCTCCAGATCAATGATGAGTTCCTTGGTGGACGGGTAGCGGTCCTCGCGTTTCTTGGCCATCATGAGTTCGATGACCTCGGCAACGCCGGCCGACAGATTGGTGTTGATGTGGTCGGGCGGGACGAGGGGCTCCTTGAGGTGCTTGTGCATCACGGCCGAAGGCGTTGACCCCTCGAACGGCACCCGCCCCACCACCATGTGGTAGAACGTGGCCCCCAGGGAATAGATGTCGGCGCGGAAGTCGATGTTAATTTCGCCGCGAATCTGTTCGGGGCTGATGTAGTACGGAGTGCCGTAGGCCCGCCCCGCCTCCAGCTCGGCGATTTTGTAATCGCTGACCTCGCGAGCCAAACCCATGTCGGCCAGCTTCACCTCGTTATCCTTGGTGAGCATGACGTTCTTGGGCTTGACGTCCCGGTGAATGAATCCGCGGGCATGGGCGTGCTCGAGGGCGCGGGCGGTGCCGAGCGCGATCCGCACGGCCTCCTGCTCATCCATCGGCTTGCCGGCGGCGATCTTGTCGTAGACGGTGCAGCCGTCGATGTACTCCATGACGAAGTAGTGGTAGCCGCCGGCCTCGCCGACGTCGATGGCCTGCACGATATTGGGGTGATTCAGCCGTGCGGCGGCGCGTCCCTCGCGATAGAAGCGATCGACGAACTCCTTGTTTTCGCTCATCCGCTTGGGGAGAACCTTGATGGCCACGATGCGGTCCAGGCTCATCTGCTTGGCCTGAAACACCGTGGCCATGGCCCCCTGGCCGAGCTTTTTGAGAATCTGGAAGCCGGGGATCTGCTGCGCCGGCCGATACATGGAGTCGTCGTCCGCCGACTGGCGCACGCGTTCGACCTGGCTCTTGGTGAGATAACCCTCTTCGATGAGCACGTCGGCGAGCGACTTTTTCTCGCCCTGCTCGCGCAGCTCCTGCAAGCGGGTGCGGCAAAGGGCCAGTTCGTCGGCGGAGCAGAATTTCTGCTCAATCACCCGGCGTTGGAAGTCGGTGTCGTCCTGGGCAGGCATGAGGGTCTTGCGCACTCCAATGGCGGTGGCGCGTGCATAGGATCACGCCGTGCACACGGTGGCCAAACTCGGCGATACTGTATTGATCGGCCCCCTGGGGATCAACCCGTAATTGTGCGGCCAGCGTCCGAAAAAAACGGGGAGGCTCCGCCCCACGGCCGGTTTTTGACGACGAGCGTCACCGATTATAGCCCGCGCAGTTTGCCAAGTCCTCCATGGTCGAAAACTCACAGCCCGCCGAGAATCTCGCGAAACCGCTGGGCCCAGAGATCAAATGATGCATACTCGTCCGCCGCCAGGGACGCCAGGGCGCACTTCAGGTCGTCGTCCACGATCAGCGGCTCCTCCTGTGCCTGGTTCCCGTCCGGCACGCCTAAGAGGCGAAGGATCACCACCTGCAGTCCCTCCAGGCCCGATCCCGTGGAGGCTGAGACCGAAAGCACCGGATAGCCGCCGGCGCCAGGCGGCAGCGCTATCCGGGGAGGCCCCAGATCCGCTTTGTTGGCCACGATGATGGTCCGGTCGGACGGGCAATACTCCCACCAACCGGCCAATGCCTCCGCGTCCGGCGGATCAACCCCGTCCAACACGAGCAGAAACACGTCCGCCGAACGGCTGCGCTGCCGCCCGGCATGAATCGCGGCGTTCTCGAGGCCATCGGCCGTGATCCGCACGCCGGCGGTATCCAGCAGCGTCACCGGCGTCCCGGCGAGGGCGGCAGGCAGCGTCACCCAGTCGCGCGTGGCCCCGGCCCGTTCGGACACCAGCGCCGCATCGCGCCTGGCGAGCCTGTTCGCGAGTAGCGATTTTCCAGCATTCGAAGGCCCGACGAGCGCCACGTCAGCCGGTTCCCACAGACGGTGCGCGCCCGCCGAGGCAGCAAGCAAATCGCGAAGCTGGACGCGGACCTGCGCGACCGCGCCCCGCTCGGCCGTTGCCAGCATGTCCGCCAGCGCCGCCGGCAACAGGCGCCGCTGCGCGAGCAAGACCTTTGCGCCTCTGCGGGTGGTCGCACGAAGGAGGCGCCGGTCGATGCCAGCGATCACGCGGTGCTCCCACGCATCGGGGCCGGCGTCATCGCCAGGGCCGGCGTTCACGCTGGCCCCCGCGTCGCGAAAAGACAGCAGGATTCGTTCAACGACGCGTATTCCGCCGTGGCAGCACAGGTCCGCTGCGTCAGCCGCCCCGCCGCCGCAGTCGTCACACGGGGCCATGACCACGTCGTCCACCGTTTCGGCCTGGTCAACGAATTGTCCGTAGTAGATTCGACGAGGATCAGGTGAAAGCGGCAGCCGCCCCGCCGCTGTCCGCACCCTGGCTGCAATCGCATGCCAAGCGCCGTCCCCATGGACACGGATGACGGCAATGGCTCCGGAGCCCGGCGGTGTCAAAACCTCGCAATGCAACATCGTGTCGGCCGCCCCGTGCGAGTGACGGCGCAGGCAGCAGCCTACGCATGCCCCGTCCCGGCATCCATGACCCGCTTCATGTAGGCGAGCCCCACGCCCATCAGGCAGAGATCGGGCACCCAGCTATCCACGAAATCCATGTGGGCATGCAGCAGTTCGCCGGCGCCGCCGGTCAACACGGTCTGGGGCCAGCCGTTGCGCTCCATGGCGATGCGCTCGACGATGCCGCGGACCGCGCCCGCCAGGCCGTAGCACAGGCCGCTGGCGATGGCCTCCTCGGTGGTTTTGCCCAACACGGAGGGGAGCGCCCGGGCTTGCACCCGCGGGAGCTTGGCGGTCCATTCGGCGAGCGCTTTGGACTGGAGATCGAGCCCGGGCAGGATGGCGCCCCCTTGAAAGACGCCTTCGTCGTCGATCAGGTCCACGGTCACGGCGCTGCCCACGTCGATGATCACGCAGGCCTGCTGTGTGCGCTCGAAAGCGGCAGCGGCGGCGCAGACCCGGTCGGCCCCGACGCGGCCCGGCTCCGGCAGCGCCGTTTCCGCGGGCAGGGGCGTGTTGTCGCCCACGACGAATGCCCGCAGATCCAGCGAATCCTCGATGAAGGCCACAAGGGCGGCGGTGTGCTCCGGCACAACCGACGCAATCACGATCGCCTGCCGGGCGGTGTTTTCACACTTGCCGCGCACGCTGGCCAGCGCTGCGTGCAGCGCGTCGGAATCCGCTGTGGGAACGCGCTCGACGTCCTCGACATTGCCCTCGACCCACCGGGCGAGGGCCGTATGGGAGTTGCCCTGGTCGATGGCAACGATCGAGAGTACACCCGCGTCTTCGTTGTTTTCCATAATCATGTTTCCGTCCTCAAGTGGGGCGGGGTCGGCAAGTCAAACTCCCGCGTTTGCGGCTCACGGGTGTCGCTCAGGTGAACCCACAGGCGTTCCTTGAGCGCTTCCACGCCTTGCCCGGTCACGGCGCTGATGCCAATCACCTCGCGATCCAGGGCGTCTGCGAGTGTTTGCCGCGCCTCGGTCGCGCCGCTGAGATCGAGCTTGCTGGCGACGACGATCTCGGGCTTGTCGGCCAGGGTAGCGCTGTACTCGGCCAACTCCCGCCGGATGGTCCGGTAGGCCGCGGCCGGGTCGCCGCCGTCGATCGGGCACACATCCACCAGGTGGACGATCACACGAGTACGCTCAATATGGCGAAGGAAGGCATCCCCCAGACCCGCGCCCGTGTGCGCGCCCTCGATCAATCCGGGGATGTCGGCCACCACCATCCGCCGATCATCGCTGAGGGTCACGATACCTAACTGGGGCGCGAGCGTGGTGAAGGGATAGGCGGCGATCTTGGGCCGGGCCTTGGAGATGCGCGACAGAAGCGTACTCTTGCCCGCGTTGGGCAGTCCGACCAGCCCGACGTCCGCGATCAGCTTCAGTTCGAGCCGGAGATGGCGTTCCTCGCCCGGCGTCCCCGGCTCCCATTGCCGCGGCGCCTGCTGGGTCGGCGTCGTGAAGCTGCGATTCCCGCGCCCCCCTTTGCCGCCACATGCGATGACACACTGCTCGCCCGGCGACGCGAGATCCTTCAGCAAGACCTGCGTCTCACGGTCATACACCAGGGTTCCGACGGGCAGTTCGATGAGCAGATGATCGCCGGCCGCCCCAGTGCGCTCCGCCCCCATGCCCGGCTGGCCGTTGCCTGCTTTCCAGTGGTGCTTACCCTTGAAGTCCATCAAGGTGTCCACGCCGGGGGTGGCCTGGAGGATGACGTCACCACCGTCACCGCCCGCCCCACCGTCCGGTCCGCCGAAAGGCTCAAATTTCTCGCGTCGGAAGCTGAGACAGCCATCGCCGCCTTTGCCCGCCCGCACGTGGATTTCCGCTTCGTCGATGAACATGGTGTCCCGCGCGTTCTGCCGAGTGTACCGGTCAGGTGGATCCGGCGCATGGAAAAGAGGGTGGCCGGCGAGTGCCACCCTCTGACGTTGCTGCGATGATGATGGGCGCGACGCGGCGCCGGCTCAGTTGGCAGCCAGCTCGACAGAGACCTTGCGGCCTTCGAACTTGACGGTGCCGTCGCGGAGGGCGAAGAGGGTATAGTCCTTGCCGCAGCCCACGTGCCGACCGGGCTTGTAGCGCGTACCGCACTGGCGCACGATGATGGAGCCCGTGCTGACCGTTTCGCCCCCGAACTTCTTCACCCCGCGAAACTGGGGGTTGCTGTCCCGCCCGTTGCGGCTGGATCCCTGTCCCTTTTTATGTGCCATGGCTCAACCTTCTGTCCTGCGTTTCCTCTTGCATGCGCCCACCAGTCGCTCCGGACCGGCAGGCCACAGTCGTTACCTATTAAGCGTCGCGACACCGAGGGCGACGAGCCTGTTCCAGCCCTCACACCTCGAAGCCGCGCATTCTAACGCATCACCCATTTTTTTCCACGCTGCACCGGCTCGACCATCCGCCGGCTGCCCGGATCGCCGGGGAGGTCGTACTTGATGGCGAGGGTCTTGCGCAGGGTGAAGAACGGTGGATTCTCCGCGGATTCCGGCTTTTCGGGGTCAAAAAGCGGGTTTTGGACAGTTTCGATCTCACCGGAGAGCCCGGCCACGTACACCGTGAAGCTGTCGGCCTCGGGGTCGAAATCGCGAAAGACGGCCGCGGAGGTACGGGCGTTATCGGGTCCTTGCAGGAGCTTTCCAGTCACCTTCATGGGGTGCCGGAAGAACGGGTAGATCTTCTGATACCGGGCCTCGAGCGCATCGAAAACGCTGGGGCTGATGTCGTCGCCCGCGGTCACCTTTTTGAGCGAACTGGTGACCAGCTCGAAGGTGGGATAGAACTGGACGTCCTGCCCGGAGTTGTTGGTCACGGTATAGAGCAGGTACCAGTAGGTCGTCGGCTCCGTGTCGCCAGGGAGAACCACGTCGATGCGTTGGAGGTCGTGGAACTCGAAATCGAGCTCCCAACTCTTGGGCGCCATAGCCGGCTCGGGCGCCGCCACCAACGTGCCCACGACGCCCAGCAAGAGCACCGCCGCGATGGATCGAGACACTTTACGCATCATGGGCTGAATTCTAAGTCCACCGTGTGCCGTGTCAACGCAACGCGCTTCGCTCGCAGCCGACGCATGCCCCCCTGCACGGCGGACGCGGGTGGGTCCACGGATCCGAATGCTTTCGGCATCGGTGTTCGGCATCGGTGGACGCCGCGAACGGAGGAGAATTCACACCTCGAGCCCGGCAACGTTGGCCGTCGTGTTGGCTCTTCGGGGCACCGCGGCCGGACATCGATGCGCGAACGGTCATCGCTAAGGCTTGTTTGCGACCCACGCGCAGGTATAATCCATAGTGGCATTTATGTACGATCGGCGTCAGTGTAGGCGCCCCGCCTGAGTCGCTGCCCGTTGGAAAGACCGCCCCTTGTCCTCCGTCGAGAATTCGACCCCTGTCGTGCGGGCCCCAGGACCGCCACCGGCTGTCTGGTGGCTCATCGGCGTGAGCCTGGCGGCGATCGCGGTTTGCCTGGTCTTTCGTGTGGACGAGCGCGGCGGGCAGGTATTCGCCCAACCCACCGGAATGGGCGGCGCGCGGGGGGTGTTTGCCTTCACGGGGCAGTTGTCCAAGGACGCCTACGGGGTCTACATGGTGGACGTGGATGCCGGCACGATCTGGTGTTATCGATACAACGCGGGCAAGAACGTGCTGCAACTGGTGGCGGCCCGCGACTGGCGGTACGATCGCTATCTTCCCAACCACGCGACAGAGCCGCCGCCCGAGGTAATCAAGGAACAACTGGAGCGCATCCGGGCGGCCGCCCTGCGGCCGGAAGCCGCAGCCCCCTGACCATCGGCATGCGTTCCACAAGCTGATACGGCAGGCCGCGTCTGTTCGCGGCGACAGATACGATCAGGCAAGAGGTCGCATTCATGGCGAAAAACTTTTACTCGCAGGAAGAAGCGTGCGAAAAGCTGGGGATGGACGCTCAGCGTCTCAAGGATGCCGTCCGCGACGGCAAGCTCCGCGAGTTCCGCGACGGCGGCAAGGTGACCTACAAGGCCAACGAGGTGGATCGTCTCGCCGCGGCCGAGGAGGCTGTCGCCGGCGATGAACTCTCCCTGGGTTCGCTCAGCGGATCCCTCGCCGACCTCGACAACCTGAGCACGGCCGAACTGTCGCTGGAAGACAGTTCCGCGAAATCGGGCACGCAGGGCGACGAGCTTGAGCTTCAGCTCGCGGACGAGCCCCCCGCCGGCGGCGAGAAGCAAAAAAAAGACGCCGACGCCACGGACGCCATCTCGCTCGCGGCGGACGACGCCCTCGGCGGCGGCCCGGGCGGGTCCACCGGAGGCACGGGGGAGTTGGTGCTCGAGCCTGAAACGGAAGACGATTCAGGCATCAAGCTGGGGTCGGACGCGGATGCGATCAGCCTCGAAGACACTTCCGCCGGCGAGGAGGACGACAAGGACGGCACGGTCGTGTCCTCCATCGGCGTGAGCGTGTTTGACGACGACGAGGTGGAGGTGGACGCCGATCCACTGGCGCAGACGGTCGTTTCTGACGGCACCGAGGCGCTGGGCATTGACGCGGTGGGAAGCGGCTCGGGGTTGCTCGATCTCACCCGCGAGAGCGATGACACCAGCTTGGGCGCGGAGTTGCTCGACGAAATCTACCCCGGCGACGAAAGCGCCGGCGGAGAGATGAGCGAGGATACGAAAGCAGGATTGGCCGAGGCCATACCCGAGCCGGCGGGCGAGTCGGATTCATTCACTCCGGCGGAAGCGGCGGCCGCGGAAGCGCCCACGAGGCCGGCCGGCGCCGCGGTGGTCACCGAAACCCGGATGGTGTACGCCCCGGACGCGCTGTCGACCGGTCTGACGGGGATGATGTTCGTCGGTGTGCTGGTAATGTGCCTGGCGGGCCTGACGGTGGCGTCGGCAACGCAGGACGTCTGGCCGGCGATCATGGAAACCCTGTTCAACAACATGCTCATCGTGGGCGGAGCGGCGCTGGGCGGCGCCCTGATCGCCCTCGGGCTGGGGTACTACGTCGGCAAGCGCGGGTAAGGTAACCGCAGCGGCCGACCAGCAGGACAACCGGGCAGACAGAACCAGGGGGCGCTGCGGGCATACCAGGCGCGGCAGCCCAGCGCCCCCGGACGGCAGCAAGCGCAGCGCGAACAACTGATAACAATCAGCCAACACATGCACAGGAGGCAAGTGATGACGAAAGGCCGATGGATGGTCGCCGTGGCGGCGGTCGCGTGGCTCGCGGCGGGGTCGGGGTGCGTCAGTCTCGACCGCTACCGCCAGTTGAAGATGGACAACAACAAGCTCGCTGGGGAAAAGGCCCATATCGAGCAGGAGTTGTACGACGCGCGGAACAACAACGAGAGCATGCGGACCAAGCTCACCTCATGCGAGGACCAGTTGCGCACGAAGGAAGCGCTGGCCAGCAATCTCCAGTCGGAAAACAACCGGCTCGCGGACGCGGTGAGGCGGGCCCAGGACCTGCTGGAGAAAATGGCCAACCAACCGGCGCCCAGCGACATCGTGGTGGTGGAAACCAAGCTGCCCCCCGAGCTGGACACGGCGTTGAAGGACTTCGCCTCCCAATTCCCCGACAGCGTGTACTACGATCCGGACCGCGGCGTGGTCAAGTGGACCTCCGACCTGCTGTTCGCCCTCGGCAGCGACGTGGTGAAGCAATCGGCCAAGGACTCGCTGCGGAGCTTTTCGCAGATCATGTCGTCGTCCAAGGCGGCCGGATTCGAGGTCCTCGTCGTCGGGCATACCGACAACGTGCGGATCGGCGCCCAGACGGCCAAGGTCCACCCGACCAACTGGCACCTATCCGCCCACCGGGCGATCTCGGTCGGCACGGTGCTCCAGGACAACGGCGTGGCGCCGGACCGCATCGGCGTGATGGGCTTCGGCGAGTACCGCCCCATCGCCTCGAACGAGACCGACACAGGCCGAGCCCAGAATCGCCGCGTGGAAATCTACGTCGTGCCGGTGGGCTCGGTGGCGGGGGTGAAGTTGCCCGCCCGGTCGACCGGCGGGGGGACGCAGGTCGTCGATCCGCTGGCCAACCCCGAGGACGACGGCATCAAGTAGGCTCCGGGCGTTGTCGGCCAGCATGTGCATGCGCATGCGTTATCATCCGGGCAGCGTTCCCGCGGGCGTCCAGCGCGACGCTGGCGGGGGCGCCGCCTGGCGCAGCGCGCCGCGACGATCCGCCGCACCACCCCCAGCCCAACATCCAGTGGCATAAGGCGAACCATCCAATCTGGATGTACGAATCTGCGTGTAGCGCTCGCATTCTTCCGCGGTGGGCCTATGATACGGGCAGATTCGCCGCTTCGGAGATTGGCCGCACCACCCGCTCCTACGCCCAGATGCCGCAACCGCGGCCAGCTTCGCAGCCGGCTCGGACCACTTTCAATCCGCCGCGTCCCGTGACCACGGCGAGGCCGGCAACAGGATGGGTGTATGACCGAACAGTCCGTTTCAGCGTCACCTTCCCCCAAGTCGCGGAACCCACTGACTGCCCTGCTGGACCTGTTCAGTAGCGTGTGGTTCGGCATCACACTGATGGTGCTGATCTTCATCTACATGACGGTCGCTTCCGCGGGGATCCTCCACCCACTGGACTGGAGCCAACCGTTCGGCACGTGGACGCGTCGGGTGGTGCGCGAGCAGTTCGACCTGACCGAGATGGAGGCTTTTGTCTGGTGGCCGTTCAATCTCCTCATCGCCCTGTTCACCCTCAACATGATCCTGGTGACGGTGCGTAAGATTCGCTTTAACCTGCTCAATCTCGGGGTGTGGGCGATCCACAGCGGGATCGTGATCCTTGCCCTGGGCAGCGTTTACTACTTTGGCACCAAACTCGAGGGAGATACGCCCGTCTTTCGCCGCAGCATCGTCGTACAGGCGCCGGGGATGCAAGCGCCCGCACGGCTCGTTGCGCTGCCGAACAACCACATCACCGTGCCCACGCCGGCCGGCGATTACCAGTTCACCATTCAGGGCATCGATCCGAACTGGCCGATCCTCAGCGGCGAGGACGCCGGCGAAAAGGGCTGGAGCGTCAACGTGGCGGTTGAGACGCCGACCGACTCATTCATCCGGCAGATGATCATCGCCAACTCGGGCAATGAGTACATTGAGGACATCCTGCCCGGCCAGGGACGCGCGGTGAAGGCGACGGGCAGCAAGCTGGTTGACGAGGACCTGAGCCTCTCCTTCTCTTACGATCCGCAGGACTACTTCTTCCTGCGGGAGAGCGGTGCTCTGTACGTTCGCGAGGTCGGCGCCACCGACTGGTTCGAACGCCCGATCGAGGATCTGCCGCACTATCGCAACCACCTCGCCGAGGCGGACTACGAGCACGTCTGGCTCCCGGACGAGAACCAGAAGATCTACCCGCCGCTGAACCTCAAGCTCGACGACTACACGGAAGGCGACCCACTGGACCGGATGAGCGTCCGAGTCACCGGCCGACTTCACTACGTGGAGCGCACCGAGGCCCGCTGGACGGCCAACGGCGCCCGGTTGAATCCGCGGGCCGAAGTGTTGGTGGACTTCAACGACGCGAGCCACGCCAGCAGCCAGGTGGTCGAACTGTTCGCGCTGTCCCCCGCCAACCGGGACGCCGCCAACGGCATGATCGGCTTTCGGTGGGCGACATCGGCCGAGGAGGTATCGGCACTCGCCCGCCAGGTCGAAACGCGCCTGCACGTGGTCATTCCCGAGGCGAAGGTGGATACATGGATCGCGCTTGACGAAGCGGATTCGGTCGCGGCGAATCCTGAGCAGACTTTCACGTCCATCGCCGACAGCGGCTGGTCTTACCGCCTGCGGGGTATGGCCCGCAGCGGCGCGGGTATCAGCAGCGCCGGCGGCGTGGCGATCGTTGAATTCAAGTCCGGCGAGACGATCATCAGCCGGATGCTCGCCGGCGACCAGCGCCCGGCACGCGATCAGCGCGACGGTGAACTCGTGGAGCCGGACCCGGCCGTTGAGGCGAGCTTCCATCCGGCGCCGGCCGTGCTGCTGATCGGCGGACCGACGGCCGAGGATCTGCGCCTCGTGGTCAAGTCGGCTGAAAACATGCAGCGCATCGCCCTGAATGAGCCCGTTTCGGCGGGTCCGGGGCTGACGGTCACGGTGCAGTCGCTCTATCCGCGGGCGCAGCGGGAGACGCGCCTGGCGATGACGCCCAAGCGTTTGCAGGACGCGCGGGTCGGCGAGGGGGCGAGCCAGATCAAGGTGGAGATCCGCCCCAGCCCGGCCGCTGCGCCCATCGTGCGCTGGCTGCCGTATCACCGCTATCCGCTGCCCAGCAAGCAGTACGCCTCGGCGCGGTTCTTCTACAACCCGACGCGTGTGCAACTGCCCGACGGCCGGCAGATCGAGTTGATTTTCTCGCGCAAACGCTGGCCACTGCCGACGGCCGTCGCACTCGAAGAGTTCCAGCTTAAGACCCACCGCGGCGGATTCGTGCCCGGCAATACGACCAGCGTGCGCGATTTTGTGAGCGTGCTGCGCTCCTACGAGGACGACGGAACCTGGAGCGAACCGTTCACGTGCAGCTTGAACGATCCGGCCGAGGACCACGGCATGTACTACTTCCAATCGGAGTGGGATCCGGGCAGCATGGCCCACACCGGTTTGGGGGTTGGAAATCGCAACGGCGTGTACATTCAGCTTGCCGGCTGCACGATCGCGGTGCTGGGCATGATCTGGGTGTTCTACATCAAGCCGATCATTCGGCGGCGCCGGCAGGAGAGGATCTGGTCGGCGGCAACGGCGGAACGGGTTTCGGTCGAGGCGGAGCAGGAAACAGTCGCCGCGTCTTGAGTGTATTGTGTCGTCCGGGATAAGAGCGGACGCTTTCGGGCCAGGAGAACGAGATGAGTCCCAAGGTGCGTGTACGTATTGTCGATGCGGCGGTCATCTGCCTGGTGGGGTACTTTGTCGTATCCGCCGCGATGCACCGTTCGCCGAAGCCGCCCAAGAGCGCGTTCGACCAGAACATCAATCTTGAGCCGCTGCGCAAGGTGGCGGTCCACGACGTGGGACGGATCAAATCGTTCGACTCCTACGCCCGCTCGATTATCAGTGCGATTGCCGGCCCGCGCGGCATCGACGGACAGAGCGCGGTCTATTCTTACATGGACCTGATGCTCAACCGCCCGGCGTATCGGGATCGGAACATCATTTACGTCAAGAAGGCGATTCGGCCGGCGATGGCGCGGGTCATGGAACACATGGACGTCGAACCGGACTACATCGCGACGTTTCTGAAACGGGGCAAGATCTCGGAATCGGTGCTGCTTCAGCAGCCCATGATCGAGGAGATTCGTAAGCTCGACACCGACGTCATCCGGACGTCGAAGTTCGTGAACATGGTGGAAACGGCCTACGCGCTATCCGATCCGCACGAGCTTTCCGCCCGGTGGGTGGTGGTCCCGCCGCCCGGTGGCGACGACCAGTCTCAGTGGCTGGCCGGGCAGAGGATCTGGGGCCTCGACTTCCTCGGAGACGGACACAACCACGCGGCGGCCAAGCCCATCGAGGGTCTGGACCCTGCACTGCGTGCCGAGCTCACCGCCGCCTTTACTCAGCTTGCCGAGGCGTGGCAGGGTCGCGACGCCGAGCAGGCCAATGCCGCCATCGTCACGCTGGCGGAGGGGTTGCGGCAGATCGAACCACGGCTCTACCCGGAGCTGGACAAGCTCGAACTGGAGAGCTTCTACTTCCGTTACAAGGCCTTTGTGTGGAACTGGCTCATCTATCTTCTGGCCTCCATCCCCCTGCTGCTTAGCGTCATCTACCGCTGGCGTGGGGCCTACCGCGCCGGCGCGGCGTTGCTGCTGGTCGCCTTCGCGATCCACACGGCGTCGCTCGGCATTCGGTGGTACCTCGCCGGGCGCATTCCGAACTCGAACATGTTCGAGGCCGTCCTCGCCGCCACCTGGTTCGGCGTCGCGGGGGCGTATGTACTTGAGTTTCTGGTGCGCAAAACCGCGATGCGTGGACTGTTCTTTCTGGGATCAGCGGTGTGCGCGATGGTGGCCATGATGTGCCAGCATTTTCTGCCGACGGCGCTCCGGGCCGACATCGACAACGTGATGCCGGTGCTCGACGACCTCTGGCTGTATATCCATACCAACGTGATTATCTGGAGCTATGCCCTGATCGGAATGGCGGCGATCACCGGCCTGCTGTACCTGCGGTATCGCGTCGGTGGCGGAGACCCAGCCGTTGCGCGTGCCGGCGGGGCCGGCTCGTTGATCCTCGACGGTGCGCCCTCGAAGCGTGACTCGTTCTTGCAGGAAGACAACCGTGCTACCGTGGGGCAGGTGCTGGACGCGGCGACCATGGTCACTATGGAACTGTCGTTCATCATGCTCTGGGCCGGAACGGTGATGGGCGCCATCTGGGCGGACCATTCCTGGGGCCGGCCCTGGGGCTGGGATCCCAAGGAAGTCTTCGCCCTGTGCACTTTCGTCATCTTCCTCATTCTGGTGCACGTGCGGTTCAAAGTGCGTGACAAGGGGCTCTGGACGGCGATCCTGGCCGTCGTGGGTTGCGGCGTGATGCTGTTCAACTGGATCGTGATTAACTTCAAGATCCAGGGGCTGCACAGCTACGCCTGAGAATGCCGAATCGTCAAGTAACCTGGGCCAGTGATACGCGGACAGCGCGTATCGCCGGCCCGTTGTATTCCGGACCTCTGAACGCCCCTGCTCCGGCTTGCCTTACGCCCCCGTCCGCCATACGCTGCCCCGCTGAAAACCATCGAATCAGGAGCCGCCCCTTCATGGCCATACCCTCAAGTCCCGAGCTCGACGTGAACGAAGCCCACAAGCAGCGTGCCGAGAGTCCGCGGGAGACGGTCGACTCGATCGTCATCGCTTTTATTCTCGCCTTCGTATTCCGGGCGTTCATCATCGAGGCGTTCGTGATCCCCACCGGCTCGATGGCGTCGACGCTCAACGGCGCTCACGGGACGATGATCTGCCGCAACTGTGGGTGGGAGTACACCTACGGTCTGACCGATCCCACGATCCAGCATCAGCGTGAACGCGCCACCGGTCGCCCCGATACCGGCATCAACGATTACACGCTGGCCATCTGCCCGAATTGCCGGACGGCCAACCGCACCATCGAGATCAACGACGCCCGGCGCAACCAGGAATCGGGCGATCGCATCCTCGTGCTTAAGTGGCCTTACGATCTTGGCGCCGCCGGGCTGGGGCCCGACCGCTGGGACGTGGTGGTGTTCAAGGACCCCAGCGACGGCGTGACGAATTACATCAAACGGCTAGCCGGCATGCCTGAGGAAGCGCTCGAAATCGTGGACGGCGACGTGTACACAGTCCCCCTCGAGAAGCTGTCTGAGGAAGCCCGGCAGACGCTGTCCGATGCCCGGCACGCGAAGTATCTGCGCCGGTTGGAGGCCGAACTCGCCCTTCATCCGCGCGGTCCGCGTTTCGATCCCAACGTCCTGCCGGAGGACATCCAGGAGCAACTTGCCACCCGCAAACGAATCTTCCGGTTGCCTGACGAACGCCGCGGGGACCTCCTGGAGGATCGGGTCGCCGCCCGGATGCCCGCCGTCCTCTCCGAACTGAACGACAAGCTGAGCATTCAACGCAAGACCGATCATGCCCAGGATGATCTCTGGCGGGTCGTTTATCACCACGATTACCCCCCCGCCGAACGGGCGGAGATGCAGCCCTACTGGTTCGCAGGCAACGCCCTGCACTGGTCGGTCAATCCGCGAACTCTGCGGTTCGATGGCTTGGGGAGTGATTTCGAGGCGATTCGGCTGATCGCCCACATCGACAGCCTGTGTGCTTACAACGTGATCGATCCGGGTACCGCACGTCCACCGGACGTCATGCCTGTTTCTGACCTGCGACTGCGGTTTGTGGTCGATTACCGCGGCGGAGATGGTGTCTTGCGGGCTCGCCTGATCAAGCGCGACGACATCTTCATTGGTGAACTGGCCGCTGATGGCACGGTCCGGCTCCTTCATGGCACGCGTGGCGCGCCGGAGGACTTGAAGGAACTCGGCGTTACTCGGCTGGCCGAGCCGCTTCGGCCCGGTCGCCAGATCGCCTTCGCCATGCAGAATCTCGACTACCGGGTGGAACTGAGCGTGGACGGCCAGACCGTGCTCGCCACCAGCGACGAGCAGTACGCTCCGGACGTTGCCTCCCTGCGCACGCTGGCGCCCGGTGAAACGGCTGCGCCTGCGATTATGGCACGGGATCTGGACGTCGAATTGGCGCACGTCGTCGTCGAACGCGACATCTACTACCTGTCGGTGATGAGCCGGAGCGCCGTCCCCCTGTCGTATCATCCGTGGGGTGTCCAGAACCACCCGATCATGCTCCGGGCGGGGGAATACTACATGCTGGGCGACAACAGCGCCCAAAGCAAAGACTCGCGCCTATGGGACTGGGTGGGTGATCACCTGATCGCACGCGGGGACGCCTATCAGCTCGGTACCGTGCCACGGGATCAGTTGATAGGTCGAGCGTTCTTCGTATACTGGCCCAGCGGTTTGCGGACGAACCTGATTCCGTTCCTGCGGGAGCGCGGGTGGATTCCGAACTTCGGCCGAATGCGGTGGATACGATAAGAGCCTTCGCGGCGCGGCGAAAGGCTCGATTCAGCGAAAGTTGCTGGCATTAACTCCTGCTTTATAGCTGTCCAGGGAACGTTATCCACAATTCGGACAGTCATTTATCGGGCTTTGTCCGCCATCGCATACGGGATTAAGTCCTTGTAAGAAAAGTGTTAAGCACGGCCCTTCGGCATCCAGGCGGTGAACCTGCGGGCTGTCCCTAACACGCCCCCGCACCGCTACTTACGTTTTCTTATGGCGATTTCGAGCCGTAGCAGAGGTTTCTTTCCAAACTGTGCAAAATACGTTGACTTGGGTAACTTGGCCGTCGCGCACCGGGCTTTGTGAAATGAGTTTTCAACAGGTCATCCACGGCCGCAACCGACGCATCTGGAGCCGCTAAGATGCCCGTAGACCGCCTATTGGACGTACGCGGGCTAGTCAAGCGGTATCACGGCCGGGCGGTCGTGGACGGGCTGAGCTTTTACGTCGCTCCGGCCGAGATTGTCGGGCTGCTCGGCCGCAATGGGGCCGGGAAGACGACCAGTTTCCGCATGACCGTGGGCATGATCGACCCGGAAGAGGGCAAGGTCCTCTTCGACGGCGAGGACGTCACCCGCCTGCCCATGTACAAGCGTGCGCAGCGGGGCATGGGCTACCTGTCCCAGGAGCCCAGCGTGTTTCAGCGGCTCACGGTCGAGCAGAATCTGTACGCCATCCTCGAGACCATGCGGCACCTCGGCAGACGCGAGCGCAAGGATCGGGCTCATCAGCTCATCGATCAATTCGGCCTCAGCCGACAAGCCCGCCAGGAGGCCCGTACGCTGTCCGGCGGCGAGCGTCGCAAGCTGGAGATCGCCCGGGCGTTGGTGACGGATCCCGTGCTGATCATGCTGGACGAGCCCTTCAGCGGGGTGGATCCCATTGCAGTGGAGGAACTTCAGACGGAGATCATGCGTCTGCGCGAGGAAGCCGGCATTGCGATCCTGCTGACCGACCACAACGTGCGCGAGACGCTCGCGGTGACCGACCGCAGCTACATCATCTCGGACGGCAAAGAGCTGCGGTCCGGCCCGCCGGCCGAACTGATTCGCGACCCGCTGGTGCGCAAAACCTACCTGGGCAGCACGTTTCAGGGCGACGAATTCGACACCCCCAAAAAACGCGCTTGATTCATGAACTCCGCCGACGCGCCACCATCCGTATCCGCCTCTGCCGCCGATGGATCGGCAGAGGCAAGGATCGCGAAAACGGGCGTGAAGCCGACGCCGTGGCACTCGAAGCTTCTTTGCGCTCGACGGCTTCCCCTGTACCTCGCGATCCTGGGGGTCGTTCTGGCGCTGCCATCCTTGTGGGCGGGATTGGAGGCCGACGATTACTTTCATCGCGCTGCCCTTCTGCCCATGACCGAATTCCCCGATCTGAACACGCCACCGCTGGAACTCTTCGCCTTCACCAACGGGGACGCCGAGCGAATGCAGCGCATCATGGATCTGGGCATCGCCCCCTGGTGGACGCTGCTCGAGTTGCGCATGGCGTTTTGCCGGCCGCTCACGGCGTTCACGCATTGGCTGGATTACCGGCTCTGGCCGCATACCCCGATGCTCATGCACGTCCAGAACCTCGTTTGGTTTGGCGCCCTGGTATTCGCCGCCGCGGTGTACTACCGGCGGATCATGGGTTGGACCGTCGTGGCCGGGCTCGCCGCATTGCTTTTTGCTGTGGATGATGGGCATGCGACTCCAGCCGGCTGGATCGCCGGCCGTAACGCCCTGACGTCCATGTTTTTCGGGCTTTGCTGTCTGATCGCGCACGACCGCTGGCGTCGCGACGCCTGGACTTGGGGTGCTCTGTGGGGACCAATCGCCCTGCTCGCCGCCCTGCTGTCCGCCGAAGCGGGTGTGTCAACCTTCGCCTACCTGGTTCCCTATGCGGCATTTATCGATCGCGGCCGATGGTGGCCACGTGTGCGCGCGCTTGCGCCTTACTTCGTGATCCTGATCGGTTGGCGGATCGTCTGGGCCCTACGCGGCTACGGCGTCCACGGCGTGGGCGCATACGTGGATCCCCTGGGCAATCCACTTGCATTTGCCGTGAGCGTGGCCAATATCGCGCCCATCCTCCTGCTCGGCCAGTGGGCGACGCCACCGTCTGATCTGTACATCCTCTACGACATTTTCATGCCCGGGTCCGCACGGTGGGTCGGGTGGGGCGCCGTGGGCGTTCTCGCGATGATGGCGCTGATCATGGTGCCGCATCTGCGACGCGATCGGACGGCGAAGTTCTGGGCGAGCGGGATGCTTCTTTCGCTCGTGCCCATTTGCGCTTCGGCGAATTTCCCCATGGATCGCCTGCTTGTCTTCGTCAGCCTCGGGGCCATGGGGTTGTTGGGGCAGTTTCTTATTGCCGTGTATGAGCATGTCCGCAGACGAAGGCAGGCATCCGGCGACGTCGCGCCCGTTGCGCGCCGGTTACCCGCAATGGTGCTGGCGGGAAGCTTCGTTCTGCTGCATCTCGTGATTGCCCCGGTGGCCACGCTGGGGCGGGCGGCCGCCCCGGCCGGCCCTAAGAGTTTCACCGAACAGTTCTACGTCGATTTTCCGGATGACGCCGACCTCGCCGGGCGCGACGTCGTCATCATTAACGCCCCCAGTGCCGGGTTGGCCGGGATGCTCCCGTTGCTGCGGGCCACCGCCGGCACGACGCTGCCTCGCCGAGTCCGCATGCTCGGCCCGAGCCTGTCGGCCCTGAGCGTCACGCGGGAAGATGCCCGGACGCTCATCATCGACCCCGACGACGGCTATCTCCACTGGGCCTACGACCGTCTGGTGCGGAGCGAAGCGTTTCCATTCGAGACTGGCGACCGGATCGAGGTGGAAGGCATGACGGTGGTGATTCAGGACGCGACGCCGGATGGCCGGCCCGCAGTGGTTGCGTTCCGCTTCGACGCGCCCCTCGACGATCCCGCGTTCGTCTGGCTGCAATGGCGCGACGGCCGCTTCGTTTCGTTCAGTCCCCCTGCCGTCGGCCAGACCATCAGGACTGCGCGCACGATGCCCAAGATGGCAGGTTGAAGCAAGTCGAACGGACGGGGCAGGGCTCACCTGACGGCGAAGAAGTAAAGTGAAGTCGCGCCCACCGACAGCAGCAGCGCGAGCCAACCGAGCAGCGTTCGCGGGCGGTAGCCGACCCAGGTGAAGGGCCGATCCAGTGCTTCGAGCGTGGTCACCGCCACTCGAGCGGACGCAGTCCCGGCCCGGCGCAACGATTCGCTCGGAATATGCGACCACACTTTCCGAGCCAGCCCCGGCTGTGATGGGTTGACCTCGTAAGGCGTCTCGTCCAGTGAGCCGGCAACGAGACGCTCCGCGGTCACGAATTCGTCTGCATCCGATGCGGGCCGCTGGGGAAGCGTAATCGTCTTCGGGGCGCGGGGCTGAGTCGCAACGCCGTCCTCATCCGAGGAGGGCGCACTGTCGGCGCTCTGTGCCTGGGCCGCGCCCTTCTTCGGCGGGAGGGCAATGGTCTTTTTCGGTTTGGTCGGCGCCGCGCCCAGTTCCGTGGCCGCCGCATCAACGGCTTCCCGCGTCTGCGAGAGCTGCCGGTCGAGCGAGTGCTCGCTGTCCGTTTCGGTCTCGAAGAACTCCTTTTCGCGCTTGTCCCCCGATGGCGGGGTGCTGCCGACCTGGTCGGCAATTTCTGCGCTCATCGACTCTGCCTCCGCCAGCAGGTCGTTGACCTCGGCGTCGAACTGGTCGGGCGATTCGTCCTGGGGTCGTTCGTCGGTCACTGGGCGCACAAGCTCCGCGTTTGACTTCTTCTATGGTCATTATCGGTAGGGAGCCAAGCGATCCTGGAATTGTCACGAGCAGCAACCCTCCGCATAATGGGGCACGGCCAGCGCGGAGAGCCATCATTCGTCATTGCAGGCTGAACGCAGCGCCAGCACTGGGGAGCCGAACGGATCATGGGCATCCACCGCTTCTACTGTCCCACTCTTGCGGCCGGTCGGTCCAGGTTGGGGCCTGACGAATCCCAGCACGCCCGCCGCGTCCTGCGGCTACAAGCCGGAGAGACGGTGGAGCTGTTCGACGGCGCCGGGCGCAGCGCTCGGGGGGAACTTGTCGAAGTAACCAAATCCGGGGCGACTGTGGCGACGCCGGTGATCGACGTTGCGGCTCCGCCGGCCGGCCCGCGACTGACCCTGCTCACCGCCCTGCCACGCCAACAGCGTCAGCCGTTCCTGTTCGAGAAAGCCACGGAGTTGGGCGTCGGCGTCATCCGTCCCGTCCGGTTTGAACGGAGCACCGTGATCCCCAAAACAGGCGCGCTGGAGCGTTGGCGCCGGTGTACGATCGAGGCGGCCAAACAGTCCGGCTGTCGGTTTTTGCCCCGCATTGAATCGCCGATCGCATTCGCCGAAGGGCTCACGATGGGGACGACAGGCTGCTTGTGCCTGGCGGCTGACGTGGGGGCAAACCATCGACCGTTGAACGCGGTCATCGCCGAGGCGGGCGTGGCCCAGGAGGTCGCGATATGGATCGGCCCGGAGGGTGGCCTGAGCGACGATGAGCGAAGCGCCCTGGCGGAAGCGGGGGTCCAGCGCGTAACCCTGGGGCCGCATGTACTGCGGATCGAGACGGCGGGCATCGCCGCCGCGGCCCTGTGCGCCGCGCGTCAGGTGGTCCAGAGGAGGCCCGGAGATTCCTGACGCGGTGGCAGGCACTTTTGCACCTCCCGGATTTGCACTCGCCGGGCGGTTTGTTAACATGCGTGTCCGTCGCTGCAGAAGATGTTGCGACGACAATTGGCCCGTGGTGCAATTGGTAGCACGTCTGACTCTGGATCAGAAGGTTCTAGGTTCGAGCCCTAGCGGGCCAGCGTCACAAGTCAAAGGGCGACAGGCACTTACAAGCCTGCCGCCCTTTCGCATTTCTGTGAAATCGACCCCGCGCGCAGCGCACCGACGATCAGGCCAGCCGGGTCATCGCCTTTCGCACTTCCTCGTTCGTCGCCGCAACTTTTCCAGACGCTTGGCCGATAGATCGTTGACGGACGCAACCGGGCGTACCAGAGCAGTCCGGAGCGAACAGGCGCAACGGCTGACCCATGACAGGAACAGCGATGCCATCGGCGAGCGCGGCCCAACCCCAGGATCCCTTCAACCTCTCGATGGAAGAGGTGCGGATCATCGTGAAGTACCGGAGTCTGTCCGCCCATCAACGCAAGGGTGTGGTGCAGGCGATTGACCTTTTGCGACCGTCTCAACCCCGACCTCTGCACAAACGGCGTTCCCACCGCTGAACCCAGGCAGCCTGACGCTTGTTACGGCTTGCTACCTCGCGATGGATCCTGGCATACCAAGTCCTGAGATCGCCACCGGCCACACGGCGGCTGGGCTCAGCAAGGTAGTCGGCACATCCAAACAGACTGACGATGCGCGGCTTGGGATCGGCACATCCCTGCAGACCGACGATGCGCGGATTGGGAATGTTCAACGCGAAGTGGCGTCGAGCGCGGTTTGCATTGCCGCCCAACTGCTGCGACAAGCGATTCGTCGAGCTGGGGCAGGCGTCTATCCCGGGACGCGGAATTGCGCCCCGCACTTGTCGCAGGCGTGCGGCTTGCCGCGGGCGGTTGCCGGAACCGACACGGTTTGCTGGCATTGGGGGCAGCGTACGCCAATGCAAGGTGCGCTTTGCGTGACCGTCGGGGCGCCCGTACGGGGCACGAGAAACTGCGCTGCACAACTTGTGCAACGGGTCGCCTGGCCGCGCAGACTCGGTGATACCTGGATTGTCTTGCTGCATTTGGGGCAGCGGATCTTGAGTTGGGCGGACTGGGCAGATGTGCCGGCGGCCGCCGGCGCAGCGGACGCGCGAGCCGCAGACGCGGCAGCCGGTGCAGGCGTCTCGCGGCGCCGGTCCCTGTCCCGCTGCTGTTCGCGGCGGCGTTCGCGCAACCGGGTACGGGCAGCGGCCTCTTCCTCTTTCTCCGAGGCGATCGTGGGCAGCTTCGTGCCCAGCGTGGCTTCCAGAGACTGAACAAAGAGGAGTTCGAATTCCTGCGACTGGATCTTGCGAACGACCTGTTGCACATCGTCGCAAACGGCGCCGACGCGGGACTGCTCGTAGAGATCGATGAACGCGAAGGGCTCCCACTCGCTGACCATGTCGAGGAGCTGGCGGAAGCGCAGCAGCGCGGCGTGGGTCGTCTGGCCGATGGTCTCCTGGGCAAACGCGGTCAGCGGTTGGAACAGTGGCTGAGGTCCGAGCGCCTGATAAGCCTCTTTGGCGCCCGCGGCCTGCCCGCGCTGGCGCTCCGCCAAGGCGGTAATGTAGTCCCGTTCGACATCGGGTGCGTCGGCGGCGACGGTGACCGCCTCATCGAGCCACCCGTTCCAGAGATAAAGCATTGCTTTGACGGCCACGGCCATCGCCGGGTCGGCCGCCTGTTGGCGCCCCAGCAGGGTGACAGGATCGGGCGTGCGATCCAGCGTCGCCTTTGCGCCTCGATTGGCGCCATCCTGAAACTGAAGGGGTGGAAGGGCTGTCCCGCGCACGTGGATCAGCGTGGCGATGTCCCGCGGCAGCCGAAGGTTCTGCAGAAGATTCATGAGCGTGCCTGGCGTCGGACTGAACATGGGCGTGTCAAGCGCGAGACGCCCTGAAGGTCTATCGGTCCGCAACGCCGGGGGCTTCGCTCTGCGCCGCAACAAATCACATCGCGTCGGTTATCGGGCATGGCTGCCAACCGGCGGCGCCTCGCCACACCACCGGGCGCGCCGATCGGCCGGTCGCGTCCACTCGGCGGCGGACGCCGCTGGTCGGTATGGCGACACCCATCAATATCCGCGATCCGAGCGTGCTATGGCGCCGCGATCAATCCCGCCAGGTCCGCAAAATCAGCCAGGTCGACATCGGCATCGAGGTCCAGATCGTACACGACGCACGCGGGCGTGGCCTCGCCGCCCGGTCCCGTCAGGCAGTCGCCGAAGGCGGCATAGTCGGCCAGGGTCACGTCGCCATCACCGTTCGCGTCGCCGCGGAGGCCGAAATAGACGCGCACGTCGGTGGTCGCGCCGGCGCCGACGGCCATCGAACCGGTGACGTGAACGCGCCCCGTGATCGGATCGTGGGTATAGGCGACCGTCGCGTCGTTGGCGGTGGCGGCGAGAACGGCGGATCCGGCGGGAATGCGGATATGGGTGTCGTAGTCGACGGACTGCCCCGTCCGATTGGTGAAAACCACACCATGATGGACCGGGTAACCCGGCGACTCGTAGGCCGTGACGTCAATCCGATGATCGCCAAGCAGCAGGTTGTGATAGGTCATGGTGTCCCACGCGGTGGGCAGCTTCGGCTCGACACGCAGGGTATTGGCAGGGGCGTCGGGCGTGTAATCGACGAAGAGCATGAGGGCGTCGAGGAAGAACGCCATGGATTCCCACGCGTTGGGCCAAGCGGTCTCGAGCACGAAGTCCATTTCCCCGGGATAGAGCAGGCTGTTGCTGGGCGCGATCTGCTCGGCGCCGAATCCGATCGGGCCGACCCGATCGAGCAGCAAATCGAGGCGGTAGAGATGGTTGTCGATGTCGCCCTTGCCGGGGTTCTCGTCCTGGCGGACCGCGTAGTAGCAGCCGTACCACATGGTGGAGAGGAACCAGGGGCTTCCGTTCGGATTCGGCCCGGCATTGTTATGCCAATAGGTATCATTCCAGTAGCGGTTGATCAATCCCTCCCACTCGCCGGCGAAGTTCATGATCGGGTGGTTGTTTCCGAAGGTATCCGTCGCGACACCATTCATCCGGTCAACGTAGAGCGCCACCTCGGCGTCCTTCGGTCCATACACCTCAAAGGGATAGACCAGGCCCAGTTGGGAGATGTCGGTGTTCTCGTAGTTGCCCGTCACGCGGGTGTGCAGGCCGCCGCGAATGGCCTGGGCGCGATTTTCAAAGAGCGTACGATCGATGTGGTAGTTGCACGTGCCCGGGCCGCCAGGGCAGACGTCCTGATCCAGAACATCGGCGATGAGTGCGGCGTCCTCCAGACCGCGCACGACCGAAGCGTTAGAATAAATGAACTCGTCCCAGGAATCCTCCCAGAGGTTGTTGGAATACATCAGATTCGTGGCGTCGTTGTAGTACAGGCGGGAATCGATGCTGCTGTCCTCGCTCATCGCCCTGCCGGCCTCGTAGACCGACGGGTAATTGGCGTCCAGGAAGCCCAGATCGCCGGTCACTAGGTAATGGTAATACACACCCCAGGGGTACACGGAGGTCTCGTCGACCTGGGGCGACGACCAAACGATGTGGCCGTCCGTTGTGTATTTCTGGTACCACCACGCCTTGCGCCCGGGCTCCTCCTCGGCGCGGTAGGCGACGTCGCGAAGAAAGCGGTAGACCTCTTCGGCCGCATCGGTGTGGCCGGTGCGATCGAGGGTCACCGCCGCCCAGACGGCGTCCCGCGGCCAGACGAAGGGATAGGCCCCGTTGTGCATGCCGGCGATGACGCCGCCGTTCTTGCGGTCGAGGTGGAGGGCGGTGGCGAGCAGGCTGCGTTCGAAGAGCGCGTCGTAATCGTCATCGGGCGTGTCGATGGTGACGCCGGCGTCGAGCCAGGCCTGCCAGTAGCTCTCGGTGGCGGCTTGCTGGTCGGCCATGTTGCCGGCAAGGAACCAGTCGATCGGCCCATCCATCTGGTAGTCGTAGGTGCCGGTGGCGCCGGGGAAGTCGTCGAAGCCACCGACAAAGGCCACGTCGATCTCCTTTGAACCGCCGGCCGGCAGCTCCACCTGGACGCCGAGCCAGCCGCGATCCGTGTCGGCGCTGGTGTCGCTCCAGAAATCGGACGCAGGCGTACCGCCCGATCCGCCCACGGTGTCGAGCACTTTCAACGCCGTGGCCAGATAGACGGAGACGTTCTTGTTGTAGTCGCCGGTGGTCGTCGGGTTGTACTCTCCGCTGGCGGAGGTGTAGCGCTGGGTGGTGTCTTGGGCGATCATGGCGCCGCGACCGGCATCCGTGCCCACGTGGTCGTAGCCATCGCCGCCGTTGAGCGCGTAGTCGGCGTAGAAGTAGAAATCGATGGTTTCGGGGGCGGCGCTTTCGTTAGTGAGAATGTAGCGCTTGACGTAGATTCCGCGGTTCGGCGTGCCGCCGTCGTCCGTCGGAAACGCAACGCCCTTGGGGCAGAAATCATACTGCTGGACGAGGATACTGCGCCCCTGGGCGGTGAGTCGCTGGCTGGTGGCGATGACGTTGGTGCCCGGGACATAGGCCTGGGCGCCGTCGCTGAAGCCGGCCGCCTGCTCGTTGGTTTGCCAGTAGGTGATCCCGTTGACGCGGATGCCGGCGAAAGCCTGGTTGAGGTTCATCTGACCTCGGTCGCCCGAAGGTAACAGCGGCGGGAAGGTGTCGAGGCCATCGACATAGCCCTCGTTCTTGGTGCCCATGCCGCGCACGCAACCGGCAGACGGGTAGTAGATGTCGTACACCGCGCCGTTCAGGTCGACCATCACGTTCATATCGCCATTGCCGACCACGCCTTCCTCTTTCCAGGCGTAATACGGGGGATAGCCCACAGACGGATTGGGATCGGGCGCTCCAGCGCCGGGCCATGCGATTTTGTTGGTCCAGGTGAACACCGCGCCGGCGTTGGCGAAGACCTCGGGCGAGCCGGGGTCGTTGCCGTCCCAGACGCCGATCTTGTAGCGGACGGTCACCCCATAGTCGTCTGCAAAGGGTGGAAAAGTCGCCCGCCACCAGTCGTCCGTACCGCCGGGATCGGGCTCGTTGCGGAGGAACTGGACCTTGATGTCGGGTCCATAGCTGAGGAGGACATAGGTTCCGGGTTGAGGAATACCTTTTGAGCCGTTGGGACTCGAGCCGTCGGTCGTGTAATAAACTGCGGCGGAGGTGTAGCTGAAGGACGGACCGGTCTTGAAGTATGCGCGGATGACTTCGTCTTCGCGGGGCTGGAGCGGATCGCGCTGGGTCGCTCCCGGTTCGTTGTAGACGGCGCCGCCTGGATCGTGGCTGACGTAGCTCGGCGTGCCCCAGACCGGCGCCACACTGAACGCTCCCACCATAGCGGTGACAGCGCAAAATGCCCCTTTCCCAATTACCGTTCCCTTCATGGTGTTCCCCTCGATCGACGTGCCCTGTTTACCCTGCGAGCGTGCTCCGCGCCCGGTCCATACGCCTGTGGCTGGACCCACCCATTGTAGCGGACCGGCACAGGCAATGCAGCCCCTGGCGAGCATGCCACGTGGTACTAGAATGGAACCCACGGAGGCCCTGCGATTTCGACACGAAACGGACAAGCTGGCACGATGGCGCTCGCACTGCTGGTTACCCTGGCGCCGGCGGCCCAGGGCGTGTCGCCGCGACTGCTGCGGGCGGCGCCGGCCGAGTCGGTGGCAGCGGTATTCGTCCAGCCGGCGGACGTGGAGGGGCCATCGCCCCCGAGCGCGGTGTGGCAATGGGCGGGCGGCGCGTTGTCCGGTTTCGGCGAAGCCGGTGTGGTTGCCGACGCGATCGCGACGGGCAGCGTCCTGCGGGGGTATCCCTGGGCGTTTGTGCTCACGGATGTCCGTGCCGTGGCGCTGGGCGAGGGGAGCCATCGGCTGAACGAGATGCAGGCCGCAATCGTGGTGGACACGGGCGGCGAACACGGTCCGATCACGCAGCAGATCCAGGCGCTGCTCACCCACTGGACCCAGGCGGGAACTGCGCGGATCGAGGCCCAAACCGTGCAGAACTGGGAGACCCACGCGTTGGTCGATGAACGTCTGCCGGCGTGGGCGCGACTGCGGTGGTGTGCGGCCGGCGACTATTACGTCATCGCGCTGGGCGATCGGGCGTTTCACGCGGTGTTGGGCACAATCGCCCGGGAGACCCCGCCGATCACCACGAACGCATGGTTCGCCGGATGCCAGGCGGACGTCGGCCTGACCCATGCCGACATAGCATGGTACATCGACTTCGCCGCCTTGCGGCATCGGCTGGCGCCGGTGATGGTAGGGAAACCCACGGCGGTGCTCGCAGAATTGGGGCTGGCGGATACCGACCGGGGGCTGTGGACCGTCGGCCACCAGGGGCGGGCCATCGTGGCGACCGCAGCGCTGTCCACGAGCCATGGCGAGCGACTGGTTCCCATCTGTCGGCCCATGGCATCCACGGATCCTGACCGGTTGGTGATCCCGGATGCCGCGGCGTGGTATGCCCGCATCAACTACCCTGCGGGCCGGCTGGTCACCAGGTGTGTACAGGCATACCTGGCGAGCCGCCGGCCCAGCGTGCAGGAGAACCTCCGGCGGGCATGGCAAGCGTTTGAGACGGACGCCGGAATCTCCATCCGCGAGGATCTGCTGGGCCAGTTGGGCGACCGCTGGGTCCTCCATGGTTTCCCGCCCCACCCTTCGGGGATGCCCTTCTTGTGCACGATTGCGGTGAAGATGGAGGGGGACGCCGGCAAGGTTCGCGCGGCAATGGACGCGCTGATGACCCAATGCCGCCGCTGGCTGCGCCCAGAGCGGCGGACGACAGAGGCGGAGAACTCATCGCGGTCGCTCGGCGACGTGCTCGCTACCACGCTGGAGCGCGCGCCGGACGGCGTTTGGGGCCTGCGGATGGGGATCCACGGACCCGCCCTGGCGGTGACCGACAAGTGGATCATCGTGAGCTTCGCGCCGCGGGCCGTCCGACAGAACCTCGCCCGGCTCAACGCCAATCCAGTCCCGGAGGATGGCCCGTGATCACCTCCGCCGACGACGGCTCTCGGCTGTACGGTCGTTCGTTTTATCTCGTCTTCGCCGCCCTGCTGGCGTTCATGGCGGGGTACAACATGCTGCTGCACCTGCCGAAGTACGTGGAGCGGCTGGGGGGTGACATCAAGGCGATCACGGGTGTTTTTGCGCTGGGCTGGGCAGGCAGTCTGCTGGCACGGCCTTTTCTGGGCCGCTGGGTGGACCGCATCGGGTCCCGTCCCGTGCTGGTGATCGCCGCCCTGGCGGCCGCGGGCGTTGCGCTGGCCTTTCCCCAGTGCGAACGCATGCAGATGATGTACCTGCTGCGGTGCGCGCTTCAGGTGTCGATGGCGGCATACCTGACGAGCATCGCCGTTCTGGCGGCGCGGATTGCCCCCGCCGGCCGATCGGCCGAGAGCCTGGCAATGATCGGCGTCGGCGGGCTGTTGGGCATGATGTTCGGCCCGCTGTTGGGAGACGCCATCCTGCCGCGGGACGCGAGCCTGACGACGTTTCGTTACTTCTTCCTGCTGGCGATGGTGTTGCTTGCGGTCAGCGGCGGACTGATCCTGCTGGTGCCGGAGCGCTACTCCACGCCGCAGCCCCTGGGCACGCGGGAGGGCTTTCTTCGGATTGCATGGCGCCACCGCCCCGGTCCGATCATGCTGGTGGCGATTTGTCTGGCCTGCGCACAAACCGTGCCGGTGATGCTGATCGAGCGTTTTGTCACCTATCGCGGGATCGACCATGTGACCATGTTTTTTCTTGCCTATTCGCCGACAGCCGTCGTGCTGCGGCTGCTGTTGCGGCGCTTACCGGCGCACATCGGGCGACGGCGCACGCTGCTGATGGGCATGAGTTGTTACGTCGTCGCGTGGCTGCTGCTGATTCCGGTGGATCAACAGGTTTGGCTGCTGCTGCCGGCGATCATCGGGGGCGCGGGGCACTGCTTTTCATACCCGTTTCTGGTCGATCTCGCCGCGGATCGGATGCCGGCCGAGCACCGGGGCCTGGCCACCTCGATGATATTGGCGGCCACGGACGTGGGGTACCTGGTGGGCTTTTTCGTCTGGGGGCGACTGGTGGACGCCTATGGTTTCAGCGTAACGCTGGCGGTCATCGCCGCGACCTGTGCGGCCGGAACGGGCTACTGGGCCTGGACCGAGCGGGCGTTGCTGCGGCGCCGCCCGCTGCCGCGCTGCACCGGCGAGCCGGCATAGCTCGCCGATGCCCCCCCGCGTCCGCAGCGTGGCTCCGTGCGTTTGGGCCGCTGGGCCGAGGTCGGGGTCAAAGAAGTTGGACACGAGGCTGAAGTAGTAGCGCGTCGCCCAGGCGGCGAAGCCGACGTGCCCGCCGTTGGGCAAAATCAGCCCGGCGACGCATGGGTTGTCGATCCCGGCGAGCAGATCGACGCTGTCCTGGGCCGGCGTGAGCGGATCGTTGGCGGCATGTACGACCAGTACCGGCACGCGCGCGTGTCGAAGCTTGTCGTGCACCGGTTTGCCGTGGTACGGCATCAAGCGCAGGAAATCATACCCTTCCTCGACGCCCCGGGGCAAACGAACGCCCTGAGCCTCGTACTCCGCGGCGATCAGACGGCGCAGGCTGCCGCTGGGCTGCGGATGGTCTTTGCGTTCCATGCGGGCCTGCACGACCGACTGAATACCGTGGTAGACCGGGTCGCCGAGATAACTGCGCGGCGTGTCCAGCGCGTCCATCAGATTTTCCCAGCGCGTAACGGGCGAGAAGGCGATCACCCCCGCCTGGTAGCGCCGCCGCTCGGGATCGGTCACCTGAATGCGGTCGATGGCCGACGAAATGGCCGGATCGTCGGCGGGCCGACCTTCATACCATGCGGCCAGCAGTGCGATGTTGGCGCCCCAGCAGTAGCCGACCAGGCCCGTGCGGCGCACGTGGGAACGCGCCTGGAGCCAGTCCGCCACCTGCATCAAGTCGTCCGTCTCCAGGACGCCGAAGGTGTGCATGATCTCGGGATAGCAGCGCTCAGTCTGGCCGCAGCCACGGATTTCGAGCGCGAGCACGTGGAACCCCGCGTCGCGAAGGTAGAGGGAAAGGTCGCGGGTGCGCTGGACCCCGTTGTCGCCGAAAAAACCGGGGAGGATGACGATGCAGTCGGCATCGAGAATGCGGCCGTCCTGGCGGGCGAGACCCAGTCGGCCGGAGAGTCGGAAGGGTTCGCCAGCACGGACCGCAAGGGGAATCCAAACATCGTCGAAGCCGGGCCAGGGCGCGGGCGGCGAATCGATGTGGAGCTCCGTGCTGGCGCCCTGGGCGGTATAACGAATGCCGTCGAGGTTGCCGAGAAGCGTGCGAATACCGGACTCGCGAATAGCGAACCGCTCGTAGACGTCAACGATATTTCCTGAGGGCGATTTGAGGTCGCCGGTAAGGAGCACGGGACCATGCGAATCGGGCAGCAGATCTTCGAGTTGGGTATGGGCGGTGCGCAGCCATTGACGCGTGTCGATCTGATCACCGGCCGCGTTGTCCTGATCGCTCAGCCGGCGCCCCTCGGCGGCGCGCAGGGTAAACGACTGCTCTGAAAGGCAGGCAAGGTTGCCCGCGCTGAGCAGCGCAAGAGAGCTCCAGAGGCCGATCTGCCTATATCCGTTTCCCATCCGCACGTTGCTGTTCCTCGAAATTCGGTCCGTAGCGTACGCCCACGCGGCGCCATCGCAGCGGACACACGCGAGGTTAGTCAATCGCGGCGCAACGGACAAATCGCACCTGTGCAATAACGTCGCAGAGGGGACGTTTGGCCAAGTGAACTTCGGGCTTCACGATTGGATGCGCTCGCGCCCGAGCGACCAGGACGACAACTTGTTACGGAGGAAATGCGATGCATCGGACGACGACGCTGCTGATGCTGGGGATGGGTGCCGGCGTATTGGGTTGCGGTATGGCAGAAGGCCAAGAATACGTAATTGTCGATACTGGGCAGGTGGATTGTTACGACGACGTGACGGAGGTGGCTTGTCCCGGCGCAGGCGCGGACTTCTTTGGCCAGGATGCCCATTACGCGGGCCTCGGTCCGCGCTATCGCGACAACGGCGACGGTACGATCACAGACCTGGTGACCGGGCTAATGTGGCAGCAGACGCCCGACCTGGACAACAAATCGACTTTCGCGGAAGCAATGGCCGGAGCGGAGACGTTCGACCTGGCGGGTTATGACGACTGGCGCTTGCCGAGCATCAAAGAGCTGTATTCGTTGATCGACTTTCGCGGTCACACGGGGATGAATACGGCCGAATCGACCCCCTACCTCGACACAACGTACTTTGATTTCGCGTACGGCGACGAGAGCGCCGGAGAGCGCTACATTGACGCCCAGTACTGGTCGAGTACGGAGTACGTGGGGCTGACGATGGGCGGGGATCCGACGGTCTTCGGCGTCAACTTCGCCGATGGGCGGATCAAGGGCTACCCGCGCGACACGGGACCGGGCGGTGCGCCGTTCACCGAATTCGTGCGCTACGTCCGAGGCAACCCGAATTACGGCGCCAACCAGTTCGTCGACCAGGGGAACGGCGCCGTGCTCGACGCGGCCACCGGACTGGTTTGGATGCAGACCGACAGCGGCGCAGCCATGGACTGGGAAGCTGCCCTGGATTACTGCACGTCCCTGGACTTGGCTGGTATTGACGACTGGCGCTTGCCCAACGCCAAGGAGCTCCAGAGCATCGTCGATTACAGCCGGGCGCCCGACGCCGGGGATCCCGCGCAGCAAGGTCCGGCGATCGACCCTGTTTTCCAGATGACCGGCGCCGAATCCTACTTCTGGACCAGCACCACGCATCTGGACGGACCGACGGCCGGCTGGGCAGCGTACGTGTGCTTCGGACGAGCCTTTGGGTGGATGGAGCAACCGCCGGGCTCGGGCAACCATGTCTTCACGAACGTCCACGGGGCCGGCGCTCAGCGGAGCGACCCCAAGAGCGGCGACCCGGACGACTATCCCTATGGGCATGGCCCCCAGGGCGACGACGTGAGAATCTTCAACTACGTCCGCTGCGTGCGCGGGTGCAGCAGCGCGGCGGGCGACATCGATTGCGATGGTGAAGTGACGTCCGCGGACGCCCAGACGTTTTCAACGCAATTGTCCGGACCGGGCGTCACCGCCCCACCGGCTGGTGCAACGCCGGAGGCTTTTTGTAAGGCTGACTTGGATGATGACGGGGACGTCGATCTGCGCGACTTCGGCACATTGCTCGCCAGTCTTGGCGGCTGACGCCCTATCACGCCTTGCGGGCGACGACGATGAGGTCCTCACCGGTCTGTGGGTCGTACGCGTCGCGGGCGTAATTGCTCCAGACGTGTTCGACCGTCAGACCGCTTTGCGCACACCAGCTTTCCAGTTCCGTCCGACCGAGCGGATACAGGGTGCCGCCGCCAGCATGCTGCCGCCAGGCGTCGCCCTCACGCCAGAGGGTGACGTTGGTCACCTCGACCACCTCGCCGGCAAAAGCGTAGACCCGGCTCGCGATGTACTCGACGCCCTCGTGGCGGCGCACGCGCGGGCCGCGGACACGCGGAAACTCTGCCCGAAGCTTCTCGAAATTCAGAATCTGCACGAAGAGCCGCCCGCCGGGGCGGAGCACGTCGGCCAGGGCCGCGATGGACGCGCATGCGGCGCTGGCCGACCCGGTGGCCGCCAGCGAATTGCCCAGACAGTACACGCCATCGAAGCCGTCCCCGGCCCGCTCGGCTTCGGCGAAGGTCGCTTCGGTCAAGTCGGCGGAAACGCCGTGATCGGCCAGGTTACGGCGGGCGACGGCGAGCATCTCGGCCGACGTATCCAGACCAGCCATGCGATAACCGCGCGCCGCCATTGCGGCGAGGTGCCGGCCGGGACCGCAGCCGGCGTCGAGAATTCGTCCTTCCTGGGGCGGTCCGAAAAGCGCCTCAAGCACCGGGATTTCGCGTCCGAGGCGGGCATCCCAGTTAATGCCGCGATCGTACCAATCGGCCCATTCGAATACCGGGCGATTTTGATTCGTTGGTTCATTGGTTGTCGACATGTCCGCAGTGTGCGGTGGGCGGGCAGGAATTCAAGAGGCACGCCATCAGATGCCCGCCAGCGAGGAGCAACATCGTCGCCAGCGACGATGCCCGAGCCGGGCGTGGAGCGGGAAACCGCAACCGAAAAGGTACCATATGAACAGGGCGATGATGGTGCAGTCCTCGTGGTTTCCGGGAAAAAGGGGAAAATGAGGTAAATGCCCTCAAACCACTCTGCCCGCCAATCGTTTCATGTGTAGAGGCATTGGGGCAGCGGCACACGGTTTGCTAGATTTTGATTGGAATCCTCGCGGAACGATATAATGTTGTGGCTGTGAGGCGTGCCGGAGACAGGGGCATCCGCCCGCATGGTATGATCTGACGCGAAGCCGCCGGTGAGCGGTAAGGGAGAAGGCTCGGTGAGCGCCGATCTCAATCGCATGCTTGAATTCGCACAGGGGCCGTTGTTTCGGTTCGCCTTTGCGCTGATGGTGCTGGGGTGTTTACGGGCGTTGCTGCTGGGGGCATCCGACGCGTTGGGCGCATACCTGGTGACCCGCGATCACAGCCAGTTCTGGCGCAAGCTGCGGATGCGGGTGCTGTGGTTCACGTTTCCGAGCGTCCTGCTGCACCGGGTGCATCCGGAGGTCGGCCCGGCCATGCGGGCCTACCACTTCTGCCTGTTCACGCTCTCGCTGGTGTTTCGCATTACGGTGATCATCGTGCCGGCGTTCATGGTGGCGCACGTGTACCTGTGGGACCCCGGCGTGTGGTGGCCGACGCTGGCGAGCCGGACGGCGGATGTGCTCTCGCTGGTGGCCATTGTGGCCGGGCTTCTGCTTTTCTTCGGCCGGCTGTATACACCGTTGCTGCGGCGATTGGAAGCGCCGTGGAGTTTCTTGAAGCCGCTGCTGCTCGTGATTCCATTCGCCACGGGAATGTTGTCGATGCGGCCCAGTTGGAGCCCTCTCGACTACCAGGTGGTGTTGTTGGTGCACGCGTATAGCGCGGCGCTGGTTTTTGTCCTGATTCCGTTCGGGCGCATGCTCAGTTGTATGCACACCCCGCTCACCCACCTCATGCCCGAAGCATCCTGGCAGGTACCGACGGAAAGCAGCGCCCTCGCCGGCGCTGCGGTTGCAAGGGAGTGAGGTTGGTTATGTCCAACGATAAGTCGCACGACAATAGCAAGACCTTCGCCATTCTGACCGACACGACGCTGTGCACGGGATGCGAAACATGCGTGCACGCGTGCAAGCAGACGTACGATCTGCCGCGGGATCGCAACTGGCGGTGGAAGGGCAAGATCGACGATCTGTCCTCCACGCGGTTCACGACGATCATTACGCGGTCTGGCGGGCATCACGTGCGACAACAATGCCGCCACTGCCTGGAGCCGGCGTGCGTCTCGGCGTGCCTGGTCGGGGCCCTGCAAAAGACCGAGGAAGGGCCGGTGATCTACGAGCAGGACCGGTGCATGGGATGCCGCTACTGCATGATGGCCTGCCCGTACGGCATCCCGCGGTACAAATGGGAGAGTCCGGTCCCGTACGTGCGCAAGTGCATCATGTGTCACGACCGCGTCAAGGAGGGTAAGCAGCCCTCCTGCACGAGCGCCTGCCCGTACGGGGCGACGATCTTCGGTACGCGAGAGGAGATGCTGGCCGAGGCGCGGCGGCGTTTCGCGGAGAATCCAGGCAAGTACTACCCGTATGACAACCCGAAGATCTACGGGGAGCACGAGGTCGGCGGAACTTCGGTCCTGTACATCTCCGACATTTCTCTTGATTTTCTGGGATGGAAACCCAATCTGGGCGACGAGCCGGTCCCCGCGCTGACTTGGGGCGCGCTGAGCAAGGTTCCGAAAGTCGCCATCGGCGTCGCCGCGATCATGTCCGGCGTCTATTGGACGATCGGCCGGCGGATGAAAGTCCAAGCCGAAACGGCGGAGGCGGCTGAGGCCGGGAGGCTGGCCGAACACGAGGACGAACGCTAGACATGCAGGTGTCCAATCCCACGCTGGAACGTGTCAAGACGATACTCTGGGCGGTGATGGGGGTCTGGGCGGTCGTGACCGTGGCGCGTTTCGCCCACGGACTGGGCGCGACCAGCGCCCTGAGCGACGTCGCTCCCTGGGGCTTCTGGATCGCCTTCGACGTGATGGCCGGCGTGGCGTTGGCGGCCGGCGGCTTCGTTATTGCGGCCGTCGTCTACATCTTCGGGCTTGAGCGGTATCACCAGTTCGCCCGGCCGGCGATTCTCACGGCCCTGCTCGGCTACATTGCCGTGGCGGTCGGCCTGCTCTACGACTTAGGGCTTCCCTGGCACATCTGGCACCCGATGATCATGCCGCAGCACCACTCGGTGCTGTTCGAGGTGGCGATGTGCGTGATGCTCTACCTGACCGTGCTGTCATTGGAGTTCAGCCCGGTGATCCTGGAGCATCCCCTGTTTCAGCACCGGTTCTTCCAGAAGGTGCTGATCGTGGTCAAGCGGATCACGATCCCGCTGGTCATCATGGGCATCGTGCTGTCGTGCCTGCACCAGTCGTCGTTGGGCTCGTTGTTTCTGATCCAGCCGTTCCGGCTGCACCCGCTGTGGTACAGCCCGATCATGTGGATTCTGTTTCTGGTGTCGGCCGTCGGGCTGGGCCTGATGATGGTCACGCTGGAGTCCCTGATCTCGGCGTGGCTGTTCGGACACGAGATCCGAACGGATCTGCTCGCCGGCTTGGGACGGCTGGCGTCTTACGTGCTGTCGGTGTACGTACTGCTGCGGCTGGGCGATCTGTATTACCGGGGCGTGTTGCTGGAGGCCCTGGACGGCTCGTGGCAAGCGGGGCTGTTCCTCTTCGAGATCATGTTCTCGGCGGTCATCCCGGCCGTGCTCTTGTCGATTCCTCGGGTGCGGCACAACGTCGCGGGCCTGGCCACCTGCTCGTCGATGACGGTGCTGGGGATCATCGGCTACCGCTTCGACACGTGCATTATCGCCTTCGAACGGCCGGAAGGGATGTCGTACTTTCCCACGTGGATTGAGTTGGCGGTGAGTGTGGGCGTGGTGTCCGGCGCAGCATTGGTGTTCATCTTCTTCAATGAGCATCTGAAGGTGATGCACCACGGGGACGACCACGGAGCGCACGGAGCGGCGACCGACGCGGCACAGAAGACCTCACCCGCGCTGCGCTGGGATCTGCAATCATTCTCGCCGGCGCTGAAGCGTCGGTCGCTGGTGTTCGTCGTGGCCGCGGCGGTGTCGATCGGTTTCCTGCCGGAGGATGCGATATTCGGTCCGCAGCCACAGCCCACGCCGGTGCACCAGTCGCGCACCGTGGAGGCGCTGGCCATCCCGGTGGATCCGCCGGTGCGCAAGCTCTTCCACATTTCGAGCCTGTCGGGCGCCGTGCCGGCGGCGGCCAACCCCACCCCGGTTTCGGTGACGGTGATCGACGGCAACCGCAACTGGCGGTTCGTGCCCTTCACACACGACAACCACGCGAAGATCCTCGGTGGGCGGGAGTCCTGCCGCCTGTGTCATCACCAGAACATGACCTTCGACCAGAATACGGGCTGCTACCAGTGCCACCGGGACATGTACGAGGTCACCGACACCTTTGATCACGAATGGCATGTGAGCCGACTGGGCGGCAACGAGGCGTGCAGCGTGTGTCACATCAAGGCCATCGGGCGCAAGTCGCGTGAGACGGCTTTGGCCTGCTGGGAATGCCACGGCGACATGGTGGTGGAGGGCTCGATCCTCCCCACGACCGTCTCCGACCTCAAGGGTATCGCCCCCAGCTACATGGACGCCATGCACGGTTTGTGCATTCGCTGCCACGAGCAGATGTCGGCCGAGCGCCCGGAGGAGTTCAGCACGGAGTTCGGCCGTTGCGACGTGTGCCACCGTGAGTTCCAGGATACCGACCACCGCAGGCTGGCGCCGTACGTACCCATGCCGCCGGGGCATACCACATTCATGACGACAAGCGCCACGTCGGACACAATGTCCGAAACCGAGAACCGCGACCAATGAACGTTGCTGAGGACCTATGAAATCCGGTAACGATCAAAGCAGCCAGCACGGCAGTCCGCATACCGCGGCCGGCCCCCAACGGCCAGGCAGCCGCCTCGCCGCTATGTTTCACTACCTGATTGTCCTCGGCGTTCTTGGCGTGGTGAGCGTATTGGCGGTCAACTATTTCCGAGCCTCATCGGAGCTGCCGCCACCGCCCAAGCCCGCAACGATGGAAGAGGTGGACTGGACGGCGCCCAACGCCGGGGAGTACTGCCTGGCTTGCCACCGGCCGGTGGGACCCGCAATGGCGGGGCTGGACATCGAACATGGGCATCCGCTCAACGTCGCCCTCAATGATGTTCAGCGCGCGGCGATCGAGCGGTTGGGCACGGTCACCGGTCCGGACAATACGTTGGTGTGCATGTCCTGCCACGTGCTGCGCGAAAACCCACCTCCGTACATGCTGGCCGACACGCTGACTGGAGGTCAGTTCTGCGAGCATTGCCACCCCGGGCATTATGCCCGAGGCACGCCGCACGATTTGCGGTTGTCGGCGCCGGAGGAGACCAACCGGCTGGGCCAAACCGCCGCCGAGGGCGGGCCGTGCAGCGCCTGCCATCTCGCCCATCGCTATGCCCGCGACTTCGAAACGTGCGAACATGACCCCGATGGGCGTTGCACCACGTGCCACCAGGTTCACGAGTGCGCCGAAGGACACGCCCGCCCTTTCATGGAGCATCCCGAATCCCGCTGCCTCGAATGCCACGATCCGCATGAAATGAGACACGGCGAGTTTCTCAAGGCGCCGGTCGACACGCTGTGCATCGAGTGCCATGAGGGCTACGCGGGGGGCGTCCCGGCTGGCATGCACCCGGTCAAGCAAATGGATGAGCCCATTCCGCAGGCGCTGCTTGAGGCCGGCGCCTGGGTGGCCGACCAACCCCAGCAGGTCACCTGTACCGTGTGTCACGACATTCACGAAGCCAATACCAGGCCGTTGCTGGTCATGGGCAAGGAGGAGAACCAACTCTGCCTCGCTTGCCACATGGAGAAACTGGGCGAGACCATGCCCGGTGGGCAGGTGCGCTCACATGGGCAGCAACCCGTGCTCTCGGCTGACCAACGTGCGGTGGTGAAGGCGTGGGAGACGCCAGTCGGCCCGAACGGCGAACTGCTGTGTGTCACCTGCCACAAGGTGCATGGCAGCCACTCGCAGGATTCCATGGTCGCGTTTGGGGCGATGTTCGATGACACCTGTTCCGCCTGTCACCCCGATCAGCGCAGCGTGCTGGGGACCACCCACGATCTGCGGACGAACCATCCCGACGAGGAGAACGTGCTGGGCATGAACCCGGTCGAGCACGGCGCGTGCAGTGCGTGCCACCTGGCCCACGGTTATGCCCGCGAGCTCGTCGTGACGGCTGGTGATGTCACTGGCGAATGCGTCAGTTGCCACCGGGAGAACGCCTGCGCGTCCGCCTACCCGGTGGAAGGCGCCGCCCATCCCGACACCAGATGCGCGGACTGCCACGATCCCCATACCCGCCGCCACGACAACTACCTGGCCAAGGCGGAGCCCGAGTTGTGCTCCGAGTGCCACGAGGTGCAAGCCAAGCTGGTGGGCGGTCCGCATGACATGCGTGAGAACCCCGCGGTCTGGCCGGCGGCAGCCGCAGAATCCGGCGGCTTGTGCCTGTCGTGCCATGTCGCCCATGGTGGCGAGCGGCCCGATCTTTTCCGGGTTCGCGGTGAAGAACCGGTGGGCAACCACGACGACGTGTGCCTGGTCTGCCACGCGGACGCGGCGTGGGGCGCGGACACGACCATCGCAGCCATTCATCCGCAGCAAATCTCGCCCGAACAGGAGAAGGTGGAGCTTGCGCTGGTGCCCACGGACGAGGCGGGCAACATGCGCATGGGCTGCCGGACCTGCCACAACGCTCACGGCCCGAGCGATCCGCGGCATCTCGCGCGGGTCACCGAGGACCAGCCGGGCGAACGCCTGTGCCTGCATTGCCATGAGCGCAAGCACCTGATCAAGTACACCGGGCACTCCAGCGACCGGCTGATGCGTCTGGGCTTTGACGTGGATTCGTGCAAGCCGTGCCACGCGATGCACGCCCGACCCGGCGGCACCTGGGGACAGATGCTTTCCCCGCGTTTTCTGCTGGAGAGTGAGCTCACCGTGCCGCAGAATGTCGGCGGCCGGCTGCCGTGCCTGGCCTGTCATCACGAAGAGGGGCCAGCGCCCATTCCGCCGATCTACGTCCATCCGGAAGTGGCGATGGTCAACACCACCCCGCCGGAGGCGCAGGGTTATTTGCCGCTCTTCGACGCCGAGGGGCACATCGATCCCAACGGGCAGGTGGTCTGCCGCACGTGCCACCTCTCCCACGGCCGGCTGGACCTGCTGGAGAGCATGGCGGCGCGGGAGGAACTCTCTGAGAGCGAGCGGGTGGCGGTCCGGGCGCAATTGCGGCCTTTCGATGCCCCCAACGTGTGCACCGATTGCCACGGACTGACGGCCCGGGCGCGATTCCTGTGGTTCCACGATCCGGACCGGCGACCTTTCCCGCAGTAGGCTCTGTGCCATCCGCCTTTCCCTTGGTCAAAAGGCACGGAAGGGGAGCGTGGTTTCGGGTTATGCTCCGCCGCTTTGAGTTGGGCTCGCCGGCGCACTAGAATGCGCGGATCATGCGTATCCGACGAAGCCTCTCCACGGCCGGGTGTTGGCCACGTGTCTGGTTTGCCCTGGCGCTTCTGCTCGTTATGGCCGGTTGCGAACGGCAAAGCGCCACCGGCAAGCGATCACCGCGCCCCACGCCGGACGACCGACCGAACATCGTGCTGATTTCGATTGAATCGCTGCGCGCCGACCACGTGAGCACGTACGGCTACGCGCGGGCGACGACGCCGAATCTCGACGCGCTCGCGGCTCAGGCGACCCGCTACGCCAACGCCCGCAGCGTGACGAGTTGGACGCTGACGTCGCATGCCACCATGTTCACCGGGCTGTATCCCTCGGCCCACCAGGTCATCCGGCCGAAGGACAAACTGGCCGATGAACACGTCACCGTGGCCGAGGCCCTCCAGGCGGCCGGTTACCAGACCGCGGCCTGCGTCAGCGGCCCGTACCTGTCCAAGCCCCACGCGCTCCAGCAAGGCTTCGACTACGTGGACGAATCCCCCATCCACCACATGAAAGGCGCCAGCGGCGACGTCACCAATCCCGACATGGAAGCCGCAGTGTTTCGCTATTTGAAAGAAGAGCGCGCGCCCGACAAGCCCTTCTTTCTGTTCGCCTACTACTGGGACACGCATTCGGAGTACATCCCACCGCCCCCCTACGACAGCATGTTTGTTCCAGCGGGCGCCCAGAAGCCCAAGAAGGTGCTGTTCATGCCGGCGTTCAAGCTCGGCCGACACATCAATCAGCGACAGCTCGACTACCTCATTGCCCAGTACGACGGGGAGATTCGCTGCACCGACGAGTACCTCGGCCGCGTGTTCGACTTGCTCCGGGAATTGGACCTGTGGGATAACACGGTCGTAATCGTAACGGCCGACCACGGCGAGGAGTTCTACGAGCACGGGCACAACTCGCACAAGAATACGCTGTATGTCGAATCGGTCCACGTCCCCCTGATCATCAAGGGGCCCAGGCAGTCCACCGCCCACGTCGACGAGCGCGTCGCCCACCACGTGGATCTCTACCCCACTATCCTCGCCCACGCGGGCCTGACGCCGACGGTTCCGATCAACGGGCAGACGCTGCTGGAGCCGTTTGAGACGGACCGCCCCACCTTCTACGAACTGGAGACCTTCTGGTCGTTCTCGAATCGCGCAACGAAGGAAAAATGGGTCGAGAGCGAGGACTGGCAGGCGGTCCGTCAGGGGCGTTACAAGCTGGTGCACGTGAAGCCGCTGCGGGGGCGAACGGAAACGCTGCCTCCCGAGCGGTGGGAGCTGTACGACTGCGTTGCGGACCCGCGGGAGATGCACCCCCTGGGCCCGGGGCACGAGGAAACGGTGGGTGAGCTTCAGGCCCTGCTCACCGACTGGCAGGCGGCGATGGGCATTCTTGCCCGCCGGTGGCAGCCGGGCGGGCCGGCCGAACTGTCCGAGGAGGAGGAGATGCGGCTCCGGGGACTGGGCTACTTGCCCTAACTTGGTTCCGGGCGGTTCCGGGCAGTTGACCCGGCCCGAAACACGCGCCATACTGGTGGGTGGCGCCGAACTGGACGACGCCGGACCCTGAAGCTCGACTGGCCAAGAAGGGGCCAGTGCGGAGAACGGCGATTCCACCTTGCTACGGAGCGCGCCCCCTACCGCCCTTCCCTTTCGCTCCGGAAAGAACGACAGGCTCCAGAACCCCGGCCAGATGGTGCTGGCCAACCAACCACTAGTGGAGAATCCCCCAATGTCGTACGAAGACAAGACCATTAACTGTGTGGACTGTGGAGCGGAGTTCATACATTCGGCAGAAGACCAGGAGCGTTATGCTGCTCGCGGCTTCACCAATGAGCCGAAGCGCTGCCGCGACTGCCGGGAGAAGCGCAAAGCGGCCGGCGGTGGTGGTGGCGGCGGTGGTGGCGGCGGCGGCGGTCGTGGTCGTGGTGGCTACGGTGGCGGCGGCGGCGGTGGCGGTGGACGTGGTGGCTACGGCGACCGCGGTCCTCGCGAGTCGTTCGAGGCCGTCTGCGCCGAATGCGGCGCCAAGACCACGGTGCCTTTCCAGCCCAAGGAAGGCCGACCCGTGTACTGCCGCGACTGTTTCCGCGGTCGGCGCTAGCCGTCAGGTATCGGCGGCGTCTGGACTGCGATAGGCGACTGGGCAGCTACAGGCGACTTGGGCTGCCACAGGCAATTGGGCCGACATAACAGACCAGGCTTCGCCCATCAATCTATCGTTCGCAGCCGGCGGGCGGATGGATCCGGCAGGATCGCATCCGCCCGCCGTTTGCGCGGCCCTTCACACCGGCACGTGCCATCTCGAGACCTGTCCAAATCCGCCCTCGGGGTGCGAAGAATGGACACGGACAGCGGTACGCCCTATAGCGTTTTGGAGGGCTCTTTTGCCCACCCCGGCCTGGCGCGGGATGATGCGGGTCGACACCTGCTGTGCGGGCGAATCGCAGAACGGGGTTGCGTCACCCAGCAAGGCCGGCCAAAGAAACGTCCTTCTGGCTTTGACGAAGGAACGCCGCGTGGACCTGACCATCGACATTGTCTTGTACATCGTGCTGGTGGCCTTTGCCGGTGCGGGCGTCGTGCTCACCCTGTTTCAATTGCCAGGCACGTGGGTGATCGCCGTGGCCTCCGGGGCGTACGCGTGGTACTACCACGGCGAACGCCTCTCGCTGCTGACGATTCTGGTGATCTTCGCGATCGCGACCACGGCGGAGGTTGTCGAGACCGGGACGGGAGCGGTGTTCGGGCGACGGGCGGGTGCGTCACGACGGGCGGCCATCTACGGCATGATTGGCGGAATTCTGGGCGCCCTGCTGCTCACCATTCCGGTACCGATTATCGGCACGATCATCGGCGCGGCCATCGGGTGTTTTGCCGGAGCATGCGTTGCTGAAATGCAGCAAGGGCGCACGTTTAACGAGGGCGCCCGCTCCGGCTGGTACAGCGCCCTGGGTCGAACCGTGGGAAGTATCCTGAAGCTGATGGCGGCGATCATGATGGCTTGCATCGTGATCGTGCTGGCAGGCTTCAGTTTCTGGCGCTGACGGCCGGCGCCGCATGCGCAACGGGGTGGCTGGAAGCCGTGCTGCTGAAACGGACGTGCGCGCGAGCTGAGCGCGGAGCACAGGGTCGCGGAAATGCCGGTTGACCGTTACACCCTCGGCTTGAACATCTATCTGCTGATCGCCCTTTTGCTGGTGGCGGTCGTAGCGATCATCCTCATCGTCGCCGCCTGGACGGGGGTGAAGATCGTGCTTTGGCGTGGAAGCCAGCGGAAGGCCGCGCGTCCGTATTATCGCAGCCGCCACGCCCCGAACGGTACGCCGTACCCGCCGTCCTCCCGCGGAATCTGCACGCGATGCGGCCAATATGCCGATTGCGTCTATCACCTCGCGAATGGGACGCGGGTGTGTCGGGTGCACTTTGATGAAGCGCATGCTATCGAGGCCGCCCCCACCGGAGATGCCTGATGGAATCAGCGGAGCTTGACCAGAAGATTTACGCCGCCAGCGCGAAGCGCATGCTGAGCCTGCGCGACCTGCTGGACTACTTTGCCAAGCGGGGCTCGCTGCGGGTGTCCGATCTGCACCTCAAAGTCGGCACGCCCCCCACCTACCGGGTCGATGGCGACCTTCAAAAGATGAAATGCAATCCGTTGGACCGCGCCACGCTCGACGCCTTCACCAACGCCCTGCTCAGCGAGGTCGAGCGGGAGCGGCTCATCGAGATCGGATCGGTGGATACGTCCCTGATGACGGCCACGATGCAGTTTCGCATCAACTGCTTTCACGACAATGACGGGGCGGCCATCGCCATCCGCGCCCTGGAAAACACGGTGCCGGCGGTCGAGGATATCGGCTTCCCCAATGGCGTATGGAAAGACATTCTCCGCGAGCAACAAGGCCTGGTTCTGCTCACCGGCATCACTGGAGCAGGCAAGAGCACCACGATCGCCGCCCTGATCGACCGGATCGCGGAGCAGCGTCCCTGCCGGATCATCACCCTGGAGGACCCCATCGAATATCGGCTCAAGAGCAAGACGGCCATCGTATCCCAGCGGGAAGTGGGCCGCGACGTGCCCAGCTTCGAACGCGGTCTGCGCGACTGCCTGCGCGAGGATCCGGACGTCATCTTCGTCGGGGAGATGCGCGACCGGGAGTCAACCTCGTGGACCCTGACCGCGGCCGAAACCGGCCACCTTGTCTTTTCCACGCTGCACACCCGGGACGTGCGCGGTACGGTGACGCGTATCCTTGATATGTTTCCGCCCAATCAGCAGGATGAAGTGGCCAGCCAGCTTTCACTCGGTCTCGCCTACATCGTCTCCCAGAAGCTGATACCCCGGGCGGACGGCAACGGCCGGGTGGTGGCGATGGAGATCCTGAACAACACCTACGCGCTGGCCAACCTGATCCGACTCGCCAAGACCGAGCAGATCTATTCCATGCTGCAAACGCGGACCAAGGACGCACCGGAGGAACGGATGACCACGCTGGAGCGCTCACTTGCGCAGCTCGTGCGCCGCGGGACGATCACGGCGCTCGAGGCGGAAAAGTGGGCGAATCATCCAGGCGCTTTTCTGGACGAAATGCAGCGCCATGATGGAATGGCGAGAACGTAGATGCGCTTTCTATTGGCATTGTTCAGCGATGAGGGCCGCGCTGAGGACGGCGACTTCTTGGGGGCGAGCAGCGTTGTATGAGGAGGCAAGCATGCAGACGTTTGCATTGCGGCTGAAGCCGGATGAGGATCTGAAGCCGACCCTGCACCGGTTCGCGAAGGAACGCCCCCTGCGGGCAGGGATCGTATTGACCGCAGTCGGCAGCCTGAAGGAGGCCAACCTGCGCCTGGCCGATCAGCCCGCGGGGACATTGCTGCGCGGCAGGTTCGAAATCGTCTCGCTGGTCGGCACGCTGTGCCCGGACGGCGTACATTTGCACATTGCCCTGTCCGACCACACCGGCCGCACCATGGGCGGGCATCTGCTGGATGGCTGCCTGGTGTACACGACGGCGGAGATTATGCTGGCGAATCTGGCGGATGTGGCTTTTCGCCGAGAAACGGATCCGCTCACCGGCTATCGCGAACTCACCATCCATCCCGCGACGTGTTCCATCCCCGGGGCTCCGCGGCCAGCGCGTTGAAGCAGCTTCGGTCTTGTGGCTGGCGACGCATGGACTTCTTCCTCGACGCCGGGCCAGGAGGCTGCGTTTCTGGCACGCTCCTGCACCCGGAGGGCCAGGGAAGGCGGTTGCGGCCCGACGTCGGCCGCGGGCCCGGTGAGCCAGCCGGCATGGTCCTTCTTCCCCACAGGGCCCCAGATACCCAGCGGCGGGGCATGTGGGGCCGTCATGCGGAGGCGGGCCGGAAGCTGGAAAGGCCTATAAAATCACGGGTTTTGAGGCCTGGGCAAGATAGGTTGTCCGTACTAAACCCCATAAGCCCCCAAGTCTCCTGGTTGTAACATTTTTTCTAAATTCACATTACCGGGCCATCCGATAACACCGGGGTGAAGGTTGGAACAGGGTCTTAGGTGGTCCATCCGATCTTCACCCCTTTGGGGTGTCCACGGCGACTTTCATGTCGCGGGATACGACTCCTCGGATCAAAGGTCAGGGACGACCGGACGATCTTCGCACGGATGCGAGCGGGAAATCGCGCACCGCCGCACAGACCCAGGCTTGGCAGAGGCAGGGTCCATGTGGGTGCGCGATTTCTTCTTTGCGCGGGCTCCCCGCTCGACCCTCAACTCAACCCGGCGGTCTCGCATCTCGAGCGGGCGTAAAAAAGATCGCCTTCCCGGCGAGGCGGTCCCCCACCGGGAAGGCACGCAGCAAACGAACTACACACAACTTGTGTCGGCCAACGGCAGGCCAATCCGCCCAGACGCCGGCAGCCGAATTCGCCCCGACCCCGCCGAAGCCGCTAGTCACTTCCTGGCCGCGGCCAGCAACTTCCGGGGCGACGCCACTTCGCCGGCATACGCGGCGCGGAAGAGCGCTTCGATCTCGGCCATCAGCGGGTAGCGCGGGTTCGTCCCCGTGCACTGGTCGTCGAAGGCCATTTCGCTGAGCTCATGCAGGCGGCGTTCGAACTCGTCGGCGTCGACGCCCGCCTCCCGGATGCTCGCCGGCATCCCGACGATCTGCTTCAGCCGTTCAATCGCCTCGATCAGCCGATCCACCTTCTCGTCCTCAGCGCCACCGCCGAGATTGAGGTAGTCGGCCACGCGGGCGTAGCGGGCCTTGGCATTGGGATATTCATACTGGGGAAAGGCAGCCTGCTTACGCGGGGCGTCGGTGGCGTTGTAGCGAATCACTTGAGAAATCAGCAAAGCGTTGGCCACGCCGTGGGGCAAGTGATGCATCGCGCCCAGGTTGTGGGCCATGGAGTGGCACAGGCCGAGAAAGGCATTGGCGAAGGCCATGCCGGCCATCGTCGCCGCGTTGTGCACCTTCTCACGGGCGACGGGATCCGCCGCTCCACGGGTGTACGCGGCCGGCAGGTACTTCATGAGGATGCGAATGGACTCCAGGGCCATGGCGTTGGTGTAATCGGTCGCGGTCACGGCCACCATCGCCTCAAGGGCATGGACCAGGGCGTCGACGCCGGCCGCCGCGGTGAGCCCCTTGGGCATGGTCATGACCAAGTCAGCGTCGCAGATGGCCATCTGCGGGGTCAGCTCATAGTCGGCGATGGGGTACTTGCGCCCGGTGGCGTCGTCGGTGACGACGGCGAAGGGCGTGACCTCGCTGCCAGTGCCGCTGGTCGTGGGGATGGCCACCATGATGGCCTTCTCGCCGAGCTTGGGGAACTTGTAGACGCGCTTGCGGATGTCCATGAAGCGCATCGCCAGATCCTCGAAGTGGGCCTCGGGATGCTCGTACGAGAGCCACATGATCTTGGCAGCGTCCATGGGGCTGCCGCCCCCCACCGCGAGAATCACGTCGGGCATGAAGGTCCGCATGCGGGCCACACCCACCCGCACGGTTTGAATGCTCGGATCCGGCTCCACCTCCCAGAACACGTCGAATTCGATGCCCAACCCGTCCAGCACGTCCGTCACGCGGTCGACCAGGCCGAGTTCATACACCGGACGGTCGGTGACCACGAAGGCGCGCTTGCGACCGGCAAGCTCGGACAAGGCGACGGGCAGGCTGCCCCGCTTGAAGAACACTTTGGGGGGAACGCGGAACCAGAGCATGTTTTCGCGTCGCTCGGTCACGGTCTTGACGTTGAGCAGGTGCCGCACGCCAACGTTTTCACTGACGCTGTTGCCACCCCAACTCCCGCAGCCGAGCGTCAGCGAGGGCTCCAGTCGAAAGTTGTAGATGTCGCCGATCGCTCCGTGGCTGGAGGGCTGGTTGATGAGCACGCGCCCGGTGGTCATGCGCTCGCCGAAGGTCTCGATCCGTCCCGCGTTCATCTTGTCGGTGTAGAGCACGGCGGTGTGCCCCAGGCCGCCGAACTCCACGAGGGCCATGGCCCTGTCGACGGCCCCGGCGTAGTCGGGAGCGCGGTACATCGCGAGGACGGGCGAGAGCTTTTCGTAACTGAAGGCCTCTTCCGCGCCGATGCGCTCGACCTCGGCAATGAGCACCTTGGTGCACTCGGACACCTCGAAGCCTGCGAGGCGCGCGATCTTCGCCGCGGGCTGCCCGACAATCTCCGCATTGAGCTTACCGTCTTTGATGATCGTGCGGGCGAGCAGTTCGCGCTCCTTCTCGTCGACGATGTAAGCGCCGCGGGCGATGAACTCGGCGCGAACGGCCTCGTAGACCTCGTCGACCACCACGACCGACTGCTCCGACGCGCAGATCATGCCGTTGTCAAAGGTTTTGCTGAGCAGAACGGAGTTGACGGCCATCTTGACGTCCGCCGTCTCGTCGATGACCGCAGGGGTGTTGCCGGCGCCGACGCCGACGGCCGGCTTCCCGGAGGAGTAAGCCGCCCGAACCATGCCCGGACCACCGGTGGCGAGGATCATGTCGATCTTGGGATGGCCCATGAGGTGCCGCGAAAGGGCCACGGACGGGTGATCGATCCAGGCGATGATGTCGGCGGGAGCGCCGGCTTGCTTGGCGGCCTCGAGGACCACTCGGGCGGCTTCAATGGTGCTGCGCGTCGCCCGCGGGTGAGGAGAGAAGATGATGGCATTGCGCGTCTTGAGCGCGAGCAGCGCCTTGAAGATGGCGGTCGAGGTCGGGTTGGTGGTGGGAATCACACCTGCAAGAATCCCCACCGGCTCGGCGATGCGGCGGACGCCGAACGTCTCGTCCACCTCAATGACGCCGCAGGTCTTGGCGTCGCGGAACTTGTTGTAGATATACTCGGCCGCGAAGTGGTTCTTGATCACCTTGTCCTCGGCGATGCCCATGCCCGTTTCGTCGGCCGCGAGGCGGGCGAGCGGGATGCGACGGGCATTGGCGGCCATCGCGGCGGCCCGGAAGATGTCATCCACCAAGCGCTGGGGGAAACGCGCGTAGGCCTGCTGGGCGGCCTCGACGCGCTCAATGAGGGCGTCCAGGTCGGCGATCTCGCGTACCTCGGGCGCGTGCGCCTGCATGGTTTTGCCGTTGACGCCTTTGCGGTTCTTCGTCTTCTTGTCTTGTTTCGTGATCATGGTCCTGCCTTTGGCCCCTTTGGGGCCGGTATGCTGTAAATGCTGCACAACTACGCAAGCTTGCTCTAAAGGGAGAAGGCACGGGCTCCTGCTTCACCTTGATTCGTTTTTGTTTTGCCGCCCGCTCCTACTCGTTCTTTTTCAACGCCGCGGCCGACAAGACAAACAGTTCGGCCAGTCCGGCGGTGATGTCCTCGTCCTGTGCGATGACGCCTTCGGGCACATCCAGCGTCGCCGGGGTGAAGTTCCAGATGGCGCGAATGCCGGCGGCGATAAGGTCGGCGGCGGCAACCTGCGCCGCGCTGGCGGAGACGGTGAGAATCCCGATCGCCAGACGCCGCTCCAGCGCAAAGTCCACCAGCTTGGCCATGGGGTGAACGGTCCGGCCGTGAATGACCTGGCCGATGCGTTCGGGGTCGCTGTCAAAGGCGGCGACGATGTGCAGGCCATAACGACCGAAGTCGTCGAACCCCAGGAGGGCCGTACCGAGGTGACCGGCGCCCACCAGCACGGCGTCCGACGTCGTGTCCCAATGCAGAAAGCGCTCGATGGCGCGAATGGTGTCGGTGACCGGGAAGCCGACGCCGGGCCGTCCCACGATGCCGGTCCAGGAGAGGTCCTTGCGGACCTGGATGGATTCGACGTTGAGTTCTCGGGCCAGACTGGTGCCCGAAACGACTGCCCGCCCCAACGCCTGGTAGCGGCGGAGGAGGCGAAGATACCGAGGCAACCGTCGGACGGTGGGAAGTGGGACTGGCGTGTGGTCGTCATTTCGAGTCATGGGTCTGCGGGTTCCTTTCGCATGATCGATATTCCTATATCGATCTTTCTATATCGATATATTTAGATCGAATCGATTGACTGTCAAGTCAACAAAAGATTTCAAAGCGCTGAGGTTCTACGAACGAGGCTGCGTCCGATAACCACGATGATTCGGTTGGTCGTGGGGAACAGCAGGTCGGGTTGGGCGAGCAGCAGCACGCGGTCCGCGCTTCTTTGGCGCGCTGGCGTCGCGCCCCTGAATGCCTGGGGGAATCACGGTATCCCAACATCCGGGTTTCCTGTAACTAATCGACGCCACGTCAACGTACGATGAACTGGGCAGCAACGGAGACATTCCATGCCTGCGAAATTCTGTCACCACTGGGCCACGGATGCCGACGCCGACCGGGCCGTTAAGGACCTGGTCGATCGAATCGGGAGTGACCAACCGGCGGCCTTATTCCTGTTTGTCGAACCGGATTACGATCTCGACCAACTCGCCCAGGCCTTGCGGAAACGGATAGACGGGCCGGTGCTCGCGTGCACGACGGCCGGCGGCTTGACGCGGCACGGCTACGTGACCGGCGGATTCGTCGCCGCCTCGATTTGCTCAGACCAATTAACGGTCCGCACGGCGTTCATCGACCAGGTCAACAGCTTCGACGCGCAGGCGGCCCAGCGGATCGTGGCCGGGTTGGAACTTGAGCGCGGCGGCAGCGCGCCGGCGCCCGGGCGCTTCGGGATTCTGCTGATCGACGGCATGAGCCGGAGCGAAGAGCGGGTCGCCGCCCTGCTCCACGGCGCAACCAACGGGCTGCCCACGATCGGAGGCTCCGCCGGCGACAACTGCCGATTCGAGCAGACCTTGATCTTCGACGGCAAGCAGTTCCAGCCAAACGCTGCATTGTTGGGCGTGATCGAGACGGAGTTGCCGCATCTGACCTTCCGCTTTCAGCATTTCAGCGAAGGCCCCGTGCGCGCGGTGGTCACCGACGCCGATCCCGCCAGCCGCAGAATCCTGACCATCAACGGCGAACCCGCCGTCGAGGGGTACAAGCGCCTGATTGGCCGCGACGAACTCAGTCCGAGCCTCGTGGCCAAGCATCCGCTGATGCTCAAGGCGAGCGACAACGAAAACTACGCGCGGAGCATTCGCAACTGGGATGATGGCGTACTGACGCTCTACTGCGCAATCGAGCGAGGCATGGTGGTGCGCACGGGCGTCGCCAACGACCTCGTGGCAACGCTCGAGGAGCAACTCGCGGGGCTCCGCCCTGCCGGGCGCGATCCGGGCTTGATCATCTCGTTCGACTGCATTCTGCGCCGGCTTGAGGTGCAAACTCAAGCAGAAGATGAGCGCCTCGCCCGGGCGGTGGCAGGCTATCCACTGATCGGCTTCAGCACCTATGGCGAACAGTTCAATGGGACGCACATCAACCAGACGATGACGGGATTTTGCCTTGCTGAATGACGCCGACCAGTCTGAATTGGAGCGTTTGCGGGCGGAAAATGCGCAGTTGCGCGCCGCCATGGACGTTTTAATGGACCGCGTCGAGCAGACCACGGCCAACGCGGGCTCAGCGCTGGGCTTGTTCGAGGTGACCTCGGCGCTTTCCGAGCAGGTGCGTCAACAGCAGATCCGGCTGCGGGAGGCGGCGGATCGCGCCGAGCAGGCGAGCAAAGCCAAGAGCGAATTCCTCGCCAACATGAGCCACGAAATCCGCACGCCGATGACGGCGATATTGGGGTACGCCGACCTGCTGGATCTCGACGATGAACTGCTGCGCGACCCGCGGCAGGTGCGCATGGCCGTGCGGACCATTCGCTGCCATGGCAAGCACCTCTTGTCCATCATCAACGACATTCTCGACATGTCGAAGATCGAGGCGGGCAAACTGGTGATCGAGCGGATCGTGATCGACCCGGTGGAAATCATCGACGAAGTGGCTTCGCTGATGCGGCCGCGGGCGATCGAGAAAGGGATTCCCCTGCTTGTCGAGTACGTCTCGACTGTCCCGGAGACCATCGTCTCCGACCCGACTCGTTTGCGCCAGATTCTGGTGAACCTGACAGGCAATGCGATCAAGTTCACCGACTCAGGTTCCGTGACGATTCGCGTCTCCACGACCACGCCGGACGAGACGTTGCAGATCGACGTGATCGACACGGGCGTGGGGATGACGCCGGAACAACTCGCCCACGTATCCAAGTTCGACGCCTTCAACCAGGCCGACGGATCGACCACGCGCAAATTCGGCGGCACCGGATTGGGCCTGCGAATCTCCAACTCGCTCGCCACCATGCTCGGCGGTGCGATCAAGATCGCGTCCATCTACGGAGAAGGCTGCACCTTTTCGCTGACCGTCGCCACCGGATGCTTGTCCAACGTTCGGATGCGTGAGCCGGGCCAGCCGGAATTGCCTTCCGCCAAGGAGAAACCGAGAGTGGCATGCCCGGTGAAGCTGCCGACCGGTGGATCGCTGCAAGGCGTCCGCGTGCTGCTGGCGGAGGATGGCGTGGACAACCAGCGGCTGATCACCCACCTGCTGAAGCGGGCGGGTGCAGAAGTGACCGTGGCGGCCAATGGGCGGGAAGCCGTCGAAACGGCTTTTGCCGCACGTGCCGCCGGTGAACCCTTTGCGCTTATCCTGATGGACATGCAGATGCCGGTCATGGATGGGTACGACGCCACCCGTCGGCTGCGTTCCAACGACTACACGGGTCCGGTCATCGCCCTGACGGCCCATGCGATGGCCGGCGATTGCCAGAAATGCCTCGATGCCGGCTGCGACGCCTACCTGTCCAAGCCGATCAGCTTCGGCAAGCTCATCGACGTCTGCGGTCACTGGGCCGGTGCGGCCGCGACGGCAGCCGCCCACGCCTGACCGGCAGCAGAAACACCACCGGACTGCGCCATCCGCCGAAAGCCCCATGGCCCCGTCGCAGCGCGCTTACGGCGCGATCTCACAGGTGACGATCACGCGTTCAACACCAGCGGGGAGGGGGATCTCGCGCCCAACGCCTTTCTCCAGGGATGCGCCATCCGCCTCGACCGCGCGCACCGTTAGCCCTGGCGGGACGTGAAGAACGTATCCGGCGGGCGGGTGAGTTGATTGTCCGAGGGTTACGATCAGTGTCCTCGCACCGGCCGCGGCCCCCCGGGGTTTGGCATCGTTGTCCGACCAGCGTGCCGACAAGTCGATGGGTCCAAAGTATGTGGGCAGGCCTTGGATGCGCACGCCCGTACCGGCCAGCCAGCGTGGAAGGACGCCGGAAAGCAGGTGCAGTTGCTCGGCGGACTCATGCACAAGCATGCTGCGGACTGCGTAGACGTACTCCGCCCCCACCCAGGTATGCGGCAGATCGCCAATGTAGCCTCCGAACCGCGGATTGGCGTGAACCACCTCGCCCAGATGGTTCCAAGCAGCCGGGCGACGGCAACGCAACATGTAATCGAGCAGATCGTTGGCCCGCTGGGGCTGGCCGAGCGCGATGAAGGCCGGAATCGAGCGCAGCTCATACGGCGTGAATTGCCCGTTCCAGTCGGGGTCGTGGCGCCGCATTAAGTCTGCGTGATAGCGCCCAAACGTGTTCTCGAGCAACGTGCGATCCAGCAGATCCATTTCGCCGCACGGCGCAATGCCGATGGCGGTCGAGGTGGCGTCGAAGTCGCCCTTTTCCGCGCAGCCTGGAATATAGTCGATGCCGGAATGGCTGATGGTGGCGGCGATGGAGCGACGCAAGGCCGGTCGCAAACGGCGGTAAAGTGCATCAGCCTCTGCTTGCGACTTGGGCCATCCCAGGGCATCCGCGAGCGTGCGGGCGTCGCTCAGGCCCTTGAGCGCCCAGAAATCGTCCCAGTAGCTGTGGACCGGCGGGTCATAGCCTTCATGGCTGATCGAGGGCGGCAGGACGCCGCGGAAGCGCTCGGGCGCCGGCTGATCGGCCTGGTAGTCGTCGGCCGAAGTGCGATCGAGCAATGCCCGGGTGTACCGCAGTACGGCGTCGACGTGGCCGTGATGCAACCGGACGAAGTCGGCGTCGCCCGTGAAGCGGTAGTATTCCGCCAGGGCGTGGAGAAACTGGCCCTGGCTGTCCCATTCGATGTTGGAGCCCCAGCCGGTATAGAGCTCGCCCGTGTTGGTGAGAATCGGCGGCACGAGGCCGTCGAGTCGGATGCGCGCGGCGTACCAGCCCAGCCAGCGTTTTGCGTCGTCGAAAAGGCCGGCGCGGAGGAGCACGACCATGGAGCTGCCTCCGTCGCGCATCCAGGTGCGATTGTAGTTGCGCGAACCGGGCTGGATCGCATAGCCATCCTGGTTGATGAGGATGTACGCGATCTGCGCCCACCACATATCGACGACCTCGTGGTCGGGCAACTCGATGCGAGGTCCATTCAGCCGGTCGCGCCAATAGCGGGTCTGCGCAGCGAGCGCGGCGTCGAAGGCCGCAGCGGGATCGACGTCTGCCCGCGCGAATGCCAGCAAGTCGCCCAGGGCCTCATGCAAGGGGGTTGCGATTACCACGGCCTGCTTGGCACCGGGCGCCAGTTCAAACTCGTACGCGAGAACGCCGGATGCCAGTCCGGCGTCGTCATGGGCGTGATGCTCGTCTGGAATGCGACCGGCACGAAGATCTTGTCCGATGTCACCACGGTCGAAGGCGCGAACCCCGGCATCCGTCGCGGGCGGCAGGGCAAACCAGGTGGGCCGATCGTTGATGGATACGGCGGTGGCGTCGAGGTTGTCATTGGCGGCAATCACGATGTCGTTGATGGGCGAGAGCCCGCCGTATTGCCAGGGCGGATTCACCTGCGTCGGACGCACAGCAAGCAGCAGCCGGCCGGCGACCGGCGTGGATCCACTGTTCTCGACCTGGTATCGAGCGTAGGTCATCGAAGCATTGGGCAATCCACAGGTGAGGGCTTGCACCCGCAGACGCAGCGACCCAACGTGCCAGACGACGGTCGGCAGCGGCAGGCGACCGTCCACCAGCGACTGCTCCAGATGCCCCGCGCCGACGGGCGTCAGCAGCTCACCATCCAGCCAGAGGTACGGCATGACGGTCGTCCCGTCCTGGCGGCACTCCAGATTGCCGTACTCGTCGAGCAGGCTCTCCTGCGTATCGCGGGGAAGGCCGACAACGGTCCAATAGACTTGACGGCGGCGGAGATGTTCGGGGTAGAGGCCGGCGGGCATCAGTTCGGCGGCGACGCGCAACAGATTGAGCCGACTGCGTCCGGCATCCACGTCCACGAGGGACAGCTCGCCGATTTCGACGGGGGCGCTGACGCTCGGTTCTCGCAGTTCGAGACGCAGATAGCGCGCTTCCACGCGATCGTGCAGGAGCATCTCGTACTCGGCCGCGCCGAACGGGGGCGCTTCCATACGTTGCCAGGCAACGCCATCGTCCGAGGCGAATAAATCAATGCGGCGGGCGTGGACGTCGCCCCAATCGATGCGCAGTCCAGCCATGGGACGCGCCTGTCGGAAATCGAGGACCAGGTCCACCTCTTCTGCGGGCGCCCGCCAGACCGTTGCGGGATCACCGTCAAAGAGCGGGGCCGTCGCTTGAGCGCCGCTGGGATTTGTGGTGACCAGGACCCTCTCCCCCGGCCCCTTCACGTTGAGTTCGAAGATGGAATATCCCCAACCGGTGCCGCGTTCGCGACCGACGAGCTTGAGGTAGCGGGCGTTGACCGGTCCGAAGAAGAGGTCGTCGCGCCCGCCGTCGCCACGGGTCGTGGCGTAGACGCGCTGCCATTCTTGAGCGCCGGTGGAGGCGTAAATCTCAAAGGCCTTTCCGTACGCGGTCTCCCAGTGAATGGTGAGGCCGGTGACGGTAGCGACGCTGCCGAGGTCGATCTGGAGCCACTCGTGATCGGTGAAGGCGCTGCTCCAGCGGGTGGCCATATCGCCGTCGGCGGCATGGTGGGCGGCGAAGGCGTCGTCAGCCTCGCCGCCGGAAGCGGTGAGCCGCCATTGCTCGCGTGGGGGCACTGCGGTGGATTCATCGCCGTGCGTGGGGAGCGGCGCCAGAAGCTGGATAAACACGATGAAGTGGATTACTGAAAGCGCTTTCATCGCCGGAGTATAAGGAATCCACGGAGCTGTTGCAACCCATTCCGGCTATCGGTGCAGCGGGATCGCTCGGGGGCGGGAACCGTCAGAACACACGGGCCACAAGGGTGAGCAACAGCGGCCAGCGGGCGGGCCGTGAACGTGGAATACGACGATCTATGCGGAGGTGGCCGTCCGAGATGGCTGGCGAAAGGTGTACCCCACGCCGCGCACGGTCTGTACCCATACGCTGGCAGCCCCCAGCTTGCGGCGCAGGCTGGTGATGTGCACGTCGATGGTGCGATCCGTCACGGCGATGTCGCTGCCAATCACGGCATCAATGAGCTGAGCCCGATCCATCACGCGGCCCCTCGAGGCCATCAAGGTGCGGAGCAGGCGGAACTCGGTGGCGGTCAACGCAACCTCCTCGCCGTCGACGCTCAGTTGATGGCGGGCCGGGTTGAGAATGATGGGGCCGGCGACGAGCGTATCGGGGTCGTCGCCGTCTGTCCTGGTGCGCCGCAGAAGCGCGCCGACGCGGGCGACCAGCAGCTTCATCGAGAACGGCTTGGTGATGTAATCGTCCGCGCCCAGGGCGAAACCGACCAACTGGTCGGACTCCTCGACCTTGGCGGTGAGCATGATGAAGGGGATATGGGTTAAGTGCGACTCGCGGCGCAAACGGGCCGCGATCTCGTCGCCGGAAAGTCCAGGCAGCATCCGATCCAGCACGATCAGGTCGGGCGCCTGTTGTTGGATAATCGCAACCGCCTCGTCTCCGTCGTTCACCACGTCACACTGGTATCCTTCACGCTGAAGGTTGTAGCTGATCAAATCCGCCAGATCGCCCTCGTCCTCGACGATAAGCACTCTTCGCCGGGGCTCCGCATCCACTCGGCCTTCGCGTCGGGTCATTAAGTCGCCTTCCTCTCACGCCCTGTACATTCGCCGCAATCCTGTACATTCGCCGCAATTGTGCAGGGTCGTGAACACGTGCCCCGCGCGGGTGAAGTATAACCTGGGACGCAGCCTGTCGCCCAGCGTTCCTTCGACCCCGGGCCTGGCGCAAGTTATTGTGGCGCAGGACAGTTATGAATCCTTAACCGCAAGTTTGCGAAAACTTCACAGTCGGGGCGGAAGCTGGGGTTGATGATGAAGTCCGGAATAAGGATTACCCATCTTCCTTAACCTAAACTTAGCGCAAGGCGTCGGTCTCAAGCCGCAGTGGATGGATATACTGACGCGCAGCGTTGTATAGCGCGGCGCCGCCCGATCCGAGCAATCATGCCGAGGCGGTGTCGCGGGCGAAGGTCGCAGCGCGACGATTCGCCAAGTTGTTTCTCCTGCCTGCGAGGTCGCCATGCCAAACCAACCGTCACTGCTGATCGTGGATTGTGATGCGGATTTGACTGGTGCGTTGTGCCCCGTCCTCGCGGAGCACGGCTACGCGTGCCGGGTGGCACATGACGGCGAGGACGCATTGGTCGAGGTCGGGCGAACGAGGCCCGATCTGATTATCTTCGACCGGGCGCTGCGGCGGATGTCGGGGGACGAGTTCGCCCGCCGACTGGCGGTCAACCCGGCGCATGCCGACATTCCGCTGATCATCCTCACGGCCACCGAACCCTCGGAGAATATGCTCGTCGGCTTCCACGTCGACCTGCAGAACTACATCACCAAGCCCTTCTCCGTGACGTTCCTCCTGGAGCGAATCGGGGCCTGCCTTGGAACGTGCGTGCCAGCCTGATCGCCAGAAAACGCGGGATCGAGCGGACCTGCCGGTTCCTGGCTCTGCCGCGGTCGTGCGCGGCTTCATGGCTGCGGACCGGGGCGCTTACCCGCCTCCGGGGGGCGATAATGCGGTCCACTTGCGAATCCGCACTCTTTGAAGTAACTTCTTAAGGCTCCGACGGCTGGGATGTCGATAGCTGCGCTGTTGGCGCTGCGGACGTTGCCAGCCGTAGTGGGGGTCGCGTTTCAGGCAGTCGCGACGCAGCGAATATGCCGCATACTATTCACTGCATGTCACCGATGCCTGAGTCCGGCGTCGACCCCGCTGATCGCGGCAGGGAGTGTACCCAAGTGGCCAAAGGGGACGGGCTGTAAACCCGTTGGCGTACGCCTTCGAAGGTTCGAATCCTTCCGCTCCCAGTAAAGTCTGCCGGCCGGACTCTGCCATGAAAATCATTGACTGCCTCTCACCCCAGCGACCGTCGTTATCCTTCGAGTTCTTTCCGCCTCGAGACGAGGTCGGTTTCTGGGATTTGTACAAGACGATCCTCTCGCTCAAGCAGTTGGAGCCGACCTACGTATCCGTGACCTATGGCGCCGGCGGATCCACGCGGAAAAAGACCGTGGATCTGGTGACGCGGATCAAGGCGGACGCCGGCATTGAGCCCGTAGCGCACCTCACCTGCGTGGGCGCAAGCCGCCGGGAAATCGCCGAGGTGGTGGACGCGCTGTGGGCGGGGAACATCCACAACATCCTCGCGCTGCGCGGCGATCCCCCGGCGGGCGAAACAGCCTTCGTCCAGCCGGAAGACGGGTTCGCGTACGCGGCCGACCTGGTCCGATTTATCCGCGAGCGTCACGACATTTGCGTCGCCGGGGCGTGCCATCCGGAGAAGCATCCGGAAGCGCCGGACGTTCCGACCGACCTCACGCATCTGAAGCGCAAGGTGGACGCCGGGTGCGACTACCTCGTGACCCAGCTCTTTTTTGACAACACGGACTTCTTCCGATTCCGCGAGCGCGCCGAGGCGGCCGGCGTTCACGTACCGATCATCGTAGGGGTTATGCCTATCCTCAGCGTCAAGCAGATCAAGCGCTTCACGCAGCTCTGCGGCGCCCGCATTCCCGAGTCGCTGCTGGCCAAGATCGAGGCCGTCGAGGACGACACCGAGGCCGTGCGGCAAGTCGGCACCATCCACGCGCTGCAGCAGTGCGAAGAGCTCATCGCCAATGGCGTCAGCGGATTGCACTTCTACACCCTGAACCGCTCCACAGCGACTCGGGCGGTCTTCCAGCACCTCAAGGACATGGTCCGCAAACCGCGGCCTCTTGCCGACAAGGCCTGATTCGTGGCGGCAGCGCCCTGAGGGGCGATCCGGCTCCTCGTATTATGGGGCCGGCGCGGGCAGCCGAGGGGCTGACAGCGATCGATCGCCCAATCGGTTCGCTGGGGCAATGGCTTCCCTTTTGAGGTCGGCGGAGGTTAAACTGGGGCGCCCGCGGAGACGACCGCGGTTCGTCATCTTTTGCCTCGAGGTTCCCCCATGCCATCACCTCATTGTTCGTTATCCCATCCGCCCAACAGTCGCCGGTACTTGCCCCTGGTGACGTGCCTGGCCATCATCCTCGCGGTGGCGCCCGCGTGGGCGTTTGATCCGCCTGCCGGCGACTACGCGAAGGACGATCCGCGCGACCTGCGGATCGTCACGTACAATACCGAGCGCAACCTCATCTCCGACCCGGGCCGAGACGCGGCATTCAACCGGGTGCTGAGTGTTTTGAACCCGGACATCATCTGCTTTCAGGAGTTCACCGAGGAGATCTCGCAAACAGCAATCGCCAATCGGCTCAACACTGTCTTGCCGAACACCGGGGGTTGGGACGTGCACCTGGGCATGCTGGGCGGCATCCGCACGGTGATCGCTTCGCGTTTCCCCCTGGTGGCCACGCGGATAGACACGGTGCCGGCCTCTTCCACCCGGGGCGTGACGATCGCTCAGGCGGTGCTGCCCGACGACGTTTACGCGACCGATGTGTACCTTCTCGGCGTGCACCTGAAGTGTTGCGGTGATCCCGGCGGGTCTGAAGATGAAAGCCGGCAGGCGTCGGCCGACGCCATTGCCAACTGGTTCGCCGATGCACGCGGCGCGGTCCGTCCCTCGGGCAATCACATTGTTCTGCTGCCCCAGACGCCGATTATCACCCTGGGCGACTTCAATCTGGTGGGCGGTCCCCAGCCGGGCGACACGCTGCTTACCGGCGACATCCAGGACGAGACGACCTACGGCCCCGACATCAAGGGGGATTGGGATAGCTCAGACCTGACCGATGCGGCGCCTTCCGACCCGTTCACCGGCGACACCTTCACCTGGCAAGGCAGCTACTGGTACCCGCCCTCGCGGCTTGACCGTTTCATCTACACGGACAGCGCCGCGACGGTCGCGAACAGCTTCATTCTCAATTCGCAGACCATGTCGGCCCTGGCCCGCAGCGTTACCGGGCTGCAATACGACGACACCGACCCGGACAGCACCTCGGACCACCTGCCTGTGGCCGTGGATCTGCGACTTCCCGCGTTGCCGGACTGCATTGACGACGCGGACTGTGACGACGGCATCGCCTGCACGGTGGATGCCTGCACAGGCACGCCGGCCGCATGCGTGTTCACGCCGGCAGACGCGTTGTGCGACGATGGGTTCTTCTGCAATGGGTCTGAAACCTGCGTTGCGGATTCGGGATGCGTGCCAGGCACCTTTCCCTGTGGCGACGACGCATGGTGCCAGGAGAGCGCAATGTCCTGCGTGCCGCTGGGCACCGGCGACTTCGAGTTCGACGGGGACGTGGACCTCGTGGATTTCGCCGCCTTCATGACCTGCTTCGGCGAGATCGCAGACGCAGAATGCCTGCCGGCCAATCTCACCGGCGCGGACGGGCAGATCACCCATGAGGATTTCGCGCATTTCCTCCAGCGCATGAGCGGGCCGCGCTGAGTCATCGGTTGCCATCCTCCCGCGGCGCGGGTATATCGTCGCCGCACAGGATGCATCGTCCGTAGAAATGGCGCTCGTGAATCACTGACCCACCAGCGGACCAGGCCGGCCATGGCTGATCGTGTGCTGCTAATCACAACGGATGCAGGCTTTGCCAACCGAGTACGCGCGGCATGCGCACGGCTCGACGCCGAAGTGGACGTGGCGAACACCGACGCAGCCGCAGAGGCCCTGCTCGTAGACCACCCGCGCAACCTGGTGGTCTGTGATTACCCCACCTTTGTGCAATTGCGCGCAAGACACCCGCAGTTGTGCGCGCTGTTGTACGCCCTTCCCGGCGGCAACAGCGAAGAGGCGATCGAGGCGATCAAACAGGGAGCACTCGACTACCTGGTCCATCCCGTCGAGGATGATGTCCTGACCGAGCACATCGGTCAGGCGCTGCGCATCAGCCGTGACGTACAGATCCCGGCGATCTACGACGAGCCGAAAACCGAGCGGGGCGTCGAGCGTATCATTGGTCAGTCGCCGGCGATGAAGGAGGTGTACAAGCTGATCGGGTTGATTGCCCCGCGCGATGTGAACGTGCTGGTCACCGGGGAAAGCGGTACCGGCAAGGAGCTGGTCGCCAGGGCGCTCCTGCATCACAGCCCCCGCAGGGAGCGCCCTTTTCTGGCGGTCAACTGTGCGGCGATTCCCGAAACGTTGCTGGAAAGCGAGTTGTTCGGGCATGAAAAAGGCGCCTTTACCGGCGCAAACGCCCGGCGGATCGGGAAGTTCGAACAATGTGATGGCGGCACGCTATTCCTGGACGAGGTCGGCGACATTCCCCTGGCGACCCAGGCCAAGCTGCTCCGCGTGCTTCAGGACAACTCGTTCCAACGTCTCGGCGGCAGCGAGACCATTCATAGCGACGTGCGCATCGTGGCAGCAACGCACCAGTCGCTGGCAGACCTGATCCGCGAACGGCGGTTTCGTCAGGATCTCTTCTATCGCCTCAAGGTGGCCAGCATTGACGTGCCCCCACTGCGTGAAAGGGAGGTCGACGTGGTCCTGCTCGCCCACTACTTCGTCGACCGGCATCGCCGGCACCTTGGTGCGGAGATTCGCTCGTTTGCCCCCGAGACGTTGCCGATCCTGCTGCGCTATCCCTGGCCGGGGAACGTGCGCGAGCTCGAGAATGCCATCAAGGCCGCCTTGGTGGTCGCCCGCGGCCCGATTCTGCGCCCCGAATTCCTGCCCGAGCACATCCGCAGCAACGTGACCAATGATCCTGCGGCAGCTTTGTCGAGAAGCGGGGACCTGTCCGAGCCGATGACTTCGCTGCGACAACTGGCCACCAGCCTGCTGGGCCGGCCTGAGCATCACGGGCAGCTTCATGCCGTGGCCGTCGCCCGCGTAGAGCAGGAGATCATTCGGGCATGTTTGCAGCATACTCAAGGTCAGATCGCACCTGCGGCCAAACTGCTTGGCATAAGCAGGACCACCCTGCGCAAGCGGATGTCCGAACATGGCATTCGTGCGACAGTCATGATCGACTCCGTCAGGCCCTGCGCTGATCACGACGAGACCTGAGTGACCATCTCCTGACCACCACGAGCAGCCTATAGCCATCTCGCCCGTACGACAACTGCCAGCCAATTCGTCGTAACCTATTACCTGCCAAAACTCTACGGAGAATCACCGGGGCGCCCCAATCTGGCCCCCAATGTGCTTCACATCGGGTAGCCATGCCTCCGTCATCCCCCGCTCCGCCAATCCGGATGGCGGGGGCATGGCTGTCGGGGCGGTCGGATGTTCGACGGCCCGGTTTGCGGACCGCCCGTGTGGCGTGTGTTGGAGATCCCGGAATCATGAGACGAGTACAGTCAACAATTCGGATGCACGAGCGCGAGTCGCGTTTGCGGGCCTTGGCGTGCGACACCCCGACCTGCATCCTGCCAGAGACCGGAACATCGCGAGCAATGGAAGCTCTCGAAGCGATGCGCCGCATCAGAGAAGGCACATACGGAACATGCGCGGACTGTGGCGGACGGATACCGGCCGCACGCCTGGCAGCCAAACCGGAAGCAGTGCGCTGTCTGAAGTGTCAATTGGAACGAGAACGGGAAAGCGCGGCATGACGCGCGGCTTTGCGCGTGTGCTTGATTCGCCGCTCCCGGAAACAAACGTGTAAGCGACGTCAGAGCAAAATCTGATTGAGAAAGGAGCCTGAACGTGATTTCGGAGCGGACTATTTCGAAACCAGCGGCACCATGGCGCCCCACGGCGGGTGTGGTTTACCTGGCGCGTGATCCGCCCGACGTACGCGGTTGCGGCGCGGGAGAATGCGCGCTGGCACCTTGCACTTGACCCAGCTTACGCGAGTGATTAAGACGACCATGGTTCGGGCAAGAGCGAACGGCCGTGGAGCGTCGTTCGCGGTATGGGACTGAGTTGCTGCCACCATGCCTGGGGCCTGAAACGCGGAACGCGGAAGTTGCGGTTGTCGGCCTGAGCTTGCGGGCAGTTGAGACATGTCCCCCCCACCACCGATCCATATCTGCGGCATCGATCCCGGGCTCGAAATCACCGGTTACGCTGTGCTGCGCTGGTCGCGAAGCACGCCCCGTATCGTGGATGCGGGCGTGTTCCGCACATCCCTGCGAGCCGAGATGCCGGCTCGACTACTCCAATTGGCGGACGACTTCACCGAGGTGCTGGCCCAGTGGCAGCCCGCCGCGGTCGGCGTCGAACAGCTCTACGCACATTACAAGCATCCCCGCACGGCCATCCAGATGGGGCACGCCCGTGGCGTGCTTCTGGCGGCCGCCGCCCGCGCCGACGCTCCCGTCCATAGCTTCAGTGCCACACGAATCAAGAAGTTCATGACCGGCAACGGGCGGGCGAGCAAGACACAGGTCCAGCAGGCGGTAGAGGCGCTTTTTGGGCTGGCTGCACCTCCGGAGCCCCCGGACGTGGCGGACGCGATCGCGGCCGCTTTCTGTTGCGGGCAGGAGTTGGCGAGCGGATCGGCAGAAGTGCTTCGGAGAGCGAAGTGACCGCGTCGATACGCCTTCGTTACACGCCGGATTTTGAACTGCCCCGCGGAATCCGTTATAAGCGGAGGTGTTGTGGGCTAGAAATTAGGCTCGATTCAACTTGGCATCTGGCCCTGGCGTTCCCAGATAGGTTGTCGCCGCGTGGAAGTTGTAGTCGGTCGGCGATCCTGGCGAACTGGACGGTGTGCGGCGGACAGTCGGTGCCGTGACGCGCACGAACAATACTCGAAAAAGAGCGGAGATCGACGCATGAGGTTCACCAGCCGTATGACTGTTTTGATGCTGATGGCCGGTCTGTTCGTGGCCATGCCGACACTCGCCCAGGATGCGCCAGAGGCGAAGCAAATGACCGCCAAGGCCGGTGATGCCGATGGCGTGCAGCAGGAGCTGGCCGAGCTCCGCCAGGAACTCGCCGCAATGCGCGCCGAAATGAAGAAGATGGAGGCTGAACTTGCCGCGCTCAAGAAGGCCCGCGCGCCGAAGCAGCGTCCCCGGCGCCAGCGGCCGGCGTTGACCCTCCTCGGCAAGGAGGCGCCGGAAGTTACCTTCAAGACGTTCCGGGATAAGGAATTGAGTCTGGGCGGCGATTCAGACAAGGTCAAGGTGGCGTTCTTCTATGCGTCGTGGTGCGGATTCTGCAAGCGGGCGCTGCCGGGTATCGAGCAGTTGAACAAGGACTACGCCGACAAGCCGGTCGAGGTCATCGCGATCAACCTGGACAGCCGGGAAGGCCGCCGCGGCAAGACCGAGGCCCAACTCATTGATCATTACAACAGCCTGAACCTGACCATGCCGATGCACCTGGATCCCGACAAGAGTATCGGAAAGCAGTACAAAGTCAGCAGCTTCCCAACGTCATTCGTGATCGGCAAGAATGGCAAGGTCGAAGCCGTTCACATCGGCGGACCGGTCGGACTGGAAAAGACCATCGCCGGCGAGATCGATAAGCTGCTCGAAGGCAAATCGCTGGTGCAGGCGGACGGCGAGCAGAAGAAGACGTCGTAAGCACAACCAGCGGAGTTTCGACGAGTCTGGAAGAAGGGCGGGTTTGCGGACCCGCCCTTCTTTTTGCGCCCCGGTGTGGGTCAGGAGTCATCACGGCAAGCGTCGCCGTTGCATTCGCCATCCAGGGCGGTACAGTGCCAGGCAACGCGGTCATGCCGTTGAATATGGGTGCTGGTTTGCGACGCGATTAATTATGCCAGGAGACAACCTGCGGCCAGCGGCTGCCATCCCTCTCCGGCGGCGCCGGCTTGGACACATCGTGCGCTGGCACGGCCTGCCCTGGCGCCGCTTGGCGAGTCGGGAGGCCGGGGCATGATTGTGCGCTTGACCGGTGTGGTCCTCGAGGTCGCAGAAGAATCAGCAGTCATCGAACGCGACGGGATCGCCCGCGAGGTGCTGGTGCCCGGTTATGCGCTGGGCGAACTGACGGCCTGCCGCGGTCGGGAGATCACCCTCTATACGCTCGAGTTCATCGAGGCGCCCCAGGGTGGGGGCAACATGACCCCCCGGCTGGTGGGTTTTGCGCACGCCGACGATCGGCGATTCTTCAGACGCTTCGTCTCGGTGAAGGGGATCGGGGTGCGCAAGGCGATCAAGGCACTGTCGGAACCGGTGCGCAAAGTCGCCACGTGGATCGAACAAGGCGACGTCAAGGCGTTGGCCACGTTGCCAGGCATCGGAAAGCGGGCGGCGGAGATGATCGTGGCGGAACTGCGGGGCAAGCTGGACGACCTGGCGGTCGGAACGCCGGCGGAGGCGGCGGTGGACACGGCCCGGTTCACCACCGACCAGCGCGACGCCCTGGAGGTCCTGCTCGCGCTGGGCGAAGCGCGTGCCGACGCGGAACGCTGGCTGGAACGAGCGGCTCAACTGCACCCCGATCTCAACGACGCCGAGGACTGGGTGCGGGTCAGCTACCGCATCAAAACGGGCGTGGAATGAGCGGCGCATCGGGGAATGGGCAAGCATGGCACGTGAGCGACTGATCTCCTCCGACAAGCAGAACCGGGACGCGGACCCGGTGGCGGCGAATCTGCGCCCGCAGACGCTCGACGAGATGGTGGGTCAGCAGGCGGTGCTTGACAAGGTGCGGATTGCCATCGATGCCGCCCGGCAGCGCGGCGAGCCACTGGAACACGCCCTCTTCGACGGTCCGCCTGGTTTGGGCAAAACAACACTGGCGCACGTCATCGCCAGGGAGATGATCGAGCGCCCGCCGCGGATCACGTCGGGGCCGGCGCTTTCGAGGCAGGCCGACCTGATGCCGATCCTCACCAATCTTGAACGGGGAGACATCCTGTTTATCGATGAAGTTCATCGACTTCCCAAGGTCGTCGAAGAGTTTCTTTACACGGCGATGGAGGATTTTCGCGTCGACGTGACGATTGAAGGCGGACTTCGCGGGCGCGTGGTGAATTTCAACCTCGAGCCCTTCACCCTGATCGGGGCGACCACCCGGGCCGGCATGCTCAGCGGCGCGATGCGCGACCGTTTCGGTCTGCAATACCATCTGGAATACTACGCAACCGCCGACCTGGCGACGATTCTGCACCGCTCCGCAAGCAAACTCGGCCTCGACTACGATAAGGGTGCGTTGAACACGATTGCGGCGCGGAGCCGAGGCACCCCGCGCGTGGCCAATCGCCTGCTGCGGCGCGTGCGGGATTACGCCCAGGTGCGGAGCGATGGCCGGCTGACCAGTCCGGTGGTTGACAAGGCGCTCGAGATTCAGGGCGTCGACGAGTTGGGGCTCGACGAGTTGGACCGCGCTTTCCTCACGGCGCTCATGCGGATCTACAACGGCGGGCCGGCCGGCATCGAGGCGCTGGCGGCCACCATGGGCCAGGAACGCGACACCCTCGAAGACATGGTCGAACCCTACCTGCTCCAGATCGGCTTCGTGGTGCGTACCCGCCAGGGTCGGCTGGCAACCCGCGCGGCGTGGAATCACATGGGCCTCACACCCCCGGCCGACTCAGGTGGAGCAAGCGACCCCACCCTCTTCTGATCGCGTCAATCATCTCGCGTCAGTCATCCCAACGTTTTGACATCGTGCAGACGGGTGCCTGTCGGGGAATCGGGCCGCGGCGAGTTCAGTCCGCTCGTCCGCGCGCGACGGTCATGTGCTCGCGGAGTTCCGGCGTGATGAAGATGTTGTCAATCTCGGGCAACTGGGCAAGTGCGCGAAGGCTCCGAACGCATTGAGTGGCCCTGTCCGCCGTGCTGTCCACAAAAAGCGTTCGACGCCCCTTCAGCACACACAATCCGCCGCCTTCACCGCCCAGGGGGGCGTGGCGAACGGCAATGTCGAGGCGTTCCGCCAGCTCCGCCACGTCAGACATGATCCGTTCGAGATCCATCGCAAAGGGCTTCAGTTTTTCGGGTCGGCGCGCCGATATGAAGGCGCGTACGCGTACGCAAACTCAAGGGGCTTATATGTTTACCACCACGGACACACCTGCGGAAAACTCTTCCCAGCTTAACGCCACGGAGCGCCGGCTCCAAGCGCAATTTCGCAAGCTGGAGGCGCAATTCGCGTTGCTCAAGGAGCAGACCCGCCAAGCGCAGAAGCTGGCCTCTCTGGGGTCGGCCGCGGCGATGCTCGCTCACGAGTTCAACAACCTGATGAGCCCGGTGGTGGGTTATGCCCGCTATGCCCTGGACCACCGCGAACCGGACCTGATGGCGAAGGCGTTGGAGATGACGCTGAAGCAGACGTCGATCCTCACGGCGATGTCCGACCGTATCCTGGGGTTGGCGGTGAACGAAGCCCAGCGGATCGAAGCGGTGAACGTCCGGCAGGCCGTGGCTGATGCCGAGGCATGCCTGTGCCGCGACCTGTCCAAGGATGGGATAACCCTTATGAACAAGGTCGCCGAGGACGTGCTGGTCTCGGCCGACCCCAAGCAACTGCAACAGGTGCTCTTCAACCTGTTTATCAACGCCCGGCAAGCAATCACGCACCGCAGCGGGCGCATCAAGGTCTGGACCGACGTCTATGACGACCAAGTCGGCATCCACGTGTCCGACAATGGCGGCGGCATTCCGGCCGACAAGCTCGACGACATCTTCGACGCGTTCTACTCCAGCAAGCAGGATGATCGCCCGGACAAGAGCGGCATCGGCCTGGGCCTGACGCTGTGCAAGGAGATCGTGGAAGAGCACAGCGGCCAGATCAGCGTCGATAGCCAGGAAGGCGAGGGCGCCACATTCACCATCACCCTGCCCGCGGCATCCTGAGCCGCAGCGCAGCCCCAGTCATGAGCCACGGCGAAGTACTCGACGCCGGCCGGGCACGCGGTCAATGAACCCCAAACGCGGATTCTGGGCGGTCCTCCGCCGATGCTGAGCGCCGGGTTGCACTCCCCAGGCCAAACTGCCAGAATCAAGCGTTCGGCAGCGCCTGACCAGGCAATGGTCCCGCAAGGGTTCCCCAGTTTGTGTGCTGCCGTATCGGGCTACCCGGCGACCGCCGTCGCGAACCGGAGACGCAACGGCTGGCGCCCCGATCCAAACGAATGGAGGAACACTATGGCCATCAGCTTTACAGGTCGACGTTGCGCGTGCGCGCGGAGGGCCTGGCTGGCCAGCTTGGCAGTGGGTCTCATGGCGGCATCGGCTGCGGCCGCCGGCGAACTGGACACCAGCCAGCGGACCCTGCTCAATGATGCGATCAGCCAGTTGGAGAAAGCGCGCTCAGGATTGAAGTTGGTGCAGGACGCGTTGGGCCGTGGCAACACGGCGCCGACCGGCTCGAAACGCAAGCTGGCACTGGTGCGTTTGAACTCAGCAAAGCAGCCGCTGGCCACGGCCGCGGAGCGGCTTGCGAAGCTGCCGGGCGATCACCCCGACGTCCAGACGGTCCAGCAACACCATGACGCGCTCAAGCAAACCTGTGATCAGTTTGAGACCCTGCTGACGGGGGAGGCGTCCACGAACGACGACACCGACGATGCCGGCGTCAAGCTGGATTACCGTCAAGAGGAGTCGCTCAAGAACGCCAGGTTCAACCTGCGCGATCTCAAGGGCAGGGTCCAGCCGCTCACGGAGCTCGTCGAGCAGGCCAAGGGCGTCGACGACAAGACCACGTTGGACCACCGGATCATCGCCCAGGGCATTGCCACGGTCGCAGACGCCCGCCGCCGGGCTGGCTTCGTCCAAGACCATCTCGACGCTTTGCCGAACAACGGAGCCGGCGTCGCGCCAGTGGCCAAGGAGCTTGCGGATACCGTGCAGGTGATCGACGCCTGCGAAGCTTTCCTCAGCCCGATCCACCAGCAACTGTCCGAGATCCTCAATCCCCACCGCTACCCGGAACTCAATGCAGACACGACGCGGCTTGATGATCTGGCGTCCATGTTTCCCGCTGAGCAGTTGATCGATGTGATGCGGATTCAGGCAGCGGAGGCCTTCAAGCAGGCGCCGGCAGCCGCAGCCGAGCATGACCGGGTAGTCACGAAGTACGGCCTGCTCATGCGTCAACGGACGCGCGAGGGCGAGTTGCTGAATCAGGCGAGCCGGAGCTTTCTGAGCAGCTACCAAGCCTATCTCGAGGCGGTGGAGCGGCAGAAGGCCAAGCTCCCAGGTGAAATCACCGGCCATCTGGCGGAGGCGCGCGACATCGGCCGGCAGGCCGTCGAGGAGCAAAAGCCACTCTTTTTCACCGGTGGCGTGGTCCAGAATATGGACTTTGCCCGCGACAAACTCGCCTTCTTGAAGGCTATTGACCCCGACGGGGCCAAGGCTGCGGACGCGGAATTCGCCAAGACGGAAGTGGCCTTGAAGGAAGCCCAGGAGGCTTTGCGCGAGACGATCATCCAGACCAATACCCTACCCGCCGACAACTACACGAACGACGATCGCGGCGACATCGAGGAATGGGCGAAGCAGGCCTGGCGCGAGCGCAAGCCGAAGGCGAAGATTCTCGCCGTGCGGGTGCCCAGTTCAGAGTGGAAACACGAGGTCATGTGGCGTTACTCATCCGGAACGTGGCATAAGATCGATCGCTCCCGAATCCAGGCGCAGTTGATCGTTCAGCATGACGAGCGGCTGGCGACGATCCAGCCGATCGACTTGTGGAAAAACCACCTGAGCAACGACCAGGTCACTGCCTATCCGTTCTGGGAAGAGGATGCCGAACTTCCCCCCAGCAGTTTCCTGCCGCTCGAGAAGGTGAAGTAGCCGAGCGGCTGCGCCCGCGGCGCAGACATTGCGTCATCAGAATCGACGTGCGGAAGTCATCCCGGGCGGGCGGCCGTTCGGAGGGACGTGGGGCACGTCCGCCCTGATGCGCTGTGCAAAGCCGTCTCCGCAGCCCGCTTCAGGGATGGGACTCGGCGTGCGGGTGAGGAGTTCCGTCCGTCGCGGCAAGGGCCTCGGGCGGAGCAACCGCGGGGGCCTGGGCGATCGTGCCCCTGAAGGCCTCGGCGGCGCGGCGGGCTTGATCGGTGATCAGTCCCGGCCGAATGAACAGCAGCAGAACCACGAGGCTGCACAAGGCCACGCCCCACCGCAAAGTCATCCCCCCCACCGGTTCCGTCTCGCCGGTTTCCTTGCGGGTATAGCAGGCGGCGACGATGCGCAAATAGTACGCGGCACCCACGGCCGAGGTCAGCACACCGATGATCACCAACGCGATCAGCGGTCGTCCAAACGGGTGAACATCCCCCACCGAAAACGCGCTGGAGAAAATGTAGACCTTGCCCAGTAAACCTGCGGTGGGCGGAAAGCCCATCAAGCTGAAGCAACACACGGCCATGGCCAAGGCCAGGCCGGGCCGCCGCTGACTGAGTCCGCCGAGATCGTCAAGCTGTTCGACGGCCTCACCCTGGCGGTGCAAAGCGCTGAGCACGGCGAACGCGCCGAGGTTCATCGCCCCATAGATCACCATGTAGAACAGCATGGCGGCGATGCCGTCGCGCATGGGGCCCTGTCCTGCGACGACCGCCGGTCCGACCAGCAGGCCGATGAGCATGTAGCCGCTGTGGGCGATGCTGGAGTATGCCAGGATGCGTTTGACGTTCTGCTGAAGAAGGGCGAGCGCGTTGCCCACCACCATGGTCAGGGCCGACACGATCCACAGCAGCCAGAATACGGTGTGCAGCGGTACGGCATCCCAACGGAAAATGCCCAGCAACTTGGCCGCGGCCACGAAGGCCGCGAACTTGGGCAGAAAACCCAGCAGTCCCGTCACCGGAGAAGCCGCCCCCTCGTACACGTCCGGGGCATATACGTGAAAGGGTACGACCGCCATCTTGAAGAAGATGCCCGCCAGGGCGAGGAGCATCCCGATGACCACAAAAGTCGTGGCCCCGGACTGGGCTGCGACGGTAGCGAGCGCGGCGCCGCCGTCCACCGCGAGAATGGTCGTATGCCCGCCAAGGGCGCCATACAAAAAGCTGAACCCGTAGACCATGAAGCCGGCCGCCAAAGCGCCGAGAAAGAAGTACTTCACGGCGGACTCCGACGCCCGCCTGTCCTCGCGGCTGAGCGAGATGAGGACGTAGGTCGGCACGCTGACCAACTCGATCGCGAAGAACAACACGATGAGGTCGTTGGCCAGAGCCGTCATGAGCAGGCCAAGAAGAGACAGGAGGATCATGGAGAAGAACTCGGCCCGTTCCTCCGCTATGGGCAGATGCAGATTGCACAAAAGCAACAGGAGACCGATCCCGAGGCCGCCCAGGCGCACGTAGTGAACCAGAGGATCCAACATGATTCCGGGGATTGGGCTTCCCGGCTCAGGCGTTCCCGCATACCAGGCCACGCAGAACGCGGCAAGCACCGTGATGACCGATAACGGACCGGTGGCCTTCGCGCCCGGACCGCGCAACGGGCCCGAACCGGCAAGCAGCACGGCGCAGGCGCCGATCAGCAGGATGAACTCCGGCGCCAGATCGCGAATAAGCGCACTAAGATCCATGCATCACTACTCCCATGCGATGATTGGCGTCCTGGACCGCCGGTTGCACTGAGGCATCCTGCGTGCGGCACGGTTGGACCGGCTCACCACCTGCACGCGGCGGCGTTGGCGCCGAAGGCTCCGAAGGATCGGCCAGGGCAAAGGCGTCCTGGGCGTCCGGTTCGGCCGGAGCGGCGCGGGCAACGAGAATGTTGTTGGCGATGGCCGTCTGAAGATCCTCGAGCACCGGCTTGGGATACACACCGATGAAAACGCAAACCAGAGCGAGCGGCGCGAGGATGCCAATTTCCCGGGCATTCAAGTCCTGGGACAGGCCGGCCGACGTGTCCGGCGTGCCCGGCGGCTCCCTCAAGGGCCCGAACAGCACCTTCTGGCACATCCACAGCATATAGACCGCCCCGAGGACGATGCCGGTGGCGGCGGGTACGGCATACCAGATGCTCAGCGGGCCGGACTGGAACTGATCCGCAGCAGTGTTCGACGTCGCCGTCCCCAGGAGGACCAGAAACTCGCCGATGAAGCCATTCAAGCCGGGTAGCCCGATGCTGCTCAACGTGAAAATAATCAGGAAAAACGCCATCCAGGGCATTTGACGAGCGAGTCCGCCGAGTTTGTTGATGTCCCGCGTGTGGTAGCGCTCGTAGATCATGCCGACGACGAGAAACAGCGCCCCGGTGCTCAGTCCGTGGTTGAGCATGTAGACCACCCCGCCGGTGACGCCCGCCATCTTCAGGCTGAACAGCCCGAGCATGCAGAAACCCATGTGAGAAACAGAGGAGTAGGCCACGAGTTTCTTGACATCGTCCTGCACCCAGGCGGCGAGGGCGCCGTAGATGATGCCGCAGATCGCGAGCACGGACATGAATGGCGCCAAGGCAAACGCGCCGTCCGGAAAGAATGGAAGCGACAGTCGACAGAAGCCGTAGGTCCCCAGCTTCAGGAGCACGCCGGCGAGAATCACACTGCCCGCCGTCGGCGCCTCCGTGTGGGCCAGTGGCAGCCAGGTGTGCACGGGGAAGAGCGGCACCTTGATCGCAAAGCCAGCCGCCAGAGCGAGAAACAGCCACCATTGCAGATTCGGCGGCAGCCCATGGTCGGCGGCAAACGCCGTAAGGGTCGGAATGTCCAGCGTGAACACGCCTGCGGCGCTGTGGATGTAGTGGTAGTACCCGAGGTAAAGCACTCCGGCGAAGGTCAACACGCTGCCCGCGACGGTGAAAATGAAGAACTTGCTGGCCGCGCGGGCCCGCTCGGGACCGCCCCAGATCCCGATGAGGAAAAACATGGGGATCAGGGTGAACTCGAAAAACACGTAGAAGAGCAGCAAATCCATGGCGCAAAACACGCCGAGCATCCCGCTCTCCAGTACGAGCATCAGGGCGTAATACTCCTTCACCCGAGAAGAGACGCCCGTGAAACTGCCCCAGATGGCCAACGGGGTGAGAAAGGCGGTGAGCAACAACATCCAGATGCTGATGCCGTCGACGCCCACGTGGTAACGAATATCCAGGTTGCTCGGTTCATCCGCGCCGGTGAGCCACGGGATGCCCTGGCCGTTGCCATTCTGGAGGACGAAATCGGACGCCGGCGCTTGGCTGTAGAGGACAAACGCCCAGAGCACCAGCAGCAGGGTCACCACGCTCCAGAGCAGCGCAATCGTCCGGATGCGTCCGTGATCGTCCTTGCCGGTGGGCAGCAGCAGGACCGCGCCGACCAGGGGAAAGAACACCACGGCCGACAGAATCCAGTGCTCGGTGTGTTGCAAGAGCCAGTCAAACAAAGCTGCGTCCCTCGGATTACAGTCGATGCGCTATCACGTGAACAGCGCGAGAAGCACGATGATGCCCAGTCCGGCGACCATGGTGAGGGCATAGCCCTGAATCGCGCCCTGCTGGAAGGTACGGGCGACGAATGCGATCAGCCGGGGAATCGCCGTGATGATCCAGAGAATGCCGTCGATGAAGAACTCGTCCACGTTGAAGCAGACCTTGCCGCCCGTCCAGAGCGGCTTGACCACCGTCTTGTCGTAGGCCTCGTCCACGTAGTACTTGTTGTACAGCACACGATGGGCCTCGGGCAGCGAGCCGCTGAACAGTTGCGGAATCCAGGGGCGACGGACGTAGAACACGTAGGCGACAATGATGCCCCCGATTGCGATGAGCGCCGAGACGTACATCAACCAGTGGTGCGCGATTGCTGCGAAGAAGCCGTGCGGCGCCTCGGCCACTTGTTCCGCTCCGTGCGCCGCGTGGGCGGCGAACGGCGCCGCCACCGGCTCGAGGAAGTGGTGCAATGCGCCATGCGGCTCAAGCACGCCCAGGAATCCGCCCGCTTGCGTGTGTACGCCGACGTAGCCCGCCCCGACGGCACCCGCGGCCAGCACGCAGAGGGGCACGAGGATCCAGCCGCCCGCCTCGTGGGCGTGCACGCCGTCGGGCACCCGCTCCTCGCCCCAGAAAGCGAGGAAGACCATGCGGAACGTGTAGAACGCGGTGAGGGCGGCCGTCAGCAGGCCCAGAACACCCAGGACTGGATTCTGCACCATCGCCGCGTGGACGATCTCGTCCTTGCTCCAGAAGCCCGCGAATAGCGGGAAGCCGGCGAGTGCCAACGAGCCGATCACCATGGTCCAGCAGGTCACCGGCATGATGCGCCGGAGCCCGCCGAAGCGGCGCACATCGATGATCCCGCCCATGGCGTGCATCACGCTGCCGGCGCCGAGAAACAGCAGGGCCTTGAAAAACGCGTGGGTAAAGAGGTGGAAGATCGCCGAACTGGCCGCGAACACTCCAACGCCCAGGAACATGTAGCCCAACTGGCTGATGGTGGAGTAGGCCAGGATGCGCTTCATGTCGTTCTGAACGAGGGCCATGGTTGCGGCGAACAGGGCCGTGCCCCCACCGATGATGGCTACGAAGGTCATCACGGTGTCGGAGGCGGTGAAGATCACCCCGCAGCGGACCATCATGTACACGCCGGCCGTCACCATCGTCGCCGCGTGGATCAGCGCCGACACCGGCGAGGGGCCCTCCATCGCGTCGGGCAGCCAGACGTACAGCGGGAACTGGGCGCTCTTGCCCACCGCCCCGCAGAACAGCAGCAAGGCGATGATCGGCAGGCGGGTCTGAATCTGGTCGATTTTGGTGGCCGCCTCGCTCGCCGTGATACCGAGCAGTTCGACGAGCTTGTCCGCGTGGCCGTGCAGACCGGCGTCGGCCGCGGCGAACACGGTTTGATAGTCCAGATGCCCAAAGGTGAGGTAGATCAGCAGGATGCCGAGTCCGAAGCCGAAGTCGCCGATGCGGTTGACCAAGAACGCCTTTTTGGCCGCGGCCGCCGCCGAGGGCTTGTCGTAGTAGAAGCCGATCAGCAGGTAGCTGCACAGGCCGACCGCCTCCCAGCCGAGGTAGAGCAGCAGGAAGTTGCCGCCGAGGACCAGCATGCCCATGGCGAAGACAAACATGCCCAGGAAGGCAAAGAAGCGCTCGTAGCCGCGCTCCGGATGGTCGTGGTGGCGCATGTACTCCTTGGAGTACATCACCACGAAGGTCGCCACGAAGCAGACCATCGCCATCATCACCGCGGTCAGCGGGTCGATCCACAGCTCAACCGCGAACCATGAGCCTTGCACCGCACTGAACCAGTCGTACAGCACATAGCGGACCGGCTCGATCTCCTCGCCGTGCGAACCGCTGTACGCCGTCCACACTTGCTGAAGCATCATCAGCGCCGCCACCGCCGCCCCGCCGACGCCGAGCAGTACCGGCCAGTGGCTCTGGCCTTTCAGCAGGCGCGGGCCCAGCGCACCCGCCAGTACCGCGCCGATGGCCGGCAGCAGCAGGATCAATACGCCCAGGTTTCCAATCGCAGTTTCGTCCATCGCAGCTCGCTAGCGTGCCGTGTATTGACCTCGTCCCAAGCGTTAACTTAACCGCGCATCGCTGCCCAGGCTTCCGCATCCAACGTGCCTTTGCGGCGAAACAGCAAAACCACGAGACCCAGTCCGAGCCCGGCCTCAACCGCCGCCACCACCAGCACGAACAACGCGAACGCCTGTCCGTCCAGGTTCCCGTGCAGCTTGCCCATGCCCACCAGGTTGAGCACCACGCCCTGAAGCATGATCTCCGTGGACAGGAACATCACGATGAGGTTGCGCCGAGCCATGAAGCCGACCAGGCCAATGGCGAAGAGAACCGCCCCCAGGATGATGTACGCGCCGGGTTCAGGCATGCCGGCACTCCTCGCTGTTCATAATTCGAGCCCTATTCAACATCCGCTGTCTACTGCTTCCGGTAACAATCCGGGCAGGCAAGTCCAGGTGTATCCTCAACAAGCGGCCGCTAAAACGGCGGCACCTCACGTCCGATCGTTCCAGGCGTTGGAGGCGGCGGACCACCCTTTTCCACCGGAATCCGTTTGCGCGAAATCGCGATCGCCCCGACCATCGCCACGAGCAGCAGCAAGCCGGCCAGTTGAATCACCACCACGTACTGCCCGAACAATCTCCGCCCGATGGCCAGCGTGTTGCCCCGCATCGTGTCGGAAGCGGGAACCGCCGGATCAACCTCCGCCGGGATCGGCTGGTCGGGAAGTCCTGCAAAAGCCTGCTCGACGGCCGGCGGGGGGATCGGCTGCGCGTCCATGTCGCCAACACGTCCGGCCACGGCTCCCATGACCACAAACGCCGCCAGGACGGCCAAGAGCGGCTCACGCGCCCGGGTGTCCGCGGCGGCGGCGCCGGATTGCTGCGCCAGCATGATCACGAACGCATAGGTGACCAGGATCGCGCCAGCATAGATGATCACCAACGCCACCGCGAGGAATTCCGCCTGCGCCATGACGGTCAGCAAGGCGACACAGAGCACCACCAATCCGAAATAAACGGCGCTGTACGTCGGCACCGGATGGGTCACCACCCGGCCGGCCGCCAGCAGCGCAATGGGCGCGAAGATGTAGAAGAACACATTGACCCGGCCTGGTATCAGGTAGGTGCTCCCCAACAGTACCATCAGGCCGATGACGGCGGCAAGGGCGACGCCGCCGGCCGCAATCCGCGACGCCCCCTGGGGCCGGGGCATGGCCAGGTAAAGCGCCACTCCGCCGACGGCGAAGATGATGTACAACATGTAGGCAAAGCCGGTGGTCACGGTTAATCCTTCGTCTGGTCCGATGCGGGCGGGTCAGCCGGCGACGGCACACCGGTCGGGGGCGTTGCAGCCGGCGCAGACGTACTGGCCATATCGCGCAGCCGCGCCCGCAGCTCGTCGTACTTGGCCCGGTCGCCAGTGCCCTGGTAGCCGGTGATCTTGGGGTTTTTGCGCGGCTTGACGTCCTTGGTCCGGTCGTAGACCTCGAGGAGCTTTTCTTTATCGAAGATCATCTCGTCACGCGAGTTGCCCACCATGTCGTATTCCTGGGTCAACTCGATCGCATCGACCGGGCAGGCCTCCTCGCACATGCCGCAGTAGATACAGCGCAGCTCATCGATGTCGAACTGCACCGGGTATTTTTCGCGATCGTCCCAGGGGGCCTCGTCGCCGACGATGTGAATGCAGTGGGCCGGGCAGGCGGTCTCGCACATGAAGCAGGCCACGCAGGCGACCCGGCCGTCGGGGTCGCGGTTGAGGCGGTGAACGCCGCGGTAGTTCTCCACGTTCATGGTCCGCTTCTGCTCGGGATACTCCACCGTCCGCTTCTTGTAGAAGAGGTGGTTGAGCGTGACGCGGAGCCCATTGCCGATTTGGGTGAGGTAGAACCGGTCGGCCGTCGAGAGCTTCGGCGCCGTGATGGTGATGATGTCTTCGTCGCGAATCATGGCTGCACCCCCAGAGACTGCGTTCCGGAAGCCAGCGCTTGTCCGCCGGCGCCTGGGATGGGTGGAAGGTTGGCCTGTCGCCCGGTGATCGGGGCCTGGCCCACCGCGGCCACAATCAGCGAAACGACGACCACCAGGATGTTGCCCGGCAACGTAAACCAGATGCGATCCTGCACCCCGAAGTGCAGCCCCACGATCGCGACCAGCAGCACGCCCAGGCTCATGGGGATCAGCCCCTTCCAGGCCAGCCGCATGAGCTGGTCGAAGCGGAAGCGCGGCAGCGTCCAGCGCACCCACATGAACACGAACATGAAGAAGACCACCTTGCCCAGCAGCACGCCGATCTTGAGCAGCATGGCCAGGATGCTGGTGTCCTCCAGGCGGAAGAGCGGGATCTGCACGAACGGGATCGGGTCCCAGCCGCCAAGAAACAGCACCGCAAGGAACGCGCTGCCCACGATCATGTGGGCGTACTCGCCGAGGAAGAACATGGCGAACTTCATCGCGCTGTACTCGGTGTGGAAGCCGCCGACGAGTTCCTGCTCGGCCTCCGCGAGGTCAAACGGCGTGCGATTGGTCTCGGCGAACAGCGTGATCCACAGGATCAGGAAGGCGACCGGGTGCAGAAAGACGTTCCACATTCCGCTTGTCGCCTGGATACCCGTGATGCTCTCCAACCGCAGCGCCCCGCAGGTCAATACCACCACGAGGATGGCCACGCCCATGGGGATCTCATAGCTGAGCATCTGGGCGGTTGCCCGCACGGCGCCATAGAGCGAGTATTTGTTGTTGCTCGCCCAGCCGCCGAGCACCACGCCGTATACGCCCAACGAGCCGACTGCGAGCACGTAGAGCAACCCTATGTCGGGGTCGGCCACCTGCACGTTGAGCAGGTTGCCGCCCAGTTCCACCTGCCCGCCCCAAGGTATGACCGCAAAGCCGATCATCGCGATGATCAGGCTGATGCACGGAGCGATGAGGAAAATCGGCTTATCCACGCCGCGTGGAATGATGTCCTCTTTTAGAAGGAACTTGAGGCCGTCTGCGATCGGCTGGCCCAGGCCCCAGAAATGGAACTTGCCCACCCTTTCGGGAAGCAGGTCGCCGATCAACGAAGGCATGCCGACCCGGTTGGGCCCTCGGCGGTCCTGCACCCATGCGGATATCTTCCGCTCAAAGTAAATCGAGTAGGCCACCATGGTCAGGATGGTCACCACGATCCCCAGCGCCAGCAGAATGCTGAAACCGAATTGCTGTGTGAAGAACTCCGCCATGTATTCTTCGCCCTTCGCCGTGGGGCCTATCCAGCCCGTTGCACCGTTCGTAGCGGGCTGTACAACTTGCCCTTATCCTGCATTCCCTGCCTCTCGAGCCAGGCCGGCCCCCGGAGCTTGCGCTCGGGGTCCTGACGAGGGCCTCAATCCCTCGATCCCTGCCCCTCAAGCCGGCCCCCGGAGCTTGCGCTCGGGGCTCTGACGAACGCCTCAATCCCTGAATCCCTTAAATCCCGCCGTCAATGCTGGTGTTCCGGCAGGCCCGGCGGCCAGTTTACGTCGGCGAACGCGGGCATTTCCTCAGCCATCAGCACCCGCACCCGCTCGGGGTCGTACAATCCCTGCATGCCGGCCAGCTCGTGGAGGAACTGCCCGTCACGTTTGCCGCCCTGCGGCGGGCGCACTGCCCACTCAAACGGCTGGATCTTGCCCTGGGCGTTCATGAAGCTGCCCGCCCGCTCGGTGAACGCGCCGGCCGGCAGCGCCACGTGCGCCGCGTCGACCAGGTCGCTGTGCATGAGGTCGTGCAGCACGATAAAGCCGATCTTGCCGGCGGCCTTGGTCAGGTCCTTGTCCACCCACTGCTCGGGATAGCCGCCGCTGATCCACGCGGCCCCAAACGCCCCGCCGGCCGCCTGCTCGCAAAACTCCGCGTAGCTGGCAGTCTTGCCGCCGGCGTGCTCGATGAGCATCTCGATGCCCCGCCGGTTGGGGCATTTCTCCTTGCGGATGATGAACTTAACGTCGTCGTTGGTTGCGCCCTTGGGGAACTCTTCATCCTGATCGGCCGTCGGCACCGGGCCGAGCACCAGGGTCGCCTCCGGGGCGATCTCGCGGACCGTCTTGATAATCAGCCACGCCTCCTCGCACGCGACGAACGGCGAGAGCATTACCGCAATCTTGTCGCCCCCCTGTTCCTCGGCGATCTCCTTCAGGCGGAAGCGGATGACCTCGGGGGCTGAACTCCAGTCGAGCGGGCTGCGCTCACCACCGCGCCGCAGCGTGGCCGCTTTAATCCGATTCGGATCGTAGATGTACTTCCAGCCGAAACGGCCCTCGTCGCACATCCACCAGTCGTTGACGCCCGGGTTGTACCGCGGCTTGAGGCGGTACACCACGCCCTCGTTCTGATCCACGTGCACCGCGCAACCCGTGCTGCAATTGGGGCAGATCGACATCCCGCGCTTGAGGAACCACACCCGCTGCTTGAAGAGGAAATCCTTGTCCAACAGGCAGCCCACCGGGCAGATATCCACCACGTTGCCCTGGAGCTTGTTGTCCAGTACCTGGCCAGGAAAGACGTCGATCTCCGCCCGGCTGCCGCGGTTGGTCACGCACAGCTCGCCGGTCCCCGCGATCTCGTCGGCGAAGCGGACACAGCGGGTGCACATCACGCAGCGGTCCGCGTAAAGCAGCGTCCGCGGGCCCAGATCTTTCTTGGGATTCTTGTATTTCTCGTCCACCATCCGCGAACTGCTGCGGCCGAACTCCTGGCTGTAATCCTGAAGCAGACACTCTCCCGCCTGGTCGCACACCGGGCAGTCCAGCGGGTGGTTGAGCAGGAAGAATTCCATGCAATTGCGCTGGTTCTGGGCGACCTTGTCGGAATCGAAGCGCACCTCCAGCCCGTCGCGCACCGGCGTCTGGCACGAGGGCATCAGCTTGGGCGCCCACCCCAGTTCGCCGGTCTTGGGATGGGGCATCTTCATCTCCATGAGGCAGAGACGACAGGACGCCACCACGCTCAATCCGGGATGGTAGCAGTAGTGCGGAATGTTCAGCCCCATATCCAGGGCGGCCTGGAGAACCGACTGGCCCTCGGCGCATTCCGTCTCGATTCCGTTGATGATGAGTTTGGCCATATCCAAGCTGTCAGCTATCAGCTGTCAGCTAGCAGCTACTGGCTCGCGCCGAACAGCGCCGGGCCTTTGGCCCAGAGTTGACGGCTGATAGCTGAAAGCTGATAGCTCTTTCTCAATTCACCACTTCCAGGGCGATCCGTACCGCCTCGTCGTTGTCGGTCCGCGCCAACTCTTCCAGCTCGCCGCGGAACTTCTTGATCACCGTCTTGATCGCGAACGCGGCCCCGTCCGACAGGCCGCAGATACTCAGGCCGGGCATCATGCCCATGTTGCCCGAGACCTCGGCCAGCAGGTCGAGATCGGCTCGGCGCCCGAGGTTGGACTCGAGGCGCGCGGTCATCTTGTGCATCCAGGTCGTGCCCTCGCGGCACTGCGTGCACTGCCCGCACGATTCGTGTGCAAAGAACCGGGCCACGTTGCGCAGCATGCTGCGCACGTCCATCCGGTCGTCCACCACCACCGCCGCGGCCGTCCCCAGACCCAGCAGTCCGTACTGCGCCGGGTCGGAGAAGTCCATCTTCATGTCCAGTTCGTCGGGCGTGGCCACCCCCATGGAGATTCCGCCCGGCCACACGGCCTTGAGCGTGCGCCCCGGCAGCATGCCTCCGCCGAAGCGCTCGTCCTCGATCAGGTCGCGCAGGGAGATGTCCATGGACCATTCGTAGCAGCCGGGCTTGTTCACCGGCCCGCTGATGCAGAACAGCTTGGGCCCGCTGCTGCCCTCCGGCCCGATGGACAGAAACCAGTCGGCCCCGCGCTCGATGATGTGAGGCACGTTGCATAGCGTCTCGACGTTGTTGACCACGGTGGGCTTGCGGAAGAGCCCCTCGATCGCGGGGAACGGCGGCTTGATCCGCGGCCAGCCGCGCTTGCCCTCGATCGACTCGATCAGGCCGGTCTCCTCGCCGCACACGTACGCCCCGCCGCCGCGGTGGATGTAGCATTCCAGGCTGTAGTCGCTGCCCAGGATGTTGCTGCCGAAGTAACCGGCCGCGTACGCCTCGTCTACCGCCCGCTGCATAATGTGAAACTGCTCGGTGAACTCCGCCCGCATGTAGAGGTAGGCCACCGTCGCCCGCGTGGCGTAACCGGCGATGATGATCCCCTCGAGCAATTGGTGCGGATCGTGCTCCATCAGCACCCGGTTGCTGAAGGTCGGCGGCTCCGACTCGTCGGCATTGATGCAGAGGTACGTGACCGCGCGATCCTTCGGCAAAAAACCCCACTTCACGCCGGCCGGGAAGCCCGCGCCGCCGCGTCCGCGCAGGTTGGCCCGCTTCACCTCCGCCACCACCTCATCCGGCGGCATCGCCAGCGCCTTCTTCAGCGCCGCGTAGCCGCCGTCCGCGCGGTAGGTCTCCAGACGGGTTGAATCCGCCTTGCCCACGTTCCGCAATAATACCGTTTCGTAGGTCGCCATTCGTTCGAAATACCGTTCGCCCAGCCACGCTCACAGGACCGGCTTGCCGGTCAGCCAGATTCTACGCCGAACCGTTTTGCTTCACCCCGTCGAACAGGGTGCTCCGCTCCACGTCGAGCGTGTCGTTCTCCGGATCTTCCAGGATCCGTTTCACGTCCTCGACCTTAACCCGCTTGTGGCACCGCTCGTTCACGTACATGCACGGCGCGTGATCGCACACGGCCAGGCACTCCTCCGTCTGGAGCGAGAATGCACCATCGGCGGTCGTCTCGTGTTCGCCGATGCCCAGCACCGCCTTGCACTCGGCCAGGACTTCGTTGGCCCCCATCGCCTCGCACGAGATGCTCCGGCAGACCGTCACCACCTTCTTGCCGCGCGGCTTCGTCCAGAAATACGTGTAGAACGTGACCACGTCGAAAATGTCCGAGGCGGGCAGCTCCAGCAGCTCGGCCACCTCCTGCTGCGCCTGCCAACTCACGCAGCCCAGTTCATCCTGCACGACGTGCAACGCCGGCAGGATCACCGCACGCTTCGTCTCGTACCGCGGGAAGAACGCGCGGATCTTCTCCTTGAGCCCCTCGCTCAAGAGCGGCTCGTCCGCCCGCTCCGGCTGCACCTTTCGATCGATGATCTTCCACGCCATGGGTTGTTGACCGCGCCTGGTCCTTCCTGTTTGCGGGCGTCGCCCGCCGGTTTCCGTTTTGGCGGGCACGGCCCGCCCTTCATGCATCCTTCGTGTCGATCCTGCCCTGATTACCGATCCAGCTCCGCCGCGATGATGTTCATCGAACCCAGCACGGCGATCACATCGCTGATCTGGTGCCCCTCCACAAGCTGCGGGAATGCCTGGTAGGCCATAAAGCACGGTGGCCGGCACCGCGCCCGGTACGCACAGTTGCCGCCGTCGCTGGCCAAGTAAAATCCCAACTCGCCGTTGGCCGTCTCGTTGGCGCCATACGCCTCGCCGATGGGCGGCTCGAAGCCCCGGTTGGTCATCACCTGCTCGAAGTGGTGAATCAACCCTTCGATGCTAAAGTAGACCTCGCGCTTATCCGGCAGCGTGGCCTTCTTCTCCGGCAGGATATTGATCGGTCCCGGCGGGATATTCTCGATGAGCTGCGACAGGATGCTCAGCGACTGGCGCATTTCCTCCAGCCGCACCAGGTAGCGGGCATACACGTCGCCCATGTCGGCCACCGGCACTTTGAACTCCACCGGGCTGCTGCCCGCGCCGTCCCAGTTCTGGGCGTAGCACAGGTAGGGCTCGTCCTTGCGCAGGTCGCGGCGCACGCCCGAGGCCCGCGCCAGCGGACCGGTGAATCCCCAGTTGATCGCGTCTTCCCTGCTGATGTAGCCGATCCCCGACGTCCGCTCCACGAAGATGCGGTTCTTGGTGAGCAACTTCTCGACGTCGTCCAGCGCCCCGGGCAGGACGCGGATGAAGTCGCGGATCATCTGAATGCAACGGTCGGAGATGTCGGCCGATGCGCCGCCCACCCGCGTCCACGAGGTGTGGAAGCGCGCGCCGGAGAGTTCCTCGGTGATGTCGTAGATCAGCTCGCGCTCGTTGAACCCGTAGAGGAACGCGGTGAAGCCGCCCAGGTCCAGTGCCGCCGCCCCCACGCACAGCAGGTGGTCCTGGATCCGGGCCAGTTCAGCCATGATCGTGCGGACCACCTTGCACCGCGGCGTGATTTCCAGGTCGAAGAGCTTTTCGCACGCGTGGTGCCAGGCGATGTTGTTCGCAATCGGCGAGACGTAGTTCATCCGGTCGGTGATGACCACGTACTGGTTGTAGTTGAGATGCTCGCCTTGCTTCTCGAAGCCGCTGTGCAGGTAGCCGATGTGCACCGTGCACCTGACCACCCGCTCGCCGTCGAGCTCCAGCACATGGCGCAAGGTGGTGTGCGTCGCCGGGTGCTGGGGGCCCAGGTTCAGCGTCCACAGGTCGCCGCCCGGCGTCTCCGGTGCGTAGACCGTAGGTGCAAAGGTCGGATTGGCTGAGGTCGATTGACTCATTCCGTCAGGCACTTTTAACTTCTGACTTTTGACTTTTGACTTTTGACTTTTGACTTCTAACTTGTGACTTCTGAGCAAGGCTCAAGCCGAGTCGCGGCGAATGCGCTCGTAGTCTTCGCGCTCGCCCAACCCCCGCAGAGGATAGTCCTTGCGCAGCGGATGGGCCTTGAACCCTTCCCAGGTCAAGAGCCGCCGCAGGTCGGGATGCCCGGTAAATCGCACGCCGAACATGTCCCACACCTCGCGCTCGGGCCAGTTCGCCGCCCGCCAGATCCCCGTCACGCTGGGGACCTGCGGCTCGGGATCGTTGACGAAACACTTCGCCCACATGCGGTGCCCCAGCTCGGTGGACGCCAGGCAGTAGGTCACCCCGTAGCGGTCCACCGCCTTGGGGAAATCAAGATAGTCCACGCAGGTCAGGTCGGCCAGGAAGTCGAAGCGGCAGCGCGCGTCATCATGCAGGAAGCCCATCACCTCCAGCAGCCGCTCCGGCGCGACCCGAATGCAGGTCTGCTCCCGCGCCGGGTCCTGGCACGTCCTCAGCGGGGCCGCGACGAAGTCGATATCGCCAAACCGCTCCGCCAGCGCCGCCAGCACCTTGTCGACCTTGAGCCACTCCATGTCGCCTTAAGCCCTTTCCTCCGGCAACGATACCTGCACGAGTTGCGGGCCCTCGCCCACCGCCACCTGCATGCCCTTGCCGGCGCCACGCTGCGAACTCGGCAGCACGCCGTCCATCTCCACGATCCGCTGGATGGCCATCACGCCCTCGAGCAGCGTCTCCGGTCTCGGCGGGCAGCCCGGCACGTACACGTCCACGGGCATGAACTGATCCACGCCCTGGACGACCGCGTAGTTGTCGAACACCCCGCCAGTGCACGCGCACGCCCCCATGCTGATCACCCACTTCGGCTCGGTCATCTGCATGTAGATCCGCTGGAGCACCGGCATCATCTTGATCGCCACCCGCCCGGCCACGATCATCAGGTCGCACTGCCGCGGCGTGAAGCGCATCGCCTCCGCGCCGAAGCGGGCGATGTCGTATCGGCTCGCCCCCGTAGCCATCAGTTCGATCCCGCAGCACGCGGTCGCAAACGGCATGGGCCACAAGGAGTTCTTCCGCGACCAGTTCACCGTGCCCCTGCGCAGCAGACTCACCAGATGGTCCAGCCGGGTGGTGAGCACGTCGTCCTTGGTCGCGGCGTGCGGCGTCGTCTCGTACTTGTTCAATCCCACCGAAACACCCCCTTGCGCCATTCGTAGACGTACCCCACGAGCAGCAGCAAAAGGAATATCCCAGCCCCGACGAGCAAATACCCCTTGCCCATCATGCCGGCCGGATCAATCGTCGTGCCGTGCTGGGCCGCCTCGTAGTAGGCCAGCGCCCAGGGCCAGAGGATGGCCACTTCCACGTCGAAGAGCAAAAAGAGCATCGCCACGATGTAGAAGCGAACGTTGAAGCGTCGGCGGGCATCCGCGACAGGAGGCATGCCGGATTCGTAGGCGCCCTGCTTGATTTCGCCGCTGCGGCGCGGGCCGATCGCGTGCCCCAGCACGAGAATAGCCAGCGCCATCACTACGGCGATAGCGATGACGACCAGAATCGAGTTGTACGGCGCCATAACCGTGGTGTCTGCGACCATGCCCTCGCCTCGCAACCACCTGCCTTCGGAGCGTGCGCCCCAACCTGTCGGCCCCGGACCGCCAAGGCCAACCCTTTATGCAGGCCCACCGCACCCCGATTCGACCCCGTCGGTTCGCGCGGCGCAAAAGCCTCCGGACCCAAGTGCCGTGGATCCTAGTGATGAGACCGACCTTTGCAAGAGAGAGCGCGTTTTTTTTCACAAAGTGTTGAAAGCCGGATTAACCATCCGGGTAGGCCGCCGAGCCGATCGGCTCCATCGTTTTATGGCGCCGCCGCCGGCGGCTCGAAATCGCGGTGAAGCTGGCTCTGGGCTTCGATCGCTGCGGCGCGCCGCCGCTCCGCCTGGGCCCTCAGGGTGTAATCTTCCGCGAGGCTGTGATTGCCTGTCACATAGTGCAACGCGGCCAATTCCTCGTATGCCCGGGCAAGCTCCCGCTCCTTGGCTGGCAGCACGGTGCTCGCCGCGTTCGCGGCCCGGAGGTAGCCTTCCTCGGCAATGCGCTCGGTCTCACGGCGAAACACCAACGCCGCCGCAATGAAGAGAAACACGACGAATACGGTGAGGACGATGGAAAGGTGCTTTCTGCTGAGCTTGCGCGCTCGGTAAACCACGCCGTTCCCCATGGCTTCCACCGCCCGTCCCGCGAGGTGGGCACGCAGATCGCCATGGAGGGCCGCGGCCGTCTGGTATCGCGCTTCTCGATCGAAGGCGGTGGCCTTGCCGATGATGGCCGCCAACTCCTGATCAACGCCCCGCGCCACGCCGGTGATCGGCGGCGGCGGCTGGAGCGCAAGATGGAAACCCCGGTTGGACTCTTCCGGGGCGTCCCCGTCCGCCTCCCGTGCGCGCCGACCGGCCACGATCTCGTAAAGCAAGAGCCCGAGACCAAAGACGTCGGTGCGGGTGTCCACATCCGCCCGGTCGGAGACCTGTTCGGGAGCCATGTAAGCGGGTGTTCCCGCGACGCCCGGCGCCAGACCGGCCCGATCGGCTGCATCACCGCTGACCAGCCGTGCGAGTCCAAAATCCATAACCATGGGCTCGCCCGTTTCCACATCGATGCGCACATTGCTCGGCTTGAGATCGAGATGCATCACGCCACGCTTGTGGGCGTGGTCAACCGCACTGCACACGCGGGTGAACATATCGAGACGCTCCCGCAGCGACAGCTCTTGAGCACGTACGTGCTCGTCGAGCGGCGGACCGTTAATCCAGGGCATCACGTAGTAGGCATGCCCCTGGATTTCGCCAGCAGAGCGGATGGGGATAACATTCGGATGGCGCAGCCGGGCCAGCGACTGCAATTCGCGGGAAAAACGGGCATAGCCGCCTTCGTTCAGCGGCGAGTTCTGAAACACCTTGATGGCGACCACTTCCTGGCTGGCTTCATGGACGGCGCGGAAGACCCGCGCCTGGCCCCCGTCGATATAATCGCCACGCAGCTTGAAACCGGGCAGATGCAGGCGCTCCGGCAAATCCATGGCTTCCGCCACGCCGGGCGCGTCGTCGGCCGCGAGCGCGTCCCCGACAACGGCCGAACGGATTCCTTCCGCAACCTGCGCATCGAGCAGGAATCGCTGCCACTGCTCATAGCACAGCGCGCAGTTGAGCACGTGATGCAGCGCAGGGCCCAACTCCTCCACCGGCATCTCTTCGCGAAACGCCTGGTACAGTTCCACTTCCGTCAGGCACCCGGTCAAGCGTTTCATGGCAGCCCTACCGTGGATAATCCCATCATTGCTCCCAGCGTGAAACGAAACGCGGTCCCACCTGCAACAGCCAGTTCGCGACATTGCGGCGTTTCATGAAGACCGCCGACTCGCTCAGACGCGTCCGCCGGGCCACCTCCTTGATGGGCAACTTGCGGATCTCGATCAGAAAATAGCAGCGCAGATCGCGCAGATCGAACGTCTCCGCAGCCAACCGCAGCAGGGCGGATAAACGGGCGCGTACCCAAATGGCGTCAAACCGCTCGTCAGCGGCGAGGATGGCGGCGGACGCGGCCGGGTCCTCCTGATCCTCCCAGAAGCCCGCGCGAACCGCGTCCACATTGGTGCGCATGCCCGACTTGCGGAAGTGGTTGCGGAGGACATTGCGGGCAACGCCGCCGATCCAGTCCCGCAGCCGACCGGCCTGCCGATCGAACCGACCACGGTGGAGCCCCTCGGCCACCCGCTGAAGGGTGTCCTGGGCGAGATCTCGGCTGACGTGCTCGCCACACCCCGCCGCCCTAAAGTATCGCTTCAAAACGGGTGAGTACCGGGCGTTGAATACTTCCCAGGCATGCCGGTCCCCCAGTTCGGGAAGTCGGGACGCCAGGAAGGACACCGTCGTAAACATATATGAATTCGAAGGTTAAATATTCTACTAAGAAAGTTTGGAGGTTTTCGCCTCTGCCGACAATTAACCCCTGAAGGACATCGCGGTCCGACCGACGGAAGATGGTTATTCGGTGCCATCAAGTATATGCCGCTCGCGTTCGGCGCGCCAACGGGAATTCTCGGCTGATCCAGTCGCGATCGCCGCCCGGGCAGGCAGCGAGCAGGCGCCACGATGGCATGCATCAGCCGTTGACGCCGGACCCTGGCGAGTCGGCCCGCGAACCGCACTCGCTTCCGGGAGCGTCCAACGCAACGTGCGCTGGACCGAGCGTCAGGGCCTCAGGCTGCCGTGTGTGGCCTAGTTTTGCGGGAGGTGCCCACCTAACCGAAACCAAAGATTGTCGTATGGACTACACAGATCAGGAACACAATTCGCGCGCCTGGTAGCCTGGCGTGGATTGTGTTCCTGAGTTTTTACCGGCGAGCGCCCGGGGCCGGCCTCCGCAACTCATCACCGTGCAGGACGCCGACAATTCGCTAGAATCCCCGCTTCGAGTCAGGTGACACCAACCCGGATCCCCGCCCATGGGCGCTATCAGCCTGCAAGGCCTTACCGTACAGTTCGGCAGCCAAATCGTGCTCGACAACGTCTCGCTGGATGCGCACACGGGCGAGACGGTCGGCGTGGTCGGTCCCAATGGGGCGGGCAAGACAACCCTATTCCGGGTGATCGCCGGACTGATCAAACCCGATATGGGCACCGTCACGTCCTCCCGCGGACTGAGCGTCGGCTACCTCTCCCAGGATCCCGACCTGAGCTCGGACAAGACCCTGCACGACGAGGCGGCAACCGCATTCGAACACCTGCGAGCCCTGGAGGGGCGTCTGCATGAACTGTCCGAGGCGATGGCGCGCCACCACGACACGGCCGAAGCCAGCAACCTGATGGCCGAATACGACAAGGTGAACGCCCGGTTTCTGGCGGCCGGCGGATACGCCTGCGAGCAGCGCCTCGGCGAGGTGCTGGGCGGGCTGGGATTCGTCGACGATGACTGGCAACTTCCCATCCGAGCCTTGTCCGGGGGGCAGAAATGCCGGGCCGCCCTGGCCAAGCTGCTGCTGGCCGAACGGCAATTTCTCCTGCTGGATGAACCGACGAATCACCTGGACATCGACGCGGTGCGCTGGCTCGAAAAGTTCCTCGCCGGGCACCATGGGGGCGCGATGATCATCTCGCACGATCGGTACCTGCTGGACCGGTTGGCGGATCGGATCGTGGAGGTGGATCGAGCGCAGGTGCAGTCATTCCCCGGCAACTACACGAATTACGTCGAGACCAAGGCCCGCCGCGCGTTGACTCAGCAGCGTCAGGCGGAGAAGGACGCCGCCTACATCGCCAAGGAGCGGACGTTCATCGAAAAGAACATTTACGGCCAGCGCAGCCGTGAGGCCCAAGGTCGGCGCAAGCGGCTCGAGCGGCAAATGGCGGCCGGCGGATTCCAGACCGAAAGGCCCCAAGCCAAGAAGTCGCTCAAGCTGGCCATTGACGCGGGCGCGGAACTCAGCGGCACAGCCCTGCGCATCGAGGACCTGGCCAAGCAATACGATAATAAACGGCTGTTCGAGCATCTGGACGTGCAAGTGGACGCCGGCCTGCGGCTGGGCATCACCGGTCCCAACGGGGTGGGGAAAACAACGTTGATCAACGTGTTGCTCGGCGAGGTTCCCGCCGATGCCGGCGCCTTCGCATTTCACCCCCACGCCGAGATCGGGCACTACGCCCAGCAGACGCAGGAGCTGGCTGGTGGCCAGACGGTCCTCGATCGTTTGCTGGGCCATGAAGCGGGGCTGGGCGAACAGCGGGCGCGCGACATGCTCGCCCGTTTCCAGTTTCGCGGCGACGACGTGTTCAAGCGGGTGGAAAGCCTTTCCGGCGGCGAGCAGTCACGGATTCGGCTGCTGGAACTGTTGCTCCGTGGTCCCAACGTGCTGATCCTGGACGAGCCGACCAATCACCTGGACGTCGGCGCCCGCGAGGCCCTGGAGGACGCCCTGGCGGATTTTCCGGGGACCCTCATCACGGTGAGCCATGACCGCTATTTCCTGGACCGCGTGATCGACCGCCTGCTGGTGCTGCGGCCCGAAGGACACGAGGTGCACGCCGGGAACTACTCGTCCTATATCACGGCCCGGGAGCAGGCCGCTCGGGCCGCGCAGGAATCGCGGGGAAAAAGCAGCCGTGGCGGCGCGCCGACAGCCCGTCCACTGGTGAAGCCCCGCCGCCGGACGGCCCAGTTGGACGCGCTCTCGGTGGACCAGATCGAGGCCCGCATCATGGCCCACGAGGCGCGGATCGCCGAATTGAACGAGCGCTTCGGGGATCCGGCGGTATATCAGGACGCTGCCACGCTCGCCGAGCTGCGAGCGGAACTCGACGCGGCCCACGCCGAGCTCGAAATTCTCGAAGAGGCATGGGGCGAACGCGCCGATAATAATTGAATTCCCTACAATACCGGCCGGGCGGCGGGAATTTCGCTCATGATTTTCACGTAGGGGAAACTTCTCTATTGGATTCGTCTCCTCTTGAAGTTTATGCTTACGTGGGAGGAAGTGAACGAGGGACGAGGGCGGTTAGAGACAGCTTCGAGAGAGAGTTTCCATGCCAGAATCACCGATCCCTTCCGCGGAAGAGCAACAGGCCGAGATCATCCGTCTGCTGCGCCTGGCGACGGACGAGAGTATTGGCGACTTCTATGGGGGCAAGCGGCGGCACTTGCGTTATCGGCTCTTCCGCCCCTTCGACGCCGAGCAAGTCGACGCCGCAGAGCCGGAAACGCTGGCCGCGCACTTGCAGGACATCTCCACCAGCGGGGTTTCCTTCTGGTGCAAGAACGAGATCGAGGAGAGCGCTACGGTGCGGATTCGCGAGTACGACAGCGACCGCGAAGACGGCGGCGTGTGGATCTCGGCCCGGGTGACGCACAGCACGCCGGGAATCCGCGGGCACCTCGTCGGCGCCGCATTCGATCATCCCGTGCCGGAGGACGCGATTCCGGTCGAAGAGTTCGACCAGGAAGCGCCCGCTCTCGAGCCGGAGCCGCAGCCCAGGAAGGGATTGCTGCGCCGGCTCGCAGCCGCCCTCGGCGGTGCGTCGGCGTAACACTCGCCGCGGCTATCCGCCGCTGGACCGCTGGTCATCACCGGGCAGCCAACATAGGCCAGGCCTTTCGTCCAACCCTGCGCAGCCAAAGTGCGTCCGCGCCCCCGGCGCCGGCGCGGCTCATGTCCCGTAAACGGGGAACCTTCCATCGCCTCAGCTTCCTTCGCTCTGGTCAAGTCACGCCGCAGACAGTAGCCTACCCGGCCTGTCCAATCACCCAACCTGGAGCAAAGGAGCAGATGCACCATGTCGGACACCTATCCGTCGTTGCTCGCCCAACTGCGTGACATTGGCAAGCTGGACGCTATTGACGCCCTGCTGGAATGGGATCAAGACACCTACATGCCGTCCAAGGGCGTCAACGTGCGAGCCGAGACCTCCGCGTTCGTCGCCGCGCTACGTCACGAGCGGTGGACCAGCAACGCCATGGCCGACGCCATCGCCCATGCGAAAACCAACAGCGACCCGATTCGAGAGACCAACCTTCGCGAAGCCCAACGTACGCACGAACGCGCCCTGCGCATCCCCAGCCGACTGGTGGAAGCCATCGCACGGACTTCCGCCAAGGCGAAGGACGCCTGGGCGGCCGCTCGCCGGGCATCCGATTTCGCCCGGTTCGCGCCGCACCTGTCCGAGTTGGTCGCGCTGAAACGCGAGGAAGCCGAGGCGATCGGCTACGACGACGACCCCTATGACGCCCTCATGGATACGTACGAGCCGGGCGCGTCCACCCGCCAGGTTAGCGCCGTTTTCGCGGAGCTGCGCGATCGCCTCGCCCCGCTTGTGCAGGAATTGGCCAACGCACCGCAACAGCCCGACTTTGGCATCACCAAGCGGTGCTGCCCCCAGTCAGGCCAAGCCAGGCTATGCCGCGAGGTTGCGGGGGAACTCGGCTTCGACTTCGACGCCGGGCGCCTGGATGTGTCGGTGCATCCCTTCTGCACCTCGATCGGCAGCGGCGAGGACGTGCGCATCACCACGCGCTACGACGAGCACTACTTTCCCGCTGCGGTCTTCGGCGTCATGCACGAAGTCGGCCACGGCTTGTACGAGCAAGGCCTCGACCGGGAGCACGCCTTCACCCCCATGGGACGTTATTGTTCACTGGGCATCCACGAGTCGCAATCGCGGCTGTGGGAGAACCTGGTGGGTCGATCGCGGGCTTTCTGGGAAACGCGTTACCAGCGCTTCCGCCCCATCCTCGGCGACGCGTTTGAGGATGTGCCTCTCGACGCGTTTTACGGCGCCATCAACACCGTCGCGCCGTCGCTGATCCGGGTGGAGGCCGACGAGGTCACGTACAACCTGCATATCATCGTCCGCTTCGAGCTGGAACGGGACATTCTGAATCAGCGGCTGGACGTGACGGACATCCCGGCCGCTTGGAACGCCAAAATGGCCGATCTCGTGGGCGTGACCCCGACCAACGACGCCGCGGGCTGCCTTCAGGACATCCACTGGTCGATGGGGGCGTTTGGCTATTTTCCCACCTACGCGCTGGGCAACCTCTACGCGGCGCAGTTCTTCGCCGCCGCCCGCCGAGACCTTGGCGATCTCGACGCGTGTATCCGCGACGGCCGCCTGCACGTGCTGCTCGAGTGGTTGCGGACGCACGTTCACCGTCACGGCATGCGCTACCGTGCCGACGAGCTCTGCCGCCAGGCCACCGGCGCGTCGCTGAGCGTGGATCCCTTCATGGACTACGTCAACGCCAAATACCGCCCCATCTACGGCTTGGCGTAAGTCGGGGCGAGCGGTCAGCCGTGCCGCCCCTTCGGAGGGTTACGCCCCTGCCGATGCGCCGCCTCCATTCAAGGCGGCGTCGCGGCGATCCCACTCGAAGGGCTTGGGCGCCAAGGTGAACGGGCGATGCTGAGAAACACTGATGAGCAGCGCCACCGCAAGGATGTTCGTGAGCAGACTGCTGCCCCCGTAGCTGACAAACGGCAGCGTCATTCCGGTAATGGGCATGAGCCCCACGGTCATGCCCACGTTGATCACCGTTTGGGCGGCGATCAGGCATACCACGCCCATGGCCACCAGCCGGCCCAGCGGTTCGCTGGTCTGCGAAGCGATCTCCACGCCGGCGACCACGATCACGGCGTAGCAGGCCAGCACGAGCAGACAACCGACGAACCCCCACTGGTGCCCCACGATGGCGAAAACCATGTCATTGTGCCGGTCCGGCAGGAAGTTGTATTCGACGTACGTTCCGTGCCCCCAACCCTGGCCGAACAGTCCCCCGCTGCCCAGCGCCGCCTTGGAGCGCACGAGCTGCATGCCGCTGTCGACCTTCCACTCCAGCACCCGCTTCTTGTTGAAGCCGGTAAAGGTGTACTGCTCGGGATGCGCAATCATTTTCTCGCGCAGCTCACGCGATTGGAGGGCAACGGACACGATTCGCGCCCGCTGATAATCGCGCATGCCCTGCCACATCAGGGGCGTGGCCACGACACCCAGGAGCATGATGATCGCCAAGTGACGAATCCGCGCGCCGGCGGCGAAGAGCATGCCGAAGAGCACGGGGAACAGCAGAATCACCGTGCCCAGATCGGGCTGCAACAGGATCAACGTCATCGGGGCCAGAGAAATCACAAACGGCAACAACAGCCCGCTGAAGGTGCGATAATTCTTGCGAAATCGCAGGTACCATGCGAGCGCCAGGATGTAGCCGACCTTCATCACCTCCGACGGCTGCAATTGGAAGCCGGGCAGGCGAATCCAGCGATGCACCCCGCGCGACTCGGGCACCATTCCGCCGAAAGAGAAGTGAAACACCTTCGCGATCAGCAGCGGCACAAGCAGCACCAGGCAGATACCGAAAATGGCGTAGCTGTAGCGGGCAATGCGCATGTACCCGATCCGCAGCACCACCAGGGCGGCGATGAGGCCCGCTCCGGCGATGAGCGCCTGCTTCACGGCGAACGCCGTGCTCGACGCCGTGCGCGTGCCCACCGGCACGGACTTGCAGGCCAGGATCGAAGCGAGCCCGATGAGCAGCAGCACGCCGACAGCGAACGCAATGGCCCAGCCCGGGCGGGTCAGATCAAGGAGGGGGCGCTTCATTCGTCGCCCCCTGCCGTGTTCTGCCCCCAGTCGCTGAAGTCATCCAGGCGCAACCCATCGCCGAATTCCGCGTCCCCTTCCGCCGGTTCCGCCGCTGGCGGCGCATCCGGGTCCAGACCCGGACCGAGCGTCCGAACGATCGTCTCGGCGACGGCCTGTCCGATGGGCGCCGCCACGCGCCCGCCGCTGCCGCCAAACTCGACGAGCACCGCGAACGCAATCCGCGGCGGACGATTCCATGCCGGCTGTCCGGATGCATCCAACGGCTGCAGATAGCCGGCGAACCAGGCGTGCGAATGCCGGCGACCGTGCTCCGGCGGACGATCCGGCCAGCGCTCATGGACCGTCACGTCCGCGTCGGCAAACGCCCGGCCGGGGTACTCGCGGGTGAAGGCCTCGATCGCTTCCCGACGCGTGCTGGCCGGTATAATCGCGGTTCTTTCCTCATCGGCCGACTCGCCATAGAGCACCTGGTAGCTGATCACCCAGGGGAGCGTTTCGGCGCTTCCGGTCTTACCACAGAGGGCGTAACCGAATTTCGGATCGAGATACGCGGTTCGGTGGGCGGTGCCGTCGGCGTCGTTGACCACCCCGTACAGGCCGCGCCGAATGGCTTGCCAATGCGCCGCAGCACAGGGCAACGTCCACGCGCGCTCATCGCGCCGCTCGCGGATCAACGATACGAAGCGATACTCGCCGGAAGCATATTCGGCCATGAGGTTGGCCGCCTGCACCGGCGTCACACTCAACTCGCCCTGCCCGATGCCGTAGTTGCGGGCCATCCCGCCGGTGGCCACCAGGCCCCGTTCCTCCAGGTAACTGGGCGTGGGATTGATGCCCCTGGCCTCCTCGATCAGATCGAGACCGCTGGACTTACCCAGGCCAAACATGTCGTAATAGCCCGTGAGCCGATTCACGCCGACGGCTTCCCCCACCGTGTACATGAACACGTTGCAGGAGTGCTTGATCGCCTCCCAGGCGGTTAACGGTCCGTGATGCATGCGGTTGCCCGCCCGGTCGGGCCAGCAACGCCACGCGGTCGGATTCGAGGGAAACAGCGCCCCCCGGCAGGTGATCTGGGTGTCCAATCCGATCTCCCCGGTATCCAATCCGGCCAGGCAGGTCAGGGGCTTCATAATCGACCCTGGCGCATACGTATTCGCCACGGCGCGAAAACGCAACGGCACCCGCCGAGTATCCGCCAGCAATTCCAGATACCGCGTTCCAGTAGGCGCCGGCTCGAAACCCGGGTACGACACAAGAGCGAGACACTCCCTCGTGGGAATTTCCAAGACGACCACCGCCCCGCCAACGGAGAACGGCAGCGACGCTATTCGCCGGCCGAACAGGGCATAGAGCGCCTCCTGCAAATCATGCCGCACCGTCAGATGGATGTCCTGCCCTTTCACCGGCGGCTCATTGATGAGAATGACTCCCTCGCGGTTCTGCTGAAACAGGCCGCGGTAGCCGCGAATCAGCCGCTCGGCGCTGCGTTCGACGCCGGTAACGCCCAGACGCTCGGTGGCGAGGTAGATGCGGCGATCCTCGTCGGGCATGTCCGCGGCTGGCGATGCAGCATTGCCGTCTGTGGCAGCGAAGGGGTCGTTCTCCAGCACCTGGGCGGTGACCGGTCCCATGCGTCCGAGAATATGGCCGAATGCCGGGCCGGCGTGATAAACCCGATGCGTGGAATCCTCCACCGTTACCCACGGATAACGAGCAAAGACCGCCCGAGCCGCAACTTGGCGCTGGTCGTCCAGGCCGGTGAGGATCGAATGGTGCATCCGCTCCTCGCGCACCGGCGTGTCGAATCCGCGGTGTTCGGACACGAGTCGATGAATCGCCTGGATCCGGGAGACGATATCCTCCCCCTCGCTACGCAGTTTGTCCTCAGGCACGTCGCCGAACAACGCCAGATCGCGCCACATGGCCGCCACGTCGTCCAGGAATCGTTCAGTCACCTCGCCTGCAGTGAGTCCCTTGCCGTAGTGATCTTGCCGGGACAGCCGCCGGGTCCATGCCGTGACGCTGGCCGGGTCGAGCGCCAGCACGCCGTAGTGAACCTGCACGTCCCAGCAGGGCTCCTCGCTGGCGAGTTCTTCCCCGCTGCGATCGAGGATGCGCCCGCGGACGGCGGGAATGACTTTGGTGGGCAGAAGCAGCGCTTCCTCGGCCTCGAGCTGATACGCTTCGCCGTGGATGACCTGCATATCGAACAGGCGCGCCACGATGATCGCCAGCGCAAAGGTCAACAACAGCAGGATGATCTTGAGGCGGTTTTCGAACATAACCGTACTGGCCAGCCCCCTCCCCGGCCGACGGCAGACGCGCCGCCGGTCTCATTGCTCACCTCATCGCCTGCTCAAGCGGGCGTGGGTAAAACGTGGCGTGTCCACGCCCAGCCAGGGCGCCGCGGCAAGCAAGACCGCATGCACGAGGGGCGCCCAAAGCGCGCTGTACAGAGCGATCAGCATGCCACTGCCCAACTGGGCGGACAGACTCCCTCCACCCACTCCAGTGATCAGGCCGCAATAGAGGGCGAACACCCCCTGCACGATCACCCCGGCTGCCAGGGTCACCGCAAAGTGGGCGAGCGGGTGCATGCGGAACACGTGTTCGCGCAGCAGGTGGACGATCAACGCGGCGAGGCCGTACGCGATGGACATCAGCCCGAAGCGCTCGGCCGATTGGAGGTCCGCCAGCAGTCCCAATACCCACCCGGCGGGCACCGTGTCGATGCTGCGGACGTGCAAGGCGAAGAACACCACGACCACCAGGATCCAGTCCGGCCGCACGCCGTAGAGGGCGAGCCGCGGCCCGACCGTGGTATGCAGCGTAACCGTCAGGATCGCGATGATGGCGAAGGGCAACCAGCGCATGGGCTATCTCCTGGTCGTCGCCACACCCGCAGGGCTGGCTTGGCTGGAGTGCAGAATGTCGAGCAGCGCTTTCGCGGCGGCGACCTGCAAACGCGGATCGTTTGCGTCGTTCATCATGCGAGTCAGTGCGGGCAGCGCCCGGCGGTCACCCATGGCGCCGAGCGCCAGGGCGGCCAATTGCCGGACGCGGAACGTTCGGTTGGCGGCCGGATCTCCGTCTGCATCCCGGGTCGCCCGGTAGTTCAGTTGATCGAGGGCGTAATCGAAGCCGATGGGATCGCCAAGCAGTCCAAGCCCTCGGGCGGCCGCCAACCTCGACTCGGGATGCAACGATGTTTCCAGACGGAGCAGAAACACATCACGGTACGCCGGGTCCCGAAGATTGGCCAGCGTATTGAGCGCAAATGCCTCCTCGGCGCCGATGCCGCCGTACGCATTGGCGTGCAGGGTATCACGCGCAAACTTGCTGCCCTGCAACGCCATGGCCTCGAGCACGTTGGCGCGCAGGGCGGGATTGGAATCCCGCAGGGCGCGGGTCAGCAGATTCACCGTGCCTTCGCCCCCCATGCGGCCCAGCACCAGGGCGGCATTGGCCCGTGCCGGAATACCGTCCGCGTTCAGCAGATAGTCCGCCAGCTCATGGGTGTGTCGGGTGTCGCCCATGCAGTGCAGCGCATAGATGGCGCCAATGCGGTCGCTGGGCAGATCGCTGTCGAGCAAGCGCTGCACCGCCGGCCGAACGACCACATCTCCCCGTTTTCCGAGGGCAAGGCAGGCGGCGAACCGGACACCCGGCGATTCGTCGTGCAGCGCGTTGCGGATCCACGGCAGAGACGCCTCGCCGCCGTGCACTTCGAGTGCTTCGATCGCCTGGGCCCGCACGGTGGGCAGGGCCTTGTACCGCGCGCCGCGCGTGAGGCAATCGACGGCGCGCTCCTCGATGCGTTGCGGATCGGTCTGCGGGGCAACACAGCCCGACAGGCAGGCAATTGCGATGGCGCCGAGCAGCGTCACTGCGCCGATGTGCGCATTCCTGGCTCTCATGATGTCTCCTCACTGCGCAGGCCGGCCATCAGCGAGCGCACCACCAGGTAGTCGAGGTAGAGCAGTCCCCAGAGGATGGCGCAAGCAATGGCGAACCAATCGCCCCACTGCGAGTAGATGCTGACCCGGTCGTCGACGCGGACGGGGGCAACGTGATAGCCGTCCACGCCCGGCCCGACGGCTCGTCCGAAATCATCGGTCACGACGTGATGCACGCGTCCGTCCGGGTCGACGAAGCAACTGATGCCCGTATTCACCGCCCGGGCGACCCCCACGCGGTTCTCGACAGCGCGAAACACGGAGGCGGCGAGATGCTGGGGAAGTTCGGCGCTGTGCTGAAACCAGCCGTCGTTGCTGAGGTTCAGCAGGAAATCGCAGCGTTTGCGGCCGTCGGGGCCGATGACGAACCGCCGCGAAATATACGGCATCACGTTCTCGTAGCAGATCGGCGTGGCGAATCCGTAGCTGCGGCCGTCGACGGTGACCTGAAAGGTGGTGAACTCATCGCCCCAGTTGAGCGAGTACTCGAAGTCCTCGTCGTAGAACGGCCCAATGCGATTGATCCACAGATAAATCGGCCGGAAGGTGCCGTAGCGAAAGGGCACGTATTCCCCGATCATCACCAGGTGCATCTTGTCGTAGCGCCGCGGCGCGCCGCCATCGGGAGGAAAGACGAACGCCGAATTGTAACGCCGTTCCCGCGCCAGCAGATCATACGGCGTGGGTTCCAGCGACATGCTGCCGGTCACGATGGTCGCGTCGTACGCGGCCGCACGCTCGCGAAACGTGTTGTAGCACTGGTGGGAACTGTACATGTCGCCCCGGCGAATCGGCGCGTAATTCGACAGGTATTCCTCGTTGAGGAACATAAACCAGGGCGTTTCAGGCAAAAGAAACAGGTCCGGATCCTGCTGTGCCGCGGCATCGAGCAGACCGAAGTAGTGATTCGCACGCTCCTTGGGCGTCGGCTGACGGCTGGTCAAAGCTGGATCGACAAAGTTAGGGTAATTGCCTTGCAGGATCGCGATCTTGGGGCCGTCATGCATCGTGCCGCGGCTTAGCTGCACAACACCGTAGACCAACGTCGCCGCGACTGCCACGGCGGTGACCGCAATGCTGAGCCGCGGCGAAGTCCGCCCCCCCGGCACGCCCTCGGACGTCGGCCATCCCCAGCGGCAGAGCACAAAATCGGCAATCGCGCCATTCACCGTCGCGAGGACAAAACTCACGCCATAGGCGCCCACCAGGTCGCTGACCTGAATCATGGCGAGCATGTTGTGCTGGGTATGCCCCAGCAGATTCCAGGGGAACTCCAGCAGGAACATGGATCGCACGGCCTCGCTGCCCACCCAGATCGGCGGCAGGGCGAACGCGAGCGGCCAGTGCCTCCGGCGTACCATGTGGCGCACCGGACAGGCAATCAGCGGAAAGTGCACGGCGAAGATGACGAACAGCACGATGGAGCCGATGGCGGTAACGAGGAAGAGCCAGTAGATGCTGATGCAGAAAAAGGCCAGCCCCAGCAGATAGCTGACGATGTAGACCCGACGAGCGGATGGCGTCGCCCCGACCACGATCAGCCAAGGCACAAGGCAGACATACGCGAGCGGCCAGGCATCAAACGGGGCAAAGCTCAGGATAAGCAATACCAGGGTCAGACCAGGCCCCAGCACCAACCACCACCACGCGGACAAAGTGAGGCGACGGTCGCCGTCAGGCGCCGATGGCGAAGCGAGCCCGGCGGCTCGTCCTCGGGGGGGAACATGCTGTTTCCTGGAATTTGCGCCCATGGCTCCCTGGTCTGCGCCCATCCTTGGTTTAGGGGTACGTGGGCGAGGGTCAAATGACATCGTTGAGCATGATCACCTCGATGAACGCCCCCGGCTCCGCCGCGGGCGATTCGGCATCGCGCACGATCAACGCATTGGCCCGCGCCATCCCGAACGGATCGCCGGAGCCCCCCCAACGGAGCGGCTCCGACTCCAGCTCGCCGTTTGTTGCAACGACCCGCGCCGGCCAGAAGCTCATTCGCTTACGCGCCGCGGCAATGTGGCCGCTCAGCTTGGCACGCAGCCGCACCGGCCATGCCTGCCGCCCCTGCATCAGGGCCAACGCCGGGCGAACCAGCATCCAGTAGCCCACGAAAGCGCTGACCGGATTGCCAGGCAACCCGAACACGCACGACCCGCGATCAGTCGTGCCAAACAGCGTGGGGCGACCCGGCTTGGTCGCCATCTTGGCGAAACGTAAGGTCACGCCGCAGGCCTGGAGCACTTCGGGCACGAAGTCGAACGCCCCCATCGACACCCCACCGCTGACGCAGAGCACGTCTCCATCGAGCCCATCGCGAATCCGCTCCGCGAGCAGCGCGCGATCGTCTCCCACGCGTCCGAGCACGAGGGCCTCTGCTCCGTCGGCCAGCAGGAGCGCTTGCAAGGTCGGACCGTTGGAATCGCGAATCTGCCCCACGCCGGGTCGATCGGCGACCTCCACAAGCTCATCCCCGGTCACGAGCACCGCGACCTTGGGCCTTCGGTGCACGGAAACCCGCGCCGCCCCGGCGGTGGCCGCAACTGCGATTTGCGCCGCGTTGAGCCGTTGACCGGGCTGAAGAACCTCCGTGCCAGCCGCAACGTACGCCGCCCGCGGGCAAACGTGCACGCCGGCCCGCACCGGGCCGGGCACGGTCACACATCGACCGTCCGGCGAAAGCTGGACGTCCTCCACCTTCACCACGGCATCCGCCCCGGGAGGAATCGGCGCCCCGGTGTTGATCTGCACCGCCGAGCCGGGTGCCAACACCTCGGCCGAAGCAGTACCGGCGGCGATTCGCCCCGCGACCCCCAGGTCCGTCGACGCGCCACCAACGTCCAGGCTGCGCACCGCGTAACCGTCCATCAACGCACGGTCAAAGGGAGGAACGTCAAGATCACAACGCACCGGCGCGGCCAGCGTCAGGCCCTGGGCCGCCGCGAGGTCCACCTCCACCGCCGGCAGCGGGCGAATGTGTTCGCGCACGATCGCCTGGGCGACCGCAAGCGACACGAACCGGGGCACCTCTGCCATAGGGGCATTGTGTCACGCGGCAGGTGGGTGGTCAATCGCCATCGGCGCCCGGCCTGGCATGCCGTGTTAACGCAAGATGCTTGAACGGTCCGCGACCTGCAAGGCCCTCGCGCAACAAGCAATTGTGGCACTTGCCCGGCAGAGGATTGTCCACCACCACGGCCGGCGGCGTCGCCGGCATAAGGATGAGATCGTATGCGCGGGCGGTCGGCAACAATGACTTGGCAAACGTCGCTCCGGGCGCCGCCCCGACCGTCACGCGGAGGAGATCGGCCGAGTCGTGTCGCCCAAGCGGGAAGATCGCCGCGGCCAGCGGGGCCGAGATGAACTCCTGGTCCGCGAGCAACGTGTACGCCGGTGAGGCTTCGTCCATCAAGGCGGTCGCATCGTTGACGTGATTCAGCCCCAGCAAATGGCCCATTTCGTGGGCGGCGACATTGCCGATCGCAACGCCGAGGGCCGAGGCATCGGGCGGAGAGCCGAAAAGACGCGGCTGAAACGACTCGGTGAAGATGATCGCACTGTCGCCAGGATCCTGGTTGTACAGGTCCACATCCTCCGCAGCGCCAAAGGCATACGAACTGAATCCGCCAAAAACGACCTGTGAATAGTCCCGGCCGGCGAGGGCGTCGTCCGTGTCCGGATCGTCGGTATCCCACACTTCGACGTCGAATCGGGCGTAGTTTTCGAGGAACGTCGCCCGGATGGCCTCCTTGATGGTCTCGGTTTCGCCCGCGTAGCGTGCGGCGATGTCCGCTGCGTCGAATGCGTCTGGCTCCAACCGGCCGAAAATGGGATCGTTCACCGCGCCGCCGGCAAAATTCAACAGGACCACCTGACGCACGGGCGCAGGGACGTCGCGACCGCGAACCACCGCCACATCCATTTCATACGGACCCACCGATGATCCCGAGAAGCTATCGGCGACGGCGACATAGATCCGTTCGGTATTCTGACGGACAACGTGTTCGACCACGGGATCCGCCAGGGCCGTCACGGCACTGGTGAGCGTGTCGTTATCGATCAGTTCGCCCTCGTCGTCATACAGGGCAAGGGCGGCCTCGAGATTCGGCGTCTGCCGCCGCAGAGAGATCCGCACGCGGTCGCCGGCCGTCATCGCTCCGAGCACGAACACGTCCACGTCGCTGCCGCTCTCAATCTCACCGGTGAGCACTGCGGTCTCATCGGCGGCAAGCGTGATGGTCTTGGCGGTGTGAAAGCTGTTGTTGGGCTCGATGTCCTCATTGGGGCAATCGTCGCCGCAATTCGGACCGGGGAGTTGCTGACAGCCGGCAGATGCAACGCCCAGACAGGCAAGCAACAGCACGGCCGGCCACCACCATCGCCCCCGCGACAACCGCCCCCACGCGACCCGGTGCACCATGATTCGTCCCCACACTCAGTAACCGGTAACCAGATACAGCAACGCCTGGCAGCAGAAAATGAGGTAGACCGCTGGCATCATGAGATATACGAAGAAGTTGCCGGGCAGAAAAATCACCGCCGCGAAAACCAGCAATCCAAATGGCCGGAGGCGGGCATAGAGCGCCCCCACTGTCCGCGGAAACAGGTGCTCGAGAATCCACGACCCATCCAGCGGCGGAATGGGGATGAGGTTCAAGACGGCGAGCAGCACGTTGATGCCGACGCCCAGCTTCAACATCAGCGCCGCGGCCGCCAGGATCTGCGCCCCGGCGACGCCTTCGATTCGCACCACCGGCTCAAAGTCCGCGAGGTGCGCGACGCTGGCGCCGGGCATCATCGTCAGCACCGCACCCAGCAGCGTCAGCAACGCCATGAACCACGCCGCCTGCAACAGGTTGGAAATCGGCCCGGCCGCGGAGATGAAAATGTGAGCCCGCCGAAACCGCGCCACGCCGGCCAGACGCACCGGCACCGGCCGAGCGTAGCCGAACACCGGCATGTGAAACATCATCAGCAGGATAGGCAGCAGGATCGTTCCGAACGGATCGATGTGCGCGAGCGGATTGAGCGTCACGCGTCCCAGCGACTTGGCATATCCGTCGCCGGACCACCAGGCCGTAATCGCGTGCGCAGCCTCATGAACGGAAACGGCAATCAGCAGCATGATCAGCGCCGCAACCCGCGCTCCCCAGCCCCATTCCAGACCCGTGACCTTCATCGCCTCCATCTCGGCGCTGTGATCGGCCACGGCAACCATCGTGTAGGCGCCAAACACGCCAATGGCCAGCCCAAGGGCGGCGGATGCCACGCCGATTTGGGCCACGGTGCGGACGTGACGGTGGGCAGCGTTCTTCGGGGCCCTCTTCAGGGCAATCGCACCACAGACCAATGCGGCTGCACCGAACAGAATGCCGGCGAAAGGCACGAAGGCAAGCGCGCCCAACAGCAGGGCGGCCAACGGCAACTTGGTCATCTTCGGCCACAGGGGATCGGCAGCCACGGATTGTCCAGACTCGACTGGGCGAGCCTTTCTGACCTCGTTCGACGGCGTCTGCCGCGCTCCCATCGCTTCGAACAGCCGCCGAGCCTCGTCAATCGGCGTCATGAAGCCCACCTCGCGGGCGCCGGTATCCACGTGAATGACCACTTGCCCGCCCCGAGGCTGGAAGCTGATCGCGCGTCTCCACTGGGGCCGGTCAAGTGTGAATTGTTCGGCCGCGCTGATGAACTGAAGTTGCTGGGGATCGGCGTGAATGGTCCAGTCCGTTCCCTGGGCGTCAGTCCAGGACAGCGTCTGGGGGGGCTGATGGGCATCCGGCGGCTCGTACGCCGCTGAAGGCGCTGGCCCCGTGTTGCCGTCGTGCGATGTCGTCATGGGATCCTCGATCAGCCCGGCAGATATCCCGCGTGCCTCGGGCAGGATCCGCGCCGCGGCACCCGGGCAGACAGCGCATCCGTACGCCGTCTTGCGTCAGTATAGGCCTTCACGGGCTGTCCGCAAAGCGGCCGGTTGCGGTTCGACGGCGGACAATTCAGAAGTAACCCACTACAATCGCCCTACTTACGTAAGCCATCGTTAGGTTCGGAGACTACGCCATGCAGGTAGCCGTCACCGGTGCAACCGGATTCCTCGGTCGATACATCGTCAATGACCTTTTGCAGACCGGGCATGGCTGCCGCTGCTGGCATCGTCCGGAGAGCAATCGGGAGGGCTTCGTTGACGGTCCGTGCGACTGGCTGCTCGGCGAGTTGGGTGACGGACGAGCAGCCGACGCGCTGGTGGATGGCGCCGACGCCGTCGTGCATGCCGCCCTCCATCACCCCGGCGGCGGCTTCCGCGGCGGCGAGGGCGATATCAAGTCCTTCGTCGACCGCAACATCGGGGGGACGATTCAACTGATTGAGGCTGCCCGCCGCGCCGGCGTGTCCCGCTTCGTCTTCATCGCCACCTGCGCGGTCCATGAGGTGATTCTCGACGATCGGCCGCTGGATGAAGCCCACCCGCTCTGGCCGACCAGCCACTACGGCGCCCACAAGGCCGCAATCGAGAAATTCATCCACAGCTACGGTCTGGGCGAGGGGTATGCCATCTGTTCGCTCAGGCCTACAGGAATCTACGGGCTCGCCACGCCGGCGAAGCAGAGCAAGTGGCACGACTTGGTCCAAGCCGTGGCTCGGGGCGAATCCGTCACCAGCGCCAAAGGGGGCAAGGAGGTGCACGCAGGCGACGTCGCCCAGGCGGCGCGCATACTGCTCACGGCCGAGGGCGTCGCCGGACAGGCGTACAACTGCTACGACATGTACATCGCCGACCAGGACGTTGCCGAAATCGCCAAGAAGCTGACGAACAGCGCGAGCGTGATCGAGCCGCTCAAACGATCGCCCAAACACCAGATCGAAACCGGCAAGCTCCGGGCGTTGGGAATGACGTTCGGCGGTTGGCCCCGACTTGAAGCAACCGTGCAGGAGATGCTGGCCGCGATGCAGTCGTAAGCGTCAGGCAACCCCTTTGCGACACAGGCAGTGCTCGCACAGGGTCACGATGAGAACACCCCTGGAGGCCGGCCGGAGAGGACGTATGACGAAGATCAGGGAAATCGATCCGCCAGCCGCCCACGCAGCGTTGGCGGCCGGTGGGGGAACCGTGTTGCTCGATGTTCGTTCCCAGGCGGAATTCGCCACCGGACATCCACCGGGCGCGATCAACATTCCCCTGTATGATCTGGACGCGCAGGGTATGATGGCGGCGAACATGGATTTTCCGCATGTCGTCGCGGCCATTGTCCCCCCGGCGGCGACGGTGATCGTGGCTTGCAAAGTGGGGCAACGCTCGGCCCAAGCCGCCGAATTGATGACGGCGATGGGCTATGGCGATGTTGCCAATCTCGCGGGGGGGATTCACGGCTTTGCGGGCTTTCTGGGACAAACCGCCGCGCCCGGCTGGATCGGCTGCGGCCTGCCGGTCACGCATGAAATCACGCCCGAAGCGGCCTACCCGTCGCTCAAGGCCCGCGCCGACGAACAGGCCGCGTTTGCGTCTCCGCGCGCAGGCGCCGCCGATGACAACCAACCCAATCTTGGAGAAGGCCAATGAACCTGACCTGCGGACGTGCCCGCGCTTTGCTGATCGCTTTGGCTGTCCTTTCGCTCGCCGGCTGCGTGAGCGTCAAGGCCCCTGAGCGCATCTCGTTCAACGAACCTCCGCCCCGCGTGGATTCGAATCGGATTCCCGACACCCGGGACCACGCCCACGCTCGTCAGTTGCTCGCCGACGCGTACGCCCGCAATCAGTACCTCGAAAGAGAGGTTGCCGATCTCCGGGAAGACGTTGACGAACTCGAGCGCGAACATGACGCATGCGCCAAGCGCTATGAGCGTCTCCAGGAGAAGTGCGAGGATTGACCGGGCTTGAATATCCGCGTGTGGGCGTCGACCGAGCGATTGACTCTCGCTTTTTCGAGTCCGTATAATCGAGGGGTTCACGCGGGGGAGCATCGGGTCTCACTCGCCGCCAAGCCGTGCAACATACCGGGCTGCCGACCGGAATCGCGCCCCATGACGCCATGCGCCAGGTAATCACCTTTATTCTCCTCGTTGCTGCGCTCGCCGGAGTGGGCGCCACGGCGTCTGTCCATGCCGCCGAGGCGGCCGACGCCCGCCCAGCGCTGCGCTTCACAAGCCTGCGCGCCGCCACCGTGCCGCGCGGCCCAGTGCTCGTGACCAACGTGCCGATCGAGCGGACCGGTGGCCCCGTATCGTTGGCGCTTCGGCCATTGCCGATCCTCTCCGCGGAAAGTGCGTTCGTACGGGGACAACGCCGCGGACCGGATGTGCCCTTATCCGGCTTTGCGCCTGAAGAGATCGCTCTGCTATCCGGCCACGTCGTCGATCGCCCCGACGATTCGACTGCTTTTATCGCCTGCTGGGGTGAACGCATCTCCGGCTACTTGGAGCTTGCCGGCGAGCGGTACGCGCTCAGCGCGCAAGGGGCCATCCAAGCTAACTCGCCCGCAGTCCACGGCCGGGGCGCCGCACTTGCGCACGCGATCGATGACATGGTTCCTCTCCCCGCCGATACGCCGCGTGGGGCCACGCGTTCGTCGGCGGCGCCGGAGGACGCAGACGTGTATCTGGTCGAGTTGGCCGTCGATACGGACCACGAGTTCTTCGCGCGGTTCGACGACGCCGAAGACGCGGCGTTCTACGTCGCGGCCCTGTACGGGGCAATCGGCCACATCTATCTGCGCGATCTCGGCATCCACCTGCACCTGACCTACGTCCGACTTTGGGAGACCCCCAACGACCCCTACGACGCGGCCGATCCGTTCCTGCCGTTTATCAGCACCTGGCAATCGACGATGGCGCATGTGCCCCGCGATGCGGCGCAACTGCTCACCGGCCGCCAGGATGTGCCGTTCTCGGGCAAGGCCTACATCGATGGCCTCTGCACCAGTCGTGGATACTCGGTGGTGGGCGCCGTGCGGGGCTGGGTTCATGCGCTCGGCGCCGATCTGCTCGGCCCGTCCGATCTGCGGCTCGCGGCCCATGAACTGGCGCACGTTTGCGGCGCCGGCCACACGCACAGTTACGGCGTCGATGCGTGCATCCCGACCCCCGGGGTCGAGCAGCGCGGCACGATCATGAGCTACTGCTCGATCCACAACGGTGGCGACGCCAACATCGACGAGCGCTTCCATGCGGTGGTTCGCACGGCCGTCAGGAATTTCGTCAGCACAGCGCCGTGTGCAACCCTCGATTGCAACCTCAACGCAGTCCCGGACTTTGACGACCTCAGCAGCGGCGCAAGCCTGGACGCGAACGCAAACAGCGTTCCTGACGAATGCGAGGATTGCAACGGCAACGGTGTGCTCGATCCGGCCGACATTGCCGGGGGCGCCGCCGATGTAAACGCCAACGGCATACCCGACGAATGCGAGCCGGACTGCAACGCGAACGGCGTCCCGGATGCCCACGACCTTGTCCTGGGTGCTGACGATGACAACGGCAACCGCGTTCCGGACGCTTGCGAACCGGACCTCAACAGCAACGGCCAAGCGGATTACCTCGACATCCAGAGCGACATGTCGCTGGACGTGAATCGCAATGCCCGCCTGGATGCATACGAAGACTGCAACGGAGACGGAATAACGGATGCTGCGGAACTTGCGTCTGCCCATCACATCTGGGTGGTCAGCGACCTGCAATCCGTCGCCCGGCAATTCCACGGCGGCACCGGGGTCCGCACCCGCACCACCAGTGGCGTCGAGTTGTCATCTCCCCACGGCGTGGTGATTACCCCCGACGCCCACTTGCTCGTCGCCGACAGCGGCAACGCGCGGATCGCAAGGTTTGACGCCCGTACGGGCGACTATCTGGGCGATCTTGTCGCGCCTGGCGCAAGCGATCTGACATACCCCACCGCAATGGCATTGACTCCGGCCGGCACACTGCTGGTTGCCGACCGCGACAATGACGCGGTCGTGGAGTACTCGCTGGCCGACGGCAGCTTACTGCGCGTCCTCGTATCCGGAGGCGCCGGCCTTCTCGCCGCCCCGTATGGGCTCGCGTTTACGCCGGACGGCAGTCACCTTCTGGTATGCTCGGCTGGAACAGGGGAGGTGCTCGCTTACGCCTGGCCGACAGGCGCATTTGCAGGTGTGTTCGCGGCGACGGACGATTTGCACGAACCCCGCGACCTCAGCTTCAAATCCGACGGTCATTTGCTGGTGGCCTCTTATGGCACGGGCGTTGTGCTCGAATTTGATGGATACACGGGCCAGTATCTGGGGATGTTCAACGCGCCGCTCTATGGGCAGGAAGCCGACCTGGCCGCCTGGGCGCTGGCCGTGACGGTCACCGGCGACGTGCTGGTCGGCAGCCATGACGTTGAGGGCGGCAACAGCGTGCTGACGCTCGATCCGGTCACCGGACTGTTCCGCACCGACCTCGTATCAGGACCCTACAGCGGTCTCGGACCGATCACGGGTTTGGCCGTCGTTCCTGCTGACGGGGTCGACTGCAATGTCAACTTCTACCCCGACGATTGCGACGTCGCGGCGGATTTCAACGTCGACGAAGATGGGAATGGCACGCCCGACGCCTGCGAAGTGGACTGCAACGCCAACGGGGTCTTCGACTTGCAGGAGCTCGCACCTCACGGCCCATATATCGACTGCGATGTCAACGGCGTGCTCGACGCTTGCGACATTGCATCCGGCGCCGCGCACGACTGCAATTCGAACGGCAGGATCGACGGCTGCGAAGTCTTCTTCGATTGCAACAGCAACGGCATTCCCGACGAGTGTGAACTGGCCGAAGATGACTGCAATGACAACGGCGTGCTCGATGCGTGCGAATTGGCGGCAGCGCATGATTGCTGCACCAGCAATCACGGCGTGGGGTGTGCGGACGCCCAGGTCATGGCCTGCGTCTGCGCCTTTGATCCGTATTGCTGCGACGTGTACTGGGATCGCACCTGCGCCCAACACGTCATCGACCGGGTCTGCGGTTTCTGCCCGGCGGGAGATTGCGACGGCAACGCCACGCCGGATGCATGTGATCCGGACTGTGACAGCAACGGCCTCGTGGACGCGTGCGAGATCACGGCCGGTAGCGCCGAGGATTGCGATTCGAACGGTGTGCCCGACCCGTGCGACATTGCGGCCGACCCTGGCGCGGACTGTGACAGCAACGCCATCCTCGATGCCTGCGAACCGGACTTTGACCAGGACGGCGTGATCGATGCGTGCGACGGCGACATTGACGACGACGGAGTGTCCAATATTGATGACCCATGCGACCACTCTCCGGCCGATGCGCCGCTGAACCCGACGGGCGGGCCGATGGGCGACATCGACGACGACTGCATTGTCACCCTGGATGACTTCTGGTTCTTCACGATATGCACGGACATCAGCGGACCGGGCTCCGTGCCCGCGTTCGGCGAGTGCATTGACGTTTTCGATTTTGACCATGACCAGGACGTGGACCTGCGCGATTACCAGGGGTTCCAACAGGCGTCTATTGGGCTGCCTGACACGCAATGACGAGCCCCGGAAGGAGCAACCTACCGATGTGGATTCGATTTTTCTTTTCTGTCGCGTCTGTCGTGACGGTGGCGGCAGCAGTCTCGCCAGCCTGGGCGCAGCAGCGCGTGGACTACACCGGACACAAACTCGTTCGCGTCCAGGTCAGCTCCGAGGACGACCTGAAACAGTTGCAGACGATCAGTCCCGACCTGTGGACAGAAGGCTCCCGGCTAGGAGAAGTCCCGGCACGCATCCCGCCTGAGCGCATGAACGCTTTGGAGGATTCCGGCCTCGCCTACGAAGTGGTTATTGAGGATCTAGGTCCACTGACCAGACCGTCATTGCGAACTCAGGGACGCAGCGACGAGTTCACCGCGTACATGACGTTTGCGGAGATCGTCACGTTCATCAACGATCTCGCCGCCTCTCGGCCCGATCTGTGCCAGGTGATCGATATCGGCGATTCGATCGAAGGCCGCGACCTGTGGGTCCTGCACATCACGGGGCCAGCCGCCGGCCCCAAGCCGGCGGTGTTCTATGAATCGCTCATCCACGCCCGCGAGTGGATCAGCGCGCCCGTGGTGCTCTATTTCGCGCAGCATCTCATTGAGAATTACGATGCCGACCCCTGCGTGCGGGCGCTGGTGGACAACGTCGACATTTACCTGATGCCCTGCGTGAACCCGGATGGCTACGCGTATTCCTGGTCCACGGACCGCCTGTGGCGCAAGAACCGCCGCTTGAACGACGGCGGTTCATACGGGGTGGATCTGAACCGCAACTGGGGCTACATGTGGGGCTACGCGGGCTCATCCAGCGCGCCCGCAAGTATGACCTACCGCGGTACGGACCCGTTCAGCGAACCGGAGTCGTCGGCCGTCAGCCAATTCATCGCAGTCCATCCCAACATGCGTGCCTTCGTCGATTACCACAGCTTCTCGGAGTTGATCCTCTATCCGTGGGGATACGCATGCACCGGCGGTCCTCCGGAGCCGGATCGCACCATCCACGAGCGCGTCACGACGGCCTATCAGGACGAGATGATTGGGGTTGGCGGCGAATACTACTATACCGGTCCAGGCTGCGACCTGCTCTACCAGACCAGCGGCACGACCGTCGATTGGACCTACGGCGATCAGGACATCCTGAGCTTTACCGTGGAACTGCGCCCCCGCGGGGAGAATCCGGGTTTCCTGTTGCCCCCCGAAGAGATCATCCCGACGTGCCTGGAGAATCTGCCGGCCATGCTCCGGCTCACCGACTGGGCCCGGAGCGCTCTGTCGGTTACGTTGCCGAGTGGCGCTCCCGCCGAGATCGACGCCGGCGCGTCCACCCCGATCAACGTGGTCGTCCACGGCTTCGAACCGGGAATCGGTTTGGCGAGCCCTTTGCTCCACTATCGCTACGATGCGGCCGCCAACTACCTGACCACCCCGCTGACCCATGTCGCGGGCGAACAGTTCACGGCGACGCTTCCCGCAACCAACTGCACCTCCCAGGTCGAATACTACTTCACCGCGGTCGACAGCAACGGGTGGACGGCCACATTGCCGTGTGGCGCCCCGGCCGAACGTTTCACGGCCGTCGTGCGTCAGGACGTCAGCGTTTTCTATACCGAGAACCTCGATACCGACCCCGGCTGGGCACGCGAAGGGGATTGGGCCTATGGGCAACCGACGGGCGGCGGCTCCAACGACGGCGACCCGACGTCCGGCTACACGGGGCCCAACGTCTTCGGATACAACCTCGCCGGCGACTACCCGGGCTTGCTGCCGTCAACGTACCTGACAACCACGCCGATCGACTGCACCGGTCGGCATGGCGTCACGCTGCAATACCGGCGCTGGCTCGGCCTCGAGTCCGAACGGAGTTATGACGACGCCACCATTGAAGTCAGCAGTAACGGCACGGACTGGACCGTGGCCTGGCGTGCGGTGGTCACCCGGGACAACATCTCCGATGCAGCGTGGACATTGCACGAGGTGGACATTTCCGATGTGGCTGACGATCAACCGGCCGTCTGGATCCGCTGGGGCATGGGGCCCACCGACGTCGCCGTCACCTTTCCGGGTTGGAATATCGACGATGTGCAGTTGCGCGCCGTGGACTGCTCGTCTCCGCCGGGCGACTACGATGGCGACAACCTGGTAACCACGGAAGACGCCGTCCCCTTCCCCGCATGTGTGGCGGGACCGTCCGGTGGTATTCCGCCGAACTGTGGGATCTTCGATTTCGATGCAGATGGCGACGTGGATCTGGCCGACTTCGCCGGCCTCACGAACGCGATTTGACTGAGCCGACGGAACTGAGAACTCAGACGGCGTCTGAGGGCGGGGCTGATCGCACACGCGCTCTGACGAACCGCTCGCAGAGGCGCCATCACCTGGGTGTTCGGTGGCGCCTCAATTTTCCCCTTGCAAAATAGAGTGAACGGCTCGTTCGGTGCGGGCGGAACAGTCCACCGGCAGTTCTTTGCCGATGATCGGAATCTCCTCGAATTCGACGGCATGGCCCGCCTGGGCCAGCGCGTCCTTTGCCTGGACCACGACCTCTTTGTTTTCGTCTCGCTCGCCGGCAAATAGCGCCACGCGCAGCGTTGCGACATCCGCGGCCGGCCATTCAACCTCCTGGAGCTGGTCACCGCCCGCCGCAAATGCGACGACGTGTGAAAAACGCTCCGGCTGTGCCGCCGCAACCAGCAACGCGGCCGTCCCACCTTGCCCGTAGCCCACCAACACGACGCGCTCCAGGTCGATGGGCCCGTCCTGCCGAGCTGTGGCGATCGCCGATTCGATGACCGTGGTCAATTCCTTGACGATCATCTGCGCCGATTCGGCCGGCGCCTGCCAGCCATACTCGCGAACCCCACGGCGATCGAGTGCATACGGCCCCCGCGGGGCGACGAGCGCCGCCTCCAGCGACTCGGCCGCATCGCGGACTTCGGCCATGAACTGTCGTGGATGCCCCGCTTGTCCGTGCAGGGCCACAATCAACGGCGCCGGCGTGGCGCTATCCAACGCATCGGGCCGATACGCAGCGAACTTCTCTTCGTGGCACTCCATGGCGTCGCTCATCAGCCGGGCAAAGCGGGGATCGTCACGCAGCAGCGCAAGATCACTGTCCGCCTGCATCAGCATCACATCATCCCAGCCGTACCGTACGGCGTCGGCCAACGCGTCCAACGCCTCCTGCTTCTGCCCGTTCAGCGCATGGCAGCAGGCCAGATTGTAATGGGATCCGGCGTCGTACGGGACGTGTCGCAGCAGGTAGCCGAAGTACTTGATGGCGCTATCCCACTGCTTGGCCTGGTAAGCCGCGCCCGCCTTGCGGTAATAGTGCTGCACCTTCATCTGACGCTTGTTCGGCTGAGCAATCGACGGTGTGGTCCAGCCCATCAGAATCGCCAGCACAACCAGGCCAACCCATCGCACGCGCATCGCTTGCATGATTCCGTCCTTTCGCGGTCTACCCACCGTGGCCTTCGCCCGCAGGCATCAAGAATGCCCCAGACAAGGATGAAGGGGAAATTATATGGAACCCGCCACGGCGTAACACCCCGCGGGTTGGTGGACAACACCAGCCGCAAGCCGTATATGTGGCCGCACCTGTGCCGGACGGGTAATCGCCGCACCTTTCCACCGTCGCGGGCGCCGGGGTGAACGGGAAACAGAGGGCTCAACCGATGCTCAACCGCACAGCTTTAGGCGCTATGGTTGTCGCCCTGATCCTCGCCCTCGTGGGCGCCGACGCCCTGCTTGCACGCCAGGTGCCGGGGGGAATCGCCCTGTTCGGGCAGGGCGGGCCGATCCCGTTGGTTCTCGCCGGCCTAAGCGCCATCGCTGCGCTGGAACTCGCATCGCTTTGTCGTCGCCGGAATCTGCATCCATACGTCGGATGGGCGAGTATCTGCTGTATCGTCCTGGTGCTGGCGCCGTGGCTCAGTGCCTCGGGAATGCTCGGCCACTCCCCCAGTGCGGTCGAAGCGGTGGGCCTTCAGCTTCTGCTGACGGCACTCGCCGCCCTGGGCGCGGGGATCGTGGGCGTGCTGCGTAAAGACGTTGAACAGGGCCTCGGCAACGTGGCCGCAACCACGCTGGTGATCGGTTATGCCGGACTGCTTCCCTCGTTTCTCACCCTTCTCCGGTGTGATGTTAACCGGGTCGGCGAGCACGGCGCGTGGATCCTGCTGACGGTGATGCTGGTATGCAAGGTCTCGGACATTGGAGCGTATTTCCTCGGCACGCTGTTCGGCCGGCACCGCCTGATCCCGGCGGTCAGCCCGAAAAAGTCCGTGGAGGGTTTCGTGGGCGGCATTCTGGCGAGTTGTGCAGTGTCACTTGCTTTTTGGTTTGGCCATCAGGCGGCCGTCCCGACGGAGAACACGCTCGAGGGGCAGGCGATCCGCGATCATTCGATCCAGTTGCTACACATTGCGACAATCATGTATGCGCCGCTGGGCTTGGTGCAAGCTATTATTTTCGGTGCAGTTATGTCGATCGTGGGGCAGCTTGGGGACCTCGTCGAATCCGTTTTCAAGCGGTCGGCCGACGTGAAGGACTCCGGGACGGTGTTGCCTGGTTTCGGGGGCATCCTGGACATGATTGACAGCCCGATTGCGGTCGCCCCGGTGGCCTGGCTGCTGCTGACAAAGATCTGGGGCGTGTAGTAGAATACGAGGGTGGGTTTCGGAGCAGGCGCGGAGGTCTCCGAAACCACAATGCCGACCCGGATCGGCCACTCACTTGATCAACCTCCTGGAGTGTGCGCAACCCGTTGGAACTGACTTTAGCCATCGACAACGCCGACAACCGGCAAATGCTCTTCGGACCCGGTGACCGGCACCTGCGGATCATCCGCAGCACCCTCAACGTGCAGATCGCCGCCCGTGAATCCACGATCAAGCTGAGCGGGCCCAACGAAGCGGTCAGCAAGGCCGCGGCGGTGTTCGAGTTGCTTCAGGGCAAGCTGCGCGCCGGCGAGACCATCACGGATGATGACGTCACGGACGCCATGCTCGAAATGGGCACGGCGGAGAAGCCGACTGACGGCCGAACCATCGACGTCTACACCCCGCATATGGTGGTCGTGCCCAAGACCGAGGGGCAAGCCGCGTATATCGACGCGATCAATCGCAACGACCTGACGTTTTGCCTGGGACCGGCCGGCACCGGCAAAACCTACCTGGCGGTGGCGGTCTGCGTGGGCCTGCTCAAGGCCCGGGCGATTCGCCGGCTGGTGCTGGTGCGACCGGCGGTCGAGGCGGGCGAGAAACTCGGCTTTCTGCCGGGCGACATGCAAGCGAAGGTGAATCCTTATCTGCGCCCGCTGTTCGACGCCATGCACGACATGATGAACTTCGACCAGATCAAGCGGTTCCTGGATAACGATGTCATCGAAGTAATTCCGCTGGCCTTTATGCGCGGACGGACATTGAATCATGCAGCGGTGATTCTGGACGAGGCGCAGAACGCCACGCCCGCGCAGATGTTGATGTTTCTCACGCGGCTGGGCAATCACAGCAAAATGATCGTCACCGGCGACGCCTCGCAGACGGATCTGCCCGAAGGCCAGGTAAGCGGCCTGGTGGACGCGGTGCGTCGCCTCCGGGGACTGGATACTGTCGGCGTGATCGAGCTGGAACGCAGCGATATCGTGCGTCACCGGCTCGTACAGTCGATTGTGCAGGCTTACGACAACGGCCAGAGGAAAGCCCGATAATCGTCGATTTGCCTCGCGCAGGCCGCAGCAGCACGAAGCGGCTGAAGCGAGGACACCCGGCTGGTCGATGTCCAGAGCGGATGCTGACAGCATCGCGGTGAAGGGAGTGCTCCGAACGTGTTCGGATGGAGCAAGAAATCCAAAGGCCGCCGCAAGCGCGCCCGCCAGTTCCGGGTTGAGACACACGAATCAGCCTGGCGCTGGTACAAGCGCCGTGTCGGTATATTCCCGACGCTGGTGTGGGCCCTCATGTTCGCGCTGGTCATGGTCATCGCGTCGGCCGGCAAGCCGGCGCTGCCCTACAAGGTGAACCAGAAGATCGACCAGGCCATTGTCGCCCGCGTGGACTTCAAGCGGGTCGATCCCGAACTGGCCGCCGCGAATATTCGCGCCGCCCGCGAGGCCGTTCCCAACTATTATCGGGTTAATACGGAACTGATCGATCGCATCGCCGGCAAGCTGGCCGAGATGTTCGAGGCCGCCCAGGCGCCCACCTTCGACGCATTCAAAGAGACCGCCGAACAGGCCGGTTGGCCCGTCGACGAGGGATTCTATCAGTACCTCAACGACGCCGATGAGGAACGCCGCAAGGCACTCAGCGCCTCCCTCGAGAGGCTCAAGGCCGCCCTCGCGCAGGAGAATACCGCCCTGCCGACCGCACAGGCGGACCGCTCGCCCGCCTCCACCGCCACCGAAGTGGTCGTCCGCCGACCGCCCCAGACTCCCGACGGCGAGCCGCAGACGGAGCGCATTCCGACCTTTGAACTGATCCAGATCGCCAGCAAGGACGCCATTGAAGGCCGGGCCTACAAGCTCGCGACCGTTTTCGAGCGCCCCTTGCGCAGCACGATCAACGAAGCCCTCATCAAGCCGCTCCGCAGTGAGCCGATTCTGGTTTTCGACCGCACGCGCACCCTGGAAGCCATGGCCCAGGCCGAACGCAACGCGCCCCCCGGCGAGCGGCTTTACGAGAAGGACAAGCCCTACGTTTTTCCCCACCCCGGCGAAGCGACCGTCGCCGGCGAGCCGCTCGGGCTCACCCCGGCCGACATCGAACTCATGCGGCTCGAGGACCGCGCGTACCAGACCTTTCTGGAAAGCGACGCCCCTGAGGCCGTCAAGCTTCGCCAGCAACGCTACGTCGAGCTTGCCGGACTGGGCATCGTGCTGCTGCTGCTGACCATCACGCTGCTGGTGTACGTTGGCCTCTATCAGCATCGCATTTTCGAGGTCCCCACACGGGCGATGGCCTTTTGCGCCCTGTTGTTGGGGTGCCTGGCGGCGGTGCGGTTTCTCGACCATCGATTCGTGCTGACGCCGGTGCTGTTGACCGCTTCGATCCTGACGATCACGTACCCGCGGCGATTCGCCGCCGGGGTCACGGTCACCTTCATCCTGATCGCCGCCCTGGTCATACGGGCCGACATCGGCACGTTGGTTACGCTGCTCGCCGGCGGCTATCTGACAACGTTGCTGCTGAACGATATTCGCACGCGGACCCGCATCATCTCGTCTGGCCTGCTCACCGCGGCATTGGTTTTCTTCACCGCGGCGGCCTTCGGCATGATGGATCATCAGGAGGCTGCGTTCGTGCTCCGCTCTGCGGGCATCGCGGCCGGCAACGCCGTACTCGCCGCGTTGATCATCCAGGGCGCGCTCCCCTTCATCGAGCGGGTCTTCCGGGTCGCCACGGCCCTGACCCTGCTCGAGTACCGCGACGCAAACCGCATCCTGCTCCAGCGCCTTGCGCGGGAGGCCCCGGGGACGTACAACCATTCGCTGGTTCTGGGTACGATGGCGGAAGCGGCGTGCAGCCAGATTGACGCGAACGGTCTGCTCGCGCACGTGGGCGCGCTGTATCACGACATCGGGAAGATTCCCAAGGCGGAGTACTTCTCCGAGAACCAGGAGGCGGCCATCAACCGGCACGACAAGCTCGCGCCGACCATGAGTCTGCTGATCATTCTGGGGCACGTGAAAGACGGGCTCGAACTCGCCCGCGAATACGGATTGCCGCGGGTGCTGTACCCCTTCATCGCCGAGCACCACGGCACGACGGTGGTCCGCTACTTCCACCATGTGGCCAGCGAGAAGCAGCCCCAAATCGCCAGCGGGCGTCACGACCGCGAAGTGGCCGAAACTGAGTTCCGCTATCCCGGCCCCAAGCCACAATCCAAGGAGACGGCCGTCCTGATGCTGTGTGACGGGGTCGAGGGCGCCGTTCGGGCGCTCCATGAGCCCACCGCCGGGCGCATCGAGGGGATTGTTCACCAGGTGCTCCAGGCGCGGCTCAAGGACGGTCAGTTCGACGAGTGCGATATTACGCTCCGCGAACTGCACAAGGTGGAAGAATCGGTGGTCAAAAGCCTCTGCACCTTTTATCATGGCCGCGTTGCGTACCCCAAGGACTCGTCGGCGTCGCGTTCGGAGCGCCGTCTCGAGGAACCGCCACCAGGAGGCAGTGCACAGTTGGCCGGATGACCGCGGATCGGGCCGGCGGGCAGCAAACGATGGACCCTATCTCAGCCAACGAAGAAGACGACGGGCCGCACCAAATTAGCGTCGTCTGCGACGTGCCACAGGCCGACGTCGATTCCCAGGTTATCGAACGCCTCCTGCGCGTCACTCTTGAACATCACGATTGCGCCGGCGCCAGTGTGTCCGTCGCCATCGTCGACGACGCTACCATGGCCGTGCTGCACGAGCGGCATCTCGGCATTCCCGGTCCAACCGACGTACTGACCTACGACCTGCGCGACGCCGACACCGGCGATCTCGAGGGCGAAATCGTCATCGACTATGACACGGCCGTTCGCGAAGGCGCCGCCCGCAAGCACTCCCCGGCTCACGAGGTCCTGTTGTACGCCGTGCACGGCCTGCTGCATCTGCTGGGCTACGACGACCACGAGCCGTCAGAGGCGGAGGCGATGCACGCCTGCGAGGACGAAATGCTCGCGGCGATCGGGATCGGTCCCGTGTACAGGAGGTCGTCATGAACGTCGCCGTGACCGCGGTTACGCTTTTTCCTGGCACCCGCGCGCGCAGCATCGCGGCCTTGGTCCGCACCATCCGCGTGGCGTGCGAACACCACCCCGCGCCCGATCTGATCGTATTGCCGGACTGCCACCACTGCGCCAGCGAAGTCATCGGCGTCCCGCGCTGGTCGCCGGCGATGTGCACGGGGCTGATTGAGACGATCGCCTGGCAGGCTCGCGAGTGGGGCGTGTGGATTGCGGTCGGGCATGCCCTGGCCCGCAGTGGTCGATTGGTCAACGGCGCAACGCTCTTTGATCCCGACGGCGATCGCTACCTGCAATTCCCCGTTCCCCATTATCCCGGGGCCGCTGACCGCGACGGGAAGGCGTCTGGCGAAAACATCGCCGAGGACAACGGAACCTCTGACGTCGATGGCGCCTGGGCCGTGCGGGCGACGCCCCTGGGCATCTGTGCGCTGAGCACGGGGCGCGCCTTGCCCACCCGCCCAGTCATCACGCCAAGCGCGGGTCTCCTTGACCTGGCCATCATTTCCGCCGCGATGCACGAAACCGCTTGCGACGACGCCTGGCTGCGAGCGCTGGCGCGCAACAGCCGCTGCCACGTCTGTCTTGGCACAGCGATCCCGGCCGGTCAGGGGGTGGATGGCGAGGTGGCGGGCACCGCGCTGATTATCGATCGCAATGGCGAACTGTGCGCCACCGCGAGCAAGCTGGCCGGCGTCGCCCATGCCAGCCTGGACATTGCGCCGCTCGACCGACGCCAACTCATGGAGGCACTTGATCCTGTTGAATAGCATGCTGCTCATCGCGAGCATCGGCCTGTCTGTCGGCCTGTTGCTGTCCGCCACCGTGAACATCACCTTGCGGCGCTACTCTCGGCTGCGCATGTCGGAGAACCTGCGCCGCCGGGGACGCGAGCACCTGCTGGAGCGGCTGTTCGCCACGCAAGGCGAACTGGCGGTGAGCGCCGCCACGTTGCGCACGTCATGCTCCCTGGCGCTGGTTCTGGTCTTGCTGCGCGGCTTCGAGCAAGCGCACCTGTTCGAAGCAACTGCGCCCCGGCAGTACGGCGCTGCATTCCTCAGCGCCCTGGCGGTGGTTGCGGTGTTCGGCGTGGCCATTCCCTCGGCCTGGTCCAAATACGCCGGCGAAGGATTTCTCGCTTTTGCGCTCCCCTTGCTGCTGGTGCTCCGGCGGCTGTTCTTCCCCTTGATCTTCCTGTCCAACGCCTGCGACGCACTGGTGCGCCGCCTCGCTGGGGTGCCCCACGGCAACGGCGACGACGACGCCGCGCAGCATGAACAGGATCTTCTCGACGCCGTCAGCCAGGGGGAATTGCTCCGTGCGGTCGGCGAGGAGGAGAAGGAGATGATCGAGTCGATCATCGAGTTTCGCGACTCGGACGTCGCCGAGATCATGACCCCGCGCACGGAGATGGAAGCCATCGAGGTCAGCGCGTCGCTCGACGAGATCAAAACGCTCATTCGCGAGATCGGGCACTCGCGCATACCCATCTTCGAGGAGAATATCGACAACGTCGTCGGCATCATCTACGCCAAGGACCTGCTCCATATCACCGACGCCGATTTCAACGCCAAAGTGCTGATGCGCAAGCCCCTGTTCATTCCCATGTCCAAGAACCTGCGGGACCTGCTGCACGAACTCCGCACGCAAAAGGTCCATATGGCGATCGTGCTCGACGAGTACGGGGGCACCGCCGGGCTGGTCACCATCGAGGACATCCTGGAGGAACTCGTGGGCGACATCGTCGACGAATACGACGAGGACGAACCTGAGCCGCTCACTCACATCGATGCCGACACGGTGGACATCGACGCCCGCATGCGCGTCGACGAGATCAACGAAGAGCTGGACATCAAGCTGCCCGACACCGACGATTATGAGACCGTCGGCGGCTTTGTGTTCAGCACCATGGGGCACGTACCCGCCGTGGGCGAACGCTGCACGCACGACAACGTCGAAATCCAGGTGATTGACGCCGAACCCCGCCGCATCATCCGCCTCCGCCTGCACGTTGATCGCAACGGCAACCGCGAGTCTTCCCCGCGCTGACCTGCCCGCCGCCAGGCGCTGCCGCCTGGAAAAGGCATGCGATGTCGTGCGAGACACGACACCCGCCCTTCTCCACGGACAATCGATAACCCAACAAGCTGTGTCATTCGACCGATATTCTCCTGGGTGGCCATGGTCCGCGCGGCGCCGAACCGGCGTGTAAGCGTATTTGCCGACGCGTGGACGCCGTCCCGAGTCTTGCGCAGAGAGGTGCAGAATGAGCAGCCAGCCACGGTGCATGATCGCCGCATTTGTCGGCCTCGTCCTTGTCGGATGCAACGCCCAGGAAAACGTCAAGCCCGAGCCCGATCCGGTCAACCCCTACTTCGCCGTGAAGATCGCGGACTTCGTCGGCCACCGGGCCATTCCGGTTCATCCAGGCGACGTGGGCGCTGAGTGGGTGGAAGTCGAGTTGCCGATGGATCTGCTGTTGGCGGCGCCGGAAGAGGCACGCCTGGTGCTCGACGATTCGGCCGTCGAATTGGAGGTCGATGGCGTGCCGCTGACGCCGGCCGACGCGGATCAAGAATATCGCATCACCGTCACGTTTCGCCTGTCCCGCTCGGGCGACGATCCGTGCGCATCGGACATCGAGATCGGCCCGTTTGTGCTGATCATCAACCGCCATGGCGTCCACATCTCGCAGCCCGTTCGCTTCTTGCTCGAAGCCGCCCGGGCGTTGGCCAACATCGGGCGCTTCGCGATGTGCGCCCGGGCCCATGGGGACGTCGACGGAACCGTGGAACTGCACGACCTGCGTCTGGAATTCGGCACGCTGGGCGATGATGAGGAACCGGTCGAGATCTGCCACATTCCGCCCGGCAATCCCGACCAGCGACACACCATCTCCGTCGCGCCGTCCGCGGTCGCCGCACACCTCGCTCACGGGGACTACCTGGGCGCGTGCGTGGAACCAATCGAGGACCTGACGGTTGTGTCCATCTGCTCGGATGACCCTGCCGTCTACAACTGGACCGTCTCCAATCCCAACGCGCAGGAGGTGCCCATCACCTGGACACTGATTGACGCCGACAGCCATGGAACCGTGACGGTTCCACCGGGCGGCTACGTTTTGACCACGCCGGCCGAGGGGGCTTCTCTCGAAATCGCCTGGCTCAATGAAGCCGGCGACGAGCAGACCGCCACCGCCACCGCAACTGGCGAGATCTGCAACGACGCAGAGGACGACACGGACGGCGACGGCGTGCCCGACGCCCTCGACGCATGCCCGGGGACCGAAGCAGGGGCGGGGGTGGACAGCAATGGGTGCTCCTGCACCCAGCGTGGCGACTGTCCGCCCGAGGATAGCGACGCCGACGGCGTGCCGGACAACGCCGATACCTGCCCCGGAACCGCCGGCGGCGCCGTGGTGGACACGAATGGATGCTCGTGCGAACAACGCGGCGATTGCATCGCGGACGACGACGGAGACGGGGTCGCGGATGAAGACGACGACTGCCCCGATACCCCCGCCGGCGCAGCCGTCGATGCCGCAGGCTGCGCTTGCATGCAACGCGACACGGACGCGGACGGGGTAGACGACTGCCTCGACGCGTGTGCGAATACCCCGATGGACGGCCTCGTGGATTCCAACGGGTGTGCATGCAGCCAGCTCGATGACGACGGCGATGGCGTGGACAACTGTGACGACCTCTGCCCCGCATCGGCCCCCGGTGAGGTGGTGGACCTCAGCGGTTGCCCCACCACCCTGGTGGATGCCGGCGCCAACGTGGTGCTCGACGAAGTAGGCTGTGTCACGCTCACCGGAACGGCCACCGGCGGGACGCCGCCGTATACTTATACTTGGTCGGCGCCCGAATGGGTCGGCGCCAACGAACAATCCACCACCGTCGTTCCCACAGCGACCACCACGTACACCCTGACAGTCAGCGACTGGTCCTCGCCGCCGGTCGTCGTCAGCAATATGGTGACGGTGAGCATCCGCCCGCCGGAAGTGGAGGCCTACACAATCGAGAATCTCGGCTCACTGAGCAGCAATCCGAGCTATCCGGCAGGCATCAACGACGACGGCGACGTGGTCGGCTATTACTACTCAGAGGACTACCTCAAACGGGCCTTCCTCTTCCGCAACGGCGTGATGATCGACCTCGGCACGCTTGGCGGAACCGAAGCCTACGCCCGGGACATCAACAACGCTGGGGTGGTCGTCGGCCAGGCGCGCAACGCGGCCGGTGACTGGCGGCCCTTCCGCTGGACCTCCGGAGGCGGCATGGAGGATCTTGGGACCATGGGCGGCGACTTCGGCGCGGCCTACGCCATCAGTGAGAACGGCATCATCGTCGGCAACGCCGAAGGCCCCTTCGGCGACCACGCGTTCATCTACCAGGACGGCGTCATGAGCGACGTCGGGACGCTTGACTTCTTCCAGAGTGGCGCGTTCGGCGTCAACGACGACGGTCAGGTCGCCGGCACCTATCTCGCGTGGGGCGCGGATCAGCAGGGATTCCTTTATGATGAAGGATTCGTCGACCTCGGCTCGCCGATGCTCACCGGATCACGCATCGTGGGCATCAACAATGACGAAACCATGATCGGATATTCCTGGGGCGGCGGACAATACCGCGCTTACCTGTACGCCTGCGACGAGCCCGCCGAGATTGGCACGCTCGCCGGCTTCGCCAAGACCTACACCTGGGCAATCAATCAATCCGGGCAGATCGCCGGCAGCGTGACGACGGCCGATTCCGCCCTCTCTCACGCAGTGGTGTACTCCGGCGGCCAACTTCGCGATCTGAACAACCTGCTGGTTCCCGGTCACGGGTGGGAGTATCTCACCGTGGCGTTCGCGATCAACAACGTCGGGCAAGTCGCCGGCTACGGGCGGATCGACGGGCAATACCGCGCGTTTCTGGCCACGCCCGTGGATTGACGGGTGCACGCGATGGGCACTATTCAGCCGCGGAACACGTGGTGTGCGTGCTGGCTAAGCGCGTACCCTCAAGTCACCGCTTCGTGCTCGGCTTGGCGGACGGGTTGGCCAGCGGCGGGACAGCGGGCCGACGCCGCGGGGTGACCGTCTCCGGTGCCGAAGCCAGGCGGCAGGCCAGCTTCAACGCCGCCTTCATGCTTCCCGCGTTCGCCCGATTGCGCCCGGCGATGTCAAAAGCCGTGCCATGGTCCACACTCGTGCGGATCACGGGCAGGCCGAGCGTCACGTTGACCGACGAATCGAAGTGCAGCAGCTTCACGGGAATCAGGCCCTGGTCGTGATACATGGCCACGACGCCGTCGTACTTGCCCCGGGCGGCTTCCACGAAGAGGGTGTCTGCCGGGAACGGCCCCTCGACGTGAATCCCCAATTCACCGGCCATGACCATGGCCGGTTCGATGATCCGTGACTCCTCGTCGCCAAAACGCCCCTCCTCGCTTGCATGCGGATTCAGCCCGCACACGGCGATGCGCGGCTCCGGAATGTTCCAGCAGCGGCGCAGCCAGTCGTCGAGCAGGTCGATGGGCTGAAAGACGCGTCCGATGGTGAACGTGTTGCGCAGTTCGAACAGTCCCACGTGGGTGCTGGCCAGCGCCACACGCAGCTTGCCGCCGACAAACGCCATGGTCACGCGGCGGGAGCGGTATGCGTCGGCGATGTATTCCGTGTGCCCCGGATGCTTGACCCCGGCCATCTTCCAACTGATCTTGTGGATGGGACCAGTCACGATGGCGTCGAGCCGCTTGTGCTGGTGGGCGGCAATGGCCTCATCCAGGAAGCGGAGCGACGCCGCCCCGCCTTCGTGCGTGGCGTTGCGGCACCCCGGCCCGGGCGCGGGCAGGTCGTCGAAATCCGCCACCACCACACCCGACCGCACCTCATCGACGTCTTCGTGCGGAACCCGGAACCAGTAAGGGCTGATCTCGGCCAGGTCGGCCGCGTAGCTGAGCATTTCGTGCAAACCAAAGATCACGAAGCGTCCCAGGCTACGGATCGCCGGATCGGCCAGCGCCTTGACGATGACCTCGGCGCCGATGCCGGCCGGGTCCCCCATGGTCACGCCAATCAGCGGCTTCTCCTGCGGATGATGTTTGCGCGCTTCGCTCACAGGTACCCATGCTCGCGTAAGGTGTCCATGGTCAACCCGCTGCCGGCCTGCATGCCTTGCAAATGGTGGATGACCGTGCGGGCAATGATGTCCGTCTCCACGTTCACCACGTCGCCGACCTTGCGCTCGGGCAGCGTGGTGCGTTGCAGCGTTGTTGGAATGATCGCCACCGAAAACGCCTCCCCTTCGACCGCGGCGATCGTCAGCGAGATACCGTCAAGCGCGACCGAGCCCTTCGGGATGATAAAAGGCCGCACCGTCGCGTTGCCGCGAAGCCACAGCATCCACTCGCGGTCCGTGTCCACCCGGCGAACGACCTCGGCCGTCCCGTCCACGTGCCCCTGCACGAAGTGGCCATCCAGGCGACTGTCGGGGCGCAGGGCCCGCTCGAGGTTGACCCGATCGCCGGCCGATAAGGCGCCAAGATTGGTGCGCCGCAGCGTCTCGGTGATCGCATCAAAGTCCAGGAGCGTGCCGCCGATCCCGGTCACCGTCAGGCAGATGCCGTTGATCGCGATACTGGCTCCGAGCACAGCATCCTCGGCCACCTGCCCCGCATCGACGGTCAGCTTTCGCCCCCCCGGCACGGCCGAGGTGCGAACGATACGGCCGGTAGTCTCAATGATTCCGGTAAACACGTTCGTTGTGTCGCCATTCCGCAGGCTGAGCCAAGCTGGTCACACCACCAGCGTCTCCCGCCCCATGAGCTTCCGATCAATGCTAGGCCCGGACGGACCCCAGTCAAGCGGCGCCAATCACCTTGTGATCAGCATTTGTCCTCACGCCCGTAACGCGAGCCACACGGCGGCGATGGCAAGCGTCGCCAGCGTTACCGGTACGCCCGTGCGAGCATGTTCGCGCCAGGTGATCCGCAGCCCCAACCTCTCCGCCTGTTGTACGACGATGATATTCGCGATACTGCCGACGATGAGGAGATTACCGGCGAAGGTGCTTGCAAGGGCAAGGGTGGCGCCCGCCTGGGGATGGTCCGCGGTAGGTAGCAGCAGCATGACCGCAGGAACATTCGACACGATGTTGGACAGGATCGCCGTCACCGCGAATAGCCACGCCGGCTGGCGCACGTTTATGCCGCTTGCAGCGAGCCGCTCCACCCAAGTCTCCAACAGACCGCTGGCCTGCAACGCATGGTTGACGATGAACAAGCCGGCAAAGAGTACCAGCAGTTGCCAGTCGATGAGCCCCAGTAGATCGACCGAGCGCAAACGCCGGCTCAGCAGCAGCACACCTGCCGCGCCCAATGCCGTGACTTCCCGAGGCCAGGGCGCGAACACGAAGGCAAGCATCAGCCCCAGGAGCAGAGCCACTCCCTTGCCGCATTGCCAGGCGTCAAAAGGCTGCGCCGCAACGTCGAGTTGCACCGCCGCTTGCGTCCAACGCCTCCGAAACTGCCACGCCAACACGCCCCACGTCAGCGCGCAACCCGTCACCGCCGGCGCCACCCCATCAATGAGGTAACCCGAAAAAGACAAGCCCAACGTCTGCCCGATCAACATGTTCTGCGGGTTGCCGATCAAGGTGGCCGCCGAGCCGATGTTGGCCCCGCACGCCAAACCCAGAAGAAAAGGCAAGGGCCGCAGCCCACGGCGCAGGCATCCCTCGATCAGCAAAGGCGTCATGGCCAGGCACACGATGTCATTGGCCAGCAGGGCCGAGAGCCCCGCGGCCACGCCGATGACCAGGCCCAACAACCGTCCGGGCGACAGCCGCGCGGCGGCCACCCGGTGCGTGATCGCCGAATACAGACCCGCCAGCCGAAATTGGGCGGACAACACCATCAATCCGAACAGCAAACCGATGGTCGGCACATCCACCGCATTCCACGCGGCCTGGGGCGTGATGCGCTTGCACGCCAGCAGCGCGATTGCGCCCAACAGCGCTACCCCGGTGCGGTCGACTGCCAACCCGGGAACGCCTCCGAAGAGCATTCCGAGGTAGACCAGCGCGAAGACGAACACGGTGATGCTGTCCATCGCGTCATCATAGCATGCCGGAGCCGGTTCGGAACAACCATGCAAGGCTAGTTTCCTCGGGTCCCCTTGGGTTGCGCCGCTTCGACGCCAAACCACCGGGTCCGCCACCACAACGCCACGTTGACCAGGCCGATGAGCACCGGCACCTCCACCAGCGGGCCGATCACCGCGGCGAACGCCTGGCCCGACCTGATGCCGAAGACGGCGATGGCCACCGCAATCGCCAGCTCGAAGTTGTTGCTCGCGGCCGTGAACGCAATGGTGGTTGTTTTGCTGTAGTCCGCGCCCAGCGCTTTCCCCATGGCGAAAGACACCACGAACATAACAAGAAAGTAGATGGCCAGCGGGATGGCGATGCGCACCACGTCCAGCGGAAGCTGCACGATTTTCTCACCCTTGAAGCTGAACATGACCACGATGGTGAAGAGCAATGCCACCAGGGTGAGGGGCGAAATCTTCGGGACGAACCGCGTTTCGTACCATTCGCGCCCCTTGCGGCCGAGAAGAACGTAGCGCGTCAGCATGCCACCAAAGAACGGGATGCCCAGGTAGATCAGCACGCTCCAGGCGATCTGGCCAATGGTGATGTCCACCGCCATGCCCTCCAATCCGACCAATGGCGGCAGGATGGTAATGAACAACCAGGCGTAGAGCGAGAAAAACAGAATCTGGAAGATCGAGTTGAACGCGACCAGGCCGGCGGCATATTCGCGGTCGCCTCGGGCCAAATCGTTCCACACAATGACCATCGCGATGCACCGGGCCAGCCCGATCAGAATCAGACCGATCATGTAGTCGGGATAATCGCGCAGGAACAATACCGCCAGTGCGAACATCAGTGCCGGCCCGATGATCCAGTTCTGTACGAGCGACAGGCCAAGCACCTTCAGATTGCGAAAGACATCGCCGAGCTCCTCGTACTTCACCTTCGCCAGTGGCGGATACATCATCAGGATCAGGCCGATCGCAATCGGAACGTTCGTCGTGCCGACGGAGCAGGCGTCGAGGACCCGCTCAACTGCCGGCACAAAGTGACCGAGCGCAACCCCCAGCGCCATGGCTAGGAAGATCCACAGCGTCAAGAACCGGTCCAGAAAGGAAAGCCGCGACGGACATTCGGCTTGCATGGCGATCACGCGGGCTTTCGGGCGGTGACGTTCAAACTCGTAATGAAGTCTGCGGGCCGCGTACCTGCCGGCAGTGCGGCGATGATCCTCTGGTAGAGCGGATCCTCGAACGAGGTCATGGCTTCAATGTACTGCGGCTTGTGCTCCAGATGAATATCGGTGAGGCCGGCATCCTGAGCGAACCGCTCCGTGTTCTCGACCAGCACCGCGCCGGCGATGCACCCGACCAGCGCTTCCACATCGGTTCGCACCGCATCCGGCAATGGCCGCAACAGGGCAAGGTCTGACACGGCCACGCGACCGCCCGGCCTCAACACCCGGGCGATCTCTCGCCAAACTTGCGGCTTGTTCGGCGAGAGGTTGATCACGCAGTTGGAGATGACGACGTCCATGCTGCCGTCCGCCACCGGCAGGTGCTCGATTTCTCCAAGCCGGAATTCGACGTTGTCCAGGCCAGTGCGTTCGCTGTACGCGGACACGTTGGCGCGCGCCTTGCTCAGCATCTCCGGCGTCATATCGACGCCGATGACACCTCCGGTCGCGCCCACCTTCGGGCCGGCGATGAAGCAATCGAAGCCACCGCCTGAGCCCAGATCGAGGACGACCTCGCCGGGTTTGAGACTGGCGATGGCGGTGGGGTTACCACAGGACAGCCCCATGTCGGCGCCGGCCGGAAGATCATCCAAATCGTCGGCCTGATAGCCAATCTCCTCGGCCAGGCGCTCCGCGGCGCAGCACGAGACCGCCGGTCCACAACATCCTGCGGATTGACGGCGGTTGCTGCGCGTCGCAATTTCCGCGTAGCCGTTGCGAACCTGCGAACGAACTTCTTCTTGTCTTCTGATCTCTTCCGTCATCATAGCCTCTCTGGAATCTCGTCTGCCGTGCGCACTTCAATCCGCGGCGCGACGCATGACAAACAGCATCTCACGTGCGATCTGGGCGCAGCGTTCGTCATACGTGGCATGCTCGAGTTTGGTGCCATCCGCCACCTTGGGGTCCACGTAGGGAATTGCGAAGCGGCAATCGGCGCCGGCGACGGTGGGGCAAGACCGGTCCGCGTCACTGCATACCATGACGGCCCCAAACTCCGCCTGCGGGTTAGGCGCGTTGCTGAACTGCTTTGAAAAACAGGTCAGCGCCGGCCGCTCAGCGCTGAAGCGCGCGTGGTAGATTGCATTTTTGTCCTGGGTTGTTTTCTCAATCCGGAAACCCGCCCGTTGCAGGGCCGCCACGGCGCGAGGATTGAACGCGGTAGCCTCGGTTCCGCCGGAGTACGTCGCCACCGGAACTCCGTACACCTCAGCCGCAACCGCCGCCCAGAGTTGCGCCATGTGACTGCGGCGGCTGTTGTGCGTACAGACGAAGATCAGCCGGCTGGAATCCCCGGCATCCGCTCGCTTGCGAAGATAGTCGCTCAGTTGTGATAACTGCCGCTTGCGCTCGGCGCTGATCTGATCGAATTCGGCCTGGCGCTGGGTCACGTATTCGGCAAGCTCCGGATAGATGTTCATTTCCCCTTGACCCTGCGTTCGGTCTGTACGCTCCGCTACCACTGCCCCGCCTGCCAAGGCGGCGGCGACGAATCCCACACTCCACGCTTTTCTCATGGACCGGCCCTCCATCCGTTCGAAGTCTGGATTTTCAACTCGGCGGGCAACAACCGCCGAGTGGGTCTTCCGGCTTGTTGCAGCCCGACGGGCGCCATTCATCGATCGCATCGGCCAGCGCCCGCAGACGCGCCGACAGGTCGGTGCAACGCGGCGTGTACCAGACCGTGCGGCCCTTTTTCTCAACCGTCAAGACGCCTGCGCGGGCGAGCAGGCCCAGGTGACGGGCGACCACGGAGAAGTCCACCGCACAGCACTTGGCGACCTCCGTGACCGAGCAGGGTCGGCCGCACTTGACCAGACAGGCCAGCAGGCGCGCCCGGGTGGGATCTGCCAGGGCCTTGAACAGGTCGGTATCGAGCCGTCGATCGACCGCCGCCCGGCGGCGTGCGGCCTGTTGCGGATTGCTGGGCACATTATGGATTACTGACGCCATTATGCCAGTATTATACATCATCTGGACGGTTCGTCAAGCGCTCCCCCAGCCTTCATACAAGCATGCGGGACACAACCGGAAGTGCGCAAGTGCGCCGGGGCCGGCATGCCCTGCCGGGCGCGTCCGCGAGTTGCCCACCGCCGCGGCAACCGATACAACCCGCACACTGCCTGCTCGGAGGATTACGCCGCTGGCGACCAACGGATGCCGCAAATTCGGAAGGCCTGTAACCATGTCCATGCAACGTTGGCTCGTAACCGGCGCATCGGGACAACTTGGCGGCCACGTCGTTGACCGATTGGCCACGAAAGATCCCGCGGTGAACATTCTGCCGCTTGCGGCCCATCCGGCCGATCTGCCTGCGAGCTATGCGGCCAAGCCCGTGCCGCTGGAAGACCTCACCGGCTTGGCTGCTTCCGTTCGCGATTATGCGCCGACGCACATTTTGCACATGGGGGCTGTCACCGGCGTCGGGCAAGCACACGCCGCGCCGGATCACGCCCGGATCGTGAACGTGGATGCGACCAGCGTGCTCGCGGATGCCGCGAACACCTGCGGCGCCCGTATGGTGTTCGCTTCGACTGACATGGTGTTCGACGGGACGGCCGCTCCGTACCGCGCGGCGGATCCACCCAGGCCATTGAGCCACTACGGACGCAGCAAAGCCGCCGCAGAGGCAGAAGTGGGACGCTATGCTGACACGTTGGTGGTGCGCCTGCCGCTCATGTACGGGTTCCCGTTCACCAACCGCCAGACGACCTTCGTGGCACAAGTCCGGGCGTTACGCGCCGGGGAGCCGCTAAGGCTGTTCACCGACGAGTACCGGACACCGATCGCACTGGCCGACGCCGCGCGCGCGATCATTGCCCTGGCCGAAAGCGACCAGACCGGCGTCATCCACGTCGCCGGTCCGCAGCGTTTGTCCCGGTATCAAATGGGGGAGGCCTTCGCAGCCGCCTTGGAGGTGGAGAAGCCGAACCTAGTCGCGACCTCGCGTCTGGACATCGACACGGCCGAGCCTCGCGCCGAGGATCTTTCCCTCGAAAGCGGCCCGTTTAACCGCCTCTTTCCTCATCTGGCCCCTCGCCCGATTACGGCGGAGTCGATCGGCCTCTCACGCCCCCCTGCCCGAACCTGAGAACAGGCGACTACGCACTGCCGTTCATCAGGTACTCGTGCATGGCGGCCGCGGTCTTCTTGCCGTCGCCCATAGCCAAAATCACCGTCGCGCCCCCGCGCACAATGTCGCCGCCGGCATACACGCCCGGCATGCTGGTCTGACCATGCTCATCCGCCTCGATGTTGCCCCACTTGTTGAGCTTCAACTCGGGCGTGGTGTGGGTGAGCAGTGGATTGGCCCTCGTGCCGATGGCTTCGATAAAGACCTCGCAGGGAATGTCGAACTCACTTCCTTCGATGGGGACCGGACGGCGTCGGCCGGACGCGTCCGGCTCGCCAAGCTGCATGCGCTGGCAGCGCACCGCGCGGACCCAGCCTTGATCGTCGCCCAGCACCTCGATGGGGTTGACCAGAACGTCGAGTTTGACACCTTCCTGCTCGGCGTGGGCGACCTCCTCGACCCGGGCGGGCATCTCCGCCCGGCTGCGGCGGTATACCAGGATCGCGGGATCTGCGCCCAGCCGCCGAGCGGTGCGCACCGAGTCCATCGCGGTGTTGCCCCCACCGACGACCACCACCGCGCGCGAGCGAATGATCGGCGTATCCGCGTCCTCGCCCTGGTAGGCGCCCATGAGGTTGACGCGGGTCAGGTATTCGTTGGCCGAATACACGCCCTTGAGATGCTCGCCGGGGATCCCCTGAAACACCGGCAACCCGGCCCCGTTGGCGATGAACACTGCGTGGTAGCCCTCAGCGCCCAGCAGCTCGCTGATCGTGTAGGTCTGGCCGATCACAACGTTGCACTCGATCTTTACGCCCAGTTCGCGGAGCTTGTCGACTTCCTTGTCGATGATGTTCTTGGGCAGACGAAACTCAGGAATGCCGTAAACCAGCACTCCGCCCGGCTTGTGCAGCGCCTCGAAGACGGTGACGTCGTGCCCGCGTTTGGCCAGTTCCCCGGCACAGGTGAGACCGGCGGGACCCGACCCCACGACGGCGACGCGCTTGCCCGACTGCGCCGGGGGCGTCATGGCTTCGGTGATATGCTCGCGGGCCCAGTCCGCCACGAAGCGCTCGAGGTAGCCCACCGCGAGCGGCTCGCCCTTGTTCCCGCGAACGCAACCCACCTCGCATTGCGTCTCTTGCGGACAAACCCGCCCGGTAATGCCGGGCAACACGTTGGCCTCGTAGAGAATTTCCGCGGCGCGGGGCAGGTCGCCGTCGGCCAGCGCGGCCACGAAGCCGGGTATATCCACGCCCACCGGGCACCCGTCGATGCACTTGGCCCCTTTGCAGCGCAGGCAGCGCTCCGCCTCCGTGCGGGCGACTTCCGCCGCCATGCCCAGGTTGACTTCCCGGAAATTGCGCGACCGGGCAACCGCATCCTGCTCCGGCATGGACTGCCGGGGAATCTTCATCCGTTCGGCCGGTTTCATCATGATGCGTCATCCCTTCGGGTTCACTACGCCACCCTGAAAAGGGCGGTCCGGACCAATCCGCCGGCGGCAACCACCGCCAGACGTTTGCCAACGCGGTCCGGCATGCGCCGGCCGCCGCGGAGCTCCTAGCCCTTGCGCGACATCTCCTGGGCCACAGCCTGCATTTTGCACTCGTGATCCGCGCCGGGCTGCACCCTCCCCCAGGCCGACCGTTCCTGGTCGCGGTAGGCGCTGAGCCGGTCAATCAGTTCGTCAAAGTTCACCTGGTGGGCGTCGAATTCCGGTCCGTCCACGCAGGCGAAGAGCTGCTCTCCACCCACCGTGACGCGACAACCCCCGCACATGCCTGTGCCATCCACCATCACCGGATTCAAAGAAGCGATAGTGTGGATACCCTCGGGACGGGTGACGTCCGCCACGGCCCGCATCATGGGCACCGGCCCAGCCGTAATCACCGCATTCACCGGATCGCTCCGATCCGCGATCAGATCCTGGAGCTTGGCGGTCACAAACCCGTGGTACCCATAGCTTCCGTCGTCCGTGCAGGGGTAAACGGCATCGCAGTGCCGGGCGAGTTCAGTCTCCATCAGGACGTATGGTTTGCTGCGTCCCCCCATGACCGCCGTTACCTTGTTGCCGATCCGTTTGAGCGCCCCCGCCTGGGGATAGATGACGGCCGTTCCCACGCCCCCGCCGACGAGGACCACGTGGCCGAAGTTTTCGATCTCGGTGGGCCGCCCCAGTGGTCCAACCACGTCCATGATCGCATCGCCACCATCCAGGCTGCACAGCAGGTGGGTGGTGACACCCACCACCTGCACGACGAGGGTGATGGTGCCGGCCTCGGCGTCCGAATCGGCAATGGTCAAGGGAATGCGCTCACCTTGGTCCCGCACGCGCACGATCACGAAGTGTCCGGGCTGGTGATGCGAAGCCACGCGCGGAGCGTCCACGACGATGCGTCGGACCTGCGGCGCAAGCCAATCGGCTGAACGGATGGGGAACATGATGGCAGTCATCTCCAGGCAAAGAAATGCGGTGCGCGGCGGATGGCCGGTGAGCCCCACCGACCGGCGCAGGCCCGAAGCGTGGTGCTGGCGACATGCGGCAAGTCCGGTTGTGCGGGCGATACAATCGCCGCCAAGGTGCACGACCGAGCCTCGGGCTCGCCGACAACCACACCGGGTGCTGAGAGGCAAGCAATCAGCGTTCCACCGGAGCACACCCGAAAGAACAGCACTGAGAGGCCTGAAAACTGGAGACCGACCTGGTGCCGCTACAGTCACAGGTGAATTTTCCGGACGGACTGCGGGGAAGTCCCCACCGAAATGTTGGACAGCCCCAACACCGCCCTCGTCAACCAGCGATGTTGACCAGTTCCGGCTGCTGGAGGTGATCCCGGATCAGCTCCACCAGGATCCGCCGATCGACGGGTTTGCAGGCGTACTCATCGCAGCCGGCCGCCAGGCACTTCTCGCGGTCTCCGGCCATTGCGTGCGCGGTCAGGGCGATGATGGGGGCATCATACGTCGCCCTGCGCAGCCGCTGGGTGGCCGTGTAGCCATCCATGACCGGCATCTGCATATCCATGAGCACGATATCGAAACATGACCCGGCATCACGCGCCGCCAGAGCGGCGTCGACCGCCTCGCGCCCGTTGGGCACCACGACCACCTCTGCCCCTTGACGCGACAGGACAAAGGAAATGAGCCGTTGATTGTCCGGACCATCTTCGGCGAGCAGGATGCGAATCCCGTCCAGCAACGCTTCTTCAATGCGAGTTTGTGGCGCCTCCAGCCCGTCCGCGTGGGCTCCATCGCTCTGCCCGCGGTGCTGCGCTGCCGGCACGCCCACCTCGATGGTGGCCACAAAACGGCTGCCCGCGTCCAGCTCGCTCGACATGGCGATGTCCCCACCGAGCATCCGCGCATACCGCCGACTGATGGCCAAACCCAGTCCCGCCCCCCCGAATTCCCGCGTGGATGAGGCATCCGCTTGAGCGAATGGTTGAAAGAGCCGCTCGAGTTGTGCCGGCGACATGCCGATTCCCGTGTCAATCACCTCGAATCGGAGAATCTCTCGGTCGCGAGCGTGAGGCAATGCGGACCGCCGAACCACGACACGCACCGATCCTTGCCGAGTGAACTTGATCGCGTTCCCCACGAGATGAAGCAGCACCTGCTTCGTCCGAGTCGGGTCGGAGACCGCCACCCGGGGGACGTCGGCGGCCGCCTCGATGCTCATGGTCAGCCCCTTGGCCCGGGCGCGCATTCCCAACATCCGCTGGACTTCTTCGACCACGCGAATGGGGTCGAACGGCTGCCGATCGACCTCGGCCTCGCCCGCCTCGATCCTGGCCAGATCGAGCACGTCGTTGACGATCTCGAGCAAGTAGTCGGTGTTGCGCGCCACGATCGCCACGTGCGGCGCAATGACGCCGCGCCGGGCGGCATCGAGCGCACCGATCTCATCGTCGATCAACTCAATAAACCCCTTGATCGCCGTGAGTGGCGTGCGGATCTCGTGGCTCATGTTGGCGAGGAACTCGCTCTTGGCCTGGTGGGCGACGAGCGCCTCCTTGGAAGCGGCCGCGAGCTGCTGAAGGGCCGCCTCGAGTTCCATCGACATGTTGCGCTCACGGCGCAGCGCGTCAGCCAACTGCGTATTCGACTCCCGCAAGCACTCCTCGGCCCGGTGCTTGTCGGTATTGTCCACAAAGATGACCGCCACCGAGCGAAGCTCGCCACCCAACCCGTACAGACCGGATACCGCAAGATCCACCATGACGACCGCGCCGTCACGATGACGCAGTCTCCGGGCTTCGCGATAGTGCGATTTCGCGCCCGAAACAATCGATTGCAGACCGGAAACGCTCTTGGCCAAATCGTCCGGGTGAATCAGCGTCGACACGTCGGCGCCCCGGAGTTCCCGGGGGTCGCGCCCCACCAGGCGACAAAGGTTGTCGTTCACGCGGGTGATGCGCATCTGCTGATCAAGCGTGCAGATGCCGATGGCGCCATGGTTCATAATCGTACGAATGCGCTGGCGTTGCTGCTGGACAAGCCGCCGGCACGCGGTGAGCGCCCGCGTTCGCCCAGAGCGTTCGCGGGCCAGAGCATGTCGGGTACGATCAAGCTCACGCCGACAGAACACAAATCTCAGCAGTGAGACGGCCGCGATCAGCAACGCCAGGACCACCGGCCAATTGAACAGTGACATCGAAGCCGCGAGACCACTCGTCGCCAGCGTATCGGCGGCGACCGGCAACGGTGCGGACACGTGAGCTGAAGTTGCCCAGAGTCCTTCGGCCTGGGCGGAGGCTGCTCCACACAGCGTCGCCCCGCCCATTCCCCAAAAACCATGCCGGCAGAATCGTTTCATCGCATCGGGTCCCAACAGCACACTGTGCCTGAGGTTCCCTCCCGCGTCGGCAGCCCAGCGGCGCATGCCGGACGTCCAGCCCCGTGTGTACATCGTCGGGGATGTTTCGTCGGTTGAAGCCGTGCATGAAACAAGGGCTTCTATTGCAACGCCGCCGACTGCACGCAGCACGGCGGATGGTCAACGGCGCGCGGCTTTTACCGGCCCGCGATCGGAATGACGGGTCTGCTTGCTGGCGTCGAAGAGTCTATCGGACCCCAATCCCTCTGGCACGAATCGACTGAGACCAGACAAAGTTCACGCCCTATGCTTGGCCAAGGGCCGGACGTTCGACTTGCCAGCGCTTTCGCGACCCGATAAATGGGTTGCGCTGCGTCAGCGCTACCGAAGACCCCGCGAAAGGAGGGCACTGTGGCCCACGTCCTGGTGATTGAGGATGAACCGCTGCTTGCGCGCAACATCTGCGACGCCCTTTCCCTGGAAAGCCACCTGGTGGTCGCCGTGGGCACGGGTGAGGACGGCATTGCCCGGGCCGAGGCGGACGCGCCCGACATCATCCTGCTTGACCTGCGCTTGCCCGGCATCGACGGCCTCGAGGTCGCGCGGGAACTGCGTCGCCGGGGCATCGGCGCGTCCATCGTGGTGATGACGGCCCATGGCAATTTCGAAAGCGTGGTCGAAGCCATGCGCGCCGGCGTCAGCGACTTTCTGACGAAGCCTCTGGATCTGCGGGAACTTGATCTGGTAGTGGACCGCGTGCTTGCCCATCGCCGCGTCACCAGCAACCTGCAATACTTCCGTGATCGCGAGCAGGCGAACAGTGCCCTGGCACATATGCTCGGTGAATCCGAAGCCATGGAAGCGGTGAAGCGATTCATCACCCGCATCGTCGCGACGCCCGCCCTGTCGGCCGAGATCCCCCCCAGCGTGCTCATCACCGGTGAGACGGGCACCGGCAAAGACCTGGCGGCCCGTGCGATCCACTACGCGGGCCCGCGCCGCGACGGTCCCTTCGTTCACGTCAACTGCACCGCACTCCCCGACCACCTTGTGGAGGCGGAGCTCTTCGGCCACGTCAAGGGCGCGTTCACCGACGCCCGCGGCGACAAGCGCGGACTGTTTGAAGTGGCCGATGGCGGAGCGATCTTCCTGGATGAAATCGGTCACATGCAGCCCGGCTTGCAGGCGAAGCTGCTGAGCGCATTGGAGCACCGCACCATTCGCCCGGTGGGGGGCACCAGCGAGCGCAGGATCAACGTGCACGTGATTGCGGCGACCAACCGGGATCCCCAAGAGGCGATTGCCGCCGGTGAGCTGCGTGAGGATCTCTATCACCGCTTGCGCGTGCTGGCCCTGCACCTGCCGCCACTGCGCGAACGGACCGGCGACATTCCGCTGCTGGCGGAGCATTTTCGCGAGCTCTATGCGACCCGGTTCAGCTTAAGGGTGGAGCGCATCGCCCCCGACGCCATGGAAGCATTGACCACTTACGACTGGCCGGGCAACGTTCGGGAACTTTCCCACGCCATCGAGAGTGCCGTGCTGATTACGGACGGTCGACAGATTCAGGCCGAGCATCTCAACATTCACGTTCCACAGCGGACCCGCGTGCGCGTGGAACTGCCCGCAGACGAAACCGTCATGATCGACTTCTCCGAAACCGGGCTCAAGCTCGACGACATCGAGTATCGGCTTATTCGGGCAGCGCTCGCCCACACCCGTCACAATGCCAGCCGGGCCGCCCGCATTCTCGGGATTTCGCGCGACGCCATCCGCTACCGCATGGAAAAGTACGAGAAAGAACACGGCGGCCCGACGGACGCCTGACAGCCAAAGCCCCTGAACGGCACCCGGCGAAAGCCGCGACCGTGTCCCCGTTTTGGGTGCAGGGTCGCATCGACTGTCCGGATATTGGGCTTGCGAACGGCCTTTTCGGCTGGTTATGATGGGGTCAGGTTCCGGCCGAACCACTTTGGCATATCTCTTGCTATAACTTTGGCGGGCTCGGGCATGCGCGCCATTGGCCAACAGGGGGTGATTGCGATGCTTTACGCAAGGCGATATCGGTACAAGACGAAACCGGCGGCATTCACCATCGTGGAATTGCTGGTCGTGGTAACGCTCATCGCGTTGCTCATCGCCTTACTGGTGCCTTCGCTACAGCGGGCCCGCGAGGACGCCCGCCGAACGGTCTGCCTGGCCAATCTGAAACACGTCGGGCTCGCCCTCTTCGCCTATGCCAGCGATCACAATGACCAAGGCCCCACGGTCATGGCGCCGATCGACGATACCGCACCCCGTACCCTGCTCACCCACGATGATCGCCGGGTCAACATGGGCCTCATGCTGAAAAACACAATCACCGACGCCAGCATCTTTCGCTGCCCCAGTCAGCGGGAGTTTCGTTACGCCCCGGCGACCAATGCCCCGGACGATCCACTCGCGCCGCCGACCAGCGGCGGCAGCTACGCCTACGCCGTGCAAATGGCGGCCGAAGAGAATCCGCCGTTCGCAAACGTCCGGCACCTCTCCATGGTGTCCGACGACTTCACCGCCGCACCGGACCAGGACGGCGCCGGGCGGCACACCCATCGCACCGCGTACAACGTGCTCTACACGGACAGCAGTGCCGTCCAGTACCGCGATCGGGACGGGAGCATCTGGCGCCAGCGCATTGACTGGGATGACGAAACGGACCGGTACACTTATGCCAGCTACTATGACATGTCCGGCAACGTCGTCCGCGACCTGCCCCCCTACCGCAAGCTCGACATCTTTCGGGTCTGGCATGCGTTCTGCTACTCCATGCCCGATCCCTTTTGACGGGAGAAGCGACACGAGCCGTTGAAGGTTGACCAGCCGTCCGGCTGCATTTCTTGGGGACCCTGATATCACGGCTTTGTGCGAACGGTATGACGATTCGATGGAAACTCAACCTGGCGATCCTGGCGCTGATCGCGGTGTTCCTTGCCGCCGCGGCGGTCAGCATGTACGCCGTGCGCACCAGCGGCGCGCAGACCCAGGCATTTTTGCGCACGCGGGAACTGGCCCAGTTCACTGCCGACATTCGCACCACGCTAATCGCTCAGGTCGCCGCCGCTGGGGCGCCGCAGCGCCTGCCCCCCAACGTCATTCACGCGAACTGGGTCCGCCCCACCCTCGACGACGTCGACGTCAAGATCCGCTTGTCCACCACCGAAGCGGAGCGCGACCTCTGGCTCGAGATTCGCGCGGCCGTCGAGGGCTTGGCGGAAGCGCTGACCCCGCCCACCAACCAAGCCGCTGCCGCCGCTCACCTCCAGACCGCTGAACGCGATCTCCGCAGCCTGCGGCACCTCTACGACGTTGCCCAGGCCGATGCCTTGGCCCTCGCCGCCCGCGCCGGGTTCCATACCCAACTCGCCATCGGCATCGCCTGCGCCTTAACCGCCCTGTTGCTGGCCGGCTGCCTCATCATGACTCGGCGGTGGCTGATCCAACCGGTGGAGGTGCTCAAGCGATCGGCCGAAGTGATTGGCCACGGCGATCTCACCCACCGTGTTCCTCTCACCGGAGGCGATGAACTCGCCCAACTGGCCCGCCACTTCGACGCGATGGCCGACGGCCTCCACCGGCACCAACGCGCCCTGCTCGAGGCCCGCGAATTGAGCGCCATCGGCGAGCTTTGCGCCAACGTCGCCCACGGATTGCGCAACCCGCTGGCGGCCATTCGCACCAGCGCTCAACTCGCTGAACGCCGTGCAGAGCGCTCCGATCAGGATTCAACCGTCTGGCGCGAACTCGCCAACGAAGCCGACCGGATGGATCAGCGAATCACTCGGCTCTTCGAGTTCAGCAAGCCCATGCAACTGGCGCCGACAACCATGACCTTTGCCGACCTTGCCAGCGATGCCATCGCCCGCGCCCAGCCATTGCTGAATGCCTATCAGATAACGCTCAAGGTCGAAGACGCAACCCATGGAGAGCGTTGGTCGCTCGACCGGCAACGGCTCACCGAGGCACTGGGAGAACTCATCACCAACGCAGCGCACCACAGCTCGGCGGGCGGCACGATCGCTCTTAGCGGGGAGACGCTTCCGCCGGATAACGGTTCAGGGCGCCTGCTTCGCGTCCAAGTGGTGGACCGGGGCAAAGGCATGTCGCCGGCGACGCTGGAGAAGGCTTTCGACCTCTTCTTCACCGCCCGGCCGGAAGGCAGCGGCATGGGCTTGGCGCTCGCCCGCCGGGTGGTCACCCAGCACCGCGGCGAACTCACACTGGCCTCTCAGCCCGGCCAGGGGACGACGGCCACGTTCACCTTGAGGTCGCTCGGCCTGTGACAGCCCCCCGCCCGCTCAGTCATCGACGTCACGGACGATCTCGGTGACGAACTCATCCAGCAGTCCGTAGAGCATTGCGCCGCGCATGTCCACATCGGTGTTGACCTGCACCGCGACCGCAATGCCGTGCTCCGGGTAGTACGCCATGACAGAGACGTACCCCACCATCCAGCCGCTATGCCCATAGATCTCCCCGTGGGCACTGGGCTGCACGAATACACCCAGCCCATACCTGGTGTCATCGCCTTCGGCCACGGGAACGCCATCGAGCAACTCCCGGAATTCGCGATCCGCGAGAACCTGCCCCCCGTAGAGCAGCCACGCCCAGCGGGCGAGGTCCGGGGCTGTGCTCACCAAGCCGCCACCGGTCCACTCCATCTGGGGATTGGCCGCCATACGCCCGTCGGCCGCGACCTCCTCCGGCAGGCCGAAGATGTTGTCCGCACTGGTGTAGCCACTGATGAGTCCCGGCAGCGCCGGGCGGTCGGCCGGGATGGTGTCGTCGAGTCCATACGGCCGCAGGATTCGCTTCTTGAGCTGCGCGTAGTAGGGGTCGCCCGTCACCTCCTCGATGACCATCCCGGCCACGATGTAGTTGGTGTCCGCGTAGGTCCAGCCCTCCCCGGCCGGAAACAGGGGCTCGGCGTCGAGCACGTAGCCCACCCGCTCCAGCGGCGTCCAGGTTCTGTAGGGATCCGCCTTGAAGGTGTCGAGCAGAGCGGCGTTTTCGTAGTACTCGGGAATCCCACTGGTGTGATTGAGCAACATACGGACGGTCACGTCGCGGGCGTTGGGCAGGCGATCGAACCACGGTTCATCGCCGAACCAGTGGGCCAACAGGGTATCCAGGTCCAGCCGCCCCTCCTCGACGAGCTTCAGCGCGACGGCCGATACATACGTCTTGCCGATGCTGCCCGAGAACATCCGGTCGTCCGGACGCATCGGCGTTCCAGTGGATTTGCGCGAAACGCCGGCGGCCGCCTTGCCCAACCGCCCATCGGCCGTGACGAACGCCGCCGTCGCTCCCGGCCAGCCCTGCTGATCACAAACCGCCGCGAGCCGCTGGGCCACGCGCCGCTCCGGCGCTTGCTCTGCGGGCCCAAAGGCATACCGCGCCTCCCCACAGCCTACCAGAGCGAAGAGGACGACCAGAAACATTGAACGAGGTGCTCTTCGCCAGACCATGCACGATTCTCCTGCGCAATTCGCCACTTCGGCCACCCGGGACCTTGATCTAAAACGGCTCCAACAATAGCCGCTTGCGCGACCCTCTTCAACGCATGTCGCAGTCCGAACGATCATCCCAGTTTGCCCACTCCGCCAACCACTCCATCCCGTTCCCGCCATCGCCGCGCTCGCCGTTTTGGCTTTACTCTTGCACCACCGTGATTATGATCATCCACGGTCCCGGGCCGACCATGTCGACGCGCGTTCGAAGAGCCAAAGAATCCCACGTCGGCCCCAGTCTGCTGCCAAGGGGTATCTTACTCATGAAACGTCCACAAAATCTGCCCAGCCAGAGCATGCTCGTCTTCATCGTCGCGACCGCTCTACTGGTAATCGCGTGCGGCCCACTCCACGCTCAAGACAGCACCTCGAATTCGCCCGATACAGCGGCCGCAAAGACGACTGCCGATCCCACCATCCCCACTGACGAACTCGCGCTCCTGCTTCGTCCCATGACGCACGAGCAGATCAAAGTGGAAGCGGACGGCTGGCTTAACCTCTTTCGCGAAAAGGTGGCGCAGATCAGCCAGGCCGAGTTGACATTAAAACGCAGGAACCGCGCGGCGGCCGCGGCGTCCGAGCAAGAAGAAAAGCAACCGCCCGAGGAGATAGCCGCAGGCACCGCACCGGACGCCTCCGACGAGCAAGCCGAGCAGGCCGCCCAAGCCCAGCAAGAGGCGCAGGAAAAAGAGAAGATTCTCGGCGACATCGTGAAGCTGCGCGAACAGCGTACCGCGCTCATCGACCGTCTGGAGGTTGTGCTCGACGCGTTGGAGGTCAAGGGCGGCGACCCGGCACCCTATCGCACGTACATCACGGCCGTCGCCGGCATCACGGCCGACGTGGACGTCTCAGACGTATCGCAACTCTGGGTGACGATACGCGGCTGGCTGACCTCGCGGGAGGGTGGACTGCGTTGGGGGCGCAACCTGATTTATTTCCTGCTCACCCTGCTGATCGCGTGGATCGTCGCACGTATCGCGGCGAACGCGGTCGGCCGCGCTCTGGGCATGGCCAGGAATACCAGCGATCTGCTCAAGGACTTCCTCGTGTCCTTTACCCGCCGAGTGGTGCTCATCGCGGGGTTGCTTGTCGCGATTACCATGCTCGAATTCAGCGTCGGACCAGTGCTGGCCATCGTGGGCGCCGCCGGCTTCGTGGTCGCCTTCGCCCTTCAGGGGACGCTAAGCAACTTCGCCAGCGGCATCATGATCCTCTACTACCGGCCGTTCGACGTGGGTGATGCGGTCAACGCCGGCGGCGTGGCCGGCGTGGTCAAGAGCATGAATCTGGTTTCGACGGTCATCTTCGCATTCGACAACCAGCGGGTGATCGTGCCCAACAACGAGGTTTGGAACAACGTGATTACGAACATCACCGGCCTGCCCACCCGCCGCGTCGACATGACCTTCGGCATCGGCTACGACGACGACGCGGACAAGGCCATGGCCATCCTGGACGAACTCGTGAAGCAGCACGAACTTGTTCTGGAGGATCCTGAGCCGGTCATCAAGCTGCATGAGCTGGGCGATTCGTCGGTCAACCTCATCTGCCGTCCCTGGGCCAAGACCAGCGACTACTGGACGGTGTACTGGGACATCACCAAGCAGGCCAAGGAGCGCTTCGACGCCGCCGGCATCACCATCCCGTTCCCCCAGCGCGACGTGCACGTGTACCAGGCGCCAGCGCCGGAGGCGTGACGCCACCGACCGTGGACAGGACGGAAACGGCCAGGGGCGCCACGGCGCGCCTGGTCGTGCTCACAACGCGACCGCTTCGAGGACCGCACTGTCGATGCCGGCCAATTCGCGGGCCGTGGCGAGGCTCTCGTCAAAAGAGCCCAGGACCTTGACCCAGGGGCGGTGACGCCATCCGGCCTTGGCCATGAGGTGCAGCGGCTGCGCCTGGACGCCGGCCACGACCACCAGCTTGCGGCTCGCCCGCAGCACGTCCAGGGCCGACTCGAGGTTGACCAGACCCGTCGCATCCATACACGGCACCGACCGCATGTCCAGCACGATCACCCGCACGTGGTCGCCCACGCTGCGGAGAGCGCTTGCCGCCTTCTGCGCCGCCCCGAAGAAAAGCGGCCCGGAGATTTCGTACAACAACACGTCCGGCGGCAGCGGAGTAGACAGTCCGGGATGATCCTCACCCGCCAGCCGAACGCTGGCCAGCTCGGCCATGCGGCGCATGAACAGCAGCGCCGCCAGCACCACCCCCACGCTCACCGATACCACCATGTCGAACACCACCGTCAGGGCAAAGCAACTGGCCAAAACGACCGCGTCGGCCAGAGGGGCTACGCGCAACACCCGCAAGGCATGCCGTGCCTCGCTCATGTTCCATGCGACCAGCAGCAATAGCGCCGCCAGCCCCGCCATGGGCAGGTAACCCAGCGCCGGCGCCAGCACCACCATCGCCGCCAGCACGAACAGCGCATGAAAACACGCAGCCAGCGGCGATCGCCCTCCTGCACGAATGTTCGTCGCCGTCCGGGCAATGGCGCCGGTCGCGGCGATGCCTCCAAACAGCGGCGCCACCAGGTTCCCCACGCCCTGGGCGAGCAACTCCGCGTCCGGATCGTGCCGCTTGCCACTCATGCCGTCGGCCACCACCGCCGACAGCAGCGACTCGATCGCCCCCAGCATGCCGATTGCGAACGCCGGCCCGACCAGCGCCCGCAGATCCAGCGCGGTCCCATCCGGGCCGGTCAGACCGGGCAACGCCGGATGGGGCAGAGTCTGCGGAATGCCCCCGAAGCGCGACTGGATCGTATCGACGGCAGTTCCGGGCCATAGGTGGGTGATCCCCCACGCAAACAGCGCCGCCACCGGCAACGCGATCAACGGCGCCGGCGCCCGCCGGGTCACACGCGGAAGCCCGAGCAGCAGTCCAAGCGTGACCGCGCCCACCAGCGTGTCGCCCCAGCGGGCGGTGGGCAGGGCCCGGGCCAGCGCCGCCACGCGCGCAAGGTACTCCTCCGGCATCTCCGCGACGCTGAGCCCGAAGAAGTCGCGCAGTTGCAGGGTCGCGATGACCACGGCAATGCCGGCCGTAAAGCCGGTCACGACCGGGTAAGGAATGAACTGAATGAGCTTGCCCATGCCGGCGAGCCCCATCGCCACGAGCAAGCCGCCCGCCAGCATCGTGGCCACCAGCAGTCCGTTAAGCCCGTGTGCGTGGGCCACCGGCGCCAGCAGCACGACGAACGCCGCGGTCGGACCAGTCACCTGCAAAGCCGATCCGCCGAGCAATGGCGTCAGCGCCCCGGCAACGATCGCCGTGTACAGCCCGTACTGTGGCGGAACGCCGGAGGCGATGGCCAGAGCCATCGAAAGCGGCAATGCCACCGTACCGACCACCATGGCCGACATCAGGTCGGCGCGCAGATCCCGGCCCCGGTATCCGCCACGGAACGCCTCGCGCAATGCGTAGCCCGGTGAGAAAGACAGGCGCGACAGGGGCAAGCGCGACTTCGCCCCACGGAGTTTTTCGATCATGAATGCCCGGTGCACCTTCGGGTAGGAAACCGCTCCGGCAGCAGGCGTCGGCTGGTGCTCCGTGCATGCGGGACCACCTCCAACAGCCGCGCCTGGCCACGACGGCCGCAACGGGGCGGGATTCTAGCACTCCCCCAACGCCCCACAAGGGCGGCCGCACCCGACGCCCCCTATTTTGGCCGCTCCAGCACCGCCAACAGCGGCCGATGGTCCGACGCCACGGGCACATCGAGCACCCGAGCGCCCGCGCAGCGCCACCCCCGCCGCCGGTCGAACAACACATAGTCGATCCGCTTGGTCGGCGCATCTGCCGGATAGGTCAGACCAGCCGCCCCCACTTCCGAAGCCGCTGCCTCTTGGGTCTGCACCGCTTCAGTCGGTTTCGCGTCCCGCTGTCGCGCTTGCATGTCGGCCCGCGATGCCCACGCATCCGCCAGGAATGCGCCGGCCGCCGCCATCACGGGGCTCTCGGGCGTCGCGTTGAAGTCCCCGGCCACAATCCACGCGACCTCCGGGCGCGCCGCCACGAGCTCTTCCAGCAGCGCTACCGACGCCCGCCGCTCCGTGTCGTCGGCGTGGTAATCCAGGTGGGTCGCCACGAACACCACCGGCTTCCCCTCGATCCGCACCTCGGCCGCCAGCGCCCCCCGCTGCTCCCTCGGCCGCGTCTGCGGGTAGTGGTGGTTCGCGTGCCGCACGATCGGATAGCGGCTGAGCACGGCGTTGCCATAGTCCCCGCCCTGGTAAGTGATGTTCCGCTCGAAGACGACGTGCATCCCGGTCAGCTCGGCCAGTCGTGCCGGCTGGTCCACCCCGCCGGTCCGGGCGACGCCCCGGTCCACCTCCTGGAGGGCGACCAGGTCCGCCTCGGCCGACCGAATGACCGTCGCGATCCGCGGCAGACCCACCACCCCGTCGGTCCCTTCGCCATGGTGGATGTTGTAGCTGAGCACCCGGACCGTGGTCACCGGCCGCGTACAGCCGGCAGCCGTCGTCACGACTACCGCCAGCAGCAGGATCGCCATCCCGCGTTTCATCGTTTCGTCCTATCTGTGGCGGACACGCCGCCAAGATTCTCAGCGGAGCCCTTCAACATCACGCGTTTTGACCGTTCGCGGGGGAGAGAACAAAGGTCCGCTTGGGTGCACGCGGCCGTCACCCGACCGCGACCGACTCCGCGGCTTTCGGATCTCCTGGGTGGAGCTCGCTGCGGCTGGCAAATGACCTGAGCAGGCGGCGCTACGGCTGGCGGATGATCTGGTTGACTGGTTGCGAGTTGCTTACGGCGATGCTCTTCGCCGGGCGCGGCGGCGCCGGCAACTGCATCTCCTCCAGTACGCCGGCGAGTTGCTCGCGCACCTCCAGAGCCCGGATCCGCTTGCTGACCCGCCGCGGCCCGTTCTCACGAACCAACTTGTCGTACACGAGCACCCGGTCAATGATGGACAGCATCATGCCCGCCGTCCGCGGCGACACGACGCCCAAGCGCACCTCGCGGAACAGGCAATCCAGCGCCTGCGTGATGCCGTCCACGGAGCTGAGCGACTTCATATATTCGGTGGGCACGGCCGCCATCTGCGCCTTGCGCTCCTCGCGCTTCTGGCGAGCCTTCTCGCGGATGCGGGCGGATATTTCCGGATCGTGGAAGTTGCAGAACTGCGATTCCGCGGCCTTGCGGCAACGGCAGCGCCGCCCACTACGGGTCATGGCTTCGCATCGATCCGAGGATTGCATGCTGCGAAGGCGGGTGCTGATCGGCTGAGCGACCGCATTGACGCCCTTCTTGGGCACTTTCTTTCCGCCGACGGCTTCCCAGAGAAGCATGGTGCGACTCCCTTCGCAAATGGCCCCGAGGTCCTTCTCGTCTACGCTTTCAAGATACTACGCGTCACGCCGTCTGCAAGTCAAATACCGCATAAACCGAGCGACTGTGAAATCTTGTAACCGCCAACCGCCTATTGAGTTTCTACCAACATTCTGGCGCCGGCGGCGTCCGGAAAGCCGCTCATCGGTCCTTCCCTTCCACGATGTGCTCGGCCCCGACGGCTAACTCACAGGAACTGCCACCTGGCCGGTCCGGATCCGCCGCAAGCGTCTCCGCGTGGACGGTCGCGCCCCCTGAACTGGCTGACAGGCCGGCGTCGCGCTATAACCCATCCGCCGGGGTAATCGCCGGAGCCTGCTCCGCCGGTGCCTCGGCGGACACGAACTCGCGATCAGGAGCATATCCATGACCCCCAAGATCCTCGCCTTTGCCGGCAGCCTGCGGAAGGACTCGTTCAACAAGCGGCTCGTACGCATCGCAGCCGACGGCGCCCGAGCGGCCGGCGCCGAGGTCACCCTCCTCGACCTGGCAGACATTCCCTTGCCGCTCTACGACGAAGACACCGAAACGGCCCACGGTATCCCGAACAACGCGATCAAGCTCAAACGGATCTTCAATGCCCATCACGGTTTGCTGATCTCGTCTCCGGAATACAACAGTTCAATCAGCGGGGTGCTCAAGAATGCCATCGACTGGGTGACCCGTCCCGAACCCGAGGAGCCACCGCTACGGGACATTCGGGGCAAGACTGCGGCCCTCCTCGCGGCTTCGCCCGGTAATCTGGGGGGTCTCCGTGGCTTGGTCCACCTCCGCGCTATCCTGGGCAACATCCGCGTGCTCGTGCTGCCTGAACAACAGGCGGTCCCCAAGGCCCATGAAGCATTCGACGGGCCGCACCTGACGGATCCGGCCATGAAGGCGTCCGTGGAGGCGATCGGCGAACGCCTGGCCAAGGTGACCGCCGCCATCCTCACGAGCCAGGCCTGACACAGGCCGAAACCTGGCCGGCTGGTCTTCAGTGACCGGGCCGGACTCCGTTGCAAAATCGGCTTCGAGTGGTACGCTCCGGACCGTCGTGTCCCAGGGGCCCCGGCTCCTGTGCTTTGCGTCCCAGGACGGAACGTACCATCATGCCCAGTGCCCCCGCCTCGGCGGTCTCCGACCCCGATCGCCTCACCCGCGGACAGCGATTCGGCCTGCTGGCGGCCGGTCTGCTCCTGATCTTCCCCCTCGCCGCCTGGTATCTCGGAACGCCGCTTCCGGGCCTGAGCGAGGCCGGACACCGCATCTTGGCCGTATTTCTGATGGCCATTGTGCTGTGGGTCACCGAGGCCGTGCCATTGCACGCGACGGCCGCCATCATCATCCTGTTGGAGATCCTGCTGATCAGCGACAAAGCCGTGATGGCGCTGCCGGCGGGTTTTCAGCCCACCACGTTCCGGAGCTTTTTTGCGACCCTGGCAGACCCTATCCTCATGCTGTTTCTGGGCGGTTTCTTCCTCGCCGACGGTGCCGCGAAATTCGACCTGGACCGCAACCTGGCCGGCGTGCTGCTCAAGCCGTTCGGCTCCGCCCCCCGCATGATCATGCTGGGGCTGATGCTGATCACCGCCCTGTTCTCGATGTTCATGAGCAACACGGCCACCACCGCAACCATGATGATGGTCGTGATCCCGGTGATCCAGCGTCTGCCGGCACACGATCGTATGCGGGCCGGACTGGCCCTTTGCATCCCCGTGGCTGCAAACATCGGCGGGATCGGTACACCCATCGGCACCCCACCGAATGCGATCGCGCTCGGCGCTCTGGCCAAGGCCGGTATCCACATCGGGTTTCTCCAGTGGATGATCATGGCGATCCCGTTCATGTTGGTGATCCTCGCCTTTGCGTGGGTTCTCATGCAGTTCGCTTTTCGTAGCAACACCCCGGCCATTGATTTGCGGCTGCAATCGAACTTCGCCACCGGCTTCGCCGCCAAGATCTACTATGTCACTGCCGCGTGCACGATCCTGCTCTGGCTTACCGAAAAGCTGCATGGAATGAGCTCGAGCATCGTGGGGTTTGTACCGGTCGTGGTGCTGCTGGCCACGCGGGTGTTCAGCTCCAAAGACATGCAGAACATTCAGTGGCACGTCCTTTGGCTTGTCGCCGGAGGCATCGCTCTGGGCGTGGGGGTTGGAGCCTCAGGACTCGATCGCTGGCTCGTAGGGCTGGTAAACTGGGAAAACTTATCCGCCGGCATGCTCGTCGGGGTGCTCGCCCTGGCCGCACTGGCGATGGGATCGTTTATCTCACACAGCGCGACCGCCAACCTCCTGGTGCCCTTGGGCGTGAGTCTCGCCCTCTCGCCGGCCGTTGACCTGAGCCCCGCGCTGGCCGGCGTATTCATCGCGATCGGCTCATCCCTGGCCATGGCCCTGCCGATCAGCACGCCGCCCAACGCAATCGCCACTGCGACGGGGATGGTTCGTACCCGGGATATGGCCCTGGTCGGGATCATTGTGGGATTGGTGGGCTGGGGACTGTTCGTTTTCACCGCGCCAACCGTCTGGCGGTTGCTCGGAGTATTCCCCGAATGACTTCGGCCGATACACAACCCTGCTGCGTCGTGCTTTGCGTGGACGACGAGACGCCGGACCTGGAGGCCATCGCCCGAGATGTGCGGTCGGTCTGCGGCAAATCCATCGCGGTCGAGACGTGCACCGACGCCGAGGAGGCCGTCGCCCTGGTTAAGAAGCTGCGCGACCGGGCGATCGAAATTCCTCTGATCATCGCCGATCACGCCCTGCCGGGCGTCAGCGGCGCGGATATGCTCATCGCCTTGCACGAGGAGCATGGGCTGCACACTTCCCGGAAGATCATCCTCAGCGGCCACGCCGCCCTGGAGGATGTGAGCAAGGCGCTCAATCGCGGAGCCCTGAACCGCCATCTGGCCAAACCGTGGCAATTCGACGAGCTGCGCGCGTGTATTCGCGACCTGCTGACCGAATACGTACTGGAAGTCGCGCCCGCCCAGGTGCAGCCCTTCGCCGGCGTGATCGACGTGTCGCGCATCTCGAAAGCCTACCGCCGTCAGCGGCAAACCCTGCGCGACCTCGGCTCCCAGATGCGCAGGGTGCAGCGCAGCTTTTTAGTCGACCTCGAAATGTCGGACGAAGAGGCCGAGGCGGCCATGATCGCCGCCCTCGACCAGGCACTCGACCATCCACGCAGCCAGCGTATGCCGGCGGGGACCATCCTGCTGGAAGAGGGGCAGGTGGTCGATGGGATCTTCGTCATGCGTTCGGGGCGGGTCGAGCTCAGCCGTACAATCGACAGCCGAAAGTTCAGTTTTCATGCCCATACCACCGGGCGCATCGTCGGCCTGCTCGCCCTCTCGCAGCGGCGCAAAGCCTTTTTCCGCTGCGAAGCAGTCACCGAGGTTGAGGTCACGCCGGTGAGTTTGCAGGAGCTGGATGACGCCCTGCAAAAGGACCCCACGCTGTCCATCCACTTCGTTTCCGTGCTGGTGCGCACATTGGCGAATCGGAGCCGGCGGGTGGCGGCGCTGATGGCCAAGGTCGAGCGGCTGAATTCCGACCTCGTCGCCGAGCGGGACAACGTGGCCGCGGCGCTTCGGCAACTCGAGCAGGCCCAGATGCGCCTGGTCGAGTCGGAAAAGCTGGCGACGCTGGGCCAGTTGTCGGCCGGCGTGGCGCACGAGTTGAACAATCCCGTCGCAGCCATGCAGCGGGCAGCGGATTTCCTGGCGGAGGACATCATCGCCCTGGTCGCGACCCGGCCTGAAGGCGAGCAGCTTCGCGCCGTCACGCTCGCCGCGCTCACCGACACGCCGCTGTCCACCCGGGAGTCGCGGGACCGGCGCGAGCGCCTGGCCGAGGAATTGCGCGACACGGACCTGGCCCGCCGCCTGATCAAGGTGGGCATCACCACGGCCGACGCCTACCGCACCTACTTCGGCAACACCACCGGCGCCGAGCGCGATCGGCTGTTCGGCCTCATGGAGCGCTACCATCAGTTGGGAACCTCGCTGCGCAACATCAGCCGGTGCAGCGACCACATCGCACGGATTGTGCAGAGCTTGCGCTCCTATGCGCGGACCGACGCCGGCGTCGTTGATAACGTCAATGTTCATGCAGGCCTCGACGACACGCTGCTCATGTTCGGCCACGCGCTTCGGGACGTCGAGGTCGAGAAGGAGTACGGTGACATTCCCACCATCGAGTGCCATCCCGGCGAGATCAATCAAGTTTGGACCAACCTGATCTCCAACGCCTTGCAGGCCATGGACGACAGAGGGTCGCTGGCGATTCGTACCGACGCCCCGGACGACAGGCACGTGCGCGTGCGGATCATCGACAGCGGTCCCGGCGTATCGCCGGAGCTGCTTTCCCGGGTTTTTGAAATGGACTTTACCACCAAGATCGGACAGCGACAGTTCGGCATGGGCATGGGCCTGCCCATCTGCCGGCAGATCGTTAACCGCCACGGCGGCACAATCACGCTTGATTCGCGGCCGGGCGAGACCACGGCCACCGTCATCCTGCCGGTCTCCTATCAGGCATTGCCCCGCGAAGGGAGGCGCACGTGACCCAATTGCTCATCCTCTGCGTCGAAGATGAATCGGAAGTCCGTGAGGCCCTGGCCCGCGATCTGGCGCCATTCGAATCCATCGCCCGGATCGAAACGGCCGAGGACGTGGAAGACGCCCGCGCCGCCCTCGCCGGAGCGCTCAAGGATGGCGCGGTGCTGGCACTCGCCTTGTGCGACCACCTGCTGCCCGGTATGCACGGCGTGGATTATCTCGTGGAGCTGCGGCAAACACCGGCCACCGCCAACGCCCGCAAGGTGCTTGTCACCGGCCAGGCCGGACTCCAGGACACCGTCAAGGCGGTCAACCAGGCGGGACTCGATCACTACGTCGCCAAACCGTGGACGCCGGAGCAACTGCGCGAGGTGGTCCGGGCGCAGCTCACCGAATATGTCATCGCTCACGTCGACAATCTGCTCCCCTTCGTCGGCGCCCTGGACAGCGAACGCCTGCTCTCGGCTATTCGCACCCGGCAAAGCGATCGGTGAGCACACCGGCGATCCACGTCTCCTCAAGAACGGTCACACGGGCATCGTCCTCGCGTGCTCCGGCTGGTCACACCACGTAGGCCGAGGAGGCCGTCGTCCCGCCCCGGCCGGTCCAGTTGGTGTGGAAAAACGCGCCCCGCGGCGCGTCGGTCCGCTCGTAGGTGTGCGCGCCGAAGTAATCTCGCTGGGCCTGCAACAGGTTCGCCGGCGATCGGGCCGTGCGGTATCCGTCGTAATACGCCAGTGCCGCACTGATCGCGGGGACGGGGATGCCCAGCGTGACGGCCGTCGCCACCACCCGCCGCCAGCCGGCCTGCGCTCCGCCCAGCGCCTCCGCGAAAAACGGGTCCAGCAGCAGATTGACCAGCTCCGGGTCGCGCTCGAACGCCTCCTTGATCCGCCCCAGAAACGCCGAGCGAATGATGCACCCGCCGCGCCACATCAGCGCCACGCCGCCGTAGTTCAGCCGCCAGCCTTCGTCGGCCGCGACCGCCCGCATCAACTGGTAACCCTGGGCGTAACTCACCATCTTCGACGCGTACACCGCATGCCGCAGGTCCGCCAGCAGCGCCGCCCGGTCGCCTTCATAACACCCCGCCGGACCGGCCAGCACGTCGGCCGCCGCCACCCGCTCGTTTTTGAGCGCCGACAGGCAGCGGGCGAACACGGCCTCGCCGATCAGCGTCAAAGGCTGACCCACCTCGAGGGCGGCGCTGACCGTCCATTTGCCGGTGCCCTTCTGGCCGGCGGCGTCGAGGATCATCGGCAGAACTGGCGCGCCGCGTTCGTCGCGGTAGCCGAGGATGTCGCGGGTAATCTCAATGAGATAGGAATCGAGCACGCCCTGGTTCCACTCGGCGAAGACCGCGTGCATCTCGTCGAGGCTCATGCCCAGCCCGTCGCGCATGAGGTGGTAGGCTTCGCAGATGAGCTGCATGTCGCCGTACTCGATGCCGTTGTGCACCATCTTGACGAAGTGTCCGGCGCCGTCGGGACCGACCCAGTCGCAACACGGCGTCCCGTCGGCCCGCGCGGCGATGGCCTGGAAGATGGGCTTGACCTCCGGCCAGGCGTCGGGCGACCCCCCGGGCATGATCGAGGGGCCCCGCAGGGCGCCCTCCTCACCTCCGGAAACGCCCGTGCCGATGAAGCGCAAACCCTTCTCGGCCAATTCGCGCGCGCGGCGCGTCGAGTCCGGGTAGTGGGAATTTCCGCCATCGATGACGATGTCGCCGGGCTCGAGGTGGGGCAGCAGTTCGGCGATCATCGTGTCGACCACCGCCCCGGCCTTGACCATGAGCATCACCTTGCGAGGCCGCTTCAACGCCGCGCAGAGCTCGGCGAGGCTTTGAGCGCCGAGGATTCGCTTGCCCTTGGCCCGGCCGGCGACGAAGTCGTCCACCTTCGACACGGTACGGTTGTACACCGCAACGGTATAGCCGTGGCTTTCCATGTTGAGGACCAGGTTCTCGCCCATCACGGCGAGCCCCACAACGGCGATGTCTGCCTGGCGCATGCTGTTACCGCTCCTGCCGAAAAATAAATCTCGAGCTCGCCTGCTCAACTGCTAACCTGCACCTTTCTATTCTCTACTCTCTCCGCCCACTACTCCGCCTTCGTCTTGAAGTCCTTCCCGATCCATCCCTTCGCGACAATCAGCAGAATGGGCGACGCGATCGCGATGCACCCGAAGATGAACCACATCATCTCCGTGTTCTTGGCGCCCTCCGCCGGGCAGAACCGGTCCATCATCCGCCCCGAGTACAGCAGCGGCACCAGCACCTTGGTGAGAAACCAGGGCAACTGGGCGACGCCCATGTACTCCCCCGTTCGCCCCGGCGGAGCGATCTCCGCGGCGTATTGCAGGAACCGCGGCTGCCACATCGCCTCGCCGATCGTCATGATCAGCAGGTACGCCACCAACGCCCACCACGTGGGCCCGGCGCAGAGGATGAACGCTGGGGCCGCCATCACCAGCGTTCCGATGATCATCATGTTGTACACCTTCGCTTGTTGCGTCAGTGCCGTGATGACGGGAACCGCGATGAAGATCAACAGCGGGTTGGCGTTCGCCATGATCTCGAAGTATTCCCCCATCCATCCGCTGAACGCCCGCGAAATGTACTGCGGCAGGATCAGCCAGTTATAGGTGAACAGCGTCTGCACCGGAATCAAGGCAAAGATGAAGAACGCGAACTTGCCGTCCTCGAGCGGATGATTCGCCAGCCACCGCCGCAGGCTCGGCCACAGGGCGACCACGCCGGGCAATATGAAGATGGCCCCGGCCAGCGCCCATCGCACCCATGATTCGTGCCAGGTGAAATACCACGGCGACGCGCTCTTGAACAAGAAGAGTGCCATTGCGCCGACCCAGAGAATCCACATGTGGGGTTGGACCCGTCGCTCGGCCGCGGACCGGGACGATGCCGAGGCGCTCGCCTCCTCTGCCTCGCCTGCCTCGGCCGTCTTGTCGCCGCCCTCGGCCGCCTTGATCGCCGCCGTTTCCGCCTTCGCGGCCGCCGTCGCCTCGCGCACCGTCTTGCGCGACAGAATGACGATCGTCGCCAGCAGTGCGACCACCGTGAAACCGGTGTAGATCCAGAACGTGCCTGTGATCCCCAGCCCCAGGAAGTCCTCGTCCCGAGCCAGGAACGCGAAGGTCGGCAGCCACCCGCCGAGGTTCATCAGGGCATACAGCATGGCGAAGCCCATCGCCGCGGTCTTGGGCGTCGTAAACTGCCGCACTCCGGCGTAGGCGGCCGGTTGATACATGCCGTAGCCGATCACCACGAGAATCATGCCAACCAGCGTTACGATGTGCAGTGGTGACCAGAACGGCGACACAATGGCCGAAATCGCCGAACCGGCCTGTTGTTCGCCAAGTAGATAGCCCCCGTTGCGCACGTAGGTGACCTCGGCGTCGCGGACGATCACGTTCACCGGCCCGTCGTCCATCTCGCGCAGTTCCGCGAGGCTCACCGTTGGCGCATCCGCCGCCGCCCCTTCCAGGGCCTGCGGCTGCCAGCGACTGTCGCTCGTGAGCACCTGCTCCCGCGCCGTTTCAATGTCCGGGTAGGGCGAGGACGCACAAGGGTACGTAGTCACCGCCGCGATGTCCTCCGGCCACTCGGCCGCCAGGTAGAAGCTTCCCGCTGCTGCCGGATCTTCGACCACTTTTGCGCGCGCCAGCGCGACGAGGGCGCCTGCGCCCAACAGTGGCGTCTCGCCTGCTTCAAACCGCAACTGCGCCGTTACGGGTGCGGCCCCGTAGCGAATCGCCCAGTGGCGACCGTCTCCTTTGACGATTTCCACACGGCTCAACTGCACGGTTGCGTCGCGCAGGCTTTCATCCAATGCGACGCCGTCCCCCCGCGCGAGATCCCGAACCAGCTTCTTCTGCGTCAGCGCTTGTCTGGACTCTGCGTCTTCGCAGGCGCCGTAGCCGACCGTCGCGACGTCCGCCGGCCAGTCGGTCTCCACCACGTATACGCTCTTCCCCTCAGCGTCGAGTTGCTCGTCGACCATCGCCCGGTGCAGTGCGATTTGCGCCCCGACGCACAACGGAGGAGCGTGTCGGCTGTCGAAGGTCATTTGCGCCGTGACCGGCGTGCTCCCGTACGATATCGTCCAGGTCCGCCCTTCGCCCGCGACGACTTTCGCGGCGCTCAACTGCACAGGCCAATCCTTCAAAGCCTTATTCGGCGCGACCCCCTCGCCAATGGCAAGGTCGGAGGGGAACGTGTCCACCGCAACCACGTCGTCCAGCCAGTGCGATCGGATGACGTACTCGTACGCCTGCGCTCCGCCGTCACCTTCGGCGTCGACATCGGCCGGCTGTGTATCGGGAAGCGGCGGCGCGGTCGCGGTCGCAGTCGCCGGCTCGGCGTCGTCCGCATCCTCGGTCGTTCCGTCTTCACCCTTCTCCTGGTCGTCGGGCTTCTTCTCCCGGCCGAAGACGTACGCGCGACGCAGCGAAATCACCGAACCCGGGCGCAGGCCCAATTGCTCCGAGGTGTGCAGAAGCAGTGTCGCGGTGACCGGCCTGTCTCCGTATTCCACGGTCCATTCCGGACTCTCGCCCCCGATCAGCTTCGCCCGCGACAGGCTCACGACCTTGGACTCGAGGCTGCGATCGGGCGTGACGCCTACTCCCGCCGCCAGGTCCACGACCACCTCATCCTCGACGTCCACCGCGCCCGGGTTATTCTCGATGACCGTTGCCTCGGTAATCGATTTGTGCCCGTCCCGCTTCGCGATTTCCGTGACGTGCAGACTGACCACGTCCCCCGCAACCACCCCGGGACGCACCGGCTCCAACCCCATCACCGTGGGGGCGCCCGACATCAGCGCGCGCCCGGCGACCATAAAGCAGAACGCCGCGATCAGCGCAAAGCGGACACCCTTCTTGTCGGCCACGGCGCCCAAGAAGAACATCGCGATGGTGATCCCGGCCGTCAGCACCATCACCATGTTGTGCGACCATTCGTCCGCATGATCGACGCTCTGGAAAATGTAATCCGAGAAGTGGATCGCCAGGTAGCCGAGCATGCCGAAGTACACCATGCCCTCAAGAATGTAGGACAGGTTGATGCCCCACAAAGCACGGGGCGCGTGTACCAGGTCGATGAACGGTTGTGTGATTTCCTTCAGGACGGCTCTGAATGAACTCTTGGGCTGATCGCTCACGCGCTTGTCGCCTTTCGCTCAGATGGGTTTGGACTCGGGCTGCGGAAGGGGCCTAGCTTAGTGTGTGCGCGGCCGGCTTGGCAAGGATGGACGGACGCCGTATTCCGGCAAATGTCGCCATGACCGCCGCTGCGGATGGCCCGTCCCGGCAGGAGAGGGCCATCGGCCCGCCTTCAACGAAACCCCGCGGCCACCACCTGGTTCAGATCCGCCGCCAGCTTCTGTTCGTCCACCTGGGTGAGCCGGCCTTCCGCAACCACCCATCGGCCGTTGACCATCACCCGGTCCGCCCGCCCGACCTGGCACAGCATCAACGCGCCCAGCGGATCCTGGGCGACCGCGCCGGCCAACGCAATGTCGTCCGCCCGGTACATGGCTAGGTCGGCCGCGTTCCCCGCGACTGCTCGCCCCAGCTTCGCCCGGTTCAACACCTTTGCGCCCCCGACCGTCGCCACCCGGAACGCGTCCGCCACCGTCATCGCCGCCGCCCCCGCGCTCACCCGCTGAAGCAGCAGGGCCTGCCGGGCCTCGGCCAGCACGTTGCCGCCGTCGTTGCTGCTGGATCCGTCCACGCCCAGCCCCACCTTGCCCCCCTTGGCCAGCAGGTCCACGATTCGCGCCGTCCCGCTGCCCAGCCGCATGTTCGAGCACGGACAGTGCGCCACGCCCGTCTGCGTCGCCACCAACGCCTCCACGTCCGCGTCGTCCAGGTGCACGCAGTGCGCCAGGTACACGTCCGGACCCAGCCAGCCGCACGATTGCAGATACGGTATAGGCCGCTGCCCGAACTTCTCCACACAGTAACGCTCCTCGTCGCGCGTCTCCGCCGCGTGCGTGTGCAGCAGGACGTTCCGCTCGCGGGCGAAGGCGGCCGTCTCCTTCAGCAAGTCGGCGCTGATGCTGAACGGCGAGCAGGGGGCCAGATCGATCCGCCGCATCGCCAGCGGATCGGCGTCGTGCCAGGCGTCGATCGCCCGCTCACAATCTCGCAGAATCGCGTCCTCGTCCTGCACGCAGTCGTCCGGCGGCAACCCGCCGCCGGACTGGCCCACGCTCATGCTCCCGCGGCACGCGTGAATCCGCATGCCCACGGCGTCGGCCGCCTCCAGCACCGACTCGATCCGCGCGTCCGTGCCCTTCGGGAAGATGTAGAAGTGGTCGCTCGTCGTCGTGCAGCCTGACAGCAGCATCTCCGCCATGCTCACCTGGGCGGCCATCTTCACCGATTCATGCGAGATGTGCCGCCAGCGCGTGTACAGCGCCGTCAGCCAGTCGAACAGCTCGGCGTCCTGCGCGCACTTCAGCCCCCGGGTCAGCGACTGGTACAGGTGGTGATGCGTGTTGACCAGCCCGGGGATCACCAGGTGATTGCGCCCGTCGAAACGCTCGACGGCCGGGTTGTCGCGCATCGCGGCCGCGATCTCGTCGACCGGTCCCACCTGCGCGATGGCCTTGCCCTCGATCAGCACGCTGTGATGGTCCAGCACCTCCGCAGCGCCGTCGCGGCAGGTAATGACGGTCGTGTCGTGAATGCAGATGGTCATGTTCTCATGTCCGCAGGAAGCAAAACCAACGGGCGCCCTGGCGAAATCAAAGGGTGCAATGGCCAAGCTCGACGGAGTCCGTGGGTGCCATGGCCAAGCTCGACGAAGTCGAGCGCCGCCATGCACTCGCGCAATCCATGCCCCAAAAACGCACCAACCTTCCCCCCAACACGGTCGACCGCAAACGCCACAACTGACCCCGCCGACTGCGCCCGCTACTGCACAAACGCCTCATGCCGCGCGCGTTCCTGGAGCAAGCGCCACATCCGCTCCGGGTTCACCGGCAGTGTATGCGGCGCCGCGCCCGTCGCGTCGTAAATCGCCGACAGGATCGCCGGCACCGCCCCGATCAGCGGCGGCTCGCCGATGCCGTGGGCCCCGAACGGCCCCCCCGGATCGTCGTGCTCGACGATCACCGCCTCCACCGGCGGCAGGTCCTTGATCGTCGGGATGATGTAATCGGTGAACCCCGGATTCATGATCCGCCCATTTCGGTAAACCACTTCCTCCATCAGGGCCATGCCCAGCCCCTGGGCCACTCCGCCGACAATCTGCCCCTCGACCGATTGCGGATTGATCGCCTTGCCCACGTCGTGCGCCGCGACGTGCCGCTCCACCTTGATCTCGCCGGTCTCCACGTCCACCAGCACCTGCGACACGTGCGCGCCGAACAAATACGTGATGAATGCCCGCGGACTCTGCCCCGACTCCCGCCGTTCCGGCACCGTCCGCGGTTTGAACAGGCCCGAGGCCTTCAGACTGTAGCCCCGTGCCTGCCCCTGCGCGCACACCCGCGCCAGGCTGATGCGATTCTCCGGCCGTGCGGTTTCAAACGCCCAGCCCTGCTGGAGCGTGACCTCGTGCGGGTGCACCCGCAGGTGCTGCCCGGCGATGTCGAGAATCTGCTCGCGCAATTCGCTGGCCGCGATGCGCACCGCGTTGCCCGTGAAGTACGTCTGCCGCGTCGCGCTCGAGGAGCCCGATTCGTCGGTCAGCTCCGTGTCGGCCGCCACCATCCGCATCTTCTCCAGCGGCAGGCCCAGGTCCTCGCCGGCGATCTGGAGCATGGTGTTGAGCAAACCCTGACCCACCTCGACCGCGCCGGTGTACACCGTCGCGCCGCCGTCGGCGTCAAGCTCCACCCGTGCCCGGCTGCAATCGGGAAATCCATCCCCGTATCCCAGCCCGAAGCAGATCGTGCTCATCCCCCAACCGCGCCGCAAGTGCGGCGGCAGCCCCGCGTTGCCCGGGTAGGATCGCTCGTAAAACTTCGCCAGCGCCGCCTCCAGGCACTCGACCGCCGTCGCGCTGTCCAGCCGCTGGCCCGTGGTCACTTCGTCGCCCGGACGGATGAGGTTCTTGCGCCGCAATTCCACGCGATCCATTTCCAGCGCATCCGCCAGCCGGTCCATCATCCCGTCATAGGCGATCGCCATCTGGCAGGCGCCGAACCCGCGCATCGCCCCGGTCGGGTTGTTGTTCGTATGCACCCCGTATACGTCGACCTCGATGTTGGGCACCCGGTACGGGCCGGTCGCGTGGCTCGACGCCTTGCGCATCACCGCGATCCCCGTGGACGCGTACGCCCCCTCGTCGCTGTGCACCACCACCCGCGCCCCAGTCAGCGTCCCCGCGTGATCCGCCGCCAGGGTGTATTCGATCTTCAACGCGTGCCGCTTGTGCCGCGCCCGCATCGACTCCGCCCGGTCATAGCGCAGCCCGATGGTCTTGCCCGGATGCTTCAGCGCCGCGATTCCCAGGTAAATCTGGATGCTGATGTCCTCGCGCCCCCCGAATGCACCGCCGGTCACCGGCTGGATGATGCGAATCTGCTCGACAGGAATTCCCAGCGCCAGGGCAATCAGCCGCCGTTCCTCGTGCACCCACTGGCCCGGCGCGTTGAGCGTGAGCTGATGCCCGTCCCAGCGCCCCGTCCCGGCCTCCACGTCCAGAAACGCGTGATCCACAGTCTGCGTGCAGAACACGTCGGTCACCACCACGTGGGCCTCGGCGAACGCCCGGGCGACGTCGCCCTTGCGGATCCGCTTGTCCCCCATGATGTTCCCTTCGGGGTAGAGGCGGGGGGCGTCGGGCGCCATCGCCTCCTCCATCGTCGCCACCACCGGCAGCGGCTCAAACGTCACGCGCACCGCGTCGCGCCCGGCGACCGCCGCCCGCTCGTTCTCCGCCACCACCACCGCGATCGCGTCCCCCCGGTAGCGCACCCGCTTGCTCGCCAGCGCGGGATGATCGCGCCGGATCAATCCGTGCAAATTCGTCCCGCCGACGTCCGCATGCGTATAGACCCCCAGCACGCCGGGAACCGCCAACGCGGCCGACGTGTCGATCTCCACGATGTCCGCGTGCGCCTCCGCGCTGCGCACCACCTTCGCAAACAGGTCCGCCGACGTGGGAAACAGGTCGGCCCCATACAGCGCCAGCCCGGTGACCTTCTCCGCGCCGTCGATCCGCCTGCACGACTTGCCCACCAGGTGGTCCGCCGCCGGAATCTCCGCCGTCTCGATGCTCGGCGCCTCGGTGTCCGTCGTCGGCTTGATCATGCGGTCAACTCCCGATGGGCCCGGCGGATCGCCTCGATGATCGAGGCATAACCCGTGCACCGGCAGATATTCCCTTCCATCGCCGTAAGCAATTCATCCTCGGACATGTCCGGCCGGTCGGTCAGCAGCGCCCGCGCGGACATGATCAGCCCCGGCGTGCAATACCCGCATTGCGCCGCGCCGGTCTCCACGAATTTCTCCTGGAGCACGTCCAGCGCGTCCACCCGACCCAGCCCTTCAATGGTCGTGATGCTCCGCCCGTTGGCCTGCGCCGCCAGCATCAGGCAACTGGTGATCGGTTTCCCGTCCACCAGCACCGTGCAACTGCCGCATTCCCCCTCCAGGCACGCTCCCTTCGTTCCCGTGAGATCACATTCGTCCCGCAGGAAATCGAGCAGCGTGGTATCCACCGCCGCCTGGCGGACGATCTTCTCCCCGTTGATCGTGCACTCGATGCGCACCATCGGCACGGCGTCTCCGGCGTACTGTGCGGATGCGTCAGACATCGGCGTCTCCTTTCCCGTTCGCAGCCGCAAGGTCGCGCAGCAACCGGCCCGCCAGCACCGAACACATCGCCCGCCGATAGTCGGCCGACCCCCGAAAATCGTCAATCGGCGTGACTTCCTTCGCCACCTCGGCCGCGACCTGCTCAATCAGGTCTTCCGTCAAAGGGCCACTGTCCAGCAGCTTCTCCGCCCGCGGGGCACACAGCGGCACCGGCCCGACGCAGCCGAACGCCAGCCCATGACGGCCGTCCGCCAGCCGCGCCAGCGCGCAACACACCAAGCTGATGTTCACCGCTCCGCGCTTGCCGATCTTGTACCACCGCGTGACCGGGTTGTGCGGCGCCCGCACCCGGGTCACCAGCTCATCTTCCGCCAGCGCGGTCCTGCGATATCCCAGAAAGAAGTCGCGAACCCCGACCCAACGCGGTCCGCGCTCGACGCTGGTCAGCTCCACGTCCGCGTGCATCGCCAGCAACGCCACGCAGCCGTCGCCGGCTGGTGAGGCCGTTACCAGGTTGCCCCCGATCGTCCCCATATTCCGAATCGCCGGACCCGCCACCGACAGCGCCGCCTCCCGCAATGCCCGCAGATGCAACCGGCCGAGTTGCGCGAACGTCACGCCCGCCCCCAGCACCAGAAAGTCGCCGTCCCGCTCCACCTGCCGCAGCGCCGCCACCCGCGACAGATCCAGGTACTCCCGCGGGTGCACCGCGCCGTGGTTCATCGCCACGGAGACGTCGGTCGCCCCGTTGATCACGACCGCCGCTGCCCCGCACTCGCGCCGCAGGCGCAAGGCGTCATCCAGTTGGACCGGTTGATGGAACATCGCGTCAGATTCCGTTAACAGGTTCGGTGGGCGCCGCGGTGGTCGCCGGCGGAGGCACCGCGGTCGTCCGCGACCGCTGGCGCAGCTTGACCACGGCAAGCAGGCCCAGCACCGTCGCGACCACGATCGCCGCAATGATGATTCCCGTGGGAAACGACTTGCCTTTGACCGGCGGAGGCGCCGGCGTACTGCTGCGCAGGGCCTCCTGCAAACGGGCCATCTCCGCCGCAGTGTCCCGCGTTGGCGCGGGGGCCGCCGCCGCAACGGCCGGCGCACCAACGGGCCCCGTCGGCACGGTTGCCGCCGCGCCGCCGCCACCCCCGGACGCAACGGGCGAAGAGGCGCCCGCGGCCACCTCCCTCGGAGTAGTCGACGGAGCGGGTGCAACGTCGAGCGGCGGCTCTTGGTCGGGCGGATCCATCCCCGGCGCCAGGCCCGCCGGTTGATTCAGATTGACCCGGCACACACCGCAGTGCGTGTCTTCCGGCGTTACCTTCGCCTGGCAATTCCAGCACACCCCGAGATGCTTGGACAGCGCAGGCGTCTCGGCCGCGAAACGCCACTGGTGATACGTCGTCGGGCCGCGCACGATCGTCGTCAGCGTCAGCACCCCGCGATGCACCTGGCGAATCAGCCTCTCCAGCGTCACGCCGGGAAAAGGCCGCACGTGCTCATGGACGTACCACGGCCCCGCGTGGGCCTGCATCTTCATGATCATCTTCAGCGACAGGTCTTCCCCGCACTCGCTGCACCGGATCTGGCTGCGGCGAACCAACTGACCGCACGACACGCACGGAAACGACTCCCCGTGCCAGACCTTCATGCCCAGCGGGCTCATCGGACCGATGCCGCGCAGGGCGGCCAGTTCCACCGCGCTGAGCTTCGCCCCGGGACGGCGGGTCGGCGAATCACTCGCCGGGACATGCTGGGTTGCGGATTCCTCGTGCACGGCTCTCAATCCTCCGTGGCCATGGCGTAACCGGCTATTGTATCCGTCCCGCGCGTGCGATCAATCCGCGGGCGCGCAGGCCCGCGCAGCGGCGCCGCCCCGCAGTCCGCGCAGACTGTCATGACCGCGGACGGCACGCCAGGACGCCAACCGCGCCTCAAAGGGATGCACGCCCATGCGTGAACCTACTCCGGCAACTGGAGGAATTCTTCCATGTGCTCGTCGTAGACTTTCTGCGCCCGCGGATCGGCAAGTTGCAGGCCCATCTCGTTGATCACCTTCGTGCCGATGCCGATCCACTCCCGCCAGCAGGTCTGGCACACGTTGTTGTGCACCTTCTCGCCCAGCGGGCCCTTGAACGGCGGCTTGGCCATCTTGGCGCTGGGCCGGCCGCAACGCGCGCAGTTGAAGTCCGCCCCCTCCACCGCCGGGGCCGCGCCGGCCGCCGGCTGCGTCGACGCCGGAACCTCGCCGCCCAGCGCGTTGATCAATGCCGCCATCGCGTCGCGGGGCATGCGATCGCCCCGTTCGTCCGCGACCTTAAAGCCGGTGGTGAGGGTTGCCAGCGCCGCCTGCTTGTCGCCCGCTTCCGCCTGCGACGCCCCGAGCAACTGGTACGCTTTCGAATACGTGGGATTCAATTCGAGCGTGCGCCGGAGCGCATGGATTGCCTCGGCAAAGCGACCGACGTCGTAATACGCCTTGCCGAGACTGAAGTGGCCCATCTCGTTCTGAGGGTCGGCCTCCGCCATTTTCTTGAACTGTTCGATTCGGTCTTCCATGGTTCACCTTGGGGAATACGCGACTGCGTGGGCGAAGCGGCGCCACGCGCGGATACAGTTTGGCAACAGCAAGTCCGTTATCGGGCGCTGAGGGCCGATTTCAGGGGGATCATACGCACGCATGAACCGCGCGGCAATGAAAGAACACTTGGAGCTACCTGACTGCGGGCGTTAGAATGGTGGTTCGAATTCGCCGATCGGTCCGAACCGGAACGCAAGTGCATGCCGCGGCGCGATCGCCTCAGGCTGCACCGGCCCGGGTCCGATTTCCATCCATCTCAGCCCGGAGGGTGTATCACCATGCCGCTGCTGCGTATCAAGCGCCTCTTGCTCGTCTGCATCCTGTCCCTAAGCGTGCACAGTGCCCTGGCCGTCGACTACGCCGGCCACAAGCTCGTCCAGATCGACGTTCGTTCCCCGACCGATCTCAAGCAAATTCACGCCCTCGGCGGTGAGCCGATGTCCTGCCATCCGCACCCGGGACTCACGGCGGTGCGGATCCCCCCGGAGGCCATGCCGGCCCTTGCCGCTTCCGGCCTCGACTACAAAATCCTCAGCGACGACATCGGCCCCGCCACCAAACGCCACCTGCATCGCGGCTTCCGCACCGGCCCCTTCGATGACTACATGACTTTCGCGGAGATTCAGACGTTTCTCTACGACCTCCAGGCCGCCCGCCCGGACCTGTGCAGCGTGTCGACCATCGGCTTCTCGCTCCAGAACCGGCCCGTCATGATGCTCCACATCACCGGGCCCGGCGGCGGGGGCAACAAACCCGGCGTCTTCTACCACGGCTTGCAGCACTGCCGCGAGTGGATTACCGGGCCTGCGATCCTCTATCTCGCCAATCATCTGGTGACCCAGTACGACGCCGATCCCTGCATCCAGGACCTCGTCGATCGCACGGACATTTACCTCGCACCGTGCGTCAACCCGGACGGCTACGTCTACACCTGGAACTCCGACCGGCTCTGGCGCAAGAATCGTCGGCTCAACTACGACGGAAGCTATGGCGTGGACCTGAACCGCAACTGGGGCGTTGGCTGGAGCGGCCCGGGCGCCAGCGGCAACCCCTCTGATCCCACCTACTACGGTACCGCACCGTTCAGCGAGCCTGAGACCCAGGTGCTCCGCAGTTTTATCCTCAACCACCCCAGCGTCCGCGCCTACATGGACTACCACAGTTATTCCCAGCTCATCCTCTGGCCTTACGGCTACGCAAATATCGAGCCCCCCGCGCCCGATGATGCGACCTTCTGGACCCTCGGCCTCGAGATGCAACGCCTGATCCAAGACGTGCATGGCGAGTACTACGAGGCCGGACCCATCTACTCCACCATCTACCAGGCCAGCGGCGGGTCCGTCGACTGGGTCTACGGCGACCAGGGCCGCTTCGGCTTCACCATCGAATTGCGCCCCGACTCGCCTTTCCCCGGCTTCGAACTGCCGCCCGACGAAATCATCCCGACTTGCGAAGAGAACCTGCCCGCCATTCTGCGCCTCACCGAGTGGGCCAGCAGCGATCTCACCGTCACCCTGCCCGACGGCCCACCGCAGTACCTCACCGCCGGCACGGACACCCCCATGACTCTCAAGATCGAGCCGTCCGTTTCGACCCTCGCCCCCGGCACGGCCAAAATGTACTACCGCTACCATCCCGACGCGCCGTTCACCGAAACCAGTATGACCGACCTCGGGGGTAACAACTACCAGGCCGTCCTGCCCGCCACCAACTGCACCGCGGCGCCGGAATACTACTTCACCGCCGAAAGCGCCGCCGGTCAGACGCTTGCGCTCCCCTGCGGCGCCCCGGCCAACACCTACACCGCCATCGTGCGCAGCCATACCGCCGTCTTCTACAGCAACACCTTCAGTCGCAACCCCGGCTGGAGCACTGCCGGCAGTTGGGCCTTCGGGCCGCCTACCGGACAGAGTGCTGCCTACGGCGGTCCCGACCCGTCCTCCGGCCACACCGGCTCGACCGTCTACGGCTACAACCTCAACGGCGATTACGAGAACAACCTGCCTCAGCGGCACCTCACCAGTACCGCAATCGACTGCACCGGCCGGGCCGGTGTGACGCTCTCCTTCTGGCGCTGGCTCGGCGTCGAGCAGCCGTCCTACGATCACGCCTACGTGTGGGTCAGCAACGACGGCTCGAACTGGACTATGATCTGGCAGAACACCGCCGAAGTGGCCGACACCGCGTGGACCTACCAGGAATTCGACATCTCGGCCGTGGCGGACAACCAGCCGACCGTCTACCTGCGCTGGACCATGGGAACCACCGACGGATCATGGACCTACTGCGGTTGGAACATCGACGACGTGCAGTTGACCTCCGCCGGGTGTGACGCCACGCTGGGCGACTACAACGGCGACACGGTTATCGACGCGGCCGACTTTGCCGCGTTCCCCCCGTGCGTCCGGGGACCCGCGGACGACGTCGCTCCTGGCTGCGGCGTGTTCGATTTCGACGCCGATGCCCACATCGACCTGCGCGACTTCCACGCCTTCCAGGAGGTGGCCCCGCAGTAGTGCCGCAGGCGGTGGAAGGCCGGCAGCGCCGTGTTCTCAAGAACCGGGGCAATGGTGTGATTCGCTGAATGGTTCGACCGGCGCTCCCGCCGGTCGCACCGCGCCTATGGCGCCAGCAGCGGCTGGAATACCGCAAAGTCCGCGGCGTCCACGTCGCCGTCATCATCCAGATCGGCCGCCGCAAAATCAGCCGACGGGCAACCTGCCGGCGGCGTGGTCACTTGCGGACCTGCGAAGCAGTTGGCAAAGACCGCGTGGTCGGACAGGTCCGCGTCGCCGTCGCCATCCAGGTCGCCCGGCGGCGAGCCGCCCACGAATCCCCGGTTGGGCAGCCGCCGAAGCAGATAGCTCTGGTCCGCCGTTGTCACCCAGATGCTCACGTACGGGTTGAATCCCTCCGGCCAGGTGAAGGTCGTGACGCTTTCCGCCGGTAGATTGTACGCCAGCGTCTGCCCGCGCCATTGCACCTCGATGCTCTGCGCGCTGTCCTCGCCGTTGAGCACCACCGCCACGAAGTCGCCCGCCGGATTCCGGAACGCGACGTTTTCCACCGCGCCGCTCGCCTCCGACGAATCGATCCGCCACGCGCCCGGCAGGACGAACTTGCTGGCGTGCCCCAGCGAGTAGTACTCCGGGTTTTTCGCCACGGCCCCGGTGTACTTGTCGATCTGCACCACGCCGCGGCAGTTGCCGCATCCGCCGTCGATCTTCGGCCCGCCGTCCTGGTCGAGCGCGATGTTCCATTTCACCACCGCCTTCGCCCAGTTCCGCGTCGCCCCGATCACCAGTTCCGCCGTATCCCACAGCAGCCCGTTGGCGAACCCCGGCGCCCAGCCGCCCCCCGAGCATTCCGTCATGTAGACTTCCTTGCCGGGGTGGAAGTTGTGCACCACCGATTGATTCTCCACGGCGCCGGCGTAGCAGTGAAACGCCGCGCCCGCGATGTACGGGTATGCAACCGGATCCTGGAAGACCAGTCGCGGATAGTTGGGCTCGTCCCAGTTGTGATCCCACACGATGATCTTGGTGTTCAGCCCGGCGGCCACGAATGCCGGTCCCATGTGCTGCACCAGCCGGACCTGCTCGTTCGGCTCCATCCACATGGACGGGTAAGTCCACGAGACCCAGTGCGGCTCGTTTTGCAGGGTCACCGCGTGAATCGGCAGGCCCAACGCCGCATACGCCTGAACGTACCTGACGAAGTACTCCGCGTAGGTCGCGTAGATCGCGTCGCTGTCGATCAGACTGCCGCTGAAACGTTGCCCGGTGTCCTTCATCCACGCCGGCGGGCTCCACGGGCTGCCCATGATCTTCAGATCCGGGTTGATCGCCAGCGCGTCTTGCAGTGCGGGTACGATGTACGCCATGTCCGGCGCAATCGAGAAGTGAGCCAGGGCGAGGTCCGTCTGCCCCGGCGGCATGTCGTCGTAGCTGTAGTCTACCGCGTGCCGGAAGTCCGACGTCCCCATCGGCTGCCGCAGGTAGCTCAGTCCGATCCCGTCGTCGTGGTCGAACAGCAGCCGCATCACCGCGTCGCGCTCGGCCGCGTCGAGCACACCGGTCCCGTAAATCAGGTACGCCGACGAGTCGGTCATCGACGCCCCGAACCCGTCAATCTGCTGATACGTGATCGTATCGTCAATGCTGATCACATGGTCGGCCGCCCGCGCGCCGACCGGAACCAACATCCCCGCCAGTCCACAGCCCAGGGCCAGGTACATCCGCCGTAAACGACACATCACCATCATTCGCATCTTTCAAGCAATTCGAGGGCAACGCGGCAACCCCTCGGGCCACGCCCACCCGCCCCAATCCCCATATCGGTCGGCCGACCGCGATCCCCATATCAACCGGCGAACCACCATCCCCAAATCGACCGGCCTACCAGCATCCCAATCTCGGCAGGCCCACTTCTTCTCATCGGCTGACCCACCGCGCTGATCGTCCCTATTCTACCGAGATAAGCACCGCAATCCAAAGCACTTGCACCAATTCGGGTTAGCGCCGATTGCCCGCGTAGGGTGCCATGGCCAAGCACGGCGCGACCGGGCTGGATTCCCCGGTATAGCTGAACGCCGTGCGCCGCCATGCGATAAACAACGCGGTCCCACTCGCCGATCACCGTCCCGGACCACCAAGGAAGCCATGGCTAAGCTCGACGGAGTTGGGTGCCATGGCTAAGCTCGACGGAGTCGAGCGCCGCCATGCGGAGCGCTGGAGGCTCACCACAACCGCAACGTTTCCCACAATCACCGGCTGCGGTAACACCTGCTCTACTCTCACCTCTCCAGCCCACCATGCAGCCGCCCACCGCGGCCCGGCCAGCACGTCCAATCCCCTCCGCCCCGGAGCATTGAATCAGCCTCCCCCGCTCGATAGACTGGCTCAGGTCACGTCCTTTAGGCCGATTCGGGAGCCGACAATGTATGCAACCAAACGATTCGCGGAAATGACCGGTGCGCTTCTCCTCGCAGTGACGACCGCACAGGCCGACGTCATCCACGTCGACGCCAACGCCACCGGCCCGGCCGACGGAACCTCTTGGTGCACCGCCTACCGCGACCTCCAGGATGCCCTCACCATCGCCGAAGACGGCGACGAAGTCCGCGTCGCGAACGGGACCTACCGCCCCGATTATGGGACGGGCGACGTCTTCATTGCCTTCGAACTGTACTCCGGCGTCATCCTCCGCGGCGGCTATGCCGGCTGCGGGGCCGCGAACCCCGACGCCCACGACCCCGACGCCTACGAGACGATCCTCAGCGGTGACCTCGCCGGGGACGACGACCCGGACTTCACCCACGTCGACGACAACAGCTTCCACGTGGTGACCACCCATTTCGCCGGCCCCGACACCCTGCTCGAGGGCGTGACCGTCACTGGTGGAAACGCCAACGGCCCCTGTTGCACGTTCGATCGCGGCGGGGGCATGCTCAACTATGCCGGGGCTCCGGTCATTCGCAACTGCGCCTTCCGCACCAACGGTGGAACCCAGGGGGGCGCCATCTATCTCAACGCCAGCGACGCCACGGTCGAAAACTGCGTTTTCGAAAACAACCGGACCGCCGTTGGCGGAGGCGCGATCCTCGCCTACAACAGCGTCACTGCCATCCGCACGTGCGCGTTCAGCGGCAATGCCTCCGCCGCGTCGTCCGGCGGTGCGGTCGGGGTGGCCAACAGCTCAATCGACCTGCTCGATAGCACGTTTCACGGCAACAGTGCGATCTCTGGCGCCGCTGTCGCCCTGGGCTCCAACTCCGGCGGGACCATCCGCGGATGCACCTTCCAAGGCAACCACGCCGGCGGGGGCAACGGCGCCGTCTACCTGACGTCTGTCGCCAAGGTGGTGATCGAGGCCTGCAACTTTGAAGCCAATACAACGGGCGGAAGCGGCGCGGCCCTGATGACGCAGATCCGCGGTGAGGTGGAACTCAACGCCTGCGTATTCGCCGACAATGTGGCTGAAGGCAGCGGCGGGGCGCTAATGCTGGCGGGCGATGAGCTGGTCGCCCGGGATTGTGTGTTTCGCAGTAATATCGCGGGCGGAGCGGGCGGCGCGGCGATCGTGCAGTCGGCCGACCAAAGCCGCTTCCTGAACTGCCGCTTTGAAGGCAACAGCGCCGAGCGTGGCGGCGCGGTCTACGCGGTGCTGGCCGGCGACGTGGTCTTCACCCGCTGCACCTTCCTGGCCAACGAAGCGGTCCAGGACGATGGCGGCGCGTTCGTGCTCAGTTCTGACGTGTCGGCCACCCTCGCCAACTGTCGGGTGCTCGGCAATGTCGCCGCCAGCCGGGGCGGGGGCGTCTTCATGTACGGCGACTGCCGCTTGACGGCGGTGAATACCCTTTTCTCCGGCAACCGGGCCACGCACCAGGGCGGCGGCGCATACCACGCTTACCAGGCCGAGCCACGCTATCTGAACTGCGCCTTCATCGGCAATGACGCCACCACCTCGGCCGATAGCGACGGCATATACGACAACGCCGCCAGTCCGACGCTGATCAACTGTCTGCTGTGGAACAACGATGGCGCCAATTCCTGGAACCAGATCTACGGCGGCTCCGAATCCGTCTCTCACAGTTGCGTGCAGGGCGGTTTTCCCGGAACCGCCAACACGGGCGCCGACCCGCTGCTCTTCGATCCCGACGGACCCGATGACGTCTACGGTACCATCGACGACAGCGCCCGCATCCTCCCCGGATCCGCCTGCATCAACGCCGGCTCCAACGGCGCCCTGCCGGCCGACGTCGCCGACGTCGATGACGACGGCGATGTCGCCGAAACGCTCCCCATCGATCTCACCGGCCACGCCCGCATCCTCTGCGATCTCGTTGACATCGGCGCTTACGAATTCGGCCTGGGCGACATCGACTGCAACCAGATCATCGATGCGGCCGACTTCGCCGCCTGGGACGACTGCTTCACCGGACCGGCCGGCGCACCATATCCTGGCGACTGCATCGCCCTCGACGCCGACCACGACAACCGCGTTGACCTTCGCGACTTCGCCGCGCTCCAGGTGGCGGCCTGGGCCCTCATTGCACCATAGGTGCAGACAACGCCGCGGTCGCCACGGACACCCGCTCCGGTGTGCCTATCCGTCGAGCCGAATGTACGGATACGTGTTGGGATCGTGTCGCCAGCCTTCCGGCGAACCGGCGGTTTGCGCCCGCAGGTAGCCGCGTACGGCCGGAATGAAAACGCCAAGATCCAGCCCCATGTACCTCCCGGCTGGCGCTGCGTCCTGGGTGAACCGCAGGTAGCGCGTGCCCCGCGTCAAGTAGTGGCTCACGCCATGCGGCCGGCGCACATGCAGCTTGATATGGGCGGCCGACATGTGAATCAGCCCCTGCAAAAACCGCCCCTGCACGCCACGCTTGTCCGTTGTCTGCCACAACGCCTCGAGGCTCTCATGCGCCTCCCACCAGTAGCCGTGGTTGTACAAGTCAATCCCGAACAAGTACGCCGGGCTGTCTCGCCACGCGTCCGGTGCAACCGGGGCCGTCGCGTCCGGCGCCGCATTGCGACTGTGCCCCTCGGGATGCAGGGTCGGGTGCGGCGATTCTCCCTCGATATATCGGTAGGGCGGAAAAGATCGGGCGCAGTACCGGGGCGCGGTAAAGGGAGGCGACGGCTGTGTCATGACCGCTTCAGAATAGCGCGCGGCTCACCCTGCGTCAAAAACACCGCCGACCCGCTGCGCCTCACGGCCCTGAACGTGCAGCCCCGGCGTCCGCATCCGCCGTGCCTCCCACCGGCCGCACGGTAAACGACTCCACCACCGGAATAAGACTCTCGCACACCAGGGCAACGCGCCCCGGGCCAAAGGCGCGCTCGGCGGCGTCTGTGGCACTGAGCATGGGCCGGTCGTCGAGATACAGGTCAATCCGTCGGCCCTCGGCGCGCACCTTCAACCGAAATCCCTCGCGTTTGAAAAACGTCACGCGATCGTGAGGCAGCGAACTGTGGGCCAGCAGTTCACTGGGGGACTGGAATTGAGCGCGGATATCCACCGAGCATGGCATGATCCCATCCAGCCGATCGATCGACGCCCAGGAAGGTATCGAACCGTCCGGATGCAACGCCACGTGTGCCACGTAGCCGCCGCCCCATACGCAGCCCTCAGGCGGCGCCTCCTGCAGCCGAACCGCGATGCCCACCTTGCCGTCGTGCGAGGCGCTCAGAAACGGATCGTGTGCTCGCGTGCCGGGGTCGCGCGGATCCGCCAGGCGGATGTGCGCCTCGGCTTCAAAATCCCCATACAATCCGCCGTCGAACCGCAGAAACTGCAAACCCGCATACAGATCGTGGCGGCGCTGCTCGATCCGATTCTGGGTCGAAAACGGCACGCAGCGGATCTGTTTGGGGTGGCCATGGTCCGCCGGCGCCTCTCCGCTCCACCAGCACCACGAACCGATCGTGGACCAGGCCGCCGAATCGTACGGGTGATACGGCGCCGCCAGCAATTCCGTGAACGGAGCAGGGCCCTTCGGCGGCGCCGGTCGCCACGCTGGCAGCGCTTGCGCCGTAACGGCTTCCGGCGCGAATTCGTCTACCCGACGCAGCGGCGCCGAAAAACCGCGCACCACCAGATCCGATACCTCCCCGTAGCTGTGCGCGTCCAGGCTATGCTGATCCAGCACCACGCAGCCCACCGCGAAATCCCCCGGCGGCGCCGGCCAGTACCGCACGATGGGATCCGTCGTCGGCAGGTTTACCGGCCAGACCGCCAGCGCGATGCCTTTCTGGCATCGGGCGAGCCGCACCTGGTAGGTCAGTTCCGCCTGCGGGTGACCCCGAATGGGGTCGTGCTCGCCCTGCGCGTCGTGGAGTATCGTCGGGGCCGAAATCGAGATATACAATCCGTCGCCGTCCGGCTGTCCCCGCAGAATCAAGTGATAACCAATCTGGCTTTCCAATGATTCAAGCAGACCGAATTCGATCGTCGACCAGGGCCGCCGAAACCGCACCCGAAAATCAAAGCAGAAGTTCCGCACCGGCGCAGGCAGCCTCTCATGCAGGACCTGGTTCGCCGGAAGCGGTTTACCCGCATGATACAGGACCGGGTATACTGGCCAGATGGACGAAGCGGAGCCCTTCTCCGCGATCGACATCTCCAGCGGCACGATCGACTGCGCGATTTGCAGACGCGGCACGTACCGCGCGTGCACCACGTCGCCCACCCACAGGCCGGCCACCGTCAGCAGCGTCGCAATCGCCGCCGCCACGCGCTTCCCCCGCGGAGACAACCGCCGGTAGCGTCCCAGCAGGCCCCGCGGCGGACGCAGCGCCGCATCCATCGCGTCGCGACACGCCCGTGCCGACGCATACGCCCGTTGCGGATCCGGCTGACACGCCCGGTTGCAGATCGCGATCGCCTCGCGCAGCAGCGGCGCCCGCCCGTCAAGCAGGTCATTTGGCAGGCTGGGAAACTGCGCTGCCGGCCGCGCCGTAATCAGCTCGTAGAGGATTTTGCCTAACGCGTAGACGTCGTTGGCCAGTCCGCTGGGCGCGATATATCCCGTTGTGCCGGCCCGCGGCGGCGCGTCGTCGCGCGGCCGCACCAGGCTCACGTCCGCAATCCGCGGCCGACCGTCCACCATTAGGATATTCTCAGGCTTCAGGTCGTAGTGGGCCAGCTCGTGGGCGTGCAGATGCACCACCCCGTCGGCAATGTGCCGAATCAACGCCAACGCAGCGCGCGGCGCAACCCGGCCCTGCCGGCGCATCCACGTCCGCAGCGTCAGCGCCCGGTACGTCCCGTCTTCCGCCGCGTTGTCGGCGGGCTGCATCACGCAGTAGTAGTGCACGGGCGTCTCGCCCACCGCCAGGATCTGCAGCAGGCTCGGATGGCTCTTGGCCGACTGCTGGTAATTCCGCACGCCGGCGATTTCCCGGTCCGCCCGCCGGCGGTCGCTCTTGCTGAGCGCCTTGACCACGCGCGGAACCTCGGTCACCGTCTCCTGCGCGAGCCATACCTTGCCGAACCCGCCCGCGTCGATGAATTGCCAGTTGCGATAATTGGGGATGTCCTCCGGCGGTGGAGGGGCGTCGCCGGGATGCTCGCGGCGCTCGGGAATGTCGTGGTGGTCGCCCATGGGCCCGGCACGGGATCGCAATCGGATCGCGGATGGTTCGCAACTGTTTCAATTGGCGGAAGCGCCGCGCCACCCGCATCAAACGCACGCGCGGGCACACGCAGCCTGCCCCTGTGCCCTGGGGCTTCCCTAGGCGAACACTAACAAAACAATGCGCCTGGCTCAAGCAAATGACATGCGGGCTGTTCACGGACTATCCGGGAACGCCCCTGTGCTGATGTGCGGATTGTGCCGCAATCGCTTCAAGAATGCCCGAAGAGCGTGGTGGTCACCGCGCGCTCCGTATCCGACAGCCGCGCCAGGGAGGGAGCGATCCGGTCGCGCGCGGCTTGCAGGCCCTGCAATTCAACGATGAGATCTTCGCCGCCCGCCATGGAAGCCAGCCGCCGGGCGCATCGCCCGCAGGACTGAACATGCACTTCCAACGCCATCGCTTCGGGTTCCGCGAGGCGACCCTCCGCAAGCAAGCGCAGGCGATCGTCAGGGCTGCATCGCTTCATGGCTCCGCCTCCTCGTTCTGCATGGCGTCGAGCATCGAGCGCAATCGACGCAGGGCCCGCGTCTTGCTGATGTAGACCACGTTGCGGGTCACCCCCAGCAGTTTCGCCACCTGCGCCGGTTTCCGCCCGTGCACGGCATACAGCTCAAACGCCTGGTACATGGCCGGATCCAACTCACTCGCCAGTTGCTCCAGCGCCTGCATCAGCACATGCCGGCGCCACTCCGTCTCAAACACGTCATCCCCGTCGGTGTCAACACTTGGCATCGCCTCCGAGGCTCGCTGCACGAGGTCCGACTGCCGCTGTCTTCGCCGCTGCGCGTCCCGCACCTTGTGCTTGGCGATCCCACGGAGCCATGATTTGAATCGTCCCTGCCCGCGATCATAAGGCCGGCCGTTGTCCTGAAACGCCGCATGCACCGCCACCATCGTGTCCTGCAACACGTCGTGCGCGTCGTTATCTGACAGTCCGAAACGTTTCGCAAACGCCAGTAACATCGGGCTGTAACGGTGGAAAAACCGCCGCCACGCCACCTCGTCCCCCGTTGCCTGCAATGCATGCAGCAGTGAGACGCTTGTGCTTTTGAGCGTCTGGGTCATTCCGTCATGCTCCCCGGCTGGGGTCCGTCCATATCTTCCCCGCGGCCATCGTGATGCAGTTAATTCCGCTCCCGGTGCGATTTCCCTGCGCTCCGAAGACGCCAAACGCGCATGGTTCGCTGGGCTCGCAGATATAACCGGCGGCCTCCGCTGTTTCCATCGTGGGGGCGGGGGCAGATCTTTCCAGATTCCCTGACAGATTTCTGAGTTTGCCGCGAACCTACCAGTGAAGGCGCCGCCGACGGCGATCCTTTGATCGAACGGACTTGCCTGCGGGGGACAAAGCATGCCCAGACAAGCGCTCATCTACGTTTACGCCGAGGATGGTGACGAGGGGCGTCGGATCCGTGATCTCCTCCAATCCGTGGGCCTCGAAGCGCGTTGCTTCGCCGACGACAGGTCGTTCTTCCGGGAATATACGGACGAACGTGCGGGTTGTCTCGTGCTTGATGCCCCCAAACCCGGCTTGCCCGGCCTCCAACTCCAGCGCGACGTGGTCGATCAGGCCATTCTCCTGCCCATCGTCGTCGTCACCCGCTTCCCCGATGTCCCCACGGCCGTGGAGGCCATCAAGGGCGGAGCAATGGACTACCTCGAGCGGCCCTTCGACGATCAGACCCTGCTCGAGCGCGTCCAGGCCGCGGTGGCCTGCAATGCCGGGCAACTGCGTTGTGCCGCCGATCATGCCGCCATTGAGGCCCGGTTGCAGACGCTCACCCGCCGGGAGCGCGAGATTCTCGAATACGTCATTGCCGGCATGCCCTCACGCAAGATCGCCGACTGCCTCAAACTCAGTGCCAAGACCGTCGAGGTCCATCGGTCACACCTCATGCACAAGGTCCAGGCCCAGGGCGTCGCCGATCTCGTCCGCATGGTGCTCAGCGTCCGGGAGAACGGCCAGTCCTTCCCGACCGGCGACGATGGCGAACTTGCCAACTGACCGGGCCTGCCGCGGCGTGGGGGGATCCATGGGGGGCTTCCCGCGCCGCTCGCCCACCATCCGCAAGCACACCGACGGTGCCATGCCCGATTTCGCCAACGGGGCCAAGCACGCCTCGGCTGCCACGACCAAGCTCGGATGGGGTTTCATGGCCAAGCACGGACGGGGTGCCATGGCCAAGCACGGCGCGAACGGCCCGGATTTTCCGGGATAGCTGCACGCCATGCGCCGCCATGCGGATAACCGCAATGCCGCCGCGATCATGAGCCCCCTGATCTTCGGAAGTCGTGCGGCCGGGCGCTCACCGGCTACATCTCTCCCACGCTCAACGCGCTGAAAATCCCCGTCAGATAATGATCCGCCGTCGCGGCCGCAATCATCAGCCCGTTGCGCTCCACCGACTGCATCTCGATCGGCGGCGCCTTGGGGCAGTTCGATCGGCAGGCCCGCTTGCAGTTCTTCGTTGCGCAGCGCAGTTCCGGAATGCACGTCTCACAGCCGCACGGCGCCATGGCCAGCAGCACGGGATGCCCGCAGCAGTTGAGCCGCACCTCCAGGTAGGGCTGCCCCTGGAGATCCTCCTGTCGGGAAACGCTCACCAGTTCAATCGGGTGCCCGTCGCTGTGTGCGGGATCGATGTCCACCACCGAGTTGAACATCTCCCGGCTGAGCCTGTGCAACTCTTGCCGCAGATTCTCTTCCGCCGTCGTCGGAAACGGCGTCAGCCGCGGATTGCGGTCCTGGAGAATATCCACCACCGATTGGCTGACGAGCATGACCGGCCCTTCGGTTCCGTCGTCCACCGGGCGGTTCTGCTCGGCGTAGTACAGTCCCGCCACCGCGATGATCGCCACCGACGCCGCGATCGCCAGCGCCCGCCGCAAGGGGAAACGCACCACCGCTGGCTGCGCCTGCACGTCGCGGCGGATATTCTCCCACAGCGCCGCGGGCATCACGTCGTCCCGCAGGCGGTCGCGCATCCACTGCTCCACGAACGCCTCGCGCTCGAAACGCTCGCGGCACGCGGCGCAGGTTCGCAGGTGCTCGCTCACCTGGAAGGTCGTGGCGGCGTCCAGCTCGGAATCGAGGTAGGGGCTCCACCACTTGCGACATTCTCGACAATTCATACTGCTCATACGGCTATTGACCCGTCGATGGCCGGTGCGCTCGCGCTACGCCGGCGACTCGTTCCCTGGCGATTTCACCAGGCCCTCTTCCAATGCGAGCGACGCCAGCCGCTCGCGCAGTTTCATCCGCGCCCGGTACACGTGCGACATCACCGTGCCCATGGGCAGATCCAGTTGCTCGGCGATCTCCTTGTAGCTGAAATCCTCCAGCAGCCGCAGCAAGAAGCACTGCCGCTCGGTGGGGGCCAGCCCGTCCAGCGCCGCCACCACCCGGTCGTCCAGCGCCTCGAGCACCCGTTGCGGATCGTCCAGGATGCTCGCCCAGGCCGACTCCTTTTCGAGGATGTCTTCCGCGTCAAACATATCCACCTCACCCACGATCTCGCGTGAGCGATGCGTCTTGCGATTGATCCGGTACTGCGTGTTGATCAGAATCTTGAACATCCACGCCCGGAAATTCGTCCCTTCCTGGAAACGGTCGAACTGCCGCCAGGCCGTCATCACCGTCTCCTGGAGCACGTCCGGAACCTGGTCGCGCCGCCACGTATTCCGCACCGCGAACCGGTGCAGCGAATCGCGGATGGGCTCCAGCAGCCCCAGGAATTTGTCTGCACTCTTGGCGTCGGCCACGCGACGGCTCCACTGATTTCGCACGAACCGGCTTCAGCCCGACTCCGGGAGGCAACCTTCGTGCAAAGCGTCCGGACGGCATGACGATAGCTCCCCAAGGCCCGGCCGGCAAAAATCCCACACTCCGCAAGGTGTATTCCGGTCGATCCCGCACTATTGCATCAAATCGGGGGGGGTTGGGTAGGCCGGGCAGCGAAGGCCCGCAAGGCAGACGGCCCCGTCCCGCCGCCTGGATTCTGGGACCACGCCGCCACAACCAACGCCTGGCGTCCGATTGCCCCCGACTCGGTGGCCTGCCCGGCCAACCGGCGCCGCGCAAGAAAAAACAGGGCCGACCGGCCGGGACAAGGTCGCGGCGCGGACAGCCCTGACGAGCGGACCCTCGGCCGGGCAAGCTCGGGCCCTCTCACCCTCTTCTATGCCGCGGCGCGGCGAACCTATTGCGTGAGGTTCTCTTCCCACGCCGTTTTTCGTAACATGCGGGAAATTACCGCATGCGTCCGGATGACCGCCGCGCCGCCGCGCCGGTTCGTCGGACGGATGCCGGGGGGTGACAGCGTTCAGCAGGGGGGCGACGGGTACATGACCCATCCACACGCCAGCGAGGCCGGACCCCGCGCCGGCGGCGACAAGCTCGCCACGAGCGTCGCGCCGGCCGGTACAAACCGATTTCCACGCGGATGGGGATGGCCACGTCCAGGCTCGGCGAAGTCGAGCGCCGCCCTGCGCCGCCCCGACCACCGCCGCGCCCGCCCGATCAACACGACCCACACCGCGCCGCTCACCGGCCGACCGGCTCGCCGCCGCGGCTTTACCCTGGTCGAACTGCTCGTCGTGGTCAGCGTCATCGCGCTGCTCATCGCCATTCTGCTTCCGTCGTTGAAAAAGGCCCGGGACCTGGCCAAGCGCGCGACCTGCGCGGCCCACCTCAAGCAGGTCTCGACGGCCATCTGGAACTACGGCGTCGATCATGAAGCCCGCGTGCCCTATGTCATCTCGCCGCTCACCGACGGCGGCGGTCCCGGGGCGCTGCCCGCCTTCGGCGACCCGGCCGTGCCCGACCACGAGCTCGATCTTTTCAACCGCGAACCGGTCGCCACCGCGACGGCGCCTGCCGGTTGGCCCGACTCCCTGCCCAACGTCTTCATGCCCGCCTACCTGGGCAGCGAGCGTGGCGTTTTCGTCTGTCCCGCGGCCGAGGTCGGCTGGCCTCGCGGCGGCAGGCCTTTTGCCATGAGCTATAGGCCGGCGGCCGCCAATCAGCCTGAGGGCGTTCCGCCGGGCCCGGACAACCCCGACCCGAGCACCTACCCCGCCGGGCAGTTCAACTACGACAGGGAGCTGCACGGCTTTCTTGACGGGCGCATCTACCGCCCGCCGCAGCCCGTGCGCAAGAGTGGCGACGACGTCTTGAGCATCCTGCGCGACGCCCAGCGCCGGGCCATCCTCCGGGGCGTGTTCGTCCGCGACATGGTACGCCGGCGGCCGAGCTTGGCCGGCGACGGCGACGACCGCTACCTCGGCCCGCACGGCCGCGGGGCCAACGTCATCAACCAGCGTCTCGAGATCGAATACCGTGACGAAGAAACTCTGAGTGAAGACCTCAAGCCCTACGGCGCCGGCGCCAGGCTGCTCTTTTAGCCCCGATAATGATAAACCAGCATACGCAGGACAGGTCGTACCCGCTTTCAGCCCAATGCAGGGCGGGCCGTGCCCGCCTTCGGCCAATGGAGCAGACCCGGCCGCCGATCAGAAAAACGTGTATACGGTGAATTTCGCCCACAGACGGCCCAGGTAGGCCTTGCGTGATGCAGCCCAGGCCATGCCCCATGCAGGCCAGGCCGTGCCCGCCTCCGGCCTCCGCACAAACAACGCCAAGGAAAACCACAATGGACAACCCCGCCGACCAGCGCACCTGCGACCTCTGCGGATACAGCCTCGTGGGCCATCCCGGTCCGACTCCCACCTGTCCCGAGTGCGACCACGTCGCCTCCCGCCCAGATGATGACCGCGACGAACCAGGATTCGCGCGCTGGAGCAGCGTGATCGTCATGCTAACCCGAAGTTCCGCTATTCGGCGA